>Ga0136615_10000003_pt1 | contig 97221 bp, 76 predicted proteins | sample AntDrymUQ2882206_2_FD_106647 | JGI IMG/M metagenome (GOLD analysis project Ga0136615, IMG submission 106647) | Polar desert sand microbial communities from Dry Valleys, Antarctica - metaG UQ288 (22.06) | ecosystem: Environmental > Terrestrial > Soil > Desert | place: Antarctica: Dry Valley... | reverse complement strand
TCATCCAGGACGTCCAGGAGGCGTGCGACGTGCTGCGCAACGTCTTCGACGAGTCCGCCGGCACTGACGGCTTCGTCTCGCTGGAGGTCGACCCGGACCTCGCGTTCGACACCGATCGCACGATCGCGCAGGCGCGCGAGTACTGGTCGCGCGTCGACCGGCCGAACGTGATGATCAAGATCCCCGGGACGCCGGAGTGCCTGCCCGCGATCGAGCAGGCGATCTACGAGGGCATCAACATCAACGTCACGCTGCTGTTCTCGACGGAGGCCTACGTCGCCGTCACCGAGGCCTACATCCGCGGCCTCGAGCGCCGCCACGCCGACGGCTCGTCGCTCGACGTGCAGTCGGTCGCGTCGTTCTTCGTGTCGCGCGTCGATAGCGAGGTCGACAAGCGCTTGGAGACGCTGGGGCGCACGGAGCTGCAAGGGCAGGCCGCGGTGGCCAACGCGCGTGCCGCGTACGCGCGCTTCGAGGAGACCTTCCGCGGCGAGCGCTTCGCCGACCTGCGCGCCGCAGGTGCTCCCGTGCAGCGGCCGCTGTGGGCGTCGACGGGCGTCAAGAACCCGAGCTACTCCGACACGATGTACGTCGAGGAGCTCGTCGGACCCGACACGGTCAATACGATGCCGATGCCGACGCTACTGGCCTGCAGCGAGCGCCTGGACGTGCCCGGCGAGACGTTGCACGAGGACCCGGCGCCGGCGCTCGCGGCCCTCGCCGACGCTGGGATCGACATGGCCGATGTCACGGCGAAGCTGCTGCGCGAGGGCATCGACGCGTTCGTGACGCCGATGCAGAAGCTGCTGGCGGGCATCGAGGCCAAGCGCGAGGCGATCTTCACGGGCCGCCCGGAGACGATCGACGCGTCGCTGCCGTTCGAGCTCGAGGGCTGCGTCGCCGAGATTGTGCGCCGTGCCGAGGTCGAGCAGGTCGCGCGCCGCATCTGGAAGAAGGACGCGACGCTGTGGGGCCCGCGCGATCAGCCCGAGGTCGCCAACCACCTCGGCTGGCTCGACGCGCACGAAACCTACGCCGAGCACATCGGCGACCTCGAGGCGTTCGCGGCCGAGCTCGCGGCCGAGGGCTACACCGACGCCGTCTTGCTCGGGATGGGCGGCGCGAGCCTCGCGCCCGAGTTCCTGCGCGTGAGCTTCGGCGAGCGCCGGCACGACCGCCTGCGCCTGCAGGTGCTCGACACGACCGACGCGGGCGCCGTGCTCGCCGTGCAGCGGTCGATCACGCTCGATCACACGATCTTCGTCGTCTCGACGAAGTCCGGCGCGACGATCGAGACGATGTCGCTCTACGAGCACTTCTGGTCGCTGCAGCCGCGCGGCGAGCAGTACGTCGCGATCACCGATCCCGGCTCGTCGTTGGCGATGGTCGCATCCGATCGCGGCTTCCGGCGGACGTTTCTCAACGACGCCGACGTCGGCGGGCGCTACAGCGCGCTGACGTTCTTCGGGCTCGTGCCGGCGGCGCTCATGGGCGTCGACGTCCAGCGCCTACTCGACGGCGCGGGCGTCGCAGCGGAAACCTGCGCCGGCTATCGCCCCAGCCACGACAACAGCGGCCTGTGGCTCGGCGCAGCGCTCGGAGCGCTCGCGCTCGCCGGCCGCGACAAGCTCACGTTCGTCGTCGACGATCCGATCGTCTCGTTCGGGATCTGGGCCGAGCAGCTCGTCGCGGAGTCGACGGGCAAGCAGGGCAACGGCGTACTGCCGATCGCCGGGGAGCCCGTCGGCCCGCCCGACGTCTACGGCGACGACCGCATCTTCGCCTACCTGCGCGACGCCGAGAACCCCGATGAGCGACTCGACGAGGCGATCAGGGCGCTCGCCGACAGCGACGAGCCGACGCTGACGCTGACGGCCGCCGGGCCCGAGGATCTCGGCCGGATCTTCTTCTTCGCCGAGTTCGCGACCGCGGTCGCGGGCTGGGCGCTGGGCATCAACCCCTTCGACCAGCCCAACGTCCAGGAGGCCAAGGACGCGACCGCGCGCGTGCTCGACGCGATCGGCGACGGCGGCGCCGCCGTCGAGCCCGACGACGCCGACGACAACGCGCTATGCGCCCTGCTTTCGGTGGAGCCGCCCGCATACGTTGCGATCCTGGCCTACATCGCGCCGAGCGACCGCGTCGACAAAGCCGTCGCCGAGCTGCGGGTCGCCATCCGCGACGCGACAAGGGCCGCCACAACGTTCGGCTACGGCCCGCGCTACCTGCACACGACCGGGCAATATCACAAGGGCGGACCGAAGACCGGCAGCTTCCTCGTCCTCATCCACGACGGGCCCGACGAGGTCGACATCCCGAGCCGGCCCTTCGGCTTCAACGCGCTGAAGAACGCCCAAGCGTTCGGCGACCTCGAGATGCTGCGCTCCCACGGGCTGCCGGCACAGAAGATGCGCCTGAGCCGCGAGGCCCATCCGGCCGACGCGATCCAGGCGCTGACGGCGAGGGTACGGGGTCTGCTGCACGGCGGGTGAGGAGGGTTCGGCCTCGCGCCAGCGTGAGGTCGAGGCGCCAGTGGCAGCGCGTCAAAGTTCGTTTGGCGCCCCGGCCACGGTCCTGATCTAAACTCAGTCGCAGCCACTACTGCGTCGTGCGGCGGTCACACTCGTCAGATGTTCGCGGTCGTGATCACCGGGCCGCCGGGCGCCGGTAAAGACGTCGGTACTGACCGCGCTCGCCGACGCGCTCAGCGACGACAACGTGTCGCACGCGGCCGTCGAGGCTGAGGCGCTGCGCTGGGCGCACCCCGCGATCACCGGCGAGCAGGTCGCACTGATCGTCAGTCATCCTTGGCACCGTAGCAACATCTCAACATGTATTGAAGCGTTGTGTATGACCACGCAACGCGTGGCGGCGCCACGATCCGGGCGTCGCTACTACGCTTCGTCGTTGATGTCTTCTGAGTCCCGCTCACGCCGGCCCCGGTCGTGCTCGCGCATGAAGCGCGCACTGGTTGGAGAGCGTCGTGTATCTGCTGGCCCTGCTTTTGTGGTCGTAGGGGTGGTGCTGGCGACGCCCCTACGCCCGGGGAACGGCGGCGAGGACGAGCAGGCGGAGCAGGACCAGTGAGGTGTCGGCTGGTCGCGTGGGTAGCGGTGGCGTGCTCTATCGCGCTCGTGGCGCCTGCGGCTGCGGGTGCGCACGCCGCGTTTCTGGGTTCGCTGCCGGGGCCGGGGCAGCGTGTGGAGACCGCGCCTGGGCAGGTGGTGCTGCGGTTCACCGAGCCGCTGAGCGCGCGCTTGACGACGGTGGTGCTCGATGGGCCCGGCGGCAGGGTGAACGCGAGCCTCGCCGTTACCGGCAGCGTCCTGACGGTCACGCCGGCGAGCGAGTTGGGTGACGGGGCGTGGGTGGCGCGCTGGCGCACCGTCTCGACCGAGGACGGCCATCCGCTGGAGGGCCGCTTCTCCTTCGGCGTGCGAGCGAACCCAAGCCTGACGGGCTCTGTGGTCGAGTCCAGCCCGCTGCGCTCGGGCGGCTGGCTGCGGATCGCGTTCCGGGCGCTCTTGTACGTCGCGCTGCTCGGGTTCGCCGGCGCGCTGCTGCTGCGGGCGCTGTTGCCCGACCGCGATGGTCGCCCGTGGTTGGCGTCTGCGGCGCTGGATCGCGTGATGGGGCCGGACCGGGTTGAGGCGGTAGCGCGGCGGCATGCGTCGGTGACGGGCGATCTCGGGGTGCTGGCGGTGTCCAGCGCGCTGACGGTCGCCGGGGTCGACGCCCTCGTCGCGTCTGGCCGCGTGTCGATCGGTGCTCTGGCGGACTATCTGCTGGCCGGCCCTGCGGGCATCGCGCGGTTGGCGACCGTGGTCTTGGTGGGCGCGGCGGCGGCACTGGCGGCGGCGCGTCCCCGGGCGGCGGCGGGTGCGGTGGCGCTCGCGGTCGGGGCGGTCGCGGTGTCGGGGCACGCGGGGTCGGCCCAGCCGCGTGTCGCAGCGATCGTCAATGACTGGGCGCACCTGCTCGCCGGCGCGGTCTGGCTCGGCGGGATCGCGCTGCTCGTTTATGCCTGGCGGCCTGTGCTGCGCGAGCGGTCGGTGCGCGCCGCGGTCGCCGAGCGGGTGCTGCCCGTGTTCGGGCGCGTCGCGCTTCCTGCGTTTGTGATCGTCATCGTGACCGGGACCGTGAGCGCGCTGATCGAGCTCGGCACGCCGGCCGCTCTGTGGCAGACCGCCTACGGGCGGGTGCTGGCCGTCAAGGTGGCGCTGGTCACGTTGATCGCGGCGGCGAGCTACGTGCATGCGTTGCGGTTGCGCCCACGGATGTTGGCCGCTGTCGCCGACGGTGAGCTGACCCAGCGCCGCCATTGGCGGCTGCTGCGCGCGCAGGCGCCGTTGGGTGGCGCGGTGATCGCCGCCGCCGCGGTGCTGGTCTCCTTCCCGCTGCCACCCCGTCAGGCTGAAGACGCGGCGGTCGCAGCGACGGGCGTGGTGTGCGATCCGTGCCCGCTGCCGGCGCCCCGCGCCGGCGAGCTCGCGGTTGCCGCACAGGCCGGTCGCGGCGTGCTCGCGGCGTGGATTCGCCGCACCCCGGCAGGTCTTGAGGGCGAGTTGCGCCAGACCGAGCTGTCTGGCAAGCCCAGCGATGCGCCGCTGCGCCTGCCCGGCTCGGGGCGCCTGGCGGCCTGCGGGCGCGGTTGTGAGCGCTTCCGCGCGCCCGCCGCAGCGGTCCTCGTCGTCGAGCGTCGCGACGCCGGCGTGTGGCGGCGCGCCGTACTGCCCGCGCGCTGGGATCCGCGCGGCGGGCCGCGTGCACGCGCGCTGCTTGAGCGCACGCAGCGCGTCATGCGCGCGCTGCGGTTCGTGCGCGAGCGCGAGCGCGTCACCAGCGGTCCGGGCACCTTGGCGACGACGACGTACCGACTGCAGGCCCCGGATCGCCTGTATGCCGGCTCGTCGGTCGTTGAGCGCATCGACATCGGCGCCCGCGGCTGGCTGCGCGGCGAGCGCCAGACGTACTGGCAGGCTGCGGCGCCGACGGTCCCGTTCAGCCTGCAACGGTGGTTTCGCTGGACGCCGTTCGCGCAGGCCGTCTGGCTGCTGGAGGACTCGCAGCAGGACGGGCGCCCCGTGGCGCAGGTCGCGTTCTTTGATCCCGGCACCCCGGCGTGGCAGCGCCTTGACATCGACGTGCGCTCCGGTCGCGCGCTGCGCGGCGAGATCGTATCGCGCGCGCACTACACAACCAACCGCTTTGACGCCTTCCAGCGCCCCGTGCGGATATCGGCTCCCCGTGACGTCCGTGCGCCCTGAGCGCCCGCGGCGGGCGATCCCCGCGCTGCTCTTCGTCGTCGGCGCGCTGCTCGTCGCGCTGCTGGTCTACGGGGTGCTGCGCCAGGCACCTGACAGCACGATCGACGACACACTCGCGGCCGGCCGGCAGATCCCTGCCCGCTCCTTTGAGCTGGAGCTGCTCGAGCCCGGCCGAGCGCTCGGCGCGCTGCGCGCCCCGGTGGAGCGCGCCAGCGCCGACGGGCGAGTGGGGATCTCCGAGCTGCGCGGCGTCCCGGTCGTGCTGAACTTCTGGGCGTCGTGGTGCGGGCCATGTCGCGAGGAAGCGCCGCGCCTGCAGCGTGCGTGGCGCGAGCAGGCACGCCCCGCCGGAGTGCTGATGCTGGGCCTGGCGATGCAGGACGTCACGAGCGATGCGCGCGCGTTCGTGCGCGAGTTCGCCGTCACGTACCCCAACGTCCGCGACCCCACCAACCAGACCGCGCGCCGCTACGGCGTGACCGGGCTGCCCGAGACGTTCTTCATCAGCGCCGCCGGGCAGATCGTCGGGCACGTCGTTGGCGTGATCAGTGAGCGCCAGCTCACGCAGGGCATCGCGGCGGCCCGCCGCGGGCGTGGTTCTCGGGGCACGCAGCGGTGGTGACAGCCGACCCACCCGCTGATCTACTACGCAGCATCGTTGTTCTTGCTACGGTCGTGCTGATGGCTAAGGGCAAGCAGCGCGGCTCGACGCCGCGGCAGCGCGCAGAAGCACGCGAGCGCCGGGAGCGGCGCGAGCGCGAGGCAACCGCGCGTGCTCGCAGCGCACGCGAGGCCGCGGAGCGTCGAGCGCTCGCGGTGGCCGAGGATCGCGCGCGCCGCGACCGTGAGGCTGCCGAGCGCGAGCGTCAGGTCGCTGAGCGCGAGGCGCGCGAGCGGCGCCAGCGCGTGATCGCCGCCGGGTCGCTGCTGGCACTCGCCGGGCTGCTCGCAGTCGGGGTGCTCGCCGGTCCCGAGCTGCCCGGGCCGGATGCCGCCGGCGCATCGCTCGTTGCGGTTCTCGCGATCGGCCTCACCGCGGGCGGCCTGTCGTGCCTGGCCGTGCAGGGCGGACTGCTGACCGTCGCGGTCACCGGCGACCGCGCCCAGCCCGGCGCTGAGCCCCGGGCGCTGGCTCACAACGCCGCCCCGATCGGCTGGTTCCTGGCGGCCAAACTCGCCGCGTACACGGCGCTCGGTGGCGCACTCGGCGCGCTCGGACAACTTGCGCAACCCAGCGTCGAGCTGCGCGTCGCGATCCAGATCGCGACGGCGCTGTTGATGATCGCGACCGCACTGCACTTCCTGCGCGTACACCCGATCTTCCGGTACGCGATCTTGACGCCGCCGCGGGCACTGACGCGGCGCATCAGCGCGACCGCTCGGGGTGGCGGCGCGTTCGCTCCGGCGACGCTGGGCGCGCTGACGGTGTTCTTGCCATGCGGGGTGACCCAGGCGATGCAGCTGATTGCGATCAACTCCGGTGACCCGCTGACGGGCGCCGCGATCCTCGCGACGTTCGTCCTTGGCACCAGCCCGCTGTTCTTCTCGCTGGGGTACTTCGCGACAACGCTGACCGAGGCGACGCACGCGCGGTTCTTGCGCTTCGCAGCGATCGCGATCCTCGCCGTCGCGCTGGTCAGCCTAGACGGCGCGCTGCGCCTGGGCGGCTCCCCAGTCACGTTCGCCAAGGCCAAGTCGGCGCTATTCGCGGCGCCGACACCGGTCGCTGCCAAGCAAACCGTAGACGGGACGCAAGAGGCCGTCATCACGGCGGGCGCTGGCGGCTACTCGCCGCGTCGCGTGCAGCTTCGCGCCGGCAAGCCGGCGCGCCTGATCTTCACCGGGGACGGGTCGGCCGGCTGCTCGCTGGCGCTGATCTTCGCCGATCGACAATACATCCTGTCCGCCGACGCGCCGACACCCATCGCGCTGCCGGCGATGCGGGCCGGTCAGCGCATCGACTACACCTGCGCGATGGGCATGTACGGCGGCAGCATCGAGGTGATCGCGTGAAAACCGTCATCCGCATCGACGGGATGCGCTGCGCCAGCTGCGTGATCAGCGTCGACGACACGCTCGAGGCGCTTGACGGCGTGCATAGCTCAAAGACCAGCTACGCCCGCAGCCTCGTCAAGATCGACCACGACCCCGATCGCGTGAACGCGCAACGCCTGCAGGACGCGATCAGCCGGGCGGGCTACCAGCCGCGAGCGTCGTGAACGCCAGCGGCGATCAGGCCGTGCGCGTCAAGCGGCGTCCGGGGTGTGCGCGCTGTCGCGCTGGCTGATCGCGGCGTCCAGCTCGGCGCGCCTGCGACGCAACTCGTCAAGCGTCCTGGGCTTCGCCGGCGCTAGGCAGGAGGCGGGGCCGCCGCGGCGCGCGCGCAGCCACATCATCGCCGGGCACGCCGCCGCGGCAATCAGCACCGCGACGACCAGCAGGACACCGCTCACGATGGGCTCTTGGCGACGTCGCGCTGCTCGGCGTGCTCCAGGCGCGCGATCTGCTCATCAAGCGTGCTGCGCTCGCTGCGCAGGTCAGACGCGCTGCGCGTTTCGCTGTTGCGCCGTCCGCCCATGCCGCGGCTCATGAACCACATCATCGCCCCCATCCCGACAGGGCACGCCAGCAGCGCCAGAATCCCGAAGATCTCCATGTCGACCACTTTCGCTCACGGCGACGCCCCGGACCGCGCCACCTGCTGAAGCCAGTCTACTACACGGCATAGTACGCTGTGTTGATGCGTCCTGTCCTCGTGGAGCTCGGCCCCCTGCAGGTCAACTCGTGGGGCGTCATGGCGGCGCTCGCGTTCCTCGCGGCCGCCGTCGTCGCCGGCGCCGAGCTGCAGCGTCGCGGGCACTCGCGTGCCGACGCCTGGCCGCTGACGATCGCAGGCGCGATCGGAGGGCTCATCGGCGCCAAGCTGTACTTCCTCGTCGAGCACCCTGACCGGATCGCCGACGCCGGCGCCTGGCTGTCGGGCGAGGGGTTCACCTGGTACGGCGGAGTGCTGGGCGGCACGGCCGCTGTGCTCCTCGTCGCCAGCCGCCAGGGCCTGACGCCGGCTGTCACCGCCGCGAGCCTTGTTCCGGCACTCGCGCTGGGCTACGCGATCGGCCGGATCGGCTGCCAGCTCGCCGGCGACGGCACCTACGGCACACCGAGCAATCTGCCGTGGGCGATGAGCTACCCCGACGGGATCGTGCCAACCACTCAGCGCGTGCATCCGACGCCCGTCTACGAGACGCTCGCGGGCCTGTTGATCTTCGCCGTGCTGTGGCAGCTTCGCACGCGCCTTTCCGCGTGGCGGCTGGTCGGGGTGTACCTGCTGCTGTCCGGTACCGAGCGCTTCGCGGTCGAGTTCGTGCGCCGCAACGACGAGGTTCTCGCCGGACTCACCCAGCCGCAGCTGTGGGCGCTCGCCGGGGCCCTCGCAGGCCTCGCGCTGCTCGGCACCGCGCGCCGCGACCGAGGAGTGCCATGCACAGCCCCGGCGGGGCTCGCGCGCGGGTCCTGAGCGCACCGTACCCGCATGATCGCGCTCGCTCCCGCAGGTGCTGTGTCGTAAGCGGCGAGCGTGCTGCGGTCGCTATCGGTGTGCGCGTAACGGCCGGGAAGCGGTCAGCAGCAGCCAGCAGCCGACGAGCACCGGTCCGAGTGTCATTGCGAGCATGCAGGCCTGCGCGGCCAGCTGCGAGCCGCTGATGCTGTTCGCGGGCATCGAGCTGGCGGTCGCAAGTGCGGCGGCGGCGATCGCGCCGATGCTGAGCAGGCCGGCACCCAGCAGCGACAGCGACAGCTCCCAGCGTGGGTGTTCGCCGAGGAGCGCGTCGACGCGCTCAGGCGCGATCCCGACGACGATCCCCGGAACGGTGCTTTCGCCGAAGCGCATCAGTGCGCCGGCCAGCGGCTGGGCGCCCGCGGCGCGTGTTGCGGCTTCGTCGGCGGCGATCTCGGCGAGCTGTGCGTAGCGTTCGCGTAGCCGGCGCATCACGGGCATGAAGAACAGCGCCTCGCCGAGCACCCCGATCAGGAGCAGCCGCAGCGGGTCGCGGCGACGCGCGTGATGATCCTCATGCACGACCACAGCGCGAAGCTCGTCCGCTTGCAGTTGCTCGATCGCCCCCTGTGACACGTACACGCGCGGGCGCACCCAGCCCGCACAGAACGCCCGCGGGACCGGATCGGCCACGACCTGCACCACCCGACCGCAAATCGTCAAGCGGCCGCTGAGGTGCACGGTGCGACGAAAGCGCGCAAGCGCCGCCAGGTTACGTGTGAGCGCACGCGCGCCGAGCACGAATACGGCAACACCCAGGCTGGCGAGCGCGACGACCGCGATCGACGCGACCCGCGGCTCCGGCAGCAGGTAGGTCCGGCAGGCGTCCAGCAGCGCGTCGATCGCGCCGCCGTCGAGGCGCACTGCGCGCGACGCTGACAAGGTCGCGAGTACGACGGCGGCGGCCGCGAGCGCGCCGAGCGTGGCCGCCAGGCGCCACAGCCAGCGGGCGCTAGCCACGCCGTTTGGCCAGTCGGCGCAGCTGGTCGTGGCGGGCGGGATCGAGCTTGGCCATCGCGGCGGCGAAGTGCGCGAGCGCGACGTCACCGTACTCAGCGACGAGCTCCCCGACCTGCACGCCGGCGCGCAGGTCGGCGTACTCGCCGCGCGAGCAGATCGGCCGGTAAAGGTGGGCCTTGCCGTCGCGTTCGCGCGCCAGGACGCCCTTGGTCTCCAGGCGGCGCATGATCGTCATCACCGTCGTGTAGGCGCGGTCGCGTCCGGCTCGTGTGTTGACCTCGTCGAGGACCGCCCTGACCGTCATCGGCGTGGGCAGGTCCCAGACGACGTCCATCACCTCGGACTCGAGCTCGTGCAGGGCGGGCAGCTCGTGCGGATCATCGCTCATGTGCGATGCAGCGTAGTAGATCCCTGGGAGCAGGGCGAGGGTCACGAGCGTCCGAAACGCCGCAGGCGCAGCGAGTTGCTGACGACGCTGACGGAGCTGAACGCCATAGCGGCGCTGGCGATGATCGGGCTGAGCACGCCGGCTGCGGCGAGCGGGATTGCCGCCACGTTGTAGCCGAACGCCCAGCCGAGGTTCTGGTAGATCACGCGCAGGGTGCGGCGCGCGAGATCAATCGCGTCGACGACGCCGCTAAGTTGCCCGGAGATCAGCGTGATGTCCGAGGACTCGATCGCGACGTCGGTGCCGGTGCCGATCGCGATCCCGAGGTCGGCCTGTACCAAGGCGGGAGCGTCGTTGATGCCGTCGCCGACCATCGCGACGCGCCGGCCCTCATTCTGCAGCCGGCGGACCTCCTCGATCTTGTCGGCTGGCAGCACCTCAGCGAGTACCCGGTCGATCCCGAGTTCGGCGGCGATCGCGTGCGCGGTGCGGGCGTTGTCGCCGGTGATCATCGCGACCTCGATCCCGCGAGTCTTGAGTGCCGCGACGGTCTGCGCGGCCTCTGGCTTGACGGTGTCGGCGACGGCGAGCACGCCGCGTACCCGGCCACCCCAGCCGACGAGGACCGCGGTGCGCCCCTGCTGCTCGAGCTCGGCGGCGGCTGCGTCCAGGTCGGTGCAGCCCATCAGGTGCTGCTCGGCCATCAGCGCCCGCCGCCCGATTGCGACGTGGCGGCCGTTGACGGTCGCCGTCGCGCCGTGCCCGGCGATCGCGCGGAAGTCCGTGGCGTCGGGCAGTTCGATGCCACGGTCGCGTGCCGTCGTGGCGATGGCGCTGGCGATGGGGTGCTCGGAGAGCGCCTCGACCGCGCCGGCGACGGTGAGCACGTCGAGGTCGCGCTCACCATCGGCCGGGACGATGTCGATGAGCGTCATCTGACCGTGAGTCAGCGTGCCGGTCTTGTCAAAGAGGATCGTGTCGATCCGCTTGGCGTTCTCGAGGACCTCACCGCCCTTGATCAGCACGCCGCGCTGCGCGCCTCGGCCGGTGCCGACGAGGATCGCGGTCGGTGTCGCGAGACCCAGCGCGCATGGGCAGGCGATGATCAGCACCGCGACCGCGGCGACGAGTCCCGCCAGCGGGTCTGAGGCCAGCAGCGCCCAAGCGGCGAACGTCAGCGCGGCGATCGCGAGCACGATCGGGACGAAGACCGCCGACACGCGGTCGGCGAGACGCGCGACCGGCGCCTTGGCGCCTTGGGCCTGCTGCACGAGGCGTACGATCTGCGCCAGCGCGGTGTCGGCGCCGACCGCCGTCGCCAGCAGGGTCAGGCTGCCGTTGGTGTTGATCGTCGCGCCCGCGACGCGGTCGCCCGGGCGCTTGTCGACGGGCACCGACTCACCGGTCAGCACCGATTCGTCGACCGCCGCCGAGCCCTCAAGCACCTCGCCGTCGACCGGGACCTTCTCACCGGGACGCTCGCGCACGAGATCGCCGACGCGCACCTCGGCGATTGCGACCATCCGCTCCTCACCGTCGACGAGCAGCCGCGCCTCGCGGGCACCGAGCTCCAGCAGCTTGCGGATCGCACTTGACGCCCGGCCCTTCGCCCGCGCCTCGAAATAGCGCCCCAGGCACAGGAACGCGATAATCAACGCGGCCGTGTCGTAGTACAGGTCGCCACCCGACACGAGCGCGACGGTCGAGTAGGCGAACGCTGCGAGCGTGCCGATCGCGATCAGCGTGTCCATACTCGCCGCCCGTGAGCGCGCTCGCAGTGCCGCCGCGTGCAGAAACGGCCAACCCGCGACGAACTGCACCGGCACCGTCAGCGCGAACATCAGCCAGCGCCCCCACCCCTGCTCCATGACCGTGAAAGACAACACCAGCACGACCGCCGCCAGTGGCCATGCCAGCGCGACCCTGCGAAGCCAGGAGCGCAGCTCGCCGGCCTCGGCGTCCTGCGCGCGGTCGGGTTCGTCGTCCGTGGTCACGAGCCCGTAGCCGGCGCGGGCCACCGCCCCCTTGAGCTGGGCGGCGTCGATGCGGGCTGGGTCAAAGACGACCTCGGCCTTGGCGGTCGCGTAGTTCACGCGCGCCTGAGTGACACCATTCTGGCTGTTGAGGGCGCGTTCGATGCGCGGCACGCACGACGTACAGGACATCCCCTCGACGTCGAACGCCACCTCGCGGCGATCTTCGCTGGCTGTGATCACGCTGGACGTGGTCATGACCGGCCCCGCTATGCGGCCGCCGGTGCCTCGCCGGCGGCGACAGTGGCGTGCAGCGCGGCAGGGCCGGTCAGCGCTGCGGAGAACTTGACCGCGTCGACGAGTTCGGCGATCGCGGCCTCGCGGTCACCGGCGTTCAGCAGCGCGTCGCTGAAGCACGTCTCCAGGTGGTTTCGCAAGATCACGCGGTTCGCGCGCTCCAAGGACGCCTGCGCCGCGGACACCTGCTTCATCAGATCGATGCAGTAGGCGTCGGCGTCGATCATCCGCACGATCCCGTCTAGATGGCCGCGCACCGTCTTCAGGCGGTTGGTCACGTCCTTAGCGTAGTGCTCCTGCATCCGATCTCCAGTCTCATGAGTCCACCCCCACCGGGGGTGGGGTCGGCCTGAAGTGTAGCGCGCGCTCAGATGCCGGTGAGGAAGTCCAGACCGAGTCCGTCCAGCAGCCGCTGCGCCTCGATGTTCAGGCGAAACAGCTCGCCGGAGATCACCAGCACGCCCATCACGATCAGCACGGCTCCGCCGCTGAGCTGTAGTGCGGCGTGGTGGCGTCCCAGCCATTTGAACGCCCGGGAGGCGCTTGTGAATGCGATCGCCGACGCCAAGAACGGGATTGCGAGGCCGGCCGAGTAGACGCCGAGCAGCAGTCCGCCCTGCGCGGTCCCCGCGCTCGTTGAAGCGAGCCCGAGGATCGCGCCGAGAGTCGGCCCGACGCACGGCGTCCATGCGATCGCGAACGCCGCACCGGCCACCACGGGCCCGCCTGAGCCGGCACGGGCGATCAGCGCGCGCGGGCGTACGTCGCGGTTGATCCGCGCCACGAACACCGACGCGATGAAGAACACGCCCATCGCGATGATCGCGACGCCTGCGGCCTGCTCGAGCAGCCGCTGCTGCTTAAACAGCAGCGATCCCAGCAGCGTTGCCGAGAGCCCGAACAGCACGAAGATCAGCGAGAACGTCGCCACGAACGCCAGGCTGCGCCACAGCACGCCGGGGTCCAGGCGCCGACGTTCCTCCCGGGGCCCCACGCCGCAGACCGCTGCCAGGTACCCGGGCACCAGCGGCAGGCAACAGGGCGACAGAAACGACACGAAGCCGGCCGCGAACGCCAGCACGAAACTCGGGGCCTCAATCACCAGGCGGCCGCCGTCCGGCGTGGCGATCAAGCGCTCGCTGCACGCACCGGCCGTCGAGCTGGCAGCCAGCGCTCACCGGAGCGCCGCGGTGATCGCCTGCTCGAACGCGCGGGTGCCGAAGGAGCCCTCCAGGCGCGCCGCGACCCGGCCGGAGCGGTCAAACGTAAACAACCACGGCTCGGTCTGCAGGTGAAAGTCGCGCAGCGGCTTGCGCAGGCCCTTGTCGACCTGGTTGTCGACGTAGACCTCCTGGTGGATGAACGCGACGCGGTCGCCATACCGGGCCTGCAGCTGAAGCTCGATATCGACGACCGGCCCGCAGACCCGCGACTGGCACAGCTGCGGGGTCGCGAACAGCAGCACAACCGGCTGCTTGCCCAACACGTCCTTGAGGCTCTTCTCGTGCAGTTCACGAGCGGCGGGCAGACGCGTGTCGATCGACTTGACGTCACCGTTGGCGCTGCTGATCGTATCGGTCTCGATCGCTGGCGGGCGCTCCCCGACAGCGGGAATAGGCGAGTCGGCCCGCACCTCAATCTGCGTCGCGGCGCCGACCAGCCCCGTCGCTGTCTTGGTGACCACGAGCACGGCATACGAGCCCTTCCGCGCGAGCGGAAGCTGCGCGGCGTACACGGCGGCGATCGGGCTGCTCTCCGACGCCGCCGTCTGGCTGCGAAACGCGGGCTCGGTGATCAGCGCGTCGGCCGGCGCCGGGAACGGGCCCTGCGCCGGCGAGCTGGGCGAGCGCGCGACGTAGACCGCGGACTTGCCGTACACGAACGCGTTCTTGGCGTCGATGACGCCGAACGCCAACCGGTTGGTGCCCGGGACGAACAACGATGTCGCCAGCCCGACCTGCGTGCCCGATGCGGCCGTGGTGTCTGCGATCTGCTGCAGGCTGCGTTCGCCGGTGGCCGGGAAGTCGGCGGCGGTGACCGTCTGGGCGGTCTTCAGTTGGCGGGCGAACTCGCTCTGCGAGCTGCCCTCGGGCGCCTTGATGCCACCGGTCCCATCGTCGCTTCCGCAGCCAGTGATGAGAACCGCGGCTGCGACCAGCGTCGCGATGACGATACGAGGCGGGCGCGCCATCAGTGGTAGCTGCCCACGAGGGCCATCGTGCCGACGATCGCCACGCAGGCACAGAAGAACAGCAGCGCGCCCCGCAGACGTCGCCACTCGGCGGCCATGTCGGGTGGTGGGGTGCGCTCGCGCAGAACGGTCATGGAGTTGCCCGCACCGCCCAGTTGGCTCCGCTGTCGGTCGAGCGCAGGACGTTGCCGTTCGCAAGAGCGGCGTAGAGCTCGTCGCCGTCGCTGACGAATGCGGAGGGCTGGGCACCGATCGAGCCGACGGCTTTGAAGGACTTCCCGGCATCGCTGCTGCGTGAGACCTGACCCTGCCCGTCGACGAGAAACAGGCTGTCAGCCGTTGGCCAGGCCAGCAGGCCTGCGGCGTCGTCGCGCAGCGGCCGCCAGCCCCTGCCGGCATTCGGTGAGGCAAATACGCCACGCTCTGTCGAGACGACGATGCGCTGGCTGTCGGCGGGGTCGATCGCGAGGTCGAACATCGCGGCCGGCGGCCGGCGCCGCGCCCACGCACGGCCCCTATCGCTTGAAACCATCAGCTCTGCCGTCGCGCCGTTGAAACCATAGACTTGGCGGCCGGCTGAGCGCAGGACATGAAAGTCAGCCTCGCCAAGCAGCGAGATGTTCTTCCAGCTCTTACCGCCATCACGCGATTCGATCAGCCCCAGATTGGCCGGCTGGTTCTCGCTGGGGTCTGGATGCCCCGACCCGATGAACCGCCGCGCCCCAACGACCGAGAAGCCCATGATGTCCTGCCGGCTCTCGCCCATCCGTTCAAGCTTCGTCTGGTCCTTCGCGGCACGAAACAGGCCGTAATGCGTCGCGACATACAGACTGCCCGAGCCCGGGTCCACACCCAAACCGTGGATGTGCTCGAGCTCCGCGCGCGTATCCCCCGGCGCCGGGCTCGAGCTCGCAGAGCCCTCGCTACGGCCGGTGTCGACGGTGGCGTCGTCGCCGCAAGCGCCAAGCGCGAGCGTCAGTGCTACCGATATCAGCAAGAGCGTGGGGCGTCGAGGGATGGGCATCGATCGAACCCTAAACTACTACGAAGGCTAGTAACTCCGTACGCGTTCGCCGATGACCTCGGCGCCGGGCACGAGCGGTCGACGTCGGTCGTCGCGGGGAACGGGCTATTCCCTGCGACATCGCGGCCGTGATGCGCCGGCGCAGCCCTACCGCTGCTGGGCGTCGGCGTTGTCCGGTACGGTCCTCGCCGACACATTCTCCGGAGCCCGCGAGGAGGTCCGCTGATGCCCGCCCGCCTCGAGAAGACAAAGACGCCCGGCGTCTTCGAGCGCGGCTCGCGCTACGTCGTCATCTACCGCGACCTCGACGGCCGCCAGCGCCAGGAGTCGGCGCGCACGTATGACCAGGCGCGCCGGCTGCGCTGCAGCCGCGTGAGCGACGTCGACTCCGGCGGCTACCGCCCGCCGTCGCGCGTCACACTCGCCGAGTACGCCCGCGGCTGGGTCGAGCGCCACCAGGGCTCCGGCCGCGGCTTCCGCGAGTCCACGCGCGACGACCACCGCCGCGACCTCGAGCGCTACGTCATCCCGTTCCTCGGCCACAAGCGCCTGACCGCGCTCCGGCGACCGGACGTGAAGGCCCTTGTCGCGTGGCTCGTCGACGACGAGGCCCAGGCTGAGCGTCACCACCGCGAGAACCAGGCCCGCCAGCGCGCCGGCCGCCCGGCGCTCCGCGCGCCCGGCCCGCTGCGCGACGGCACCGTCGCCCGGATCATGGCCGTCCTCTCCGGCTGCCTGACCGCCGCCGTCGACGACGAGCTGCGCAAGGACAACCCGGCCTCGCGCGTCGTGCTCCCCAAGCGCGACGCGCTGCGCGACCCCGGCGACGACGACGCCGAGGACAAGGCCAAGGCACTCAAGCGCGCCGAGCTCGCCGTCTTTCTCGACCTCGTCCGCCCCGACTGGCGACCGTTCTTCCGGTTGCTCGCCGCTACCGGCCTGCGCGTCGGCGAGGCCCTCGCGCTCGACGAGCGCCACCTCGCGCTCGACGGCTTAAGGCCGATGGTCAAGGTCCGCCGCGCCGTCGACAAGGCCGGCCGCAAAATGGACCGCCCCAAGAGCGAGCACGGCGCCCGCGACGTCCCGCTCCCCCATGCGCTCGTCGTCGAGCTCAGGGCGCACCTCGCCCGCCGGCCCGAGCCGCCCGCTGACGCTCAACGCCGCTACGGCCGACTCGTGTTCCCGTCGAACACCGGGACGCCGATGGCACAGAACAACGTGCGCCGGCGCATCCTCGAGCCAGCCGCCGAGGAGGCCGGCATCGCCTGGGTCGGCTTCCACGCCTTCCGGCACACCTTCGCCTCGGTTCATATCGAGCGCGGGACCAACATCGTCCGCCTGTCGCGCCTGCTCGGCCACCACAAGCCGAGCTTCACGCTCGACGTCTACGGACACCTACTCGATGACGGCCTCGGGGAGCCGCTCGACCTCGACGCCGAGCTCGCCGGCGTCGCTCACGGTGTCAGCGAGAGTGTCAGCGGAGTGCACGTCACCCCACCGCAGTCGGCGGGGGTCGAGGCCGCGCACACCGCGTAGCTACCGGCTCCACGGCACCCCACCGGACCTCCGGCCAGCGATCATAATCCGCGTGTCGGGGGTTCGAGTCCCTCCTCCGGCATCGTCTTTTCCCTGGTAAACGGCTGTTTTCTGATCATCGTGGCACCGTCCGGAGGACGCATCGTCCCGACCTCGCGGTGCAGATCGCGCCGGGGCCGGTCGCGATCGAGGTCGAGCTGCAACGCAAGACCGCCCGGCGGCTGCGCGGCATCCTTGCGATGTACGCGCGTCTCAGCGACGACGACGGACCGCTCGCGGGCGTCATCTACGTCACCGACAGCACCGACGTCGCGCAGCTCGTCGCGCGCGTTGCCGACGACGTTGGGCTCTGGAACCCGGCGATCAGCTTCCGCACCATTCGCGACGTCAAGGCGCAGACCTACGCCGCAGCCCGAGCGCGCGCCGCCGACAACTGGACCGACGCGACGGCGATGATGGCGACCGCGGTGGAACCACCTCGGCCACGGTGCCAGCGACACGCCGCTGCAGCGATCGAGCGCTGAACACCACCCGCCTGGCCCAGCGCTCGGGTCCTGAGACCAGGGTCGCCGGTCCATTCGCGGACGAAGGTTCGTGCGACGCCTCGGGCTCGTGCTGTTCTTCGTCCTGTCGGGATACCTGCTGTAACAGAGAGCCGGCGCTCATCGGGCTCTCATCAGCGCGGATCACTGTGGCGCCTATGGACGGCATAAGGCCGGCCCGGACCGGGAGTTGAGATGAACACATCGCCGTGGAAGCTGGCCTGCAGTCTGATGGCGGCGTCGCTCATCCTGGTATCGCTGGCGGCGTGTGGCGGCGGGTCGAAGGACAGCCCCCGTACGTTCGAACGGGCGGCGTTCAACGCGGCGAACTTCGTTGATCCGAGGACTGCCACCAATGAGTGGTTCCCACTCAGGCCCGGGACTCAGTGGGTCCGCGAGGGCACCACCCTGATCGGTAACCGCGCGGTGCCGCACGAGGTCGTCACGACGGTGACGGACGTGATTCGAGTGATCGACGGCGTGAAGACGGTGCTCGTGCATGACCACTCGGTCGGCGCCGGACAGGTCGTGCAGCAATCGCTCGACTATTTCGCGCTGGACAAGGACGGCAACGTCTGGAATCTGGGCGCTTCGACGGAGCAGTACGAGGCAGGTCGCTTCGTGGCAGTCGACGAAGCGTGGCTGAGCGGTGTGGAGGGTGCCAAGCCGGGCATTCAGATACCGGCCAACCCGACCGCCAAGACACCGCCGTGGCTCATCGCCCAGCCGCCGGGCGAAGACGGCGACGCCGCCGAGTTCCTGCGAACGCAGAAGAAGGAGTGCGTTCCCTTCAACTGCTTTGAGAACGTGCTGGTGATCCGCGAGGGCAAGCGGTCGGCGCTGGACAACGAGTTCAAGTACTTCGCACGCGGGGTCGGGCAGATCCGCAACGAGCCTCGTGGCTCAAGCCGCCATGAGGACATCGAGCGGCTCATCAACGTCACGAAGCTCAGTCCGGCAGGTTTGGCTGAGGCCAGTGCGGCCGCGCTGAAGATCGATAGGCGCGCGGCCGACGAGCTGCCGGAGCTCTTCGCCGGTGTCAAGGCGACTCGGACGCCGTGATGCCTGCCTCGACCCCATCCATCCCGAACGCCGGCGGCCCTCTTCTGAGCCTGCAAGGCGTATGCAAGGAGTACCGCAACCCTTACGAGACGACGCCGGTGTTCCACGACCTGGACTTGGACCTGCAGCGCGGTGAGATCACCTGCCTCGTGGGCCCGTCGGGCTGTGGCAAGTCCACGATCATCTCGCTGATCGCGGGGCTCATGGTGCCCGACTCCGGCCGCGTGGTGTTCGACGGCCGTGACGTCGCTGAGCTGTCGGACACCGAGCGGGCCCACCTGCGGGCGACCAGGATCGGCATCGTCCTACAGTCTGGAAACCTCGTACCGTTCCTGACGGCCGCGGAGAACATCGCCATGGCGACCCGGCTGGCCGGTGGGAAATCCTCGCCGGCGCGGGTGGCGTCTCTGCTCGATCAGGTCGGGCTCGCCGACCGCGCCGATCACCTGCCACGGCGGCTGTCGGGCGGCGAAGCGCAGCGGGCGGCATTGGCGGTGGCGCTGGCCAACACGCCCGACCTGCTCCTGGCTGACGAGGCCGTCGGGCAGCTCGATTCCACGACAGCCCGGTTCGTGATGGACACGTTCACGCAGGCATGCAGTGAGCGAGGACTCGCCGTGCTGCTGGTCACGCACAGCCGCGAGGTCGCGGCCCTGGGAACCAGGATTGCCAGCCTGAGCGACGGACGTCTGGAGATGGCGGCATGAACGCCGGCGCCGGCCACGGTCAGCTCGCTGCGAACTCCCCTCCCAGCTCAGGAGCACGGATCGCCGTGACGAACCTGAGCATGGAATACGCCACCCCCACAGGTCGCGTGCGGGCGCTCGATGATGTGACGCTGACCGTCGAGCCCGGACATAGCCTGGCGATCGTCGGGCCCAGCGGATGTGGCAAGTCCACCCTGCTCGGCGTCATGGCCGGCCTTGAGCTGCCGACCGCCGGGGAGGTCCGCGTCGGCGACGAGCTCGTGTCGGCCATGGCCGATCACGAACGCGCCGCGCTGCGCCGGCGCTCCTTCGGCTTCGTCTTCCAGGCCGACAACCTGCAGCCGTTTCTGACCGTGTCTGAGAACGTCGCCCTGCAAGCCGTGCTGGCCGGCCTCCTCGACGAGCCCGCCGATCGGCAGGCCCTCCTGGACGAGCTCGGCGTCGGTGCCCTGGGGCACCGCTTTCCCGATCAGCTGTCCGGTGGCCAGCGTCAGCGGGTGGCCGTGGCGCGAGCGCTCGTGCACGACCCCGCTGTGGTGTTGGCAGACGAGCCGACCGGTTCCCTCGACGCCGCCAGCTCAGACCGCGTCATCGAGCTGCTGCTGCGCCTGCACAAGGCAAACGGTACGACGCTGGTGGTCGTCACCCACGACCGGGCGGTGGCCGATCGGATGCAAACCGTCGTCGAAATTCGAGATGGCCACATGACCGAGCGCAACGAGGTGACGTCATGACGCTCGCCGGCTACGTATGGCGCGATCTGCTCCGTAATCCGCGACGGACGCTCGCCTCGCTGGTGGGCGTGTTCGTCGGGGTCGGGCTGTTCTCCGCGGTCCTGTTCTTCATCGACGGCTCCGGGGCGTCGATGACCAAGCGGGCGGTCGCACCGCTGACGCTCGACATGCAGCGCGTGCTGACGGCACCCCTCGGCGGCGGCGTCCGCCTTGAGCAGAAGGCGCGCGACGGCGCTCTCAAAGCTGGTGGGGCGATGCTCATGACCTTGTCCGTCGCCAACGACGGCGTTGCGCCGGCGCACGAGGTCGTCATCCGCGACCGCCCCAGCGCCCCGCTGATCTACGTGCCCGGCTCGACCAAGCTCGACGGCAAGGCAGTCGAGGATGTCGGCGGCGACATCCCGTTGCACCAGGGCAGTGCTGGCACGGGCCTGAACATCGGGACCGTCGCGCCCGGCTCGTCGCATGAGATCACCTACCGGGTGACCGCAGCGCGCGGCGTCGGATCGACGGCGAAGCTGCCGGTGCAGGCGACGATCTCCACGCGCGAGGCCGCCACCCCGACCCGGGCGAACGCGCCGCGGGCGACACCGCTCGGGTCGCTTGCGCGGCAGGTTCGCGGGATCGCGGGCGTCGGCTCCGCCGACGCGCTGGTGTTCGTGGACCTGGAGGCCGGCGCCATCTCCGCACAGGGAGCCGATGTTCCCGGTCCGGTCAAGCTCTTTGCGTTCGACAAGGCCTACCAGTCGCACTACCCCAGCATCAAGATGCTGTCCGGCGCCATCCGGCCCGGGGGTGCGCTGCTCAGCGCGGAGGCCGCGTCCGCTCTGAAGGTCGGCGAAGGCGACACGGTCAGCGTCAGGCTCCCGGGCCGCGCCGCGCCGCTGTCTCTGACCGTGAGTGGCATCACCGATCTGTCCGGCGCCAAGCCGCTGTTCGAGAGCCGCGAGTCAGGCACCCTCGAGGCCTTCCGCTATGTGCCGTACAGCGTCGTCGTCGATCACGACACCTACCGCGCCGACGTCGCGCCCGCCTTCGAGGCGGCAGCAGCCGCTCGCAACGCCAAGGTCGGCAGCCTCCCGCTCGAGGAGCTCGACGTCCAGGTCGATCGCGCCAAGCTGAACTCCGATCCTGCCTCGGCGGTCGCACAGACGCAGGACATCGCACGAGCGGTCCAGTTCGTCGGCACGGGGGACTACCTGCTCGACAACATCTCCAACACCCTCCAGGTCGCCAAGGGCGACGCGGCGATCGCCAAGCGGATGTTCGTCTTCCTCGGGCTGCCGGGCGCGATCCTCGCAGCCATCCTCACCGCCTACGCGGGAACCCTGCTCGCGGAATCCCAGCGTCGCGAGAACGCCCGGCTGCGCGTTTACGGGGCCAGCCGGCGGCACCTCCTCTTCCTCCTCACGCTGCGCACGATCGCCATCGCCGGAGTCGGGGCGCTGCTCGGTACGGCCCTGGGGTTCGTCTCGGTGCTAGCGCTGCTCGGGAGCTCGGTCGTCTTCGAGGCATCGACAGGCGCGCTGATCCAATCCGCGCTGATCGGCGTCTTCGGCGGGATGCTCGTCACCGCCGCCGCCCAGTACCTGCCGGGCCGGCGCCTCATCACTCAGGAGCTCAAGCAGGAGCTCGCGGTGATCTCGCGTCGCCCTGTCCCGCGGTGGCGACGCCTCCATCTCGACCTTGTGGCACTCGTCGGGGCGGGCTTGGCGCAGGTCGTCGCCGTGCGACTCGGAGCGTTCGACGTGCCCGCGGGATCGGTCTACTCGGGACGATCGGTGACGCTCCACTGCACCTGCTGATCGCCCCGATCGTCGCGTGGCTGGCCGGCACGCTGTTCATCGCGCGTGTCCTTCAGGACACGACGGCGCGCGTCGCCGCCTCCCGGAAGTCGCCTCGCTTCAGGCGCCTGGTGCCCGGTGTGCTGTGGCGCAGCATCACCCGCAGGCTCGGGGCGATGACCGGCGGTGTCGTGACCGTGGGGCTCGTGGTCGCTCTCGGCACCACCCTCGCGTGCTTCGCGACCGTATACGACAACGCGAAGGTCGCCGACGCGCGTTACCTGGTCGGCTCGGACATCCGGCTGACGCCGAACCCCTCCAGCACAAAGCCGCACCCGACAACCCTCACGTCAGATCTTCGCGGCGACGGCGTCAGTGGGGCGAGCGCAGTCGTCTACTCGCCCGAGAACGCCGCGCTGACTAGTTCCTTCAACGAGGACGTGGCGAGCCTCGCGGCGATCGAGCCCGCAACCTTCAAAATGGTCGCCGCCCTGGAGGACTCCTCGTTCGTCGGAGGATCCGCGAACGACATGATGTCGTCGCTCGAGGCTCATCCCGACGGGGTGCTCGTCAACAGCGCGCTCGCGAAGGGATTGAAGCTCAAGGCCGGTGATGAAGTGGAGGTTCTGCTCGGGCGTGGCACCGACCAGCAGACGCGCCGCAAGATGCGTGTGCTCGGTCTGTTCACGCGGTTTCCCGGAGCGCCGAAGGGCACCGACGTCGTGGCCACCCTGGGCTACTACCAAGCCAAGACCGGCTTGGACGATGCCGACTACTACCTCGTGTCTAGCAACGACCGCAGCGTCTCGGGCGTGAAGCGCGCCGTCGCCTCGCTGTCCGCGCTCCCGGACTTCGGCCGTCGCTTCGAGGTCCGGACAGCGGGAGCGACCTTCGACCGGGACCAGTCGAGCCTGACGGGCCTCAACGTGCGAGGCCTCCTGCAGCTCGATTCCTTCTATACGTTCATCATGGCCGTGACCGCGACGGCGATGTTCGTGTTCGGACTGCTCCTGCAACGCCGCCGGGAGTACGTGACGCTCCGCGCCCAGGGCGTCCGGAACAGGGATGTCCGCCGGCTCGTCCTGTTGGAGTCAGGCATCTCGGCGGCGCTCGGCGCGGTGCTCGGCCTGCTGGTCGGCATCGGCATGGCATCTCAGTTCGTTCTCGTCCTGCGACCGATCTTCACCCTTCCGCCGCCGCTCGAGGTCCCGGCGTTCGAGTTGGCGGTCCTGGTCGCGCTCGTGCTCGGTGCCACCGCGCTCTCCTCGGCCGTGGCCGCCGTGCTGCTCGGTCGCCTCAAGCCCACGGAGCTGCTGCGAGACGAGTGACGCGCGCGGCGCGGCGGCGCGATCGTCAGTTCCGATGGTCGCCCGCGGGGAGATTCCCATGGCCGCCGTACGGAGCACTGGGTCACGGCACCCGCACTCGCACTACAGCACGAGCTCCGAGACCGCTTGCAACTGATCGTTGTGGTGTGGCGACAAACAGTAAGCGTGGGGTTACGCGCCGATGATGGCGCTACTCATGGCGTGCAGGTCGTCGATCGCGCGGGCGTCGTAGAGCAGCGCCGTCTTGCCGACCTAGCAGACGATCGCCGGCGGGTCGCGCTCGTCGTCACGGTACATCGTGTACTCCGACGATCCAGGCGGCGTCCTGAGCACCCACGGGTCGTCGCTGGTTCCTTGACCAGGCATGCGGCAGATGCTCGCAGAACGCGATCTGCGATCCGCGTGTCACCTGCGGTTGCGCCGTCACGTGAATCTCTTTGGCGATCCGCGTCAATCCAGATCGAAGGCGGCAAGAATCGCTCCGGGTCGCCGGCGACGGGCTCTCGCAGCCCTGGACAAAGGCACTGCCCGCGTTGCTGGCGCTGTTCGTCGCGGGAATGCTGATCGCGAACCTCCCCGCCGACATGCGTCCCGGCCGCCGAGCGCGACGCATGCTGCTCGGTCTCGCCGCCGTCCTCGTCGTCGCCGACGCGTCGTGGCATCAGCTTGACGCCGGGTATCTCGGCAGGTCATCCGCGACCTCCCGGCCGCCGCCGGATTCGCGCTTTTCATCATCTGCCCCCGCGACGCATACCCCGGCGGAACCTCGCGGGCCGAAGCTTGACCTGGATCGGCACGGTCTCCTTCGGCTTGTACCTCTGGCACGTCTCGGTCATCTGGTCCCTGCGCACCGCCCACCTCCTACCGCTGGACCCAATCTCCGCACTGCCGATCGCGCTCGCCCCCTCGCTCGCGCTCACCGCCGGCAGCTGGTACCTCGTCAAGCAGCCCGTCCTGCGACATGTCCGCGCCAGCACCAGTCGCTCGCGCCGGCCAAGGCAACCCGACCGGCTCGAGCCCGCGCGTCGACCAGCCGCGACCGCCAAGGCCGGCACAACGCTTCCAGGCGTCGTTCAGGTGCCGTGAGCGTTGCAGGTGCGCCGCGGCGGTTTTGGGCGCCGAAGGTAGTCATCGACGAGAGGCTTGGTCTGCATCGTGGTCATGTCCTTTCGTGACCGAACAACATTGTTGCATTGTATCGCGTGATTGATACGATGCTGCAATGTTCTCTTCCCTTCCGGTCCTCGCCGCCGCGATCCTGGCCATCGCCATCCCGCTGCAACTGTTGCGGGCATACCGTCCCGACAAGCAGACCGTCGATCGCTGGGCGCACAGTCATGATCTCGAGCTGACAGCGGACAACCGACCCATCGTTGCCCGCTACCTGCGCAGCGCCCGCGTACTCCGAACCTGGGGCGCCGTGGCCGGCGCGATTGGGCCTTCGCTGATCGAGTTCGCAGTCAACGGCCGGGTGCAGGTGCTCGGCTTCGGAACCGACGGCCGCACCGCACCACTGGCGTTCGGCACGATCTTCATCGGCTATCTCATCGGCGCACTGGTCGCGGAACTGTCGCTCGTGCGTCGCGTCGACGGCACGCGGCGGACCGCGAGCCTCGCACGCCGCGAGCTACAGGACTACCTCCCGCATCGCATCGTCGTCGCCCAGCGCGTGCTCGCCATCACCGGTGCGGTCGGTGGACTTGCGATCGGCCTGCTGCCCTACCCCGATTCAGTATCAAACCCAGGCATGCCGTCGTTAATGCTGATCGCCGTGAGCGTCTTGGCGTTCGCCGCGGGCCTCGAGATGCTCGAGCGCTGGCTGCTACACCGAGCACAGCCATTCACCAGCCCGCCGCTGGTCGCCGCCGACGACGCGATCCGAGCTCAATCCGTTCACGCCATGGCCGGCGCAGGCATCGCCCTACTGGCCCTGTACTGCAGCGGCGTCTCGCTCGCGCTACAGGGCTCAGCCGTCACGGCGCTGCACTGGAGCATGGCGGCGCCCGCCGCCGCCTTCCTCATACTCTCGCTGACCTGCTGCCAGGGCATCAGCCAGGGATCCTGGCGCGTACCGCGACGCGCCCGCGCCGTGAGTGCGGCCTCCACGTGATCCTTGAGATCGACCAGCACTCGGCCGTCCCGCCGTACGAGCAGCTGCGCGAGCAGATCACCACGCTCGTCCTCGCTGGTGCCCTCACCCCAAGCGACCGTCTTCCAACGATCCGCCAGCTCGCAAACGACCTCGGTCTCGCCGGAGGAACGGTCGCACGCGCCTACCGCGAACTGGAATCCGACGGCGTCGTAACGACGCACGGGCGACACGGCACCCGCGTCAAAGGGCCACCCCGTCGGCCTGCTCCGGAACCTCACCTCATCGACGCGGCCCGCTGCTACGCCAAACACGCCTCACAGACCGGAGCCAGCCTCGAAGACGCGCTCACCGCCGTGCGCGTTGCATTCAGCGCCAGCCGCACGACCTGACTGGCCACCAACGCGCTCAGCTGCCTGGATAGCCCGGCGTCGCGAGCACCAGGCGTGAGGTCATGTCGAGGTTCACCTCGCCGTAGGGCACGACGTGCATCCAGAACAATGGCGTCAGGCCGCGCCGGTCGGTCGGTGTAAGCACGTCGGCCCACGCCCGCTCGGCGAGGATGTCTTGGAGCATGAGCGTGTTCACGTACACGAGCGCCGACTGGAGGATGCGCAGGCAGAGCACGAACAGCTCCTGCTCGGCGGCGGTTGGACTGCATGTCACCGCGTTTGCCGTAGGCGAGCTCGCCGTTCGCGCCGTTCCAGGACTCGACCACGTTCAGGCGCTCCTCGATCTCGCGCTGCAGATCGCGCAGGCGCAGGTCGCGCGCGATGAAGGTCGTCTTCTGCGCCCGACCGACCTCGAGCATCGCTTGGCAGGTCGGGTGCGACGCGCTGCGCGTGAACCGTCGCAGGATCGCCTCCGTCGACGCGGTCGCGGTCCGGATCGCGGTCGCGTACTTGATCATCTGGTCGTACTGCTCGGCCACGATCCCCCAGCGGATCGGTCGCGTCAACGCCGGCGTCAGACGCGGATACGCGTCGCGCTGCCCGGCATCAGGGACGTACAGGCGGACCTTGTTGATCCGCTTGACCCGCGGCAGCAGATCGAAGGCGAGCAGCCGCGTGATCGCGAACCCGATCTCCGACTGTCCGTGCGAATCGGTGTAGTTGGCCTGCACATCCATCGCTGTGTCGTGACGCATCGCGCCTTCGACCATCGCGGCGACCTCCGACGCGCTGCACGAGATCAGCTGCGAGTGCACGGCCATCGAGCGCTTCTCGACATGCCAGTAGATCAGCACCCCGCGGCCGTGATACCTGGAGTGCCACTCGGTGAGAATGTTCTGATCGAGCGCGCGAACGTGCGTCGAGTCCGACGCGACGGCGGTCGACCCGGCGCCCCACAGCGCCCGATCGCGGGCGGCGAACGTCGCGTCGGCGATCTGCACCGCGATCAAGCGCGCCGCCTCGACCGTGAGGTAGCGGCGGCGGACGTAGCGCAGGTCGTCCTCGCTGTGGCCGTGCCCGCCCGACGCGACGGCCAGGGTCCCGGTGTTCGTCCCGTAGGCGTAGATCGCCAGCAGTAGCCGCTCAGCCAGGATGTCGGGGCGGATGCTGGCCCCGGCCGTGACGGAGGTCACGGCGTCCAAGCAGCCGGTGCGTAGGACGGCCTCCTTGAGCATGTCGACCAGCGCGACGGTGCCCCACCGGCGAAGCACCTCGGTCTTGACGGCCCGCAGGTTGCGCGGCTCGGGCTGCGCGTCAAGCGGTGTCAGCTTGATCGCGCCCGAGCGCCGCTCGGCGATCGACAGCCACCCCGCTTCGGGATCGCGTCGTCGAGCGCGGCCAGCTCGCTGCGAAGCTGGCCGCGTAGCCCGTCTACGAACTCGGCAGGGTCAAGCGGCTTGCGCAGCGTGCGGTAGTGCTCGGTCCGGCGCTGCTCGTAGTCGAGGGGGAGGTCCTCGTCGGGGTTGCGCCAGCGGTCCGCGCCGACGACCCAGATCTCCTTGCAGCGCAGCGCCTCACGCAACGCCTGCAACGTCGCGACCTCATAGACCATCCGCACGACGCGCTGCCGGCCGCGCGCGTCTTCGCGGTGAAGGACGTCCTCCCAGTCGCCGCGCAGCGCGCAGTGCATCGGGATCACCTCGCCCAGCGGGAAGTACGTGATGTTCCCCGCGCCGGCGAACCGGCGGATCAGCTTCAGCGCCTCGATCACGGGCTGATGCGCGGAGCTGCTGCGGAACTCCAAGCCGTCCAGCAGCCTGATTAGGCCGCGCCGGTAGTGCTTGGTGTAGGACGCCTTCAGCGTCGTCTGCACCGTGCGCCGGTACACGGGACCGTTCGTCTTGAACTCGTGGACGAGCTCGCGCAGGGTCTCCTCACCCCCGCTGACCGCGGGGAACACGACGCCGCGGACTGTGCCGTCGCGCGCGGCCAGCGACGCTTCGGCGACCCGGGACAGGATGTTCTCCTTGCCGCTGACGCGCTTGAACGCGTTGACGAGCTCCGTCGTGACCTTCTTTTCGGCTCGCGCGCCGACGCGATGGACCGTCGCGATCAGTAGATCGACGAGCGTGTCCGTCATCTCCCCTTCGCGCTCGCGCAGCAACGCGGCCAGCAGCGTCTGACGCTACTCGTCTGGGTGAAGGCGTTGGTGGGCGACCTGATACGCCGACGGCTGCACGGTTTGCTGGGATGTCCCACGCCGAACGCCAAGTACGCGAGCACAAGGGCGTCGCTTGCCCGATCGCGCGTGATCTCGACGACCATGCGCCACGCCCCGGCGAGGGCAGATACAGCTTGACGCAGCGCTCGAGTCGCGTTCCGTCGCGGCCGTCCGCTTGGCAGCGCAGCAAGGTATCGACATCCACGCCGTCGCGCTCCACCTGGCCCGCGCGTCAAGCGCGACCTAGCGGCCCGGTGCCGTCGCGTGGGAGATGTCCTCGGCGAACGCCTCGTCGAAGCGCACGGCAGGCCCTCTCGAGCGCCCGCGCGAGGCGGCATGGCTATCCCTCGCTGTCGCTGGGAGGTGACCGAACGCGCGGTCGAACTCGTCGTCGGTTACCGGCTCAACCCCGGCGCGCTCGCGGATCGCCGCCGCGCTGGTGTCGGGGCGCAGCACGATCCGGCCATCTTCGAAGACCTCGTCGACGACATACTCGCCGGACAATTCGCCGCTCAGCTTCACGTGCGCGTTCACGCCGCCAGTCTGCCATGAGCGCACGCGCGGTGCGGCCGCTCCACGTCGCCGGTCGAGTTCGCGAAAACCGTGTCCCGAAACGTGTCCCCAACCCGGCAGATCTGACCCCACCGAGCCCCGGCCTACGCCAACGAAATCCCAATAAGCGCGGGCAACACGAGCGGCAAGGCGCCAATCATAATCCGCGTGTCGGGGGTTCGAGTCCCTCCTCCGGCACTGAGCAAAGACCTGGAAACAAGGCTTTTTCAGGTTCGCTATCGGCCCCGATGACCTCGCAAATCGGAATGATCCCGAGCCAGACGATCCAGGCTGAGCGACTGTGGAACCTCGTCAGGGGCCGGCCTACGTCCACGAGAGTGTGACCGCCAGGCCGGAAAGCGGCGGCGATGCCTCCCGCTCAGCTACGCCTCGACGCCCGGCATCGTTGCGACGATTGCTCCAGCAGCTCGACACCCGGTCGCCGACAAGCAGCCACATGGTGGCACGTGATCAGCGGCGTGGAGGGCTTCGCTATGTCTTGCGACATCGCCCGCTTTTGACCGCGCGGCGCGGGCCGCCGTAGCATCGCGCTCGCCACCGAGCAGCGTCTTCTGGCGCTGGCAAGGCAGCGATCGCCGGCGTCACTCAACAGCCACCACTTCGACCGCAAACAGATTCAACACACCGAAACCGATGTGGTGCAGGCGCGACTCACCGCCGGCGCGCAGCCGACGGATCAACGACGAGCCGCGCTCGCGAGCGGCCCCCTTCAGGCGTCGGCGCACAGCGCCGCGAGGCCGCGCGGATCGACGATCCTGATCTCGCGCCGGCGCGTCTCTACGCAGTTCAATCCCCGCATCGTCTGCAACGCTCGGCCGATCGACTCGAGCGAGGCGCCGGTCGCGCCCGCGAGCTCCTCCTGCGATAGCGGCAGCGAGATGTGCACGGCACCGGACTCGTCTTCGCGCCCGAAGCGCTCTGAGAACTCGAGCAGCCGCGCGGCCACGCGCTCGATCGTCGTGTAGGTCGAGAACTCGATCCGCTTGGCGTCGGCATCGCGCAGGCGGCTGGCCAGCATGCGCAGCAGGACGAGCGTGATCGCCGGCCGCTCCTCGAGGAAGCGCATGAACGTCTGTGTGGGCAGACAGAGCGCTTCGACGGGTTCGACAGCGCAGATCGTGGCCGAGCGCGGGTAGCCGTCGATCGCCGCAAGGTCGCCGATCAGCTCGCCGGCGCCGCGAAAGTCGAGCACGACCTCGCGCCCGGTGGATGTCGTCGAGGTGACCTTGACGACCCCCGTGTTGAGGATGAGCACGCAGTCGGCCACCTGACCCTCGTGGAAGAGCGGACGGCCGCGTTCGAAGGTCTTGATGCTCCCGAGTGCGCTCAGCTCGGCGATGTCGTCTTGCCCGACCGAAGAGATGAAGTCGCGTCTCTCCGTAGCCATCCGCAGGGATGACGCTATCACCGCGCGGCATCGAGCCTCAGCATGAACCCGTCAGATGACGGGTTCGCAGGACGCCAGATGGCGTGTGCGGCGGCGCGGCCCAACCGTAGCTTGATCCCCATCGAGAGGACGAGCGGCAGACGCGCCCACTCGCACCATCCGTTTGCAAGGGGGTCACGCCAACATGCTCCACCATCAGCATCCCGACGACATCCGCAGGCTGGCCGAGGATCGGCGCGACGACGCAGCTCGCCGGCGTCTGCCGACCGACCCGAGCGAGATCGAGTTCGTCGTGCTCGCGGCCGCCTCGCACAGCAGCTGGGCTTGGAGCACGCTGGTCGAGCGCTTCGGCTCACTCGTCAAGAGCGTTGCCCGTCGCCACGGCCTCGCGTCGCACGACGTCGAAGACGTGGCACAGATGACATGGATGCGCCTCTACGAGCACATCGACGACGTGCGCGACGCCCAGGCGATCGGTGGCTGGCTGGCGACGACCGCCCGCCGCGAGAGCCTGAAGGTGCTCAGCCGCGGCAAGCGCGAGGTTCCGTGCGTCGACGGGCTCGTCGTGACCGAACAGGTCGAGCCGGTCAACGAGCGCCGGCTCGTCGCCGCTGAGCAGCGCAACGCACTGCAGACCAGCGTTGAGCAGCTGCCGGAATCCCAGCGCGAGCTCATGGCGGTGCTGCTCTGCGATCCGCCGCTGAACTACGCGCAGATCTCACGGGCGCTCGGGATCGCGCCGGGAAGCATCGGCCCGACCCGGCAGCGCGGCCTCGCGCGCCTGCGCGAGGACAAGACTCTCCGCGCGCTGTACGACGACGAACCGTCGTACGTCGGTGATCGCGGATGACCGTCGCGGCTCCGCGAGGTGACGCCGCCAGGGCGCTGCCTCCCTGCGACCTGGTGATGAAGGGGGGGATCACGAGCGGGGTCGTGTACCCCGGGGTGGTGCTCGAACTGGCGCACCAGTATCGCTTCGCGAGCATCGGCGGCAGCTCGGCCGGCGCGATCGCCGCCGCGCTCTGCGCCGCCGCGGAGTACGGCCGTCAGCGCGACGAGGGCGGCGGCTTGGAGCAGCTCGAGGCCGCCGTCGACAACCTGCGCAAGCCGGGCTTCCTGCTCGGGCTGTTTCAGCCGTCGAAGGCCTCGCAGCCCCTGTTCGAGGTGCTCACGAGCGCGTTCGCGGCCGGTCTGAAGACGCCCCGGGGCGTCCTCGTCGCGGCGATGCACGCCGTTCGTCACGAGCCCGTCGTCGCGCTGATCGGCGCGATCCTGCTCGCCGGGATCGTGGTTCTCGCGATCGCCGCGTCCGGCGCGCTGCCGGGTGGGCTGGCGTTCGTCCTCACCGCCCTCGTCGTGCTCGTGCTCGTGGTCACGACGGCCGTCGCCGCGATCGGTCGCCTGGTCTACCGGACGGTGCGTGCGCTCGGGAAGTCCAACTTCGGCATGTGCCCCGGAACCCAGCAGGACGGCCAGACCGCGACCGCGCTGATCGACTGGCTCCACGAGCGGATCCAGGCATGCGCCGGCCGGGGGCCTCTCGACAAGCCGCTGACGTTCCGCGACCTCGAGGACGAGGGTGTCCGGCTGACGATGATGACGACCGACCTCAGCCTGGCTCGCCCGGTCAGGATGCCCGACGGCCTCGACGGCTACTGGTTCAAGCCCGGCGACTTCGAAGGGTTCCCGCAGCGCGTCATCGACGCGATGCCGGCGGGCGCCGCGGCGGGCGCCGCACCGCACCGGCCGCTCGCCGTCAAGGATCTGCCGATCCTTGTCGGCGTCCGGCTCAGCCTGAGCTTCCCGATCCTCCTGTCAACGGTGCCGCTCTACCGCGACGGCGGGCCCGGCGCCGAGCGGCCGCGTCACCTGTTCTCGGACGGCGGAATCAGCTCGAACTTCCCGATCCACTTCTTCGACGCCTGGTTCCCGCGCCACCCGACCTTCGGCATCGATCTCGCCGACCATCCCATCGATCCCGACGGCGATCCCGACGGCGAGGCCGACGGCGAGGCCGACGGCGAGGCCGAGGACGTCTTCATGCTTCACGATCCGCGCGCGCCCACCGTTCCCCGCTGGGGGGAGGTCGAGACGTTCTCTGCCTTCGCCATGCAGATCAAGGACGCGGCGCAGAACTGGCGCGACACGCTGCAGAGCGAGCTGCCCGGCTACCGCGACCGCGTCTGCCAGATCCGCTTGGCGAACGGCGAGGGCGGGCTCCATCTCGGCATGGACCTGGCGACGATCGAGAAGCTGATCGCGCGCGGCGGGCAGGCCGGGGCGAAGATCCGCTCGACGTTCGACGAGCAGCGGTGGCTCCAGCACCGCTGGGTGCGCTACCTGACGCTGATGGCGCAGCTCCAGCACAACCTGCAGGATGTCGGCGAGCCGTTTGGCCTGTTCGGCCCAGAGCTCGCCGAGGGCCTGCCGGATGACGTCAAGGTGTACCGCGACGGCCGCGACGCGGCGTGGTGTGCGCGGGCCAACGAGGCGACGGCCGCCCTTCTGGCGCTCGCTGCCGAGTGGGGTCCTCCTCCGCTGGGCGTCGACCTGGACGGCCCCGACGGCCCGCTGCCGCGTCCCGACATGCGCATCGTCCCCAGCGCCTGAGCCGCGCGGCGCCAGGAGCGACCCTCACGACACGAGAAACCGCAGCGGCAGGTTCGTCATCCCGCGCAGGTAGGGATTGGTCTGCCACTGTGGCAATCCGTCGATGACCGGTTCGCCGAGGTCCAGCAGCTTGCTCAGCATCACGGGGGCGACGCGCCGCGCCAGCGGCTCCCCGATGCAGCGGTGGATCCCGTCGCCGAAGCTCAGGTGCTCACCTGGGTTGGCGCGATCGAGCTTCAACCTGTCCGCGTCGGCAAACCGGGCGTCGCGGTTGGCCGACGCGATCACGGCGGTCACCTTGTCGCCCCTCCTGAGCGGGACGCCGCAGAGCTCCAGGTCCTCCACCGCGTAGCGGTCGATCAGCTGGACCGGCGGCTCTAGGCGCAGGACCTCCAAGATGGCGGGCTCGATCTTGCCCCGGTCCGCGCGCAGCGCTCCCAGCTGCTTCTGATCGATCAGGAGCTTGATCGCGCTCGCGACGAGCCAGGTGGTCGACATGTAGCCGGCGATGACGAACTCGACGCAGGTCGTGTACACGTCCTCCGGTCCGAGATCGCCTCGTGCCTGGGCGAGCGCACCGATCAGGCCCTGGGGCGCTTCCTGCTCGTAGCGGCGAAGCAGTCCCTCCAGGTACGTCTGGAGCGCCATCTTCGCCGTCCCGGCCTGGAACCGCATGGACAGCGACAACGTCTTGTCGGCGGCCGCGATGATCAGCCCCGCCCACTGCAGCAGGCCGCCTCGGACCGCCTGGTCGTCCGGGATCCCGAGAAGGTCGAACACGATCTCGGCGGGCACCGGCACGCCGTAGTCACCGACGAGCTCCATGTGCCCGCGGACGGCGACCGTGTCGATGATCTTCTGGGCCCGCTCGGCGGCGTTCGCCTCCGCCTGCGCGATCTGCGTGCCGAACGCCGGCCCGATGACGTCCCTCAGGTGCGTGTGGCGTGGCGGGTCGGACGTGAAGACCGTGCTTCCGAAGGCCCGCAGGATGCCTACCGGACCGGGGGTCAGCTCGGGGCCGTCGGGGTCGTTCTTCAGAAACCGCGTCCGGTCGTTCAGGATCTGCTCGCAGGCGTCGTAGCCGAAGAACCAGAGGCTCGCGGTCCGCGGGACGAAGAAGTGTGGATCGTGCTCGCGAAAGCGCGCGTAGGTCGCGTACGGATCGGCCAGGAAGGCGGGGTCGTAGGGGTCGAAGGTGTACGGGTTCCAGGGCGCCAGGGATCTGGCGTACTCGCGCGCGGTCGGCGCGGGCGGGACCCCGACCTCCTTGACGATCCAGTCGGATACCTCGTCGGTGAGCTCCAGGTGCTGCACGTTCGTCGCGCTGCACGTGTACGCGTCGAACGGCCCCGCAGCGGGATGCACCGGCTCGAGCGGGTCCTGGTGCAGATCGAGGGCGCTCACCGTCGGCACGCCGCAGGTGCGGTCCTGGCCGTGCGTGACCGTGCCGACGCCGAGGTTCGCCGCGAACTGGCCGACCTCGCCGTTGTAGGTGTTCTGCCCGCCGGCCACGGTCTCCCACGGAGGTTCGTCGGGCGGAGCGGCGAGCGGCGGGAGCGGGACGCTGAGCCAGGATCCCTCGGCGATCACGCGGTCCCCGTTGCCCGGTAGCGTGTTGATCGTCATGGCGACGAGCTCGCCGTCCCACGCCAACGTCGGGGCGCCGGCGGCGGCGCTGCCCTCGCCGTCGCCGCGCCCGCAGCACACGGCGAGCTTGCGGGGCTGCCTGGGATAGCCGAGCTTGGCGAGCTCGGCGTCGAACTGCTCCCGCAGCTTGCTCGGGCCTGCCTTGCCGTCGTCGAGCCACTGGAGCAGCAGCTGCTGGTTGGAGGGCGCGTTGAGCAGCCGCTGGAACCCGCGAAGCGCCGGCGCGACGGGAACGAGCCACTGGACGAACCACTGCACCCCGAGGCTCGTGTACGTCCCGCGGTGCGGTGCATCGATGCTGAGGTAGACACGGGTGCCGTGCGTCTGCCCCAGGCTCTCCATCTGCGCCAGGGCGTAGCGGCCGATGAGGCCGCCCATGCTCAGCCCGCCGACGACCAGCGGCCGGTCGGTGTGATCGCGCGCCTGCTTGATGCAGTCGACGAGGACGCCGGCGTTGTGCTCGATCGGGATCATGCCGTCGTCCAGCCCGACGACCACCAGGTCGTAGCCGTTGTCGTGCAGCGCGTCGACCATCCCCGTCTGGTTGAGCACCTCGTACGTGTACTGGTAGGCGCGATTGCCCGGGAATCCCTCGACCATGATCACCGGGTTGACGATCTCCTCGTGGCCAGGGGCGCGGAACACCCATGCCCGTCCGGCGGCGGCCGTCTTGGCGGCGCGGAGCTGCCACGTGTCATCCGGCGCCGGAGGCGCGGGGTCGTCCGAAACCGCGACGGCGAAGCGGGCCGTGCGCACATCCTCGCCGTACCGGCAGCGGAGGCTGATCTCGACGCTGTCGCCGGCGGCCCGGCGCGGCCCGAACGGCTCGCCGAACTGCACCTCCTGCCAGGTGAGGCCGTCGTCCAAGCTGGCCTCGACGCTGTCCGGCCAGGGCTCACCGGGGTTCGTGAGGTAGAGCGCCCGGTCGAGGACGAAGGTCACGTCGCGGCCACGGTGGGCCGGCGGCGTGCGCTGCCACTGGTCGTAGAGGACCCCCGTCGCCGCGAAGACCCGCCGCTCCTCGAACTCCTCGGGGGACGACGCGACGCCGTCGCCGGGCACCGCGACACGGAAGCTCGCGACGGCGATCGGCACCGGGCCGTCCGGGCTCATGTCCCGCGTGTGGGCCTCGATGCTCGGCAGCGGCTTGACGACGTCCGGCTCGAGCGCGGCGTTCTCGAGCAGGAAGTAGAGCCCCGACCACGCGGGCTGCGTCAGGACGGGGATCTCACCCGCGCCGGTCGGGAAGTCGGTGCGGCCCCACGAGGCCAGCAGCCGGCCCGGCACGCGCTCCGGCGCGGCTGCCTCGCGCAGCCCGGAGATCTGGTCTGGGAGACTCGGCGTCATGCGCCCGCCCTCCCGGGCTCCGGCAGGGAGGCGAGATATCCCAACCCGCCGATTCCCGGCAGCAGGCAGTACACGCTGCCACGCGTCTGCACGAGCGTCGGCAGGCCGCCCAGCACGATGTCCTCGTCCCCCTCGGGCGTGGGGATCCTGAACCTGCCGCCCTCTTGGGATTGCGTTCCGCCGATCGGCTCGCGCGTGCCGCGGATGCCGTACGTGGCGATGTCGTCGTTGGCGTAGATGCGCTGAATGACCTCCCACTGCGCCTCGAGATCGCCGCACAGGAAGTAGCCGACGATGCCGCGATCGACCCCGTCGTCGGGAGCGCCCGCCTTCAGCTCGGGGCCGTAGGGCATGTTTCGCCGGATGAGCCGCCGGCTGTGGGCCACGCCCATGACGCGCCCGCTGCGAGGGTTGAGGCGGCGCACGTGGGCGCCGATCGGGCAGCGCAGACCGTCGCCGTCGTCGTGGCCGCCCGGATGGTCCTCGCGCGCGACGTAGTCAAACGCGTCCAGCGCGCTCTCGGGCACCCGCGGCTCCGGCTCGTCCGTCTCGGGGGAGAGCACGAGCGGCACGCCGTTCTGCCAGCGGCCCATGAGCTTGGCGGCGACTGTCTTGGGAGGGATCCCGGCGGTCCGGCCCCAGGTCCAGAGGAGGCGCTCGAACGCGGCGACGTCCTGATAGAGGATGCGAAACGCGCCGTAGGTCGCGTTGTCCGCAAGCGGAGCGGGCAGGTCGCCGGCGAAGTTGCCGCGGAAGGAGTTGACGTAGTCGCAGCCAAGGAGCAGGTCACCGGTCGGCATCTCCGGCTGCAGGTCCTCGAGCTGCTTGCCGTGCCCGCCCGCGATGCGCGGCTGGGCGATGCCGTCGCGGTAGCCGAAATGCACCCATCCCGGCTTGGAGAGGGTCCGGGCATCGTGATGGGACTGCTCTCGCAGCCGGTGCAGGACGAACGCCTTGCGCAGACACGCGCTCACCTCCCGCAGGCGGTCTTCACCCCGTGCGTGGACCGTCACCACCATGTGAACCTCCGGGTTGTCCGGCCCGCCCATCGCCCAGCGCTTCGGGTCGCTCTCGCGCACGTCGCCGAGCCCGACGTGCCGCTCACCGTTGACGCTCGTCCGGGCGCGAATGGCCGGCCCCTCCCTGAACGCGACCGGAAACGCCGCGAGCACGTCGTCCGGGACGCCCAGCGCCTTCAGCCCGCGCCAGGTGAACCCGAGGTTCAGGCAACTCGTGGGCTTGCCGCCCGACCACCTGGCGCCCGACGTCACCGCGAGGCCGTCGCCGCGCCCGCCGTCGAGCAGGGCAGCGACGAACGCGCGCGCTGCGCCACCGTCACCGACGCCGAGCGCGAAGTGACGGGCGCGGTCGAAGTGAAAGCCGTAGCCGTTGAGCACGTTGCCCTGCACGTCCTCGACCTTGATGCTCATGACACGCCGAACTCCCGCCTGATGTCGATCACGGTCTGCTGCGGATACGCCGACCAGTCATTTGCTTTGCGGTTGTTCTTCTTGACAAAGTCGACGAAGTCGCGCGGATACTTCTGCACCGGAAGCCGCGGCGCGTCCTTGATGAAGTACAGGGCCTGGGTGAAGACGTCGCCGAGCACCACGACGAAGTCGAGGACGTACGGGTCGAAGTCGCCGTCATAGGCGGTGATCACCCACAGCGCCGAGCCGTCCGGCGTCGGGAGAAAGCGCGCAAAGTGAACGTAGTCCAGCGAGGAGAGGGCCTCGTTGATGGCTGGCTGCGACTCCGCGAGGAGCCTCCCCAGCGCAGGCATCTGCGCGGGCGTCTTGAGCGCCAGCTGGAGATTCAGGGCACTGTGGATCTGGCCATCCAGCGACTGGTCGACCGCCACCGGCGCAGCCGCTGGCGGCGCCGGGGCGCGGTCGGTGGTCGCGAGCCTGGGAACGATCATCGCATCGCCTCCTTGGGCGAGGTCTCGCCCTGTGCCTCCCGCACGCGCCTGAGCATCTGGAGCGCGCCCAGCCGCTCAAGCGTTGCGGCAGCGTCGTTGAAGTAGACCTTCCGCTCGGCCCCCGCGCCGCCATGCCGCGCGATCTCGTAGCGGGCGCGGGCGAGCTCGTACGGCGCGTCCATGGCGACCGCGGCGGCCTCCGCCCACCGCCATGCCCGGTACGCGCGCCCCGGACGCCCCGTCTCCCACTCGAGCTTGCCTTGGAGCAGCCAGCGCCGCGACCGGACGCAGCCGAACGATCGCGAGGCACGGCGCACCAGCTTGCATCCGCGCTCGGCTCGCCGCAGCAGGAGGGCCCGGTCCGGCGCTCCCGCTTCGAGGGCGTCGAAGTACACGCACACAGCCTCGGCCAAGAAGTCGACGTAGTGGGAGGCCGCGGGCTTGGCGGCGTTGATGGCGACGATCGCGTCGGCGGCCTCGACAGCCTCGCGGTAGCGCCCCTGCGCGGCGCGCACGAGCGTGGTCGCGTAGTGCTTCTCGATCGTGCTGCTCCCGTCGTCCGGCGCGGTCGGGATCGCCAGCGCGGTGGCGAGCGCCTGATCGGCGGCATCGATCTCGTCGCGGCCGACGCGCGTCTCGGCCTCGTCGAGCAGCGACCAGCAGAGGTTCTGCGGGTTGCCCTTGCGCTCGGCGAGCTCGCGGTGGCGATGCCACGCCGTCTCGGCGGAGCCAAAGGCGCCGGAGCTGATGTAGATCATCGATCGGGTCTGCCACACCTCGGCCTCGAGGTTGAAGTCGCCGACCTCGCCGAGCCGCTCGAGCGCCGTCGTGTTCGCAGCCTCGGCGCGGGCCCAGTGGCCGCGATGGGCCGCGATGACCGCCCAGATGTTCCACACGTACGCAGCCGCCTCACGTTGCGCGCCCGCGTCGACCATCGTGATGGCGCGCGCGGCGTACCGGTCAGCCTGGCGCTCGAGCCCGACGATGTTGCTGGCTGTCGCCGCGTGGATCAGCATCCGCGCGAGGTCCGGTGACGACCCGGCCTCCTCGCCGAGGTTGAGCGCGGCCAGCGTGCCGTAGAGCAGGACGGCCGTCGGCTCGCCGCTGAGATAGCCGATCTGGCCGATGATGTTGTAGCACCCGAGGGCCTCGGCGATCAGCGCCTTGTCGGCCAGCCGCCGCTCCCAGTACCGCGACGGACGCACGAGATGCGCAGCCTGCACCGTGGCCGCCCCGACGAGCCGGGTCGCGACGCCGACGCGGCTCGACGGGAACGGACTCGCCAGCCGTGCCACCGACTGCGCGAGGCACGCGCGGCTGCGCTGGAAGTCACCGAGGAAATAGTGCGCGGTGCCGATCCCCTTCAGGCAGAACGCCTCACGGACGGGGTCGGCCTTGGCGCCCTCGACGTCGATGGCCTCGGTCAGGAAGCGCAGCGCCTCGCGGAACGCGCCGCCACGAAGGGCCTGCCGCCCAGCCCGCTCCAGGTACGTCACGGCCTTGTCGGGATCGTTGGCCCGCGCCCAGTGGTGCGCGAGCAGCGCGTAGTGCGGGGCGAGCTCGTCCGCGGCGTACGTACGCTCGTGCCACTCGGCGACCGCGCGATGCAGCTGCCGGCTCTGGGCGGTGGTCAGCAGGCCGTATACGACGTCCCGCGTGATCTCGTGACCGAACCGGTACGCGCCGTCGGACTCGCGCACCGTGAGATCCAGCTCCGCCAGGGTCTCGAGATCCGCCGGTGCGGCCTCGCGCTCGCCGTTCACGGGCAGCGTGTCGGCGACGGTCTTGGCCTCGAAGTTCCCGCCGATGACCGCCGCGACCTTGAGGCACATGAGCTGGCCGGCGGTGAGCCTGTCGATCCGGCTGAGCACGGCGCCCTCGATCGTGGCCGGGACGCTCAGGCGCTCCAGATGGCTGACCACCGCGGCGTCCCCGTCGACCCGGACGAGGCCGCCCTCGCGCATGGTCTTGACGAGCTGCTCGCAGAACAGCGGGTGCCCCGCGACGCGGTCGTCGACGAAGTCGGTCAGCTGCACGGGCACGCTGGTCACCCCGAGCTGCTGCATGACGAGCGTCCCGATCTCCGCGTGGCTGAGCGGGCGCAGCGCGAGGACGTCGGTCGACGCGTGCTCGCGGATGCGGCCGTACTCCTCTGGCAGGTCGTTCGTCGGGCGGGTGGTCACGACGAACAGCGCGCTCTGCACGGACTGCACGACCTCGAGCAGCAGCGCCCACGAGTTGGAATCCAGCCAGTGCGCGTCCTCGACGACGACCAGCGCGGGAGCAGCGGCGGTCGCATGGCGCAGGATCGACGCAAGCAGGAGCTTGGTGTTCTCCGCCCGCACGTTGCCGTCCATCGCGGCGGTCAGCGCGTTGTCGGGAATCCCGACCGGCACGATGCTGCTGAGCAGCGGGCGCAGGCGGCGCAGCTCGGGGTCGCAGGGCACGTGCAAGGCGTGCGGATCGGCGATCGTCGCCGGCGTGAGCTCGAGCACGTCGGTGAAGATCGAGCGCCAGGCGTAGTAGCTCGTGGCGCTCTCGACCGGGTCCGACGCCGTGGCGAGGACGCGCAGGCCGCGCCCGCCCGCCAGGCGGATCGCCTCGGCGACGAGCCGCGACTTGCCCAGGCCCGCCTCGCCTTCCACCAGCACCGTCGCCGAGCTGTCCGTCGTCAGCAGCTCGTCGATCCGCGCCTCGAGCAGCGACCGCTCCGCTTGGCGGTTGACGATCGCGTACCGGTCGGCGGGGCCGGTGCGGCGCCCGCGTGACGGGCGGTGCACCGCGACCGGCGTCTCGGAGCCCTTCAAGCGAACCGGCTCCAGCGGCTCGAACCTGAGGCTGTCGCGGGCGGCGCGGACCGTCTCCTCCGAGCACACGATCTCTCCGCGGCTCGCCTGCATGAGGCCGGCCGCCAGATTCACCACGCGACCGTGCAGCGTGTACTCGCGGCGCAGGTGATCGCCGAACACGCCGCAGAACCCGCGTCCCGTCGCCACGCCGATGGTGCTGCGCAGGCCGCTGTCCTCGAGCTCGTGCCGGATCAGTCCTGCGGCGCTCACGGCCCGGGTCGCGTCGTCCGAATGGGCATGCGGTGGCAGCCCGAAGATGCCGCAGAGCGTGACGCCCTTGTTGTCGACAAGCAGCTTCGGCGCGCCCTCGAAGCGCGCGATCGCGCGCTGGAACGCCCGCACCGCCAGGTGCTGCTGCTCGAGCGCGGCGGCTCCGGTCGCGACGGTGGCGAGGCTCGCCATCACGACGGTGACGCGGCGGATCTCCTGCATCCACTCGGTGTCGGCGGCAACCTGGCGATGGCGCACGGGCAGCGGCACGAACGGCTCGATGAGCTCGTCCGGCGGCCCGCCGCAGTCCGGCGCGACCGGCACCGGGCCGGCCGGGAGGCGGACCTCCGTCAGCGACAGCAGGCCGTCATCGACCGGATAGGCCTCGCAGCGCGACGCGACCAGCCGCCAGGCGGGCTCGGCGAGAGCCACGGTGCCGGGGGCCGCCAGCCGCTCGGCGCGGGCGACCTCGCCGACCGGCCGCCCCGTGGGCATGACCTCCCAGCGCGAGCCGATCCCGCCGACGTACGCGATCTGCAGCTCGCCGGCGCTCACGCCGACACGGCTCTGGAACCGGTGCACCGCGGGCCGCGCGGGATCACCGAGCACCCGCTGAATCGCCAGCCCGGCCTCGGCGGCATGCAGGACCGCGTCGACAAGCTCGTCGTCGTCGTCGGCCGGCCAATACGAGAAGAAGGCGTCGCCCGCGATGGCCAGGACGTCGCCGCCATGGGCGTCGACGACGCCGACCAAATCAGTGAAGTAGGTGTCGAAGTCGCGAGCGAGCTCCTCAAGGCCCGTCGGACGGGCCGCCGAGACCCGGTCGACATAGGCGCTGAAGCCCACGATGTCGGTCAGCAGCAGGGCTGCCCGGACGGTCGTCGCCTCAAGCTCCTCGATCGGGCCGCCGGTCGCCATCCGGTCGGCGACCAGCCGCGAGACATAGCTCGAGAGGTTGTACGAGGCCGTGGGTCCTCCTCCCCCAGCCGAAGCCTCGAGGAGCGCAGGGCGATGGACCGGGCCGCCCATGGCGCCACGCTACCCGATTGCGGCTGCCTTTTGCGACGAATCTGAGTATTCCATAATTGCTGCGAGCGCCGAGACACAGTCACGTTCCGGATCACTCCCGCGTCTGCGCGGTTCTGAGTGCCGACCGGGGACCTGCTGTGTCAGGTGCTGTGAGGAGTTTGCTGCTTACTTCGCCGGTGGCGGTGTTGCCGGCTCAGGCCGCGTCACGCGTCCGCCACCCTGTTTTTCGGTGTGAGAGATTCGGTAGCGCTTCACGTCAGGCCGTGATCACAGTGCGGATGCGAGCGCGCGGTCGGCATGGCATGCACGGTCGGTGTGTCGAATGACCCGCGCGGGGCGCGGGCTATTCGTCGCGCCGTGTCCGGGCGGGGTCCCGCAGGAGCGATCTGCCGTCGTTTGCGCTCCATCCCGCTCAGCGCGTGGGACCCGTCTCGATGATCACCCGGCAGGGGCGTTCGGCGAGCACCGTCTCGACGGTCCTGCCGAAGATCGTCGAACCCGTTCGCGGCGCCAAGGGCATGACGATCGCCTGCGACCGGATAGCCCGCGCCTCCTCGATGATGACGCGCGCGCCTTGGCCTGCGCGCACCTTGACGGCGCGGCCGTTGACGCGCCGGCCCACGAGCAGCCGTGCGTGTTCGATCACCGACGCCGCGGCGGCCTCGAACTCCGGCACGTCAGCGTCGATCGGCAGCGACTGCGGCACGGTGATCGTCACCAGCACGTAGATCCCGCGCCCGCCGCGCGCGGCGAGCTTGGCCGCGGTGGCGACGATCTGCGGTGTGAAGTGATCGACCTCGAGGGCGATCAGGACCGACTCATACTCCGCCTCGGTGGCGGTGACGGGTCGCGCGACGGCGATCTTGACGGTCGACACGAGGTCGAGCCCGTGGCGGCGGCGGTAGAAGGCGTAGATCGCGATGCCGATCGCCAACCAGATCGTGCCTGCCAGGGCGACGACCGGATGCTTGGCCGTGACGATGACGAACGACAGCGCCGTGGCGATGCCGCCGAAGACGGCGAAAGCCGGTAGCTCGCGCCCGGCGATGCGCAACCTGCCCGGACCGCGATACGGACGCTCGCGCTCCGGGTCGGCCAGACGCATGCGGATCACCGCCGCGTGAGCGATCGTGAACGACAGCATGGCGCCAAAGGCGTACATGTTGCCGAGGAACTCCGCCTGTCCGGGCAGCAGCGTGATGCACGAGATGACGCCAAATATGAGGATGCCGATCCAGGGCGTGTTGTATCTGGGGTGCAGCAGACGCAGGCGGTCGGGGACCTGGCGGTGGATGCCCATCGAGTAGACGAGGCGCGACACGCCGATGATCCCGGCGTTTGTCGCGATCAGCAGGATCGTCGCGGCGAGCAGCCCGACGTAGAGCTCGCCGGGTTGCTGCAGGAAGCCCAGGTCGAGCTGCTTGACCACACCGAGGATCGGGTCGCCGGCGTAGCCGCCATCCTCCTCGGGAACGCCGAGCAGCGTGCGGTACTCGCCGGTCGCCGGGTCACGGGTGACCGGCAGCGCCGACAGCGCGACAGCGGGCAGCGTGAAGTAGATCGCGTACACGGCTGTGCGCACCCGCGCGATCGCCTTCGGGATCGTGACCGCCTCGTCCTTGGCCTCCTCGGCCATGTTGGAGATCGTCTCGATGCCGGTGTAGGCGATCATCCCCAGCGGGATGGCGAGCAGGAAGTCAGTCCACGTCGGCGCGACGCCGAGACGGATGTTGTCGAGCAGCGTCTGGGGCGAGAAGACCAGCAGCGCACCGACGACGACCATCAGCAGCTGTGTCAGGAAGTCGACGATCGCCAGGACGATGTTCAGGCCCGCGGACTCCTTGATGCCGACGACGTTGATGAGCGACAGCACCACGATGACGCCGGCGCCGAAGATGACGTCCCCAGGCGCCGAACGCAGCGGCTCCCAGAACAGGCCGCCGATGTAGTGCGGCACGAAGAACGCCGAGATCGCGACCGTGATGACGTAGTTGAGCATCTGTGCCCACGCCGCGAAGAACGAGACGAACTCGTTGAAGGCGTGGCGGGCGAAGCTCGACGATCCGCCCGCCTCGGGGAACATCGCCGTCGCCTCGGCGTAGGTCGCGGCCGTGCAGAAGAAGAAGATGCCGGTGATGACGAAGACGAGCGGCGTCAGGCCCAGCGCGAGGCCGGCGACAAGGCCGAGCGCGTAGTAGATCGAGGACCCGACGTTGCCGTAGGCGGTGGCGAACAGCGCGTTGACGCCCAGCACCCGCTGGAGACCTTGAAGCCGGCGTTGCGCCATCGACGACCACAGCCTGGGCCGCCGGTTGTGAGGACCGTGTGCAGATCGGCCGCGCGGTCGTGGAGATGGTGTGAAGGTGCGCCCGCAGCAGGCGGGTCAGGCGACGAAGCGGTAGCCGACGCGCGCGTCGGTTCGGATATAGCGCGGCTCACCCCCGGGCTCGAGCTTGCGCCGCAGGTTGGCGATGTGCGTGCGCAGCGCCTGCGTGTCGTCGGCGTACTGCGGCCCCCACACCGCGCTGAGCAGCGTGCGGTGCGTCAGCAGCCGTCCGCGGTTGCGCGCGAGGATCCTCAGCAGGTCGTATTCCGTCGGCGTGAGATGCACGTCTTCGCCGTCGCGGCGCACGCTGCGCGCGGCGAGGTCGATCTCCAGACCGCCGACACGGATCGTCGGCTCGTCGACGTTGCTGACGGCACGGCGCAGGACCGCGTTGAGGCGGGCGATCAGCTCGCGGGGACCGAACGGCTTGGTGACGTAGTCGTCGGCGCCTGCGTCGAGCGCCGCGATCTTCACGTCTTCCTCTCCGACCGCCGACAGGACGATGATCGGCATCTGGCTCCAACCGCGCAGCTGCCGGCAGACCTCGACGCCGTCGCCGTCGGGCAGGACGAGATCGATGATCGCTGCTGCGGGCGGGTGCAGCGCGGCCGCGTCGAGCGCCTCCCGGGCGCTCTGTGCCGGGACGACGTCGAAGCCGGCCTCGCGCAGGATGATCTTCAACCCGCGCAGGATCTGCAGCTCGTCGTCGCAGACGAGCACCCGTGACCGCGGCGCGCTCACGACCGCTCGACAATCGCCGCCGATGTTGTCTGCTCGGCGAGCGGCAGCTCGATCGCGAAGACGGTGCCGTGACCGGGCCGCGACTCCGCGTGCACGCGACCGCCGTTGGCCTCGACGAACCCGCGCACGATCGCCAAGCCCAGGCCGGCGCCGGGATGCGCATCGCTCGTCGGGTCACGGTAGAACGGCTCGAATGCCCGCCTGAGTTGCGTCGCGCTCATGCCGGGCCCGCGATCGATGACGCGGATGCTCATCCTGCCGCCCACGACGCGCGCACGCACCTTCACCGGATGACCGCCGCTGTGGCGGCACGCATTCTCCAGCAGATTGACGAAGACGCGCTCGAGCTGAGCAGCGTCGGCTTGCACGAGCGGCAGGTCCCGGTCAAAGAAGAGCGCGAAGCCGGCGCCGTCGTCCGCCGCGACGTCGCTGACGGCGGTGCGCACGACCTCCTCCAGCGAGCACCAGTCGCGTCGCGGCTCGGCGGCACCCGCCTGCAGCCTTGACAGGTCGAGCAGGTTGTCGACCAGCGCCGAGAGCCGTTGCGCCTCCTCGACGACGACCAGACCAAGCTCGTCGCGCTCGCTGCCCACGACCGTCGGCGAGCGCACCGCATGGCCGGCGGTGATGATCGCCGTCAGCGGTGTGCGCAGATCGTGCGACACCGCGCGCAGCAGCGCGGTCTTGATCACGTCCGAGCGGCGCAGGGCCTGCGTCTCGACCACCTCTGCCTGCAGCCGGTCGCGGTCGAGCTCGGCCCGCAGCAGCGCCTCGAGCGCGGGCGCCACGCGCGCGCGAACCCGTGCCCGCATCGCCTCGTCGGCGCCCGGTCCCAGGACGAGGAGCGCCTCGCGGCCGCCGCCCAGGTCAAGCCCGACACCGCCCGGACCGACCGATTCGCCGGCGGGATCGAGCACGATCTCGACGTCGCGCAGACCAAGCGCACCCCCCACCAGGCGGCCCGCCTCCGGCAGCGCATCGGCAAGCGTTGCGCCGCCGAGCAGGGCACGCGCGGTGTCGGCGGCCAGGTCGGCCTCTCCGCGCCGTCGCTCGGCCTCCGCCGCTCGCGTACGCGCAAGATCCGCGACCGCCGACGCCACCGCCGCCGCGACAAGAAACACAGCGAGCGCGACCCAATGCGCCGAGTCGGCGATCATCAGACGTCCGGTGGGTGCGATGTGAAAGAAGTTGAAGGCCGCGGCGCTCGCCACGCCCGTCAACAGCCCGAACGCGAGTCCCCAGTACACAGCCACCAGCAGAACCGCGAGGAGATAGACGACGCCCGGCGACACCTCCGGCGCGATCTCGCGCAACGGATAGATCAGCAGCGTCGTCGCCGCGACCGCGAGCGCGGCGTGCAGCAGCCCCAACGCGCGGGCCCGAGGAGCATCGACCAGTCGCTGCGATTCAGGGGGGCGCACGAGGTACATGATCGACCACGGCGCGATCGCCGAGTTCGCGGCATGTGTAGCAATGTCGCCGACCGCACAGTAAGGTCCCTCGCGCGGCGACCGCCGCACGGAGCCTGAGAGGTGCACGGATGCGTCCCAAGTCGTTGGTGCTGTACGCCGGTGTGATCCTGACGCTGGCCGGATGTGGCGGAGATGACGGCGGCGGAGGCGACGCCGGCAGCGCCGCATCCTGATCGTCTGGGCCAAGCCATTGTTCGTTCGTTTCGGGCCCGAAAAGGGAGTAACGTGCGTGGTCGAGCTGGCCCTGCGAGCAGGACTTCAGCCCCGGGCCCGAAAGCCGCCGAAGCGTCAATCGCGTCGAGGCGCGGGAGCTTGAGGCGCATGATCGAGACCCGCGGGGCCAGCCCACTGATCCGCTCGTTGGGTCTTGCTCCCTCTTCCTCTCGCGCGATACCCCCACCAGAGGGTTGGGAGGTTCGAGTATGGGGCCGCAGCGCACACACGACGGAACGGCAGATCCGCCGTCGGCAGAGCCCAACACGGATACGTTCGCGGAGGCCGTGAGTCGACTGTCGCGGAGCACGATCGACCAGTCGCTGTCACGCCCACCACCGCCGGACAATCGCACGGTGCCGCGGTTGCAGACGCTGGAAGCGCGGCTGGAGCGTCTGGAGAAGGCGCATGAAGGACTTCAGGATGCCCTCTATCGCCATGAGGTTCTGCAAGACAAGCGCTGGCGAGTTGCGCGGGCGGACAGAGCCCGAGCGGATCGCGCGTGACCTCAGCCGGCAGGCGCCAAGGCGCGGGCTGTGAGGTTCAGGGAGGTGGTGGCGTGTGGCCGCCGATGATCTGCCCAACGAGGTTGAGCATCTCGGGCACGTTGAATGGCTTTGTCAGGTACGCCTGTACGCCCAGGTCACGGAGACGGCGACGCTGTGAGGCGTGCGCAGCAGCGGTCAGGACCACGATCGGGATGTCGCGCGTCTCGGCGTCCTGCTTCAGCGTGATCGCCACCTCCTCGCCGGTCATGTCGGGCAGGTGCAGGTCCAGCAGGATCATGTCGGGTCGGTGCGCGGTTCGGCGGTGCGCTCGAGGTTGATGTGAAGACGGAGCCTCTGCCCACCTCGGACTCCACCGTGAGCGTCCCGCCCATCAGTTCGACCAGCCGCTTGGACAGCGAGAGCCCCAGTCCCGTGCCGGCCACGTTCCCGCGCTCGGCTCCCAGCCGCTCGAAGGGCGTGAACAGACGCTCGATCGACTCCGGGCCGATGCCATGACCAGAATCGGCTACGGAGATCACTGCGCGACCTTCGTCGAGCGCCAGCCTCAGCCAGATCGTGCCGTGCGGGCGGTTGTACTTCACGGCGTTGGAGAGGAGGTTCAGCAGGGCCTGCTTGAGCCGCTGCTGATCGGCGACAGCGTAGCCGTCCGTGTCCTGGTGCGGGGGGGGGCAACGATCTGAATCTCATGTTCAGCAGCCATCGGCGCGATGATCTGCAGGCACTGCCGCACAAGCGCATCGAGCTGGATCGGCTCGAGTGAGAGCGCGAGCCGATTGGCCTCGATCATGGAGATGTCGAGGACCTCGTCGATGAGCGACAGCAGCAGATCCCCGGCGCGCTGGATGTGATCGACCGCCTCGCGCTGCTCCGGGCGCAGCGCGTCGAGCGCGAGCAGCTGAGCGAAGCCCAGCACCGCGTTGAGCGGCGTACGCAACTCGTGGCTCATGCGTGACAGAAACTCGGTCTTCGCGCGACTCGCAGCCTCCGCCTGCACCTGCAAACGCTCGTTCTTCTGCGACTGGGCGCGACGATCGGTCAGATCGCGCGTGATCTTGGCGAAGCCGCGTGGCTCACCGTCTTCGCCGACGAGCGCCGTGATCAGCACGTTGGCCCAAAACTGCGTGCCGTCCTTGCGCACGCGCCAGCCCTCCTCCTCAAAGCGACCTTCCGCAGTCGCCAGCCGCAACTCCATCTCCGGATAACCGGCCTCGATCGCCTCCGGTGTGTAACGTTCGCGCTGCACCGCGAGCTCCCGCTCGCCTCCCCGGCTCTTGCTCCTGTCCGACTTCATGTGACGGTCCTCCCAGATCCGGATCGGCCCGTTGCGCCGAGGTCGGAGCCACGGCCGCCGAGCCACACCATCGCCCAGCACGAGCTGTAACGCTAGCCACGGGGCAACCCCGTGCCGGTCTGACGTGTCAAAGACGCAGCTACGTCTCGACAAACGCCTTGAGGTCGCGCAGCGCTCGCCGCATGACGGCGTCGGAGATGGCCTTGCGCACGAAGCCGGGAACGTACAGGCCGGGATCGATGCGCAGGTCGAGCTCGGCGTGCGTGCGATCCTCGCCGAGCGGCTCGAAGCGCCACTCGCCGCAGAAGTCGCGGAAGTCTCCGCCGAGGTACTCGCTGGCGAGGCGGCGCGGCTCGTCGTAGATCTGGCGCAGCCGGTAGCGCACGGTCTTGAAGCGCACGTCGACCTCGTACTCGACGACCGTGCCGCGCCCCGCCTCATCGCGCTCGAGCACCTGCACGTCGCGCACCGCCCCCTGCCACCGCGGCAGCGACTCGAAGTCCGTCAGCGCGTCGAAGCAGGCCTGCGGGCTGGCCGCGATGTCAGCTGACTGACGGTCACCGTAGGACGCCATCGGCCGACGTTGCTACCCGCCATCCGCATGCGCTCAACGGCTACCGGTCCGACCCGCTCACGCGACCAGCGCCGTCGCCAGCTCGCGGCGTCCCTTGATGCCGAGCTTCGTGTACACCCTGCCGAGGTGGTTCTCGACGGTCTTCGGGGTCACGAACAGGTCCTGCGCGATGTCGCGGTTAGAGCGTCCCAGGGAGGCGAGATCGGCGATCCGCCGTTCCGACGCGGTCAGCGAGTTCGTACCGGAGAACATGAGCTTGCGCGGACGATCGCCCAGCGCCGCGAGGCCGTCCAGCGCCCGGGCTCGCAGCATGCGCGCGCCACATTCGTCGGCGAGCTGCGCCGCGCGCCGCAGCGGCTCGTGCGCGTCCGACCGGCGCCGCACGACCCGCAGCGCCGCGCCGTAGTCGGCGAGCGCGCGCGCGAGCTCGAGGCGCCACGGCGCTGTCTCCAGCAGCGCGACCGACTCCCCGAGCAACGCCAGCCGGCGCTGGGCGTCGACGCGCGCGTTGAGCCGCAGCGCGGCGCCGACATCGCTGGCGGTCCCCCAGCGGCGGGCCAGGGCGACCTGCTCGGCCACCAGCGCACGTGCCTCGTCCTCCTCCCCCAGCCGCTGCAGCGCGATCGCCGCCGGCGCGCGCCACGGCACCGTCGGGGTGTCGATCCGCGCCGCACGCGACTGCTCGCCGAGCGCGAAGGCCTCCTTGCGCGCGAGCACCGGCTCGTCGCGCGCAAGCGCGATCGCGCTGCGCGCCTGGCGCAGGCGCGTCACCGCGATCAGGGCTGGCGCATCCGGGCACTCGCCGTCGAAGCGCGCGACGGCCGCCACCGCGGCATCGACATCGCCGCGCTCCAGGGCGGCGAGGACCAGCAGCCGCGTCGCCACCGCGCGCAGGGCGACGATCGGCGCGCCGGCGTCGGAGAACGCGAGCGCGGCGACGACGGCCTCCGCGTCGGCCTCGGCCCCGAGGACGTCCCCGCAGCGCCAGCCGAGCGTCGCCGCGGCCGCACTGACGGAGGCGAACTCGGCGGGCGAGCCGCCCGCGCGCAGCCGGCGGCGGCCATGCTCGATCTCGGTACGCGCGAGCTGCACCCCGTCGGCGGCGATCAGCGCGTTGAGGGCGTTGCCCCACGGGACCAGCCCATCCGCCGCCTCGGCGGCATAGGCTCCGTCGCCCAGCGCGCGCGCCGCGAGGTTGGCGACCTCCGCGGCGGGACGCACGTCGTACAGGCCGCGCTGGGCGAGCAGCGCGAGCAGCGTCCGCTCGGCGCGATTGGCGCCCGGCAGGTCGGCGAACGCGCGCAGGCGCTCGGCGTTGCGCTCGATCTCCTCGGGCAGGTAGGAGCACAGCGTGCCCAGCCTGGCCTCGAGCACGATCCGTGCGGGGTCGCGGGCGCTGTCCTGCGGCCAGGCGTCGAGTCCGCTGCGCAGCTCGTCGATCGCGACCGCCGGCCCGTCGAGCGCGAGCGTCGCCGACGCCAGCCCGGCGAGCCGATCCGCGCGCGCGGCCAGCGTCGGCGCCGTCTGCACGGCGCTGCGCAGCCGCGCGCGCGCCGCCTCGAACTCGCGCGCCTGCAGCAGCGCCGCGCCGAGCTCGGCGCCGGTCGCATCGTCGCCGGGCGATTCCTCGAGCGCGCGCCGCAGGTGACCCGCGGCGGTGTGCGCGTCGCCGTCGGCGAGCAGGTCGGCGGCCGCGGAGCGCAGCAGCGCGGCGGCCCCGGCCAACGTTCCGCTCGGCGCTCCGGCGAGATGTGCCGCGACGCGATCCGCCGGCGCGTGCGCCTCGTGCAGTGCGATCGCCGCGGCGGCGTGCAGCGCCGCGCGCTCGCCGGGCCCGAGCTCGGCGAGCACCGCCTCGCGCACGACGGGGTGCACGAAGCGCAGCTCGTCCCCGGCGCCCGGACGCGCGCCCGCGTCCGCGCGGCGGTCGGTCAGGACGTGGCCGACGACGAGCGCGTCGATCGCGTCAGGTAGGCGCGCACGGTCGATCCGCGCGAGGTCCGCCGCCAGCTGCGGGTCGCAGTGCGTTCCCAGCACCGCGGCCGTCGCGGCGAGCTGGACGGCGTCGAGCGGCAGGCGCGACAGCAGCGCGCGCGAGATCGTCGCGGGCCCGAGGCCGGCGATCGCGGCCGCCGTCGCCTGGTCGCCCGGCGGCAGGTCGCGCGCCTCGATCTCCTCGACCAGCTGCCCGGCGAGAAACGGGTTGCCGCCGCTGGCCGCGTGCAGCGCCTCGAGCACCGCGGGCGCGGGCGCGACCTCGTCGCGCGTGGCAAGCTCGCCGATCGCCTCGAAGGACAGCGGCTGGGGCGCGAGGCGCGCGCCGTAGCGCGCCGCGACGAGCTCGGCCAGCGGCCCTGAGCGCGCCCGCGGCGGGCGCGTGGCGATGATCAGCGTGATCGGCAGGTCGCCGACGCGCGGCGCGAGGTAGGCGAGGAAGCGCAGGGACGGCGTGTCGGCCCACTGCGCGTCGTCGACGGTGATCAGCACCGGCCGGTAGGAGGCGAGGTCGGCCGCCACCCACCACAGGGCGTGCAGGGTGCGCGCCAGGGCGGCGTCGCCGGCGCGCGCCTCGTCCGGGGCGCGATCGAGCGCCGCCAGCGCGACGCCGGACGGCCCGGCCAGCAGCTTCTGGCGCGTCTCGCCGCCGTAGCGGGCGATCGAGCGCTCGACGAGCTGGCGCACGACGGCCCACGGCATCGCGCTCTCGAGCTCGTCGCCGACCGCCCACATGCGACCGAAGCCGCGCAGCTTCGCCAGGGCGCGGGCGTCGGCGATCAGGCGCGTCTTGCCGATCCCGGCGGGCCCTTCGATGATGACGGTGCGGCCGTGCCCGCGCGCCGCGGCGTCCAGCGCCTCAGCGATGCAGTCAAGCTCGGTTTCACGCTCCAGTGTCTGCATCCGTTCCCCCGCTGGGGACGGTACAGCTCACATGAACGATGCGACCGCGATCAGGCGCTGGCCGCCTTGACGTCGGCGAGCGTCAGCGCGATCAGCGCGTCGCGCTGCGGCGTGCCGCCGAGCGCGAGCAGCCGCTCGGCCTGGTGGGCGACGACGTCGTCGAACAGGTTGCGCACGGTGCGCGCGTTGCCGAAGTAGCGGTCGCGGGCGGCATGCAGGCGCTCCGCGGTGCGCTGCAACTCGTCGCGCGCGTCGGGCTCGAGCGTGTAGTCGGCGCCCGCCGCGAACACCTCGAAGATCTGCACGAGCTCGACGGGCCCGTAGTCGTCGAAATGGATCGTCTCGCCGAAGCGGCTGCGAAAGCCGGAGTTCGACGCCAGAAACTCCGCCATCTCGTGCGGATAGCCGGCGGCGATGACGGCCAGCCGGCCACGGTCGTCCTCCATGCGCTTGAGCAGTTCGACGACCGCCTCGGGGCCGAAGTCGCCCTGGCTGCCGGGCCGCACGAGCCCGTAGGCCTCGTCGAGGAACAGCACGCCGTCCAGCGCGCGGTCGATGACCGCGCCGGTCTTCGTCGCCGTCTGCCCGACGTAGCCGGACACGAGATCTTCGCGCGTGACCTCCACGACCTGGTCGCAGGCCAGCAGCCCCAGGCTCTGGTACAGGCGACCGAACAGCCGCGCGACCGTCGTCTTGCCGGTGCCCGCGCCGCCCTCGAAGACGAGGTGCAGCGACACCTGCACGGTCTTCAGGCCGGCCGCCCGGCGGATCGAGGCGATCCGCAGCAGCTCGGCGAGCCGCTTGACCTCGGCCTTGACGGAGGCCAGCCCGACGAGCCCGTCGAGCTCGGCGAGCACCGCGCGAAACCCCTCCTCGTCGAAGCGCAGCGAGGCCGGATCCGGTGGTGGTGGCGGCGCGGCCGTGGCGACGCGCGGCTCGCGCGGACCGCCGCCCGCCACGCGCGCGGGCACCGGGCGCAGCTCCTCGAGCGCCTCGCGGGCGGCCCGGGCGATCTGCTCGCGGCCCTCGACCGAGGACGGGGCGTTCTCGGCCACGGCGATCGCCGCCCGCAGGCTCGCCTCGGCGTCGGCACGGCGGCCGAGCCGGCGCAGCGACTCGGCGCGGGCGATGTGGCTGTAGGCGACCGCGACGAACGCGGGACCGAACACGGCGGCGAGCGCAATCGCTTCGTCGAACGCCGCCAGAGCCGGTTCGTCGCGGCCCTGGCCCGAGCGCGCGAGGCCAAGCCGCTGATGCAGGTCAAACAGCTCGCGGCCGCCGCCGACGCTGTCGGAGCGCAGCGCCGCGATCGCCTCGCCGAACGCCTCCTCCGCGGCCCGATAGTCGCCCTGGCGCATCGCGCGCTCGCCGCGCTGCGCGTGCAGCTTGGCGAGCAGCTGCGGTGGCGAGCCGAGCTTCTCGAGCGTCTCGCGTGCGAGACGCTCCAGCCCCTCGGCCCGCAGGAAGTCACCCGAGCGCACGAGCTCGTCGGCGTGGCGCAGGTAGGACTCGAAGCGGTCGGCCATCGGCGAAACGCTACTGGCGCCGACCACTGGGACGGGTGCGGCGCGGGGGCAACCACTAGCCTGCTGGGCATGGACGCAAAGCGGGTCGCACGCGGCGCGGGCACCACGCTCGGCGTCGTCGCGGCCGCGACCGCCGCGCGGCGGGCATGGCGCTCCCCGCCGCTGCAGCTGGCGCGCATGAGCGGCACGTCGATCAGCGGGCCCGACGCCGTCGGCTGGGTCACCGACTTCCTCAACGCCGCGTACTACGCGCGGCGCCCCGAGCTGCGCGACGTCGAGGACCTGCGAATCGCGTTCGCGATCCTCACGACGCGCTGGCATCAGCTCGGCCACCGGCGCCTGCGCGCGCCCGACGTGCTCGCCTTCCACCGCGCGTTCTTCCGTGAGCGGATCCTCGATGCCGCGCACACCCCGCGCGGCAGGCTGGATCGCGAGCAGCTCTTCGCCGGCGCGGCGCGCCTGATCGGGCCGTGGTTTCAGCAGTCCTACCTCGACGACGAACTGCGCGCGTACGGGATCGCGTTCCAGACCGCCGCCGAGCGCGATGCCTACAAGCCCGAGTTCCGCCTGCGCCACGCGAAGCTCGGCGAGCCGACGCCGCCCCAGCTACCGCGCAACGAGCAGGTCTGGCACACGTACAACCCGGTCGAGATCGCCTCGGCGTCGCGCACGCTGGCGGCGCTGTCACGGCCCGAGACCTGGCCCGACTACGCGAGCGACCTCGGCCGCTTCACCGCCGTGCGCAGCCGTGGCCTGGCCGGCCAGACGTTCGAGATCGAGGTCATCAGCGCGATGACGCCGCGCACGCCGGCGATCCTGCGCGGCTACGTCAGCGTCACGCGCTTCTTCACCCGCGACGACAACCCGGCCGAGCTCGAGCACTACGCGCAGCGCGTCAGCGACCTGATGGTGCGCTACGGGCGCGGCGAGCCGCCGGCCTACCCGCCCGGCTGCACGCCGCTGGCCGTGATCTGCCTGGACACGCACGAAGGGCACTTCATGGGACGCGGGCGCAACCGGCTGCTCGCCTACGAGCTCGACGGCCGCGACTACCTGCGCGCCGCCGGGACGTGGGACGACATGCCGGTCACGCTCGAGCAGGCCTACCGCACCCAGGGGCGCAAGGCGCAGCAGGCATTCTGGGGCGACGACCGCCCCGAGTCGAGCATGCTCGAGCAGATCGCCCTGCGCACCGCGCAGCCGTGAGCGGCGCGCGCTACGACGCCGTCGTCATCGGCGCGGGCCCCAACGGCCTGACCGCGGCTGTCACGCTGGCGCGCGGCGGGCGCTCGGTGCTCTGCGTCGAGGCGGCCGCCACGCTCGGCGGCGCGGCGTCAACCGCCGAGCTGACGCTGGCGGGCTTCAAGCACGACGTCTTCTCGGCGGTCCACCCCGCGGGGATCGCCTCGCCGGTGTTCGCCGACCTCGGCCTCGAGCGTCACGGCCTGCGCTGGATCCAGCCCGAGCTGGCGATGGTCCACCCGCTGCCCGACGGGCGCGGCGCGGCGCTGTCGCGCGACCTCGCCTACACGGTGCGCTCGCTCGACGCGCTCGGCGCGGGCGACGGCGAGCGCTGGGCGCAGTTCGTCGGCCCCTACCTGCGCCACTTCGAGGCCGTCCGCGCGACGATGCTCGCCGGCTTTCCGCCCGCGGCCGGGCCGGCGCGGCTGCTGCCCGCCCTCAGGCTCGACGGCATGCTGGAGTTCGTCCGGCTGCTGCTGATGTCGGCCGAGGCGCTGGCGGGCGAGCTGTTGCGCGGAGAAGGCGCCGCCTGGCTGTACGGCTCCTCGCTGCACGGCGACGCGCCGCTCGACGGTGCCGGCAGCGCGATCGCCGGCGTGTGGCTGAACATCCTCGGCCACGCCGTCGGCTGGCCCAGTCCGCAGGGCGGCGCGGGCGCGATCACCGGCGCCCTGGCGAGCCTGCTGCACGAGCTGGGCGGCGAGACGCGCACGAGCGCGCCGGCCGGGCGCGTGCTCGCCCGGCGTGGCCGCGTGACCGGCGTCGAGCTGGCGGGCGGCGAGCGGATCGCCGCACGCACGGTCGTCACGACGACGACGCCGCAGGGGCTCGTCCGGCTGGCCGGCGACGCGCTCGGCGACAGCTACACACGCCGGGCGCTGCGCTTTCGCTTCGGGCCGCAGACGGTCAAGCTCGACTGGGCGCTCGACGGGCCGGTCCCGTGGACCAACGAGGACGCGCGGCGGGCGGGGACGGTCCACGTCGGCGGCACCGCCGGCGAGCTGCGCGGAGCACTGCGCGACGTCGCAGGGGGGCGGCTGCCCGAGCAGCCGTTCCTGCTGTCGGGCTCGCAGACGGTCGCCGATTCTTCGCGCGCCCCGGCCGGCAAGCACACGATGTGGGCCTACTCCCACACGCCGGCGGGCATCGACTGGACGCGCGAGCGCGAGTCGTTCGCCGACGCCATCGAGCGCCAGGTAGAGCGGTTCGCGCCCGGGTTCCGCGAGCTGATCCTCGCGCGTCACGTCATGGCGCCGGGCGACCTCGAGGCGCGCAACGCGAGCCTGCCGGGCGGCGACGTCGGACACGGCAGCTACGCGATGGACCAGCTCATCTTCCGGCCGGTGCCCTCGCTGAGCCCGTACTCGACGCCGCTGCGCGGGCTGTTCATCGGCGGTGCTTCGACGTTCCCCGGCGGTGCGGTGCACGGCGTCAACGGCCGTGCCGCCGCGCGCGCCGCGCTGCGCGAGGCGCGGGTCCCGCGGCCGCCGCGGCTGCGCCGCGGGCGTTGAAGTTCACCGTCCAGGTCGCTTTGTGTCGATGCGTACACTCGCTTGACACGGACTTGGAGGGGCGAACCGAGCGGTCGTGTCGCCTGAGGGGGTTGCATGCGCCCCTCATTCGCCACGATCGCTTGGATTGCCGCTGCCCAGCACGGCAGGATCTCGCACGCGCAGCTGTGCGCCTACGCCGTCACCGGACGAACTCAGGCGTTTCACCGTGCGGCGGGTCTGGCCTGGGAAGCGTTCGACGCAGCGGGTCCCGCCGAATGAGCCTCGGCGGTCAGTACGACGTCATCCTGCCCCCCGCACGATTACCGCGAGAAGGTCGTCGAGCCCGACAACGTCGCGGAGTTCGACGCGTTGATCGCCAACGCCTGCGACGTGCACTTCATGCCGTTCCAGACCTCCGGCCGAGAGGCGTACATGGCGGCGAGCGAGACACTGGTGACCCGCAGCGACCGGCTGCTCGCAGTATGGGACGGCAAGCCTTCTGGAGGCCTGGGCGGAACCGCGGACGTCGTGGCCCATGCACGCCACGTCGGTGTCCCGGTCGAGGTCGTCTGGCCGACCGGTGCCCGGCGACGCTCCTGATCCACGGGGCCACCGCTGTTTCGGTGGTCCTCACCGTAGGTCGAGCAGCGCCTCACGGGCTACTCGCACGCGATGGACCAGCTCATCTTCCGGCCCGTGCCGTCGCTGAACCCGTACTCGCCGCGCTGCGCGGGCGCGGATTCCGCGGCGCTGAGCCGCCACCGCGGGCGCGTCAGTCGCGTGGGTAGCCGCGGCGATCGGGCCGGCCCGGGCGGTCGGCGAGATCGGCCTGGCTGACTGGCTGCAGGCCGAACGCCCCGCGCAGCTCGGCGGTCCGCCCGGCGAGCTGCTGCGCGCGTGCCGCGAGCGTCGCGCGCAGACCGCCGCTGGCGCTCAGGTCGCGCGTGTCGGCGACGATCTCGCGGACCGCAGCGGAGATCTCCAGCAGCTGGGCGGCGGCGTTCTGCTGCGCGGTCGTGAAGCGGTCGCCTGCCGCGACCTTCTGCGCGAGCTCCTCGTAGGCGAGCGTCAGCTCGAACTCCGCCGCGCCAGCGGCTTCGCGCAGGGCCTCGGCATCCTCCGGCGGCCTCGTGCTCATGCCCGCGGTGATCCCCGCCAGACGGTGCGGTCCAAACGCCAACTCGCCGTGGGCGCGACCGGCGATCGTCACGAACAGCCGGTCTACGCGCGCTTGCGCTTGGGCACGTGCCGGTTGACGATCGCCACGTAGTCCTGGGTCCGCGCGGTCCGCGTCGACGGCGTCACGAACAGCCGGATCACGCCAAAGCGCGGGTGACGGATGCCGACCGTGCCCTGGGGCATGCGCAGCGACGCCGGGCCGCGGAAGCGCAGGAGGTAGGCGTTCTGGGAGCCGGCGAGGTGCTTGACCGACGCGCCGTCGAGATCCTCGACGGCCACGAGGCGCACGCGCACCGGCGCTGAGCGGGCCGGCCGGAGCTTGACCTTCGTGCCGATGTGCGGCTCGAAGCGCTTGCGCTTCCAGCCCTTCGTGAGCAGCCGCACGCGCGGAAGCGCGTCCATCGTCTTCGCCGACGCCACCGTGGCGCCGTCGAGCAGCGCCAACGCCGCGATCCCCAGGCCGCCGCAGCGCAGCGCGCTGCGCTGCGTGAGCAGGTGCTGCATGTCGTCCCCGTTCCGCACTGGTCTCCGTTCCACATGTCGGTGTGTGCCTACTTATCGGCAGATCGGGCCAGGTCCATGAGCCATACGTCGAGGTTGCCGCCGTTGCGCTCAAGGTCGCACGTGTTCGTGCAACCTGGCCCGACGGCGCGACTATCGTCGCCCGCCGTGGTTCTGACGACGATGGTCCGCATCATCCATCGCCGGCAGGGGGGCGTCGCGAGCTGTGCGCTCGCGCTCGTGCTCGCGCTGCTCGCGGCCCTCACGACACCGCCTGACGCCCAGGCCCAGTCGTCGTGTCCGGGCGCTGCGCCCGCCTGCCCGTACCTCGTCGCCTCGCAGATCGGCCAGCGCGGCAGCGGCGTCCTGCGCTTCCCGCAGTCCGTCGCGATCGGGCCCGACGGCTCGGTCTACGTCGCCGACCAGTCCTCGAGCGTCATCCAGGTCTTCGGGCCCGACGGCGCGTTCCGGCGCGAGGTCGGCCGCGCGGGCACGCGCCCGGGCGAGCTGACGTCGGTCGGGGCGATCGCCGTCGCGGCCGACAACACGCTGTTCGTCGCCGACGGCAGCAACCGGATCGATCGCTTCGACGCGAGCGGCAACCTGCTCAAGTCCTTCGGTCGGCGCGGCACCGGCCTCGGCGAGTTCAACTTCGGCAAGGGCGGCGGCAACGACGCCCCCGCCGGCGGCGGCCTGGTGACCTCGGGCAACTTCCTGTTCGTCTCCGACAGCCTCAACAACCGCCTGCAGCGCTTCAACCTCGACGGATCGGGGGCCGTCGAGATCGTCCCGCCCGGCCGGCTCTACAACCCGCGCGGCCTGGCGATCCGCGGCCAGCGGCTGATCGTCGCCGACGACAAGAACCACCGGCTCGTCGTGATGGACTTCGGCGGGCGCGTGCTGCGCACGGTCGGCAGTGGACAGGGCGCGCGCGGCAACCAGTTCAGCTTCCCGTTCGGCGTCGCGATCGACCCGCAGGGCCGCGTCTTCGTCGCCGACGACATCAACCAGCGCGTGCTGCGCTTCGGCCCGCAGCCCGACTACAAGTACAAGGCCCGCTGGGGTCACTACGGCACCGGCCCCGGACAGCTCGCCTACCCGCGCGCGATCGCCTCCGACCCGACGGGCGCGCTGTACGTCACGAACACGGGCAACGACCGCATCGACGTCTTCGACCGCACGGGCGGGCTGCTGCGCTCGTGGGGGATCTCGGGCCGCGGCAAGGGGCAGTTCAATGCGCCGCTCGGCGTCGGCGTGGACGCAAACGGCGTGCGCGCTGTCGCGGACTCGGTCAACGGACGCATCGAGCTGCTCAACCCGGACGGCTCGATCGCCTCGAGCTGGGGCTCCCCCGCCCCCGGCCCGACGATCCTGCGCTCCCCGGTCGCGGTGGCCTTCGACGCCGCCGGCGACGCCTACGTGCTCGACCAGCGCCGCGGGCGGATCTTCGTCTTCGCCCGCGCGACGGGATTGCCCGCGCGCACGATCGCCGCGCAGGGCTCCGGGCCCGGGCGGCTGCTGTCGCCGTCGGCGATCTCGATCGCCAACGGCGTGGTCACCGTCGCCGACACCGGCAACCGCCGGATCGCGCGCTTCACGACCGCCGGCGGCTACCTCGGCGCGTGGACGAACACCGGCACCGTGCGCGGCGTCGCCGTAACCGTCGACGGCGCGCGCACGTACGCCAGCGCCACCGACAACCGGATCACCGTCTTCGACGCGCAGGGCGAGATCGTCAAGCAGTTCGGCGGCTCCGGGCGCACGCTCGGCAAGCTTGCCGCCCCCGCCCAGATCGCGCTCGACGCCGGCGGCAAGCTGTGGGTCGCCGACCGGGGCAACAACCGCATCCAGCGCTTCGGACCCGACGGCGAGCGACTGGGCATGTTTGGCGAGCGCGGCATCGGGCCGGGGCAGTTCATCAACCCGACGGGCGTCGCCGTAGACTGCCACGGCACGCTGACGGTGACCGACACGCGCAACAACCGCGTCCAGCAGTTCCTGCTCGCCGCGCCGGAAGCGCCGCCCTGCGTGGCGACCGCTCCGATCGGCAATCCCCCGCCGCCCAAGGCGCCGACGCTGCCGCCGCCGCTCGGGCCCGAGCTCGCCGTGAAGGTCCTGCGCACGGGCATGCTGTTCGCGACGCGCCAGCTGCCGCTGCGCGTCGGCTGCGACACGATCTGCCGCGTCGAGGTCACGGGCACGCTGACGGAGCGCAACAAGCCCCGCAAGCGCAAGCGGGCGTTCTCGGTGAGCCTGCGCCCGACGATCGTCAGGCTGCGCGCCGGCGACTCGAAGATCGTGCGCGTGAAGCTCACGCGCGTCCAGATCGGGCGCCTGCGCCGTGCGATGAAGGCCCGCCGCAGCCTGACGGTGACGCTGCAGATCGAGGCGACCGCCGACGCCGGCGACCCGACGACGGTGAGCCGCAGCTTGACCGCCCGCGGATAATTCGTCGCGAGGCCGTTTCGGGACGGCCGTCGGACAATAGTTGGGGAGTTGACGATTCAGCATCGAGAGTTCGCCACGGCCGCCGATCGCGGCGCCATGCAGGTGATTGGCCCGAGCGTCCGGATCACGCTCGCGGCGCTGCTCGTACTGCTCACCGCGCCCGTGGCGCCGGCGCGCGCCGCCGACGGTGACGTGCTCGTCGTCGGAGACTCGCTGGCGGTCGGCACGCAGCCGTTCCTCGAGCCGATGCTTGGCGGGGCGCACCTCGTCGCCGACGTCCGCAACGGGATCACCACGCCGCAGGGCATGCGCCTGCTGCGCATGTCCCTGCGCACCGTGACGCCCACGACGGTCATCGTCAGCCTGGGCACGAACGACGGTGGCAACGCGCTTCGCTTCCGCAACCGCCTGAGCCGCACGATGGCGCTGCTGCCGCTGGACACCTGCGTCGTCTGGACGACGATCATCCGCCCGCGGCGCAAGGGTCCCTACCGCCCGCTCAACCGCGTGCTGCACACGTTCAAAAAGCAGGAGCCGCGGCTGGTCGTCGTCGACTGGGAGCACGCGGTCACCGGCGGCTCGGTCTTCCTGCCCGACGGCCTGCACGCCGATCCAGAGGGCTACCGCTATCGCAGCACGATGATCGCCGACGCCGTGAACGCCGGCTGTCCCGCACGCCTCGCGACAGGTTGAGCCCGATTACCATCGAGCGCCTGCCGGCTCGCGCGCACATCGCTCTACTGGCCAGCGTGGCGATGCTCCTGCTCGCCGCGTCGCCCGCCGCTGCCGCGCCGGCTGCCGCGGCGCCCGACCCGGTCACGCAGCGGCCCTGCTTCGGCGCCGCCTCGCGCGATCCGGCCAAGCCGTGCGCGGACCCGTCCCTGCACGGCAGGATCTTCCCGGCACCCGCCGACGCCGTCCTGGAGCCCAACGCCCCGTGCCTTCCGAGCGGCAGGACCGAGCTGCTGTACCCGTGCAACTTCGGCGTGCGTCCGGTGCTGTACGGCGGGTTGGGCGCGACGATCGCCCTCGTCGGCGACAGCCACGCATCGCACTGGCGCGCCGCGGTCGAGGTCGTCGCCACGGCCAAGCGCCAGCCGGCGATCTCGATCGCGCGCTCGGGCTGCCCGTTCATCGACGCCACGGTCGCCCTGCCGCACCTGGACCGGCTCGCCTGCCGATCCTGGAACCGCGAGCTGAAGACCTACCTGCACAGCCACGGCGAGATCTCGACGCTGTTCGTCTCCGCGCGCGCCAGCGCCACGTTCGTGCGCCCTCGCGGTAGGAGCAACTTCGAGACGCAGGTCCGCGGGCACATGTCCCTGTGGCGCTCGCTTCCGGACACGATCCGGCACATCGTCGTGCTGCGCGACACGCCGCGCAGCTCGGCGGCGTCGGCGCTGTGCGTGCAGCGCCAGTACGCGGCCGAGGGCGAGACCGCGTACTCGCGCTGCGCACGTTCGCGCGCGAAGGCGCTGCGGACCGACGCGGCGGTCGTCGCGGCGCTCCGGATGCGCTCGCCGCGGGTGCACGCGATCGACCTGTCGAGCTTCTTCTGCAACGCGCGCCTCTGCTTTCCCGTGATCGGCGGCGCGGCCGTCTACAAGGACGTCGACCATATGACCGCTGTGTACGCGCGCTCCCTGGGCCCCTACCTGCTGCGCGCCTACGACGCGATCCTGCGCGCCCCGCCGGATCCGCGCGAGCCGCGCGAGCCGCGCGGCCCGCTCGACGACCTGCTCCCGGACGAGCGCGGCGCGGTCACGTGCCTGATCGCCGAGCGGTACGCGGCCGCCGCGGCGGGCGGGTTTCAGCACGTGGCGCCGGAGCGCCTGGCGCGCGCCAACGCGTGCCGCGCGATGCTCGATCAGCGCGCGGCGCAGCTGCGAGCGCTCGGGCTCACCGGCGAGCGAAACCGCGACCGACGCCATGCGGTGATCGTCGCCGTGCTGGGCGCGTAGGTCGTCAGCGCGGCGTCGGCCACTCGCGCATCAGGGCATCGATCTTGCGCTCGAGCGGTGGAGCGAGGGTCTCGGCGAACGTGCGCGTGAAGTGGTGCAGGTCCTTGTAGACCAGCGCCCCGCCGATCACCGGACTGCACACGTGCTCGCTGCAGAAGATCTCGGTCAGGTCGATTGCCTGCACGCGCGGCGAGTGCTCCTTGCGCGCGCCGATGACGGCCGGATCGCCCTTGAGCGCCGACGTGCGTGGCAGCGCGCAGGCGCTTCCGGCCGGCCTTCCAGCCTGCATCGCCTTGTCGATGCAGTCGACGGTCCTGCGGAAGATCCGCGGCGTGTCGCGGATGACGATGATGTGCTTGACCGTGTCGGGCAGCGTCTGCCACGCCCTGCGCACGCCGTTGGTCTTGGCCTCGAACATCGTGCGGCCGGCGGGGACGTTGACCCTGCCGCCGGCGATCGCGACGACGAACACCGTGTCGATCTCGGGATGCTGGCGAAAGAAGCGCGGCAAGTTCTCGACCCAGCGCAGGCACTGCGAGCGCGTCGGCTCGGGCGTGAGCTTCGTGGCCTTCGAGAACACGCAGCTCGTGCGCGTCGCCGACAGGCCGCGCCAGCCGCGCCGGCGGGCGACCACGTCCAGCGGCGCGCGCCAGTGCGAGGCGTGGCTGTCGCCCAGCAGCGCGATCGTCCTCTTCGCGTGCTCCGGCTTGGCGCCGAAGTCGCACACGCTGACGCCGCGCTCCTTGCGGAAGTTCGGGCAGGGGGCGTTGTCCTCGTGCTTGGCGGCGACGGGCAGCGGCACGACCTTCGTGCGCAGCGCCCTGTTCTCACAGGGCTTCTGCTGGTTGCGCGCCGCCGCACCGAAACACGCTGGCTTGTGCTCGACGACGCTGACCTGCTCGCGCTCGGCCTCGCGGATCTGGGCCTCCACGTGCGAGGTGCCGCCGATGAGCACGGCCGCGAGCACCGCTGTCGCCGCGGCGCTGCAGGCGAACGTCATGCGCGGCTGCGCCGACAGCCAGGCGCTGCGGCGCACCGGATCCTCGACGAGCACCTTCGTCACCCAGGCGAGCAGCACGGTCAGCACGGGCACGGCGATCCGGATCGCGGTGGGTGTGGGGTTCGTGAAGACGAACGGGGCGAAGACGAGCAGCGGCCAGTGCCAGAGGTAGACCGAGTAGGAGATGTCACCGAGGAACTGCGCGGGCCTGATCCGCAGGATCCGCGAGGGCGCCCAGCGTGCCGCCGGCATCCCGGCGTGGATGACCGCCAGCGCGCCGGCCACCGGCACGATCGCCGCCCAGCCGGGAAACGCCGTATCGGTGCTGTAGGCGGCGGCCGCATAGCCGACGGCCGCCAGCCCCGCCCACGACAGCACGGCGCGCACCCCGTCGGGCAGCGCGGCGCGCGTGCCGAGCAGCGCGAGCAACCCGCCGGCGCCGAACTCCCAGGCGCGCGTCGGGGTCACGAAATATGCGGCGGCCGGGTTGGCGGCGGTCTCGCTGATCGAGTACCACAGGCTCAGCCCGGTCACGATCAGCAGCACGGCGCTGATCGCCAGGCGCCGGCGCGCGGTCCAGGCGGCGACGATGATCAGCAGCGGCCAGAGGACGTAGAACTGCTCCTCGGCCGACAGCGACCAGAAGTGCTGCACGGGCGAAGGGCGGTTGTCGGCGCCGAGGTAGTCCACCGCGTCGGACGCCAGCTGCCAGTTCTGCACGTACGCCGTGCTCGTCCCGATCTCCGTCAGGAACTGCTGCCAGTACAGCTGCGGCACGAGCGCGATCGTCGCCACGGCGCAGACGAACAGCGTCAGCAGCGCCGCCGGCAGCAGGCGCCGCGCGCGGCGCGCCCAGAACTGCCACAACGACAGCGTGCCGGTCTTGTCGACCTCGCGCACGAGGTGCGCCGTGATGAGAAAGCCGGAGATCGCGAAGAACACGTCGACGCCGACGAACCCGCCCGGCATCGCCTCCGGCCAGACGTGGTAGACGACGACCGTCAGCACCGCGACGGCGCGCAGTGCCTGGATCTCCGGGCGGACGGCTGAGCGCTCCGGGCGCTGCGTCGGGCCGTGGATCACCCCGCCGGCGTCCTGGTCGGGTCCACGTCTCATATTCCCCTAACGACCCGCCCCCGCGCGGGTTGCGCCGCCGCCTCGATCATCGGCGTCGTCCGCGGCGGCACCTGGCGCGTCAGCACGATGTAGCTCGTGCAGCGCCTGATCGCAGGCGTCGCCGTGAGCTGGTTGACGATCTCCTGCAGGTGCTCGGTGTCGCGCGCGACGACGCGGCAGATGAGGTCCTGCGGTCCCGAGATCGCGTCGGCCTCCAACAGCTCGGGGATCGACTCCATCACCTCCACGGCGGCGGCCAGCTCGCCCTGGGCGAGCTCGATGAGGATGAACGCGCTGATCGCGTAGCCCATCGCGACCGGGTCGACCTCGGGACCGTGGCCGGTGATGACGCCGCGCGCCTCGAGCTTGGCGAGGCGCGCCTGCACGGTGCCGCGGGCCACGCCGAGTTGGCGCGCGATCTCCAGCAGGCCCACGCGAGGAAACCTTCGCAGCGCGGCGATGAGATTGGCGTCGAGGCGATCGATGGACAAGTTGACCAGTATTTCACGTCGTTCGGCGTATCTTTCGTGCTGATTGACCTGTCTGGATGATCAGACTTGCAACCCGTCTCCGAACACCCGACTCTCTGGGCTACGAGAGAGAGGAGCGCGACGTGTTCGAAGAAGCGCAGCTGTACTCCCCGGTCACGACCAGCGCCGGCGGCGCGGTCGTCGTCCATCTGCACGACGGCCATCCGGGCGCGGACGATCCAGGCTATCGCGACCGGCGCAACGCGATCGCCGCGGCGGCGCTGGCATGGCGCCCCGGGCAGCACGCCCCGCGCATCGACTACCGCCGCGAGGAGCAGGAGGTCTGGCGGATCGTCTGCCGCGAGCTGGCGCCCCTCCACGAGCGCTACGCCGTCGGCGAGTACCGCGAGGCGCTCGCCCTGCTCGAGCTGCCGACCGATCGCGTGCCCGGGCTCGACGAGGTCTCGGAGCGTCTCGTGACGCGCAGCGGCTGGAGCTACATGCCAGCCGCCGGGCTGGTCGACCTGCGCACGTTCTATGCCGCGCTCGGCGACCGCATCTTCCACTCCACGCAGTACGTCCGCCACCCGGCGATGCCGCTCTACACGCCCGAGCCGGACATCGTCCACGAGGTCATCGGCCACGGGCACCTGCTCGCGACGCCGACGTTCGGCGAGCTGCACCGCCGCGCCGGCGCCGCCGCGATCCGGCTGCGCGACGAGGAGTCGCTGCGCTTCCTGTCGCGCGTCTTCTGGTTCTCGCTCGAGTTCGGGGTCGTCGTCGAGGACGGCGACCTGCGCGCCTACGGCGCCGGGATCCTCTCGAGCTCCGGCGAGATCGCCCAGTTCAGCGCGATGCAGCTGCGCCCGCTGAGCCTGCGCGAGATGGGCACCTCCGACTACGACATCACGAAATACCAGCCGGTCCTGTACCGCGCCGAGTCCGTCGCCGAAATCGAGGCCGTCGTCGGCGGCTTCTTCGACACCTGCACCGACGAATCGATCGAGGAGCTGCGCCGTGAGCACGCTGTCGCTTGACCCAGACGCGAGCGGGCGGGAACCGGATCCCCGCGACTTCATGCCGATGCACGGCATCGACCACATCGAGCTGTGGGTCGGCAACGCCGCGCAGGCCGCCTACTACTTCACGCACGCGTTCGGCTTCACCGAGATCGCGTACGCCGGCCTGGAGACGGGGCTGCGCGACCGCGTCTCGCACGTGCTGCAGCAGGGCCGCATCCGGCTCGTCCTGACGGGCACCCTGGCGGTGGGCACCGAGATCGCCGCTCATCAGCACGCGCACGGCGACGGTGTGAAGGTCGTGGCGCTGTCGGTACCCGACGCCGATGCCGCCTATCGCGAGGCGGTCGTGCGTGGCGCGCGCGGGCTGACAGAGCCGCACGAGCTGCGCGACGGCGACGGGACCGTACGGATCGCGGAGATCGCCGCCTACGGCGACACGGTCCACCGCTTCGTCGGCCGCGCCGACTACGCCGGGACGTTCCTGCCTGGCTTCGCCGACGTCGCACACGACGGCGACGCCTCACAGCAAGGTCTTCTGGCCGGCATCGACCACGTCGTCGCGAACGTCGAGCTCGGCGAGATGGAGCGCTGGGTGAAGTACTACGAGGACGTCTTCGGGATGGTCGAACTCGTCCACTTCTCCGACGAGGCGATCTCGACGGAGTACTCGGCGCTGATGTCGAAGGTCGTGACGAGCGGCGACGGGCGCGTGAAGCTGCCGATCAACGAGCCCGCCGAGGGCGCGCGCAAGTCGCAGATCGACGAGTACCTGGAGTTCTACGGCGGGCCGGGCGTGCAGCACATCGCGGTCTCGACGACCGACATCGTCGGGACGGTCGAGGCGCTGCAGGCGCGCGGGGTGCGGTTCCTGCGCACGCCGGACTCCTACTACGAAGGGGTTCCGGCGCGGATCGGCGACATCGACCAGTCGATCGACGACCTGCGCCGGCTGGGGATCCTCGTCGACCGCGACGACGAGGGCTACCTGCTGCAGATCTTCACCAAGCCGCTCGGCGACCGTCCGACGGTCTTCCTGGAGATCATCGAGCGCCACGGCGCGCGCGGCTTCGGGGAGGGGAACTTCAAGGCGCTCTTCGAGGCGATCGAGCGCGAGCAGGCGCTGCGGGGGAACCTGTAGTGACCGCCAGGAGGTGCCACTGATGCGCTACGTGTCGATGGGCGACGTCCCGCCGAAGCGCCATACGCAGGTCCGCGACCACGGCGGCGACGGCGCGCTGCTCGTCGAGGAGGTCATGGGCTACGAGGGCTTCTCGGGCAACGAGTCGATCCTCTACCACCTGCGCTCGCCCTGCGACGTGCTGCAGGTCGGCGAGTTCGAGCCGATGGCGATCGAGGAGTGGGTGCCCGGCGCGCACGTGCACCGGCTGACGCAGACGGCCGGCCTGGTGGCCGCGGGCGACCCGATCTCAGGTCGCCGCGTGCTGATGTTCAACGACGACGTCGAGCTGGCCGTCTGCAAGCCGGCCATCGAGTTCGACGGCTTCTACCGCAACGGCGAGGGCGACGAGGTGGTCTTCGTGCACGAGGGCTCGGGCGCGTTCGAGACGATCTTCGGCACGCTGCCCTACCGGCGCCACGACTACGTCGTGATCCCGCGCGGCACGACGTACCGCGTGCGCTGCGACGACGGGCCGCAGACGTGGCTGACGTTCCACACGCCGGGCGAGATCGAGACGCCCAACCGCTACCGCAACCGCTACGGGCAGCTGCTCGAGCACGCGCCGTTCTCCCAGCGCGACTTCCATCCGCCGGGGTCGCTGGAGACGCACCGCGAGCGCGGCGAGTTCGAGCTCGTGGTGCGCGCGCGCCGCGGCCATCAGCGCTTCGTCCTGGACTACCACCCGTTCGACGTCGTCGGCTGGGACGGCTACGTCTATCCCTACAGCTTCAACATCCACGACTTCGAGCCGAAGTCCGGTCGCCTGCATCAGCCGCCGACGGTCCACCAGACCTTCCAGGGCCCGAACTTCGTGATCTGCTCGTTCTGCCCGCGCCGGCTGGACTGGGATCCGCTGGCGGTGCCGATCCCCTACCACCACTCCAACCTGCAGTCCGAGGAGGTCATCTACTACGTCGACGGCCAGTTCGGCTCGCGTGCCGGCGTCGGGGAGGGCGCGCTGACGCTGCATCCCAGCGGCCTGCCGCACGGCCCGCAGCCCGGGCGCGTCGAGGCGTCGCTCGGCACGAGCTGGACCGACGAGCTCGCGGTGATGTGCGACACCTTCCGCCCGCTGCGCCTGACGACGCTCGCGCGCGATCTCGACGAACCGGCGTATGCGCTGAGCTGGCACGGCAGGGCACCGACAGGAAGTCAGGCGTAGGCGAGCAGCCGGGCGAGCTCGGTCTGATCGATGTTCGTGCGCGGCCGCGCCAGGCGGTGGTCGTCGAGCAGCTTGAGGAAGCCATCCTCGAGGTCGCTCAACGTCACGTCGCTGCCAAGCGCGTGGCGCAGCGTCGCGATGCCCTTCTTGGTCGGATTGCGGGCGATGCAGGCCTCGACGTGGGCCGGCGTGACACGGTGACGGATCCAGGCCTCGTGGCAGGCGCGGGTCAACCCGGGCGCCGACAGGCCTGGGGCGAGGTCGAGTAGTACGCGTGGCACCGTCGTGAGCGGGATGCCGTGGAGCCGCATCGTGTCCGCCGGGGGCAGTGTCTTGACGCGGTGCAGCACGACGCCAGACCGCGTCCGACCCGCGGTCGTCGGGATGGTGACCTCCGGCAGCATCGGGCGGCGCGGCAGGATCCGCAGCAGGTGGCCGGCGGAGAAATGGCTCACGACGGCTCCACTGCCGCCTGCGAGTGCAGCCGTCATGAGGTCGGCGAGCAGGGAGGGAGCGCAGTGCCCGACGGCGAAGACGCCGACGTGCATCGGGTGCAGGCGCCCGTCGGCACGCCAGCGCTTGATCCGGTCGCGATCCACGCCCGCCGCGCACAGCTGCGCGTGCGAGGTCCTGCCGTGCTGGGCAGCGGCAATCCAAGCGATCGTGGCGAATGAGGGGCGCATGCAATCTCCTCAGGCGACACGACCGCTCGGTTCGCCCCTCCAAGCGCGCGTCATGTCGCGCGAAGGGGCGGATATCGCACCTCGTGCGACACGATCGCCTAGGTTGAGCGGGCTGTGTCCCCTCCCGAGCCCACGCGATGGGGTGTCGTGCGCCGCGGCGACGGTCCGCCGCAGCCGGCGCTGCGCGACGGCGACCACGTCGTCATCGCGGCGGACCTCCCGCTCGCCGACGAGGCGCTCTGCGAAGCGCTCGCCGCCGCCACGCTCAACCCGCTCATCGACCTCGGCCCGGTCGCCTGGCGCGCCGTCCGGGACGCCGCCGCAAAGTCCCCGGCGCAAGCCCGCATCCCGCTCGCCGAGACGGTCCCCGTCCTGCCCATCCAGATCCCGGACTACGTCGACTTCTACGCCTCGCTGGAGCACGCGACGAACTTCGGGCGGATCTTCCGGCCGGACGCGCCGGCGGTGGGCGACAACTGGCGCCACATGCCGATCGGCTACCACGGGCGCGCGTCGACCGTCGTCGTCAGCGACACCGCGATCCGCCGCCCGTGCGGGCAGGTGCGGCCCGGCAGCCTCGCGCCCACCGCGCTGCTCGACCTCGAGTGCGAGCTCGGCTACGTCTGTGGCCCGAGCATCACGGGCCCGGTCGCGATCGACGACGCCGAGCAGCACATCTTCGGCGTCGTGCTCGTCAACGACTGGAGCGCGCGCGACATCCAGCGCCATGAGTACGAGCCGCTTGGTCCGTTTCTGGGCAAGTCGTTCGCGACCTCGATCTCGGCGTGGATCACGCCGCTGGACGCGCTCGCCCCCGCGCGCGTGGCGCCGGCGCCGCAGGACCCTCCGCCCGCGCCCTACCTGACCGCCCGTGAGCCCTGGCTGCTCGACGTCGACCTCGAGATCGAGCTCAACGGCGAGGTCGTCTCGCGCCCCAATGCGCAGAGCCTGTACTGGACGCCGGCCCAGATGCTCGCCCACCTCACGGTCAACGGCGCGCGCCTGAGCGCCGGCGACCTCTTCGCGACGGGCACGATCAGCGGTACCCGGCCGGGAACCGAGGGCTCGGTCGCCGAGCTCTACCGCGGCGAGCGCTGGCTCGCCGACGGCGACGAGGTGATCCTGCGCGGCCGCGCGGGCGCGATCGACCTGGATCCGGTACGCGGGCGCGTCGCGGCGGCCTGAGCTACGCTCGCGCGGTGAAGGGGGAGCCGCAGCCCGGGCAGGCATGATGCCTCGCGCCAAACCCCGCCCGCGGCCGTCGTGGCTGCCAGAGCTGCTGTGGATCCTCGCGACGGGGCTCGTCGCGACGCTCGTCGCGACCGTCGACTTCAAGCTCTGGAAGATGCAGGCGCACGTGCCGATCTTCGGCGCGAGCGGCGACGGCGCGTACTACCTCGCGACCGTCAAGGACGTCGTCGAGCACGGCTGGTTCTGGCACAACCCGGACCTCGGTGCACCGTTCGGCCAGGCCAACTACGACTTCGCGGCGCCGTTCGGCGACGTCGTGCACTACGTGATCGTCGAGCTCCTCGCGTTTGTGCTCGGCGATCCGGTGCTCGTGTTCAACGCGTTCTTTTTGCTGTGCTTCCCGCTCATCGCGATCGTGGCGTACGCCGTCATGCGCGACCTCGGCGCCTCGCCGGCCGCCGCGCTCGTGGCGGGCGTGCTGTTCGCGTTTCTGCCCTACCACGCGCTGCGCAACCAGTCGCACCTGTTTCTCACCGCGTACTACTCGATCCCGCTCGCGGTCTGGCTCGTCGTCTCGCTCGCCGAGGGGCGCCGGTTGTTCAGCCGTGCCGAGCGGCGCCGGACGCTGCTGGTCGTCGGCGCCTGCTTCGTCGTCGGGGCGGCGTCGAACTACTACGCCGTCTTCGCGATGGTCGTGCTGCTGACGGTCGTGCCGGTCGCCGCGATCGCGCGCCGCTCGCCGCGCATCGCGCTGCAGGGCCTCGCCGTGAGCGCGCTCGTCGCCGGGACGTTCGCGCTCTGTCACGCGCCCGCGATCGTCTATCCGCTCGTACACGGCGCCAACGACAACGTCGCCCAGCGCGAGCCGCGCGAGAGCGAGCTCTTCGGCCTGAAGCTCGCGTACATGGTCATCCCGCGCCCGGAGCACCGCGTCGGGTTCATGGCGCGCCGCGGCGAGCTGTACTTCAGGACGACGGCGCTGCGCTCGGAGGGCTTCGAGCCGTCGCTGGGAACGGTCACGACGCTCGGCCTGATCGCCGCGATCATCGTCCTGCTGTCGGCCGGACTGGCCGGGGCCGCCGCGTCGGCGCGGCGATCGCGGATCGCGGCCGCCGGTGCCGTCGCCCTGGCGAGCTTCGTCGTCGGGACGATCGGCGGCATCTCGACGCTGATCGCCTACGAGCTGACGCCGCAGGTACGCGCCTGGAACCGGCTCTCGCTCGTCATCGCGTTCGCCGCCCTGCTCGCGGTCGCGCTGCTGCTGACCGCGCTCGGCGATCGCCTGCGCGCGCGCGGCCGGCCGGCCTGGCTGCTCGGCGTCGTCGCGGCGACCGTCGGCGTCGTCGGGATCCTCGACCAGACCTCGCCCCTGGACGCGCCCGATCACGCCGCGATCGCCGCCGCGTGGAAGGTCGACGAGGACTTCGCCGCCACGATGCAGGACCGCTTCCCGGCCGGCACCAAGGTGCTGCAGCTGCCGTACATGAGCTACCCGGAGAACGGCGCGGTGATCGGCGTCAGCGACTACGACCTGCTCAAGGGCTACCTGCATTCCACCGGGCTGCGATGGACCTACGGCGCCGTCCGCGGCCGCCCGTCGGACTGGCTGGCCCAGCACCAGGGGCTCGCGCCCGACCAGCTCGCCGCATGCGCCGCTGCCGCCGGCTTCGGCGCGGTCTACGTCGATCGCGCGGGCTACGCGGACGGCGGCGCGGCGATCACCGCGGCGCTGGAGAAGCTCGCCGGACCCGGCACGTCGGCCGGCTCGGCCGACGGGCGCCTGCAGGTCTTCGACCTGCGCCCGGCCGCCGCCCGGCTCGCCGCCCGAACCTCAGCCGCGGAGCGCGCGCGGGTCTCCGCTGCGCTCCTGTATCCGGTCATGCTGGCCCACGGCGATGGCTTCTCCTACCAGGAGGTCGACGGCACCACGCCCTACCGCTGGGCCGGGCCCGACGCGCGGGTGACGCTCGAGAACCCGCTGCAGGGCACGCGCACCGTCGGCTACACGGCGCAGCTGGTCGGCACCGGCCCGGCGCCATCGACCGTGACGTTCACGCTGCCCGACGGCAGCCGCAGGTCTTTGCGCGTCGACGACAGGGGCAGGCGCGTGCGCCTCCCCGTGCGCCTCGAGCACGGCGACGCGACGCTGCGGATGCGGACCGCCGGACCCGCGGCGCCCAATCCGCCGGGCAACGTGCGCGACCTGCGCCTGCGCGTCCAGGAGCAGGCGATCGACTACGCGCCCCTGGCGGCCCCGCTGCTGGCACGCTACGTCGCCGCCGCGACGCCCTGAGCGACACGCGCGACGTCATCCGCCGTCATCCCGACCCACAGCGGCAGGCGCAGCAGCTGGCCCGCCGCCGCATCGGTGACGTCCAGCGGTCCGCGGACGCGGCCGAAGCGCCGCCCGGCGGGCGCGGAGTGCAGCGGCACGTAGTGAAAGTACGCGCTGATGCCGTCCGCCGCGAGCGCGGCGATGACCGCGTCGCGCGCCGCCCGGTCGGCGAGCATGATCCGGTACAGATGGGCGTTGTGGCGCGCGCCGGGCGGGATCACGGGCCGGCGCAGGACGCCCGCCTGCTCGAGCGCCGCGAAGGCCTCGTGGTAGGCGTCCCAGATCACGCGCCGCGCGGTGGTGATCTGCGCGACGCGCTCGAGCTGCTCGGCGAGCAGCGCGGCCGTCACGTCGGACATGAGAAACGAGGAGCCGACGTCGACCCAGGTGTAGTGGTCGACCTCGCCGCGCGCGAAGCGCTGGCGGTCGGTCCCCTTCTCCTGGAGGATCTCCGCGCGCTGCACCCAGCGCTCGTCGTTGACGAGCAGCGCACCGCCCTCGCCGCACGAGATGTTCTTCGTCTCGTGGAAGGACAGCGTCCCGAGGTCGCCGATCGCTCCCAGCGCGCGACCGTCGAGGGACGCGCCGACGCCCTGCGCGGCGTCCTCGACGAGCAGCAGCCCGTGCGCGCGAGCGAGCGCGCCCAGCGCCGCCATGTCGCAGCCCACGCCGCCGTAGTGGACGGCGACGATGACGCGCGTCGCGTCCGTGATCGCGTCGGCGACGCGCGCCGGGTCGATGTTCAGCGTGGCGGGCTCGATGTCGACGAAGACGGGCGTCGCGCCGCGCAGGACGAAGGCGTTGGCCGTCGAGGAGAACGTGAACGACGGCAGGATCACCTCGTCGCCGGGGCCGACCTCGGCGAGCAGCGCGGTCATCTCCAGCGCCCCCGTGCACGAGTGCGTCAGCAGGATGCTCGACGTTCCCGACAGATCGCGCAGCAGCCGCTGGCAGTGCTCGCTGCTGGGCCCGTTGCCGCCGGTCCAGCCCCGTTCCAGCGCGGCCGCGATCCGCGCACCCTCGCCGCCCGTGCGCAGCGGGCGGTTGAACGGCAGGCGGCTCACGGCGCCGTGCCGCGCAGGACGTAGACGTGCTCGCGCGCGCCTGGGGCCGGCGCGTGGAAGACGACGGCGTCACCGAAGCCCGCCATCAGCGCGCGCAGCGTCTCGGCGTCGAAGCGCTGGGACCGCGCGCCCTGCGCGGTCGCGGCGCCGCCCGCGGCCAGCCGCGCGACGACGCCGATCCGGCTCGACGCGAGGTTGCGGACGGGCTCGGCGACGACCACCGATCCCTTGGCGGCGGCGCGCATGCGGCGCAGCATCGCCTCCGCGTCGGGCAGGAACTGGTACAGGCTCGCCTGCATGACGACGACGTCGGCGACCGGCAGCGGCGCGGTCGCGACGTCCGCCACCCGCGCGTCGACGCCGCGCCGGCGCAGACGATCGACGAAGCTCGCGCTCGCATCGAGTGCGACGTAGGGCCCGATCCGCCCGCGCAGCTCGCGCAGGTACAGGCGCGCCGGCCCGCAGCACAGCTCGAGCACGCTCGCGCCGTCGGGGACGTGCGCCGCCACGGCCGCGTCGCGTGCCGCGTAGTAGCGTCCGTACAGAACGCGCATCGCGAGGCCGTAGCCCCACGCGGTGCGGTAGACGAGGCTCTCGGGCAGAGCGCGAGGATAGTCACCCGTGACCGAGATCAGCGTCGTCATCCCCGTCTACAACTGCGCCGGCTGCCTGCGCGCCCTGCACGATCGCCTGACGGCGAGCCTGCTGCAGATCACGAGCGACTACGAGGTCGTCCTGGTCGACGACCGCTCGCGCGACGGCGCCTGGGAGATCCTCGCCGAGCTCGCCGGCAGCGATCCCCACCTGAAGGTCGTGCGGCTCAGTCGCAACTTCGGCCAGCACGCGGCGATCACGGCGGGCCTGACGCGCACCCGCGGCGCATGGACGGTCGTCATGGACTGCGACCTGCAGGAGCCCCCCGAGGAGATCCCGCGCCTGTACGCCAAGGCGCACGAGGGCTACGACATCGTCCGCGCGGTGCGCGAGGGCCGCCGCCACTCGGTCTTCCGGCGGCTGTCGGCATCGCTGTACCGGCGCCTGCTGAGCGAGCGCGATGGCGGCGACATCGAGTTCTCGACGCTGTCGATGATCTCGCGCAAGGTCGTCGACGCGTTCCTCGAGCTGCGCGACCGCGACCGCGAGTACCAGCTCGTGCTCGACTGGCTGGGCTTCAGCCAGGCGACGATCGGCTTCGCGCACGCCGACCGCGAGGGCGGCTCGCCGAGCGCCTACGGGCTGCGCGAGCTGGCCCGCGTCGCGCTGGACGGCATGTTCTTCCGCACGACCGTGCTGCTGCGCTGGATCGTCTTCCTGGGCTTCCTCGTGGCCGCCGCGGGCGGCCTGCTGGGCGCCTACGCGGTGTACTCGCGCTACGTCGAGGACACACCGCCGGGCTACACGAGCATCGTCGTGCTGCTCGTGCTGCTGAGCGGCTTCATCATCATCTCGCTCGGCGTCGTCGGGCTCTACGTGGGACGGATCTTCGATCAGGTCAAGGGCCGGCCGCTGTTCGTCGTCGACGAGCAGATCGACGGCGAGAACCGCCGTGGATGACGCGCTGGAGCGCTTCACGTTCGACGTCGAGGAGCGCCACTGGTGGTACCGCGGCCGGCGCGCGATCCTCGCGGCGGTGCTCGACGGGCTCGACCTGCCGGCGCCCGGCGCCGCGCGGATCCTCGACGCGGGCTGCGGCTCGGGGCGCAACATGGTCGAGCTCGCGCCGCGCGGAACCGTCACCGGCCTCGAGCTCGCGCCTGCCTCCCTGCGGCTCGCGCGGGCGCGTGGCGTCGGCGCGGTCCTGCCCGGCTCGCTGGCCGAGCCGCTGCCCTTCGCCGGCGCGACGTTCGATCTGGCGGTCGCGCTGGACGTGCTCGAGCACGTCGGCGACGACGAGGCCGCGCTGCGCGAGCTCGCCCGCGTGCTCGCGCCCGGCGGGCGCCTGCTCGTGACCGTGCCCCAGTACCGCTGGCTGTGGGGTGAGCACGACGTGCTCTCACACCACCACCGGCGCTACACCCGCGCCCTGCTGCTCTCGCGCGCTGCCCACGCCGGTCTGGGCGCCGAGCGCGTGACCGCGTTCAACGCGGCCCTGCTGCCGGCGATCGCGGCGGCGCGGCTCGCGCAGCGGGCCCGCCGCCGCGCCCAGCCCGCGTCGGATCTGGGACGCACGCCGCAGGGTCCGGTCAACGGCGCGCTGGAGCGGATCCTGCGTGCTGAGGCGGCGCTGATTCGCCGCGGGCGCGACCTGCGTGCCGGCGTCTCGCTGCTCGCGGTCCTGCGGCGCGCTGCGTAGCGCAAGCCTTCGTCCTCGTGCATGAGCGCTCTACGTCATGGCGAACGCCATCGGCGTAATCATCTGCCGCCTGATACAGACCGCAGCGATTCGCCAAGTACCCTCGGGTCCATGACCGCCGTCGCCACCACCGAGCCCGAGAGCCGCACGTACGCCGACGACGAGGCGCTGCTCGGCGGCATCCTCGACGAGGTCATCAGCGCCGTCGAAGGACCCAAGGCGCTCGAGCTGCATCGCCGGGCGATCGAGCTCGGCGAGCGCTCGCGCAGCGGCGATGCGGCGGCGGCGGACGAGCTCGCCCAGCTCGTCGGCGGGCTCGAGCTGCCCGACATCGTGCTGCTCATCCGCATGCTCACGCGCTGGTTTCAGCTCATGAACCTCGCCGAGGACCTCGACCGCGTGCGCCGCATCCGCAAGCTCGACCAGGGACCCGAGCCGCGCCGCGGCTCGCTGCACGCGGCCGTCGCGCAGCTCGCGGCCGACGGCACGAGCGCCGAGGAGCTGCGCGAGACGCTGGCTGAAGCGGACGTGCGGCTCGTCCTCACCGCGCATCCGACCGAGGCCCGGCGCTACACGACCGTCAGCAAGCTCGCGCGGATCTTCGCGCTGCTGCGCGAGTTCGACGAGCGCCGCCCGGCGTACGGCATGCAGGAGCAGATCCGCCGCCAGATCGCCGCCGCCGTGCAGGAGATGTGGGGCTCTGACGAGCTGCGCGCGGTGACGACGACGGTGCTCGACGAGGTTCGCGCCGGGCTCATCTACTTCAGCTCGACGCTCGCCGCAGTCGTGCCCGAGGTCTACCGCGACCTCGAGTCGACGATCCGCGCGACCTATCCCGACGCTGCCATCTCGGTGCCGCCGCTGCTGAGCTTCGGCTCCTGGATCGGCGGCGATCGCGATGGCAACCCGAACGTCACGCCGAAGATGACGGCCGCCGCGCTGGAGCTCATGAAGGACGCCTGCCTGCAGCATCACGAGGCGCGGATCGCGGCGCTGGCGGGGCGGGTCACGCTGTCGGCGCGCGTCGCCGGCGAGCCCGAGCAGCTGCGCTCGCTGCTCGACGGTCTCCAGCAGCGCTTCCCGGACGTCGCCGCTCACGTCCGCGAGCGCAATCCCGAGGAGCCCTACCGGCAGCTGTTCAAGCTGCTCGCCGCGCGCCTGCGCGCGACCCGCAAGGGCTGGGACGGCCGCTATCACCGGCCCGAGGAGCTGCTCGCGGACCTGCACGTCGCCGAGGGCGCGCTGCGCGCCCAGAACGCGTCCTTCGTCGCCGAGGACGCGCTGCGCGACGTCATCCGCCAGGTCGAGGTCTTCGGCTTTCACTTCGCGCTGCTCGACGTGCGCGAGAACGCCGACGTGCACCGCGCGGCGCTCGACGAGATCCTCGACGTGCTCGGCGTGCAGGCGGGCTACAGCGCGCTGCCGGAGGCCGACCGGATCGCGATCCTGGCCCGCGAGATCGCCGACCGCCGGCCCCTGATCCCGCTCGACATCAGCGGCTTCAGCGCGGCGACGCGTGAGGTCGTGGAGACGTTTCGCACGCTGCACGACCTGCTGCGCGGCGAGCACCCCGGCACGATCGACTCCTACGTCGTCTCCAACACGACGAGCCCCGCCGACCTGCTCGAGGTGCTGCTGTTCATGAAGGAGGTCGGGCTCGCGCGCGCCGGCGGCCGCGACGCGCAGCTGCGGATCGTGCCGCTGTTCGAGTCCGGCGACTCGCTGTCGCGCGCGGGCGAGACGATCCGCGCGCTGCTCGCGACGCCGGTCTACCGCGCCGCGCTGGACGCCGTCGGCGAGCAGGAGGTCATGGTCGGCTACTCGGACTCCAACAAGGACGTCGGCTACGTCGCGTCGGGCTGGCACGTCTACCGCGCGCAACTCGAGATGGCCGAGGTCATGCGCCGTCACGGCGTGACGTGGCAGTTCTTCCACGGCCGCGGCGGCGCCGTCGGGCGCGGCGGCGGCCCGAGCTACACGGCCGTGCGTGCGCAGCCGTTCGGCACCGTCGCCGGGCGCCTGAAGGTCACCGAGCAGGGCGAGATGCTGTCGGCGAAGTTCTCGCTGGCGGAGATCGCGCACCGCGAGCTCGAGCTGACGACCAGCGCCGCGCTCGTCACGACGCTCGACCGCTCGGCGAGCGACCAGCCCGAGCGCCAGCAGCGCTTCGAGGCCGTCGTCGCCGAGATGGCCGAGGTCTCGACCGCCGCCTACCGCGACCTCGTCTACGGCGACCCGGACTTCGCCGGCTTCTTCCACGCCGCGACGCCCGTCCGCGAGGTGTCGCGGCTGCAGCTGGGCTCGCGCCCGGCGCGGCGGCGCGCGAGCGCGCGGATCGAGGACTTCCGCGCGATCCCGTGGGTCTTCTCGTGGACGCAGGCGCGCGCCGTCCTGCCGGCCTGGTTCGGCCTCGGCACGGCGCTGGAGACCGCGCGCGAGCGCCATGGCGTCGAGCTGCTGCGCGAGATGGAGCGCGACTGGCCGTACTTCGCCGCGCTCATCTCCAACGCCGAGATGGCGTGCATGAAGGCCGACCTCGACATCGCGCGCCGCTACGCCGACCTGTGCGACGACGACGAGATCCGCGAGCGCATCTGGGGCGCGATCGAGACCGAGTTTCGCCGCACGGTGCGCGAGATCGGCGCCGTCCGCGACGAGCAGCAGCTGCTCGATCGCGAGCCGATCCTGCAGCGCGCGCTCGCACGCCGCAACCCGTTCATCGACCCGCTGTCGTTCGTGCAGCTCGAGCTGCTGCGGCGCCTGCGCGCGCCCGGCGGCGATCCCGACGACCCCGACCTCGTGCGCGCTAGCCTGCTGGCGATCAACGGCATCGCGGGCGGCCTGCGGAACACCGGATGACGCGCGTCTACGTCTGCGGGCATCGCAACCCCGACACCGACTCGATCGCCGCCGCGATCGGCTATGCGGAGCTGAAGAACCGGCTCGACGACGGCGACGCGGAGTACGTCCCCGTGCGCCTGGGCGTCCTCAACGCGCAGACGCAGTGGCTGCTGGAGCGCAGCGGCGCGCCGGCTCCGATCCTGCTGTCGCACGCCTACCTGCGCGTGCGCGACGTCATGCGCACGAGCTTCCCGGTCGCGCAGCGCGCGGACCCGGTACGCGGCGTCGGCCTGCAGATGGCGCAGGCGGGGATCGACCTCGTGCCGATCGTCGACGAGGACGGCGTCCTGAACGGGCTGCTGACCGAGCGCGCGCTCGCGCGGCGCTATATCCGCGAGTCGCGCGAGGCGTCGCGCCTGGACGTGCCGACGCCGGTGTCGGCGATCGTCGAGGTGCTCGAGGGCGAGCTCGTGGCGGGTGACCCGGCAGTGCAGATCAAGGGCCGCGTCTGGGTCCAGGCGATGCACTCGACGTCCAAGAGCAAGGTCCAGCCCGGCGACGTCGTCGTGGTCGGCGACCGGCCGAAGGCGACGGCGCATGCGCTGTCCAACGGCATCGGGCTGCTCGTGCTGAGCAACAGCTCGCGACCGACGCAGCGCGTGCTCGACATCGCCGCCGAACAGGGCACGTGCGTCGTCATCTCGCCGCTGGACTCGTACGTGACGAGCCGCATGATCACGCTGTCGGAGCCGTGCCGGGCGCTCGCCGAGGAGGAACCGCTGACGGTCGGCCGCGACGACCTCGTGCGCGACATCTCCGAGGAGATCAAGAACGTGCACTACCGCGCGGCCGTCGCCGTCGACCGCGACCGCCGGCCGATCGGTCTCGTGACGCGCTCGGACCTCGTCAACCCGCGGCCACGCCGCGTGCTGCTGGTGGATCACGGCGAGCGCGCGCAGAGCGTGCCGGGGATCGAGGAGGCCGAGATCGTCGAGATCCTCGACCACCACCACATCGGCTCGATCGAGACGAAGCTGCCGGTGACGGCGATCTTCGATCCCGTCGGCTCGACGTCCACGCTCGTCATCGAGCGCTTCCGCCAGGCCGGCGCCGAGCCGTCGCCGCCGACCGCGACGATGCTGCTCGGCGCGATCGTCTCCGACACCGTGCTGCTGACCTCGCCGACGACGACCGAGCGCGACCACCGCGCGACGGCCTACCTCGAGCGGCTGCTGCGCGTCGAGGCGCAGGAGTTCGGGCGCGAGATGTACGAGCACAGCTCCGACGTCGCCGACGTCCCCGCCGCCGAGCTCGTCACGCGCGACCTCAAGGAGTACGAGCTCGACAACGGCCGCACGCTCAGCGTCGCGCAGATCGAGACCGTCGGGCGCGCCGTGTTCGACCGTGCCGACGAGCTGCTGAAGGCCGCCGAGGCGCATCGCGCGCGCCGCGACCACGTCCTCTTCGCGCTGATGCTGACCGACATCCTCGCCCAGCACACGCGGCTGCTCGTCACCGGCAACGGGGGCCTGGCCGAGCGCGCCTTCGACAAGCCGTTGCAAGACGGGGCGATCGAGCTGCCCGGCGTGATGAGCCGCAAGAAGCAGGTCGCGCCCGGGCTGCTGGCCGCGGCCAGCGCGGGCTAGTGTTAGGCGCGCCCGCGAGACCGATGAGCCATGTCGGGACCGTACCGCGCACGCGCGCCGGCCCGCGCTCGCCGCCCGCCGCCCTCTGTGTGGCAGTTCACAGCGCCGCCGGGCGACCTGATCGATACTCGGCCCGTGCGCGCGATCGGCCAGTCGGACGGGGTTTCGGTCAAGGCGTACGCCGGCACGTCCGGCGTGATCCTCGCGTTCGACGTCGTGCCGGAGAAGCGCGCGGGGCTGCTCGGCTTCGCGATCGAGCGCGTCGGCGGCAACCGCCCACACAAGTGGCTTGGCGGTGGTCTGGACTTTCCCGGTATCGAGCGCAGGGAGGGCGTCTTCCCGACGAGCCAGAACGCGCCCATCCAGAAGTTCCGCTGGTCGGACTACACGGTCTTTCCGGACACGACGTACACGTACACCGTCCACCCGGTCTATGGCACCCCGGCCCGGCTACGCCACGACCCGGGGCCGTCGGTCACGGTCATGACGTCGAGCGTCACGCGAGGCGACCACCGCATCGTCTTCAACCGCGCCGCGGCCGCCAGCCAGGCCTTCGCGCGCGAGTTCCCCGAGGTCGAGGCCGAGCTTGACCTCGCCCGCAAGGAGCACCGGCCGCCCAAGCCGCTGCCCGACAAGGTGCTCGCATGGCTGAGCCGCGGCGCGCTCGAGCAGATCACGGGCATGTGCTCGCGCGCGCTGGACGCGACGTGGGCGCTGGACATCGCGATCTACGAGTACGAGCTGCAGGAGATCCGCGACGCGATCGACGCCGCGCGCCACCGCGGGGCGGATGTCCGGATCGTGTACCACGCGGCACCCGATGACGAGCAGACGGCGACCAACGAGGAACACGTCGCCGAGTGGCCCGAGAGCCAGAAGCAGGCGCGGGTCACGAGCAGCATCTGCCACGACAAGTTCATGGTGCTCAGCCGCATCGACAACGAGCGGCGCATGCCCGCCGCGGTCCTGTGCGGCTCGACGAACTTCACCCACAACGGCGTCTACCGGCAGGCGAACGTCGTCCACACCGCCAACCGCCCCGAGCTCGCCCAGAAGTACCTGGAGCTGTTCGAGGTCCTGTTCAGCGGCAAGACGGTGGGCGAGACGCGCAAGTGGATCAACGTCAACAACCCGCTGTCCTCGGACGCCCCGATCGTCGCCGGCTTCTCGCCGCGCAGCGGCCAGGTCGACCTCGACCTGTTCGCGGCCGAGATCCGCGGGGCCAGCCGCGACGTCCTGTTCTGCACCGCCTTCAAGCTCAACGACCGCATCGTCGAGGAGCTCAAGGGCAAGCCCAACGACACGATCCTGCGCTTCGGACTGCAGAACACGGCCGACGACAAGATCACCGGCATCCATCGCGACCGCACCGCGGACTTCGTCGCGACGGCGATGCTCTCCGAGGGCCTCGAGGGCTTCTTGAAGGAGTCCAAGGCCGGCCAGGCGGGCAACATCCTGATCCACACCAAGCTCGTCGTCATCGACTTCACCTCCGCGGCACCGACGGTCATCAGCGGCTCGCACAACCTGTCGGTCGCCGCGTCGGGCTCCAACGACGAGAACTACCTCATCATCCGCGGCGCGGTCGACGTCGCCGACTGCTACGGCGTCGAGCTCATGCGGCTCTACGACCACTACCGCTTCCGCTGGCATCAGAGCCCGCGCTCGAAGGACCCGGGCGCGCCCGCTCCCGCCGAGGACCCGACGTGGCCGCACGGCACGCTGGCTCCCGACGACCGCTGGACGACGCCGTACTTCGCCAGCGGCTCGCTGGAGGCGACGGACCGCGAGCGGTTCGCGGTGCCGGCCCGCTGACGCACGACACAGGCACCGCGTCAAGACCCGTATTCTGCGCGGTCGCGCATGGTGCAACAGCCCGTCAAGATCGCGGTCGCCGGCGGCGGCTACGGAGCGAAGGTCCCGCTGCCCGTCCTCTCCGAGCTCGACGAGTTCGAGCCGGTCGCCGTGTGGTCGCGCAGGCCCGAGCGTGCGGCGCAGCTCGCCGAGGAGCATGACCTCGCCCTGAGCACCAGCGACCTCGACGAACTGCTCGGCCACCCTGGCCTGGAGGCCGTGCACATCGCCACCCCCGTCGCGACGCACGCCGAGATCGCGATCGCCGCGGCGCGCCGCGGCCTGCACGTGCTCTGCGAGAAGCCGCTCGCGACGAACCTCGGCCAGGCGCGCGCCGTGGCCGACGCGATCAACGAGGCAGGCGTCGTCGGCGTCGTGAACTACGGCCGGCGCTTTCAGGAGACGCGCGAGCGCTTCCTGCAGCGCGTCGCCGAGGTCGCCGGGCCGCCGCGAATGGCCTCCATCTCGCTCGTCTTCGACGACCACGCCACGCCCGGCTCGCGTTCGTTCACCTGGGTGCAGGACGCGGCGCTCGGGGGCGGCCGGCTGCAGGGCTACGGCGTGCACGACCTCGACCTGCTGCTCGACGCGTGCGGCGAGGTGGAGGCCGTGGCGGCGGCGACCGAGGTGGGCGTGGCCGAGCGCAGCGATCCCGACGGCACTCCGCGGACGGTCACCGCCGAGGATGCCTACGTGATCCTGATCCGCTTTCGCGGCGGTGGGCTGGCGCAGGTCAGCCTGGTCGCCACGGCGCGGCACAAGCGCGGCGACGTCCTGGAGGTGTTCGGCGCCGGGGGCACCGTCCGGCTGGATGGCGACAAGCGCCTGCACTGGGGACGAGCGGGTGAGGAGCTGCGGACCGAGGGGCCGCTCAGCGCCAGTTCGAAGGACGCCTACGCGCGCGTCGCGCGCAGCTTCTTCGCGGCGATCCGCCGCGGCGCCGCGCCGGAGCCCTCGCTGCACCAGGCGCTGCGCGTGCAGGCCCTGCTCGATGCCGTGCATCAGGCCGACGCCGAGCGGCGCTGGGTCGAGCCCGAGCCGGTCTAGGCCCACTCATGGTTGCCGCCAAGCGCAGCGCCCGCGCCGTCACGCTCGTGCGCCACGGCCAGACCGAGCGCTCGGCCAGGAGCGCCTACTCCGGGCGGCTCGACGTCCCGCTCACCGAGGCCGGGCGCGAGCAGGCGCGCCGCGCGGCGCAGCAGCTGGCCGGCGCGGGGATCGATGCGGTCGTGACGAGCCCGCTCGTGCGCGCGCGCGACACGGCGCAGGCGATCGCCGACGCCGCGGGCGTCCCGCTGATCGTGGACGAGCGGCTGATCGAGGTCGACTACGGCCCGTTCGAGGGCCTGGACCGCGACGGCGCCCGCGCGCAGCTTGGCGTGCCCTTCGAGGACTGGCGGGCCGATCCCTTCGGCGCGCCGGTGGCCGGCATGGAGCCGCTGGCGGCCGCGCTGGAGCGTGCCCGTGGCGCGACCGCCGACGCCCTCGCCGCCCATGAGCACCCGGTCATCGTCGGCCACCAGGGGATCCTGCGCATCGTCCTCGTCGCGCTCGGCGCGATCGCGCCCGGCGACTACTTTCATACGCGGCTGCACGAGGCGCAGCCGGTCGTCATCGAGCACCCGGCCGTCAAATGACCTTGACGCTGGCGCAGCGGCACTGTCTGCTTGACCCATGACGCTGGAGTTCAACCGCTCTCGACCGTAGGGGGAACCGGACCGACATGGGCGAGCACGACGATCTGCTCAGGCGCTTTCAGCCAGCGCTGCGCTACGACTCCAACGAGCAGTTCTTCGCCGACAGCGCGGCGCAGTACACCGATGCGCCGGGGATCGCGCTGCGCCGCGGGCCACAGGCCGGCAAGCCCGGCGCCCTGATCGCCAGCGCCGTGCCGGCGGGCACCGAGCCCAAGCTGTCGCTGGCGTTCCTCGGCCCGCAGACCTACGGCAGCGGCGAGAACGTCGACAAGACCGACGTGATCGGCGTGCGCGGCCGCGACTATCGCGCGCAGTACGTGAAGCTGCGCACCTCACGCCCGGATCTCAACAACCGCATGTACGGCCGGGCGGTGCAGGCCAACGAGCGCCTGTGGCTGCAGTACTGGCTGTGGTACTTCTACAACGACTACCAGCTCGCGCTCGGCTTCGGGACGCACGAGGGCGACTGGGAGTGCCTGCAACTGCGGATGGGGATCGATGGCGACGTTCCCGACGTGGCCGTCTTCGCGCAGCACCGCCACGGCGAGAAGCGCGCGTGGGACGACGTCGAGAGACTGCCCGGCACGCCGGACGCACCGGTCGCCTACATCGCCCGCGGCTCGCACGCCGCCTACTTCGAGGCCGGCTACCACCAGACCGAAGCCTGGTATGACATCGCCGACGGCAAGCGCCCGGCGCCGAAGCTCAAGCTGGAGATCGTCGAGGACGCGACGCATCCCTGGATGCGCTGGCCCGGCCGCTGGGGTGACACCATGCCGCGCGACCCGCGCGCCGACCTCGACCAGTCGGCCCCGACCGGCCCGGGGACGAAGAAGCACTGGCGCGATCCGAACAAGCTGCTCGACAACGCCAGGCCCTCGGTGCGGCGCGACGCGCCGCGCGCACCGGACGTCACGATCACCCGCGGGAAGGGCGACCGGCTGCAGCTCGCCTACGACTTCTCAGCACGGCAGACCAAGCCGCGCGCCCTTGTCGTGACGGTCAACTCCCGCAACGAGCAGGGCGTGCCGCCGACGACGCACACCTTCGACGAGGTCGCCGACGAGCCGAAAGGGTCGATCCGGACCGAGGTCGTGCTGCATCCCGAGCGCCACTACGACGTCTACACGTCGACGGTCGCGGGCGACCCGCCGCAGCCGTCGGCCTCGAAGTTCACCGAGATCGAGGCGGTGCACGCCGAGAAGGACCAGCCCTTCGGGCAGGAGGTCGCGCAGGCGGTCGGCCGGCTGTTCGCGAGGATCCGCGGCGATCGGTGAGGCCGCCGCGGGTTCCCGTCCGGTGTGTCGAGTTCGTCGCGTCAGACGCCGACGATTCGACACACCGACGTCGCTGTAACCGGTGAGTATCACGCTCTGATATACCGTGTGCCCGATGTCACAAAGCGTCATTGTCGTCGCACTGTAGTTTCTCAGCGACTCATCGAACTGTGAGTGCGACGGCCGGATGCCGTCATCTGCTCTCACGCTCGCATGGCATGTGATCGACCCAAGGAAGAGGTGTCGGCGATGGACCAAGAGGAGCGTGCACGGACGCTGGCGGCCGCGGCGCAGCTGCTGGACCGGCGGCACGGCACGCTCGGTCCCGGCGATGATGCCCCCGCGACCACACCCGAGGGCGACATCGCGCGGATGTTCGCCTCCGACTCTGCCGAGCTCGGCCGACCCACCGTTCATCGGCTGGATTTACCACAAACCAGTGTGGATGTGCGCGCTGGCCCGGTTGGCCGCTCAGAGCTGACGCGCGAGCACAGGTATTACTGGCTGGAGTTTCCGCTCTCACTGTGGACGCAGCCCGGGCGCGGGTTCAACTGCCTGGAGTTCGGCGTGGCCTTCAACGCGTCGCAGGACGACGCGCAGCGGCCGGTCGCCTTCGATGCCATTCCCAATCAGGCGTTCGCCGCCCGGTTTCAGGCCGAGTCACAGTTCTCGCTGGGCGTCGACGCGGCCTTCAAGTTCAGCGCCGAGCTGCCCGCGCTGCCACTCCCGGTCGATGCCGGGATCCTCGGGCTGAGCGCCAAGGCGGGCGCCAAGGTCGAGGCGACCACGAACACCAAGCTCATCTTCGGGCCGTTTCGCTGCGCGCTGCGCACACCGGTGGTGAAACGCACGGCGACCGGGCTGCCGCATGTGCTCTGGCGCCTGATGGAGTCCTCCTTCGAGGAGGAGAACGATCCGGGCCTGCGCGTTGTCCTACGCGTCCCGCACGCCGTCCAGAGCCTGCAGATCAGCGCTCACGTCACGGCGACGCGCTATTTCAATCTGCTCGACGGTGGGCTGCAGCGGGCGGTGCGCGACCTGCCCAAGGCGATCGCGAGCTTCTTCACCGGCGGGACGCCGATCGAGGCCTCGCAGAGCTGGGACATGAGTGCCCAGCTGTGAGCCCGACGGACGCCACCGAGCACGACGTCGAGCCCACGCTCGAGCAGACCGTCACGCTGGACATCCACGTCACCAAGGAGGGCCAGATCCATTGGCTGGTCAGCACGCCGTCGCAGGACCCGGTGGCGCGCGCGCCCGCACACGTGCACCTTTCCGAACGCCGCAAGCAGATGATCGCCCTGCTCGTCGACCTCCTGCAGCAGTCGACCGACGTCGAGCGTGTGGAGACGGATCTGGAGAAGACCCTCGGCCGCAGTGGCGACCGCTTCATCTACAACGACCTGCTGATGGTCACGGGCCACGAGCTGTTCGACCTCCTGTTCACCAGCGGCAGCGACCTGCGCGGCGAGGTCATCAAGCAGCTGGCCCGCCTCCAGGACGGCGCGATCCGGCGCCTGCGCGTCAAGCTCTGCTTCGACGACGCCTGGCTGGCGAGCCTGCCGTGGGAGTACACGCGCACGCCGCCGGAGGAGAAGGAGCTCGATCTCAACGGGGTCTTCCTCTCGCAGATGGCCGAGCTGCTGCTGAGCCGCCGAGTCGACGTCACCAACCGCGACCTCACCTCGAGCACCCCGATCCGCGTCCTGCTCGTCTGCTCCAGCCCGCCGTACGAGGACGGCATCGAGCCGGTCGACGCCGCCCCGGTCATCGCGAAGCTCAAGGCGCTGCAGCGTGCCCGCCTGGTCACGCTCGAGTCGCTCGTCGAGGCGCCGAAGCCGCCCCGGCCGCGACCGGACTGGCGGCCCGAGGTGACGCGCGCCACGTTTCAGGCGGCGATCAAGCGCCTGAAGCCGCACATCGTGCATTTCGTCGGCCACGGGCGCTGCTTCAACGGTGCCGGACAGCTGGTGTTCTCCACGGAGAACGGGCGCGAGGACTGGGTCAGCGCCGAGGAGTTCAAGCGATTGATCAACGCCGCCAACCCGCCCAAGCTCGTCTTCCTGCAGGCCTGCGAGAGCGCGCTGCCAGATCCCTACGTGAGCTTCTCGGGCGTCGCGCGCACGCTCGCCGCGGCTCGTGTCCCGGCGATCATCGGCATGCAGTACCGCGTGCGATCGTCAACCGCCAGCGCCTTCGCCTGCGAGTTCTACAACGCACTGCTGGTCAGGAGCCTCCCGATCTCCTCGGCGGTGCAGGCAGGTCGCCAGGAGATCGCCGACGGCCGCGGCTTCGGCCTCCCGGTCTTGTACCTCAGCACCGACACGGGGTTCCTCGTACCGCAGGCGCCGCTCGGCCCGACGCGGATGGTCGCGATCGACCGCCACGACGGGCCCGCCACGCAGGACTGCCCGCGCTGCGGGATCTCGCTGGACCACGGCACGAAGGTCTGCCGGCGCTGCCGCCTGCGGCTCGTATGCCCGAACCCCGCCTGCGGAGATGCCTACAAGGACCCGATCGACGACGGGTTCTGCAGCGGGTGCGGCGATCCGCTGACGCAGGCGCCATTCGCACAGGACGACGTCGCCGCGGTCACGTTGGCCGAGGTCGACGACGCTCCGAAGCGGGGGGCGCTCAGCCTGCTGCGCGGCACGCCGGGTGTCCGGTGATTGCCGCGTGCGTGCGCTGCGACACGCCGATCGCCGCCGGCGCGCAACGCTGCGAGGGCTGCGAGCTGCGACTGGCATGCCCGGCCTGCTCGGCGCTCTACCTCGACCCGGTCGAGGATCGCTTCTGCGCGGAGTGCGGCGATCGGAACGTGCAGCCGCCGGCTCCCCCGCCGGCCTCTGACGACGCCGCGCCCGCAGCGACGCGGGCGACACCCGGCGCCGGCGACCGCACGCGGTCGGCGCGCGTGAAGTCGATCAAGCTCGAGACCGGCCCGACGACCGACGCCGGCTCGCCGTTTCGCCGCTCCTCGCGGGAGATCCTGACGCGGCTGCGCAGCGGGCACGCCGGCGCGGCGTCGCCGAAGGCCGCCGCGCGCAAGCTGCCCATGTCGCCGGCGGCGGCCCGGAAGGTCCGGCGCGCCCTGCGCCGTGCCGTGCCGTACTCGATCGCCGAGCTCTACATGAAGCTCGGAGCGGCGCTGTCCGCGCGCGAGGACTTCGACGCCGCCGCGGAGGCCTTCCTGCGCGCGCTCGAGGAAGGCAGCGAGGACATCGAGGTGCTCGCGGGCCTCGCGGTCGCCGCCGAGCGCTCCGGAGCCCCTGACCTGGCGCTCGTCGCGAATCTCGAGCGAGCGCTGCGCGATCCCGCCGATGCGGATGCGCTGGCCCGTCGCAGCGACCGCTTCGTCGACGACGCGATCGCGCTCACGGAAGGCGCCTGGGTGGTCGACGAGTGGTACCCGCAGATGCGCACGCTCCTGCGAGCCGGCGACGGCCTCGGCTGCGCGCTGCTGACGATCCACGTCTGCCTGCTGCGGGCCGACGATCGCCGTGCGCTCGCCCTCCTGAAGGAGATCGCCCGCGATGTTCCCAGCCGGGGCGCCGCTCTCGCGTCGGAGCTGCTGGCCAGCGATCGCCTTCCGGAGCGCCTGCGACGCGACAACCGATCCGCCCACGAGCTTCGTGCGCGGGTGCACGCCGCCGTCGGCGACAACGCGCTCGCGCTCGCGCAGGTCGACGCCGCGCTGGACGTGACGCTGCCGGACGGCGATCCCGCGTCGGAGATCCCGCTGCACATGCTGAGGGCCGACCTGCTCGAAGCCGAGCAGCCGGCCGCGGCGGGGCAGGCACTCATCGCCGCTGGCCGCCTGCAGAACCTCCTGGAGCGTCACCCGGAGGCGATCGAGATCTTCGCCCGCGCGACGCGCATCGATCCGACCAACGCGCAGGCCTACTGGTACCTGGCCGACTCCAGGCGGCTCGCCGCCGAGCAGCCCGTATGGCCCTACGGCGACGAGCAGGCGATCGCGGCGGCCCACGCCGACTGGCTCGCCGGGATGGCGATCGCGCAGCCGACCGAGGAACTGGCCTGGGTGCACCTGAGCGGCGCGCTGATCACGGAGACGATGGCCCGCGCCAGTGACCCAACGGGCGTCCTGATCTGGGATGCCGCTCTGGAGGCAGAGCGAGCGGTCGCGCTCGACCCAGGCGCAGCGGACGCATGGGCGCTGGCGGCAGCCTATCACCGTACGCTGCTGCACCCCGCGGTCGCCCGGGTCACCGCCGCGGCCGCGCACCGCCGCGATCCGACGGGCGAGCGAGCGCTGATCGAGCATGTCGTCGCCAGCGCCGACACGCTGGCGTCCGACACCGCGAGCCTGCTCGACGAGGCCGCGCAGGCCCTGCCCGACCACCGCAGCTGGCTGCTCGCCGTGAAGGCGTCCGACGCCCTGGTGCGAGGGTCCTTCGATGCTGCCCACGACGCATGCGAAGCCTCGCTGAGCACGGGCGCAGACGAGTCGTTCACATGGCCGCGAGCGCTCGCCGCGATCGCGAGCGCGCTGGCGGGAGACGACGCGACGGCCCGCGCCCACGCGGACGCCGTGCTGGCGCTCACGCAACCTGGTGGACCGGCCGATGCGATCGACAGCCGCGACGACCGCGGTCTCGCGGCGCTCGTCGTGGGCCGGCCCGCCGAAGCCGCCGAGCTGTTCTCGTCGCTGCTCGACACGTACTGGGTCGATGGCGTGCAGGCGCGGGCATGGCTGGCCTGCGCGCAGCTGATGCAGGACGACGCCAACGCGGCGCAGCGGGAGATGATCCGCTTCGCCGGTGAGGTGGGAACGCCGTTGCAGGTGGGGTTCGCGCGCCGTCTGCTCGAGCTGGCCGATCGGATGCAGCCCGGCCGGACGAATCCGTCTGCGCCGCTGCATCGGCTGCTCGACGAAGCCGACGCGCGTCTGCGCACACGATCGTTCGACGTCGACGAGGCGCTCGCCGAGCTGAGGATGACCGGCGCAGACAACACGAGCAGCGAAGTTCGCCACGATGTCGCGCGCACCGCGCTGGCCCGCATCGCCGCCGAGGCGGGACGCCTCGACGCGGCGATCGCCGTCTACGACGAGCTGCTGGCCGGCGGCGGGCGCGGCGCGTTCGCCAGCCGTCAGGCGCTCGCGCGCGTGCTGCGGGCGGCGAGCGCATCGGCCTCGGCGCACGAGGATGTCGCGGGCGTGCGCGCGGCGCAGCATCGTCTCGTCGGGCTTGGCGAGGCGACGCAGATCGAGGCCTCGGTCGCGGTCGCCACCGCAGCGCTGGCCGCGCATGCGCTCGACGAGGCGCTCAACGAGGTCGCCGGGATCCTGAGCACCGCGACGGAGACCGCCGTGCTCTGGGACGCGTACCGGATGCGCGGCGACATCCTGCTCGCCGCCAGCCGCCGCGACGAGGCGCGGGTCGCGTACGAGGAGGCGCTCCGGGTGGCGGCCACCGGGGTCGAGCCGAACGCCGCGTTCGCGCCCCTGCAGGTCCGTCTGGCCCTGCTGGACACCAATCGCGAGGATCTCGCAAGCGCCGGACGACGGCTGCGCGAGGGGATCCGCGCGCTGCGCTGCGATCTCGACCTTCCGGTCGCCGCGCACACCGTGATCTCCGAGCTCGAGGCGGTGCGCACGCTGACCGACGAACCGCTCGCGATGAACTGCGCGGTACGCGCGCTCATGGAGGACCACGAGCTGTCACCCGCGCAGCGACGGCTGCTGACGGCCGCCAGGTTCGACGCCCTGCGGCGGGCCCAGCCCACGCCGCCGACCCCGATGATCCGGCCGTTGACGCTCGAGGTCGACGACGGCGTGCTCGGCGGCAGTCGCGACGGCGAGCGCGCCAGCGTGCTGTTCGACGCCCTCCTCCCACGCATGCGCGAGGACATCCTCGAGACGACCGGGGTGCGGCTGCCCGGTCTGCTCGTGCGCCCCGCGGAGGTGCTGCGCGAGGGCGGCTACCGGATCCTGTTCAACGAGATCGCCTACGGCACGGGAACGCTGTCGCGCAACGCGAGGCTTTGCCTGGACGCGCCGCAGTGCAGCCGGCTGGGCCTCGGCGGCCGCGCGGTCGTCCACGCCTGGAGTGGGCAGGCGGGCGCCTGGCTGGACGACGACGGTGCCGCGGCGGCGGCCGATCACGGCTTGGCGCTGCTCGATCAGCTCGAAGGGGTCGTGTGGCAGCTCGGCGGGCTCGCTCGTGTACATCTCGCACGGTTCATCGGCCTCACCGAGGTCGAGCTGCGGCTGCGCGAATGGGAGATGCAGGGCGGCGAGCATCGCTGCGACGTCGTCGGCCGCGCGCTGCCCCACAAAGGGGCTCGGGTCCGCATGGTCTCGTTGATGCGCCGGCTCGTGCGCGCCCAGGTCGCGGTGCACGACCTGGAGGCGATCCTGCACGGGGTCGCCGCCGAACCGCGCGACGCGACGGTCGCAGACCTCGCTGATACCGTGCGTGCCCGACTGACGCGATCGTTGCCGGGTGTCCGCGACCAGCGACCCCACATCGCCGTGCCCGATGACGTACAGACCGCGTTCGTGAATGCCGCCGCGTCCGGCTCCACCCCCGCGCTCGATGCGGCGGCGCGCTCGCTGATGGGCTGCGCCCGCACGGCAGGGGTTCCGAGCGCACCCGGCGCGTTCGTGTTCGTGTGCTCCTCGGCGCGCGCGCGGCGCGCGATCCAGGACGGCATGGATTGGCGGGTGCCGTCGCTCGCCGTCGTCTCAGAAGACGAGCTCGCCGCCGCTGTGCACGGCGCGCCGCCCGCGCGGCGGCACGCGTCGGAGGCGCCGGCATGAGCACCGCCCCCGACCGGCTCGATCTGCGACTGCTGATCGACCCCACGCTGGTGGCGCTGATCGACGCCGCCGGTCGCGACGCCTTCGAGCGCGATGTCGCGGCAAGGGTCGCCGCCGTGATGGCCCACTTCGCGATCCCCGGTGCACCGCACGTCTGCGTGCAGGCCGCCGCGCAGGTGCGGGCGATCGCGATCCTCGTCGACGACGCCAGCGCGCCGTTTCCGCCGGCCTTCCTGCGGCGCCTGTGGCACGGACTGGTCCCGCCGAGGCTGCGCGACGCCGCGTTCGACGTCGCCGGCGTCGTGGGGCATCCGGACGCGTGGCTCGTGACCTGCGCGGACGGCGCCGACGCCGATACGCGCGCCGCGATCGTCGAGATGCTGGCGCAGATCGTGCCCGAGGTGATGGCGCTGCAGCCCTCCCGGCTGCTTACCTCGCAGGCGGTCGCGATGGTCGTCGGCGACGCCGCTGGGGTCGAGCTCGCCGGGACCGGCGCGATCATGACCGAGCTGCTCGATCGCGGGGTCGCGATCAACGACGCGCAACTGCTGCTGTCGCTCGTGCGGTCCTGCCGCGCAGCCGGCCAATCCGACGCGCACACGCTCGAGGAGGTGTACGCGCGCCTGCGCTCGCCGAGCCTGGGACTCCTCGTCAACGACGCGCTGTTCGCCGAGCTCGCGGGCGTCGGCGTGGACGAGGCCGCGGTCGACGTGGCCGACGCGCGCGTCGATCGGCAGCTGTCGACGACGATGTCGCTCGTGCGCGAGCACCGGCTCGTCGAGCTCGGCGTCACCCTCCCCGTGATGCTCGTCCGCACGCCCGGCCTCGGCGAGAACGAGATCCGTACGCGCCTCAACGACAGGATCGGTCCGCCGATCCCCGTTCCCGGGGCCGACGAGCTTGGGGTCTCCGCCGCGCGCGGCGAGCTTGCGAAGCACGGCATCCGCGCGCGACCGCTCGTCGACGCCGTCACCGGTCACGAGCTGGCGGCAGTCGCCGCCGGCGACATAGCGGACGTGCTCGACATCGGCCTCCTGCCGGTCTCGCTCGGGGGCTACGTCGCCGCCGCGTTCGCTCGCGCCGTGACGCCGACGGTCCATCGGCTGCTCAGCGTCGACCGGGTCGAGGCCAACCTCGCTCATGTCGAGGACCAGTTCCCGAGCCTCGTCCACGGCGCGCTGTCGCGCTACCGGCTCGCCCAGATCACGCAGCTGCTGCGCGAGCTCGTGCGTGAGCAGGTCTCGATCCAGGACCCCTGGCGGATCCTGAACGCCGTGCTGCGCTACGCGGAGCTTCCAGACGAGGTGCCGCTCGAGGTGCGCGACTCGATCACGACGCATCCCGATAATCGCGCTCAGCCCGAGATCCTCGAGCTGCTGGCGTTCGTACGATGCGAACTGCGCGACCGGATCTGCTTCGAGACCGGCGTGCTCGACGAGATCGGCGCCGGCGCGATCGGCGTCTTCGAGACCGACGACGCGTTCGAGGCCCGTGCCGACCAGGTGCTCGCAGCTCCCGGCAGCGGGCCTCCCGACGCGCGCGCGACGGAGCAGCTGATGGCGCTGCGAGACGCCGTCTGGCGCGGGCTGGGCGGGGTTCCACCGCCCGATCCCGTGCTGCTGACCAGCCCGCGCATCCGGCGAGCGCTGCGCGACACGATCGCGCAGGAGCTGCCGGCAGCGCGCGTCCTGTCGCGCTCGGAGATCCCGGCGCATGTCGAGATCCACCGGCGCGGCGTGATCACGACCGCGCCGTCCGCTACCCCAGCGTGAACTTGCCGGCGGGCGCCCGGCTTGAGGATCGCCTGCGCGGTCTCGCCCTTACGAAAGCGTCCTTGCGGCGACCCTAGCCGCCTCCACGGAGGCACGCACCCGACATTGGTCGAGGTGGTCGTTGACGATCCCCGTCGCCTGCATGAGCGCGTAGGCCGTCGTCGGGCCGACGAAGCGAAAGCCGCGCCGCTTGAGCTCGCGCGCGAGCGCCTTGGACTCGGGCGTCGCGGCCGGCATGTCCTGCAGCGAGCGTGGCGCCGGCGCGGGCATGTCGGGCGCGTAGGACCACAGCAGCGCGTCGAGCGTGTCACCGGCCTCGTGCAGCTGCAGCGTGGCGCGCGCGTTGGCGATCGTCGCCTCGATCTTCGCGCGGTTGCGGACGATGCCCGCATCGGCCATCAGGCGCTGTACGTCGGCGTCGCCGAAGCGCGCAACCCGCTCGGGCTCGAAGCCGCAGAACACGGCGCGGAAGTTCTCGCGCTTGCGCAGGATCGTGATCCACGCCAGCCCGGACTGGAAGCCCTCCAGGCAGAGGCGCTCGAGCAGGCGCTGCTCGTCGCGCACCGGCCGGCCCCACTCCTCGTCGTGGTAGGCGATGTAGAGCGGGTCGCTGGTCGGCCAGCAGCGGATCGGCTCAGCGGCTGACGCCGTCCGCGGCCCGCGCGACGTCATGCCGGCGACTCCTCGCCGCGTGGCTCGTAGCCGGGGCAGCGCAGCACCGGTAGCCGCGGATAGCGCGGGTAGCGCTCGTCCTCGCGCGAGCGCAGGCACAGGGAGAACGACGAGCCGCGCGTGTTGCGCACCACCTTCTGGTGGCGACAGCTGTCGCACAGGCCGACCGCAGGCGCGTCCACGCTCGCCAGCCTATCCCCAGGAATGGTTGACCAAGCAACTACAATTGGCGTCGATGGCCGTCTTCGTCCGCCTGCTCGGCTTCCTGCGTGGCTACAAGAGCGGCGTCTGGTGGTCGGGCACCCTCGCCGCCCTCGCGATGGTCGCCACCGTCGCGATTCCCGGGCTGACCGGCGCCGCGATCGGCGCCGTGCAGAGCGGCGACCGCGACCGCCTGCGGCTCATGGTGATCCTCATAGCGGTCGCCGGCGTCGTGCGACTGGGGCTCACGGTCGCGCGCCGGCTCGTCGCCGGGCGCGTGTCGCTGGGCGTCGAGCTCGACCTGCGAAACCGCGTCTACGAGCACCTGCTCGCGCTCGAGCTGGGGTTCTTCGACCAGCAGCAGACCGGCCAGCTCATGTCGCGCGCGACCGTCGACCTGCAGGCCGTGCGCTTCTTTCTCGGCTACGGCCTCGTGTTGATCTCGCAGGCCGCGCTGACGCTCGTGTTCGCCTCGGTCGCCGTGATCGTGATCGACCCGCTGCTGGCGCTCATCTCGCTTGCGCCCGTGCCGGTCGTCATCTGGATCGCGCAGCGCTACGGCCGCCAGGCGCGCCCCGCGCTGCAGGAGGTCCAGCAGCGCATCGGCGAGCTGACCGCCGACGTCGAGGAGAGCGTCGGCGGCGTGCGCGTCGTCAAGGCGTTCGCCGCCGAGGATCGCCGCGAGCAGCGCTTCCGCCAGAGCATCGCGCGCGTCTTCGAGCAGTCGATGATCTCCACGCGGCTGCGCGCGTTCTACAACCCGTTCATCGCGTTCCTGCCGCAGCTCGGCCTCGCGGCGCTGCTGCTGATCGGCGGTCGGATGGTCATCAACGGCAGCCTCACGCTCGCCGAGTTCACGGCGTTCTACGGCTACCTGCTCGTGCTGCTCGGCCCGATGCGCACGCTCGGCTGGACGCTTGGCCTGACACAGCGGGCGACCGCCTCCGGCGCGCGCCTGTTCGAGCTGCTCGACCGTGAGCCGCGGATCACCGCGGCGCCGGGCGCCAAGCCGCTGCCGGCCGGCTCGGGCCACGTCGAGCTGCGCGGCGTGACGCTCGCCTACGGCGACGACCCCGGCCACGAGCCGTCCCTGCACGACGTCTCGCTCGATGTCCCGGCGGGCACGACGATCGCCCTCGTCGGGGCGACCGGGTCGGGCAAGACGACGCTCGTGCAGCTCATCCCGCGCCTCTACGACCCGACCGCCGGAGCGGTACTCGTCGACGGGGCCGACGTGCGCGACGTCGACCCGCACGCGCTGCGCGCGCAGATCGCGGTCGTCAACGACGACCCCTTCCTCTTCAGCGCCACGGTTGCCGAGAACATCGCCTACGCCCGACCGCAGGCGGCGCGCGAGGAGGTCGTCGAGGCCGCCCGGCGCGCGCAGGCGCACGACTTCATCGCCGAGCTGCCCGACGGTTACGACACGCGCGTCGGCGAGCGCGGGCTGACGCTGAGCGGCGGCCAGCGCCAGCGAATCGCGATCGCCCGCGCGCTGCTGGCCGACCCGCGCGTGCTCATCCTCGACGACGCGACGTCGTCAATCGACGCCTCGACCGAGCGCCAGATCAAGCAGGGTCTCAACGAAGCGACGGACGGCCGCACGACGTTCGTCATCGCTCACCGGCTCTCGACAATCGCGCTGGCCGACGAGATCGCGGTACTCGACGCCGGGCGCCTGATCGACCGTGGCACGCACGCCGAGCTGGTCAAGCGCTCGCCGTTCTACCAGGAGATCGTGCAGAAGGGGCTGCCCGACCAGGTCTTCCTGACGCGCAAGCCGCTGGAGCCCGAGGTGGCGGGCCTGTGACGACACCCCGCTCCCAGGCCGCCGGCCCGCGCGACGCGATCGCCGCGCAGTACGCGGGCGAGGACCAGCCGCTGACGACGGCCGAGCTGCGCCGCCGCCTTCGCGCGACCGGCGGCCGCGGGCGCAAGCTGCGCGGGCTCGTCGCGCTGCTGGCGCCCTACCGCCGCCGGATCGCCCTGATGTTCCTCGCGCTGATCGCGGCGACCGCCGCGTCGCTCGCGCCGCCGCCGCTGGCCAAGCTCGCGATCGACGACGGGATCGTGCCCGGTGACGTCGGCACGCTGAACCTCGTCGTCGCGGCGTTCGTCGTCAGCGCCCTTGTGTACTGGGGCGCGTCGTACGCGCAGACCTACCTCGTCGGCTGGGTCGGCCAGCGCGCGCTGCAGGACCTGCGGCTGCGGATCTTCGCCCACCTGCAGTCCCAGCCTGTCGGCTTCTACGAGCGCCGCCAGGCGGGGCAGCTGATCTCGCGCATGACCAACGACGTGCAGGCGCTCGACTCGCTGGTCACCGACAGCGTCGTGACGCTCTTTCAGAGCACGCTGACGCTGCTCGGCACGATGGCGATCCTGCTCTGGCTCGACGTCGAGCTGGCGCTGCTGACGTTCCTCATCTTCCCGGTCATGGCGCTCGCCTCGCTGGCCTTCCGGATCGCCTCGGCGGACGCCTACGCCCGCACGCGCACGGCCATCGGCGCGATCACCGCCTACCTGCAGGAGTCGCTGTCGGGGATCCGCGTGGTGCGCGCGTTCAGCCAGGAGCCGCGCCACGTCGCGCGCTTCCACACCCTCAACGAGCACAACCGCGACGTCAACATGACGACGGTCAACCTCAACGCCGCCTACTTCCCGGCCGTCGAGCTGCTCAGCGCGCTCGCCACCGTCGGGATCCTGCTCTACGGCGGCCTGCAGGCGGTCGAGGGCGACATCGAGGTCGGCGTGATCGTCGCGTTCGTCGCCGCGCTGAACCTCTTCTTCGACCCGATCCAGCAGCTCTCGCAGCTCTACACGACCTACCAGTCGGGGATGGCAGCGCTCGACAAGATCTTCGAGCTGCTCGACGAGCAGCCCGACCTCGTCGACGCGCCCGGCGCGATCGAGCTGGGCCGCCTGCGCGGCGAGATCGAGCTGCGCGACGTGAGCTTCGGCTA
>Ga0136615_10000002_pt1 | contig 97392 bp, 100 predicted proteins | sample AntDrymUQ2882206_2_FD_106647 | JGI IMG/M metagenome (GOLD analysis project Ga0136615, IMG submission 106647) | Polar desert sand microbial communities from Dry Valleys, Antarctica - metaG UQ288 (22.06) | ecosystem: Environmental > Terrestrial > Soil > Desert | place: Antarctica: Dry Valley... | reverse complement strand
GGAAGCGTCACAGCACCCGCCAGACACCGATCACGCCGACAGACCGACCCAACGCACCGCCATCAAGCTCACCACGGCCCGATTCCGCCACCGACCGCCCCCAGCGGTGGATTCGGGCTAAGCGATCAGCGAGCGCACGCGCTTGGGCGCATCGCGCGGGATCGCGGCCTTGCCACCGGTGCGCATCCGCGCCTCGTGCCCGCGACGTACGCGCTCGTGACGGGCGGCAGCTGTTCCTCGGCGCGCTCGTCGAATCCGCCGTCGTCGCCGCCGGGCTTGCTGCCGTCCGGCCAGTCGTTGCCGTCGCCGTCGGGCCAATCGTTGCCGTCGGCGGCGTCGTGCTCGTCCCAGTCGGGCTCGCCGGGGTCCTGGCCCGGGGCGATCTGGTCCGGAGGGGCGATCGGCGGCTCGGCGACCTGCGCCCGCGCCGAGGCCGCGGCGAGCCCGAGCGCGAGCAGGGCGACGAGCGCCGCGTGGCCGAGCAGGCGGCGTACGGCATGCGCGTCGCGGGACGCTCCTGCGAAGTCCATGCCGTCGATCTCGGCCGCGTCGGCGCGAGCTGTGAGCCGCCGCCCCGGTTTCTGGACGGGCTGCCGAGCGCGGGGCGCTGGACCGCTGCCGGACCGGGGACTAGGATTGACCGTGTATGACCAAGCACCTCCACGCTCTCGTCACCCACGCCCCGGCCGTCTGATCAGGCGCCCGGGGCAGCGCCCGGGCATCGACGCCGTACTCGTGCCACTGACGAAACCGTGGAGGACCTCACCTTGCATGCCCCATCCGCCGGCATCGGCCGGCGACCAGATCTCGACGCCGAGCTCGCGCAGCTCGACGGCGATGGATACACCGCCGCGCGCGTGCTCGCGCAGCATCGCGGACGCTGGCTCGTCAGCACCCCGGACGACGACGTGTCGCCGCAGCTCGTCGCCGCGCGCGGACGGCTGCGCACGACCGGCGGCGCCCCGACCACCGGCGACTGGGTCGCGATCGACGGCGACGGCGTCATCGCTGCGGTGCTCGAGCGCCGCGGCACGGTCGTGCGTCGCGCTGCCGGCGCGCCGGTCGCGGGCCAGGTGCTGGCGGCGAACGTCGAGCTCGTGCTCGTCGTCGAGCCGCTGCCCGAGCCCAACGAGCGTCGCGCCGAGCGGATCATCGCGCTGGCGGCGTCCGGCGGCGTGCCGGCCGCACTCGTCCTGACGAAGGCCGACCTGGCGGTCGACGGCGGCGCCGTCACGCGCCGGATGGCGCGCGACCTCGGCCTGGCCGACGGCGTCGCGGTCAGCGTCCAGGCGCCCGAGTCGATGTTGGCGCTGTGGTCGCTGCTGGTGCCCGGCACGACGAGCGTCCTGCTCGGCCCGTCCGGCGCCGGCAAGTCGACGCTCGTCAACGCCCTGCTCGGCTTCGAGCGTCAGGCGACGGGTGAGGTCAGCGTGCACAACGGCGGCCGCGGGCGCCATACGACCGTCACCCGCGACCTGCTGCCGATGCCCAACGGCGCGCTGCTGATCGACACGCCGGGGATCCGTGAGGCCGGCCTGTGGGACGGCGGCGTCGGCCAGTCGTTCGCCGACATCGAGGAGCTGGCGGCGCGCTGTCGCTTCTCGGACTGCCAGCACAACGGCGAGCCCGGCTGCGCGGTCCGCGCCGACGGCGATCCCGAGCGCGTCGCCGCGTGGCAGAAGCTCGAGCGCGAGCAGGCGTGGATCGAGGACCGGCGCGCCGCGGCGCTGGCCCGCGAGCGGCGCGGACGCCAGTACAAGGTCACACAGCGCGAGGCGCGGCGGGCGAAGGGCGGGCGCTGAACGCCGGTCGCGGACGCTTCGCGGCGCCTTTGTCGGTCCCAGCCCGACAAGGCGCCACGCCCATTGCTACCGGCCGCCTGCGCTGGAGTGCAGGAGATCCAGGCAGACCACGCAGTACGGCCACGGCGGGTTCCACGGCCAGCCGGTCACGTCCTTGCCGCACAAGGCGGTGTCCGGATCCTCCTCGGTGACGATGTGACAGATCTCCTCGCCGTGGCTCGTCGGACCATCGACGCGGCGATCCTGCGGGGTCGTGCGCGACATGCGTTCTGAGAGGGTGCCACGCCCCGGCCCCGCGTGCCAGACCGCGTTTCGTAGAATCGTCGGTCCCTGAGGGCGCGTAGCTCAGTGGGAGAGCGCTCGCTTCACACGCGAGAGGTCGCAGGTTCGAAACCCGCCGCGCCCATGACATTACGTCCGTTTCGATAGTAGGCACGGCCCTATGCGAAGCGCGTCGAGGCCGGTGCTCGCGAAGGTGCCGAGTGCGTCAGGCGGAGTTTCGACCCTCGGTTGGCCACCGACATTGAAGCTCGTGTTCAGGACGGCCGGAACCCCGGTACGGTGCTCAAACGCGCGCACAAGCGCCGCCAGTGCAGGAACCCGGGCATCATCGACGGGTCTGAGCGCGAGCGGTCCCGTTGACGTGTGTGACCGCTTCGAGCCGAGGTTTCCAGCACTTACGAACGGGTGCGCGACCGTCATGTATGGCGCGGGCTCGGTGAGTTCGAGGATCTCCGCGGCGCGCCATTCGCCAATGGCCGGCGCAAGGGACGGAACTCCTCACAGAACTTGATCCGCGCGTTGACGCGGTCCTTCATCCCGGCCCGCCGCGGGTCACCCAGGATCGATCGATTACCCAGCGCGCATGGCCCGAACTCCGACCGGCCTTCGTGCCATCCCACGATCTGACCTCGAGCCAGCAGTTCCGCCACCGCGTCCGCGGGGTCGTCGACCTCAACGGCGGAGGCACCCCGTCAGTGCACAGGCGTGTCGGATGGCGTCGGGTCGTAGGCGCGACCAAGCGATGCGCTGTGCATGGGGACAACATTGTCGCCGGACTCGACCGCTCCGTGCAGCGCGCAGCCACGGGAAACCCCGCGGTCGGAGGCTGCGGGCTGGACGAACACATGGTCGATCGCCGGCATCCGCGCGATCGCGAGGTTGGCCGAGCAGTTCAGCGCGCCGCCGCCGGCCGCTGCGCGGTTCCGACGATCGTCGTGCCGGGATGCACGACGAGGTCGACGTCCTCGATGCTGATCTCGCCGATGTCCAGACACGCGCGAATGCTCTATATCGGCAGTACGCAGGGCGACTTCACCCGCAGGAATCGTTCCTCCTCGCATGCCGCGACGATCTTCCCATCGACTACGAGCGCTGCTGACGCATCGTGCTGACCCTGATGAAATCCGCTGTGCAGACCGAGAACGATCATGGGCGCACGATCCGAGCGGGTGCGCGCGCGAGGTCGTGTTGCCTCGCGCGCCGTACTTGCTGGATAATGGAGTGAGGCGTGCGATCCGCAACAGGCACCTGAATGAGGAACGTCATTGAGCGGCGCGCCGCCGCTTGGGACAGCTTGCTCGCGCAAGTTCCCGGATCGTCCTGCGCACGTCTCTCTGCGTTGACCGCCGTGCCGGCGTACGTCAGCCAGGTCGTCGGCGACGACGCCGGGGGACACGATTGGTGGCACGCCGAACGCGTCGCACGCACCGCGCTCGAGATCGCCCGCCACGAGGGTGCCGACGCGGAGCTATGCGTCATCGCGGCAGCCCTTCACGACGTGGTCGATTACAAGGTCGTAGCTGACGAGACTGCCGCGGCCGATGAGCTGCGCGGTTGGTTGCGAACGTACGGATTGCCGGAGCCAGACATCCAGCAGATCGTGAGCATCGCGTTGACACTGTCGTTCAACGGCGGAGGCAGACCGGCGATGGCCAGCCTCGAGGGTGCTGTTGTCCAGGACGCCGACCGCCTTGATTCGCTCGGCGCGATCGGGCTCGCACGGACGCTCGCCTTCGGGGGCACGATCGGCCGGCCGCTGCACGAGCCAGGGCTGTCGCCGCGCTTGGAGATGACCGCTCAGGAGTACCGCTCGTACGTGAGCACGTCGATCAACCACATCCGCGAGCGCCTCCTCGTCGTGCGAGAAAGACTCAATACGACCTACGCGCGCGACCTCGCCGAGGAACGCGAAGCCTTCATCATCGTGTTCCTGGAGCGGTTTGAGGACGAGTGGCATGGTCGCCGCTGAAATCAACAACGGCGCAGCGTCCATATAGCCGCCTGCTGGCCGAGGGTACGGATCGACATGCGACCCTCCTCGCGCAGAACCGGTGTAGATCGTACCGCCGCCGCGAGCAGTTCGTCGTTGGGATGCAACAAGACCACCCGTCCGCCTGATTGCACCACCCGCGCGAACTCGGCGAGGTTCGCGCGCCACCACTCTTCCAGCGGGCGCCCGAGCGTGCGGGGTTCGTGCTGGAAGCCGAACGGCGGGTTTGTCGCCACGGCCACCGCTGCGGCGTCCGCGACCGGCAGATCGTCGGAGTTTGCCACGACGATCTCGACGCCCGGCTCATTCACGCGCGCGGTCTGGACTGCTGCCGGGTCGGCGTCGGATCCGAACACCGTCCACCCGGCCTGCCGCGCCTCACCCACAACAGTCCCGCTCCCACAGAAGGGATCGATGAGTAGGCCCGTGGGCGTGCCCGTCGCGCGAACGAGAGCGGCTGCCACGGTCGGTCGCAACGCCCCCGCGAACTCCACCGCGCGCCCGCCGCGTGAGCGCATCGCGGCGGTGGACAGCCGCATCGACGCTCGAAAATGTCCGTTGCGGGACTCAAGCACCCAGATCTCGAGATCTGCAGGATCCTGAACCCTCCAGCGTGGACGCCAGCGCTGGACCATTTCAATCACTGCACTGCGTAACTCGGTGCGCTTGAACGCGCGCTCGGAGCGCACACGTGCGATGACCCGGAAGCCCGTCGCGGCAGTCACGCGCACGCCATACGACTTGGCGATCTCGGCGCCCGCGAGCCAGTCATCAGCGTTGAAGAGTCGCGCCGTCACCCTTCGCGGTTCGGTTCCCGTCGCCGCCTGACCGACGATGACGAAGAGATCCTCGACGAGGGTCAGCTTGCCGGGCGGCGGTAGCTCCACGCTTGAGAACACCACGAGATCACTGCGTCCATCGTTCTCGACGCCCTCGACTGCACATCCGTGCTTCCGCAGATCATCGGCCGCGAGCTCCCCGAGGCCCGGCTGGGTCGCTGCCATCCACGAGCGGGCGCGGCGCGCCGGCGGCGCGCCTCGCCGCCGGCTCTTACTCATGGCGCTGACGAAGGAGCCTCGCCGCACAGATGAGCTCGGCGATCCCCGCATCCAGACCAACGGTGGTCGCGAATCCCGTGGCGCGTATCTTGGCGTAGGACACTTCGTAGTCGCGCAGATCGGGATCAGCTCCCGTTTCCGTGAACATGAGGTCGTACGCCACCTGCCGACGGATCCGCTCGGCAACCTCGGCCTTGCTGAGGTTCAGGCTCTCGTCGCCGACGTTGAACACCTCGTCCGTCAGGTCGTCGAAACGCTCCAGCGCGAACGCGAGCGACCGCGCCATATCCCGGACATGCACGAACGTGCGCCGAAACCCGCTCTCATAGACGTTAAGCGCTCCGGTGCGGACGGCCTGGAACGTGAAGTCGTTGAGCAGGAGGTCAAGACGCATGCGAGGGCTGACGCCGAACGCCGTGGCGTAGCGGAAGCTCACGCAGTTGCCTGCCTCGAGGACGAGCGTCTCGGCCGCCGCTTTCGTCTCGCCATACAGCGTCATCGGCCGCTGCGGCGTCTCCTCGGTGCAGACGATGTCGCGCACCGCGCCATAGATGCTGCCGGTCGAGGCAAAGATCAGCTGCTGGTCAGGCTGCCGCACGTGCAGCAGCATCCCCGTTCCCTCGACGTTGATGCTAGCGGCGAGCATCGGCTCGCCGCAGCACGCGGGATATCCGACAAGCGCGGCGAGGTGGACGATGGCGTCGGCGCCGTCGAGCGCGCGGCACACCGTCTCCTCGTCGCGCACATCACCAACAATAATCTCGAACCTTGGGTGGCCACATACAGCCGGCTTTCCCGGCCTCGGAGTACTACCGCGGCTCCGCCACATCCCCGTCGCATCAGCAGACAGCGCACCTTGCCCGCTCGCCACCGCGACCGGGCGCACCCGGGGATGCTTCCCGCGTTCACCGTGATCCGTTAGACCGGATCGGCATCTGGCTTTACCCCTGCAGCACATCCGACGAGCACTCGCAGCATCTCGCCGACCACCACGCCCACACCACGCCGGGCGCGGAGCGAGCCGCCAGGTCCAAGAGCGGTCTCGTTGCTGCCAAACGGCCCATCCGCCAGGTTGCAGGCCGCTCCTTGATAAAGGGGCTTCAACCACCAGTTCGCTTGCGCTATGCCTCTCGGTCTCGCTAGCGCGCACGCCGCGTCTGGCAGTACCGCAGCGCCGCTACATCGTCGGGACGTTCTCACCCCGGCGCACGCTTCCACGCCACGGCTGTCCCCAGCTTCTCCGGGCCGCTGCATCGACCCGAGGTCGGCATCACAGCCGACACGGCAAGTAGCATTCTTCCTGCAAAGCCACTCCTTTCATCACAGCGCCTCGCGGCGCACTGCACCTTCAAGGTGATCCTCTCGAGCCGGTTCTTTGTCCTTCAGCAAGCCGAAGAATCCCTGCTCAACCGGACGTTCTGGCGCCCCGGCCCCGGCCGGGGGCGCTCACCTTGCTGCAAGACCCGGGCCTAGCGCTTGCGGCTTGCGGCACGCCCTGGATCGCCACACGAACGGTCACCGTGACTCAGCCGACAAATGACGAGCGAGGCTCTGGCGAACCTCCGGCCGACAGCGCATCAGTTCCGGCGACGGCCGTCACCGCACAGCACACCGCTATCCAACAGATTCACAAGCTGCGACACGAGCATCACTGCCAACGCGGGCACGACCACTTGTCGATTTGCCCAGAAACGTGACATGCGCCTGCCACTTCCCCGAATCGCGCCAGAAAAAGGTGCGATTGTGGTCTGCCTATATCACGATTTACGGTTCGCCAGCACTTCGCGATTATCGCCCATAAAACGGTGTGAGGTGGTGTGTCCGATATCACGATTCTCGTGACCCACCGGTGCTGTAGTGCAGCGTCCGGAACAGGGGATTGTCGTGTGGCCTGTGACGCGGCCGATCGGCGATCACGCGACGTGTGACGTCCCGACCGATCGCCCTGCGGCGACGGCCCACACCGAACCGGATGGAAGGAGTCCGCATGTCCGAGACCGTAAATGGGCCGAAGAACGTGGAGGAACCGTGGCTGCGCCTGGGCTACGAGCACTTCCACTCTCGTCTGCTCGTGGGCATCGAGCAATATGACTCACCGACGCTGGTCCGGCAGGTTCTCGACGCCAGCGGATCGGATGTGTTCATCACCACGATGGACCCCGACAACCAGCGATCCAGCCTCCTGCTCACAGATCTTGTCGACGAGCTGCCCCCCACCGACTTCCACTGGATCGGAACGACCTCGTTCGCGCGGAGCGCGGAAGGCGCGCTGAAGACGGCGCGCATGCTGCGCGACCTGTATGGCATCAACGTGATGAAGCTCGATGTGCGTTCGGACGACAACCGCCCAGACAACGCGGCAACGATCACGGCGGCCGAAACGCTGCGCGCCGAGGGCATGGAGCTGCTGCCGTTCATCCTGCCGGACCTCGACGACGCGGCGACGCTGGAGCAGATCGGCTGCGCTGCGCTGAGGGTCATGGCCGCACCGGTGGCGTCGGGCCGCGGCATACCGGAGCCCGACCGGATCCGTGCGGTCATCGAGCACACACAGCTTCCGGTCATCGTCGAAGGCGGCCTGGGCACGGCCGGGCACGTGACCCTCGCGATGGAGCTGGGAGCGGCAGGCGTGCTGGTCAACACCGCGCTGGTCAGGGCCGCCGAGCCGATCCTGCTCGCCGAGGCGATGAAGTACGCCGTCCAGGCGGGCCTCCTGGCCTTCCGCTCGGGCCCCATGGATGAAAGCTGACGTCGCGAGTCCGCTTCCGCCGAGCCACGGCACGACGGTCGGGCGCGGAAGGAAGACGGGCAATGCGGTCCGAAGAGGGCGAGAGGGAGCTGAGACCCGTTGGGCTGAGCGGCGATCGGCAGCATGGTGTTCTGGCTCTGCTGTCCGCGGCGACGATGATCGGCAGCGTCGGTCTCGCGGCCGGTGGCACCGCCGGTGCCCTGCTCGGTTCCGAGCTCGCCGGCACGGGTGCGGCGGGCTTGCCTCCGGGCCTGCTGGTCATCGGCTCCGCCATCGGCGCCCTGCTCATCTCGTGGCAGGCGGGCCGGGGCCACCGCGGGCGCGGTTTGATGCTCGGCTACCTGCTAGGCGTGGCCGGTGCCGCAGTGGTCATCATGGCCGCGGCGGAGCGGAACATGCCACTGCTGCTGGTCGGCAGCACCGTGCTCGGCGTGGCCAACTCGGCCATCTTCCTCACCCGCTATGCGGCGATGGAGGCCGGCGACGAGTCGACGCGGGGCCGTGCGCTTGGGAGGATCTTCTTCGCGACCGCGATCGGCGCGGTGCTCAGCCCGACGTTGCTCGGCCCGAGCGGGGCACTGGCCGAGGCGATCGGTCTGCCGGCGCTCACCGGGCTGTACCTGATCGCGATTGTGGCATTCGGGATTTCGGCACTGCTCTTCGCGGTCGCGCTGAACCCGCGTGTGCCGTGGTTCGGCAAGAGCGCCGTCGTCCTCTCCCGCAACCACGCCGGCAGGCCGCCCGGGATCACGGCTCTCGTCGGCGCGCTCAGGGGTCCCCGTGCCAGGAGCGCCTTCATAGCCCTCATCACGACGAACTTCATCATGGTGGGGCTCATGGCCATCGCGCCCGTCGACATGATGGGACACGAGCAGGGCCTGGAGATGATCGGCGCGATCATCGCCCTGCACGTCGCCGGGATGTTCGGGCCGTCGCCGATCACCGGCTATCTGGTGGACCGGTTCGGACCGGTGGCCATCGTGGTGCTCGGACACGCGCTGCTGTTCATCTCCGGCCTCGCCGGAGCGCTGGTCCACGACCACAGCGTTCTCATGATGACCGGCCATCTCGTCATCCTCGGTGTCGGCTGGAACTGTGGCGTGATCGGTGGCAGCACGCTTCTCGCCGGCTCCGTGCCCGATGAGATGCGCCCGCACACCGAGGGCATCGGCGAGGTGGTGATGGGACTCTCCGCGGCCGTCGCCGCACCGGCCGCTGCAGTCATCGCAGCATTTCGTGACTACCAGTCCTGCTCGGTCCTGGTATGCGTGGTCGCGGTGTCCGCGCTGATCTTCGTCCATCGTTCGCGCCAAAGAGTCGAGGTACGGGTATGAGGTTTCTCACCTGCAGCAACAGCTGTCCCCGATGGGACGACGGTGGCCTGCTGCCCCGCTCGCCCGGCGGACTGGTGCCGATGCTGATCGCACTGCTGGAGGAGCACGGCGGGCACTGGATCTTCACCGCTCCGCCGGGCACGAAGCCGGCCGAGTCGACGCAACTGGCCGGCGACATCCGGCTCCATCCGGTCGACCTGCTCGAAGAGGTGCGTCGCCAGCACTACGACACGATCTCCATCGAGCTTTTCCTCGGACTGTTGCACTACCTGCACGACACCTCGATGCACCCTGTGCACGACAGCGCGATGCTGGCCGCGTGGGCCGCCTACGAATCGGTCAACCAGACCTATGCCAAGAGGCTGGGCGAGCTGGCCGAGAACACGCCGGACGAGATGATCCTCATCAACGACCCCCATCTCATGCTGGTGCCCGCGTTGTTCGCCGCGGAGATCCGGGAGCGGACGAGCCGCCTGACGTACTTCCTCGGCACGCCGTGGTCCGAACCGGACTACTTCTGTCTCCTCCCCGGACGGATGCGAACCCGGATCCTGGAAAGCCTCCTGCACTGCGACGTCGTCGGCTTCCACGCGGACCGCTGGGCGGACGCGTTCCTGGCGTGCTGCGCCAGATTTCTGCCCGGCGCCCGCGTCGAGGATCGCACCGTGGCCTACGCCGGTCGTGTCACGAGCGTCGTGGCCGAGCCGTTCCCGCTGGACGTGGGTGTGCTCGAGCGGATGCGCGAGGAGCCGGCGACCCGGCGGTGGCAGACGCGGTTGGCCGGCATCGCCCAGGGCCGCCGGATGATGGTGCGAGCGGACCGGCTTGATCTGTGGAAGAACCTGCCGCGCGGGTTCGCCGCCTACGAGATGCTGCTCGAGCGGCGCCCGGAGCTGGCCGACGACTGCTGGTTTGGCGCCGTGGTGACGACGCCGAGCCGCGCGACCGACCGGCATCGCGCCTACCAGGAACTCACCGAGAGCACCGTCGGGCGGATCAACGAGCGGTTCGGGAAGCCCGGCAAGGAGTCCGCGTCTCTTCTGTATCCCGGCACCGGCGGGGACTCTCGCAACTGCGTGGTGGCGGCACTCGGCATGAGCGACGCCGCGATCGTCAACTCGACCTACGACGGCCTCAATCTCTTCGCCAAGGAGGCGGCGCTCCTGCTCGGTGACCACGCGACGCTGCTGCTGTCGGTCAACGCCGGTGTGTACGACCAGCTCGGTCCGTACGCCACCGCCGTCGATCCGTTCGACCTCGAGCAGACCAGCACCGCCATGGAGATAGCGCTGACCCGCGATGAAGGCACCGCGAACGGCGGCGCGGTGCCACGGCGGGAGCTGCTCCGTCGGGAGAGCCTGGACCGGTGGTTGAGCGCCGTATTCCCACGGTGAAGCAGCGCGAACCCACCTATTCAGCGCAAACCCACGTAGAAGCAGGCTCGCACACGTTGCAAGACTTCGCGGAGCTCCGGTCGGTCTGCCGTGTGCGGCGCCCGAGCCGGGGGGCCACGCTACTGACTACATATCAGCGCAAATAGCGATGCTTGATGAATGCGCGTTGACGTTGTCTTAGGTTGATGTGGTCAATGGGATGGGCGCGGCGCTCGTGGAGACTCGCTGCTCAGCCATGTGAGGGAATGCTGTGGGCAGTCAAGGATGATCGTTTCGTCGATTGCACGACTGTGCTGGGCGCCAGCGGCTCTGGTCGTTGTGGTATTCGAGCTGCTGCCCGGTGTGGCGGCAGCTGACAGTCTGGTCTCGTCGGGTAGCCCGTCCGGTGCGTATCCCCGCAACGGGGCGTGGGAGCCGGATGTCGCGATTGATCCGGGTAACCCTGCGGTTCGGGTTGCTGGTGCGCTCGATGATCTGGATTCGGCGTCTTGCTCCGGATCGAATTGCACCAACACCAACCGCGTGACACGGTCAGGGGTGTACTTCTCGTTTGACTCTGGATCGTCATGGTCGCAACCGACGTACACCGGGTATTCGGCCCGCACTGGGAGCGCTGGGCTCGGTCCCATCGGGACGGTCCCGAACTTCTTTGAGTCGGGCTGGATGGGTCGCGCTGATCCGGTGGTGGCGTTCGGACCCAAGCGCGGCGCCGATGGCACGTTCTCGTACGCCAATGGCAGCACGCTCTACTACGCGATGTACTCCAACAACATCTCGGGCCAGGCGGGTGCAGGGACGAACACGTACACGGGCTCGGAAGGCATCACGGTGTCGCGCACGAGTGACCTGCCAGCAGCATCGGCCGGGTCAAAGGCGGCATGGAGCAGCCCAGTCGCCGTCAATCAGGCGGGAGAGGCCGCGACGACTGGCAGCGACAAGGAATGGATCTGGGTTGACGACGCAGCAAGCAGTCCGCATTTCGGCTCGGTCTACGTGTGCTTTACGCGTTCATTGGCGCCGTACGCGAATCCGATGTCGATTGTGTGCTCACGATCGGCGGATGGCGGCGTGTCGTTCTCGACACCGATCGTGGTCAATGAGACGAACGCCGCGATCCAGTTCCGTGTTGGTGCGCAGATCGCCACGGACAGCAACGGCGTTGTGTACGTCGCCTACACGGAGGTGCGCAGCGGTCAGTATCAGCAGGTGATGACGCGCTCGCTCAACGGGGGTGTGTGTCGTACGTTCCGCCGCGTCTCGTCTCGAACGTCACGCCAGTTGGCCAGACCGACGCGTTGCTGGGCACCAGTGCGTTCCTCAACAAGGCGCTGGACGGGCGCGCCGGGTCACGCGTCTTCCCGCTGCCCAGCTTGACGATTGCGAATGGTGCTCCTACTGGTGTGGCTGCGCCGAACACGATCGCGGTTGGCTGGTCGGATGGTCGCGCCGGGGCAAACCAGGAGGATTCGCTGGCCGTGTTCTCCAGTGATGGCGCCAACACGTTCACATTGCCAGCCGTGGTATCCGATACAGCCGATCGTTCGATCATGACGGCTGTCGCACTGTCCCCAGACGGCCAGGACTTCTATCTGGCGTACAACGCGGTGACAGCAGCGTTTCAGACGACGACGGCGAACCCCCGCCCGACGCTGGGTGTGGTTCGACATGCCGGTATGGTCGGCGGGACCCCGGGGGGCAGGGCAACGTTGAGTCGGGGCGGGTCGGGCGATGCTCGCGCGTCGGCCCGCAACAGCAGCATTGCGTCCGGGTTTCGCGGCGACTACATCGGGATTCAGGCAACCAACACGGGAGCGACCGCTGTGCACGCTGATGCCCGCCGTGCCGTGGCCTGCCCGGTGATGAACACCTATCGCCAGAAGCGCGTCAACGGCCAGAACGCAGCCGCGCCGTCGCCCAACACGGCTTGCGCCGCAGGATTCGGAAACACCGACATCTACGCGTCGTCGGTGCTCGCACCGTTGGCCTTCGGTCTTGCCCGATAGCGCGTGTGCCCCGGGCGCCCCATATTCAATAAGCGTCACCGCCCGCGTGGGCAACCGCGTGGGCACCGCTGCGTGCCGCCGCCGGCCGGCCGCTGCTTCCTGCCCGCCTCGTCCTGCGGCCCGATGCCCTTCGGGCAGGCGCCGCGAGCCGGCCAGCTACGACACAACAACGGCCAGCGGACGTACGCAGTCGAGCACGACGCGTGCGCCACAAGGAAGCACAAGCCCCCTCGCTAGCGCTAGCCCGCGTCACGCCGCGCCGACCGTGGCCGTCCATTGTGGTCTGTGGACGCCCCCGAGCAACATCCCCCAAACGGCCCAACTGGCGCCTGTCAGGTGCGAACTGGGCCCCTGTCAGGTGCGCGGCAGGCGGAGCGGCGGCTGTCCACGGGCATGAGAGGACAGCCGCCGCCGGGACCCCCGCCTAGCGACGTCGGAGGAGAGGAGCCGTCGCACGATGCAAGCTACGAGGCCATCATTTTTCAGAGAAGACGCAACACCAGGCCGCTGCGGAGAACGCCGAACTCGCTACGAGCCAGCCCTCAGCGCACCGGATACGGCGGCGGGCTCTGGTTGATGATGTTGTCGGTCCCGGTGATCTGCATGTACGCGGCGTAGCCGAAGATCATCAGCGCGCAGGCGGCGAGCGTCGGGGCGAGCAGCCAGCGGTGCCGGTCGAGCGTCCATGCCGCGGCGGCATAGACAACGGGGGCCGCAATGAACGCGACACGCCCCCAGTCCAGCGCGAACGTCATCGCCACGACGCAGAGCGCGCCGAGCACGAGCCCCCGCCGGGCGAAGTGAAAGCCGCGCAGCGCGAGCGGGGCCAGCAGCCACAGCGGCCCGTAGATCGTCGCCAGCCGCCGCAGCTCGACCTCCGGGTTGCGCAGCCCGCTCTCGATGACGTCGAGCCGTCCGGCGATCAGCGGCTCGCCGTAGCCAGGCACCTGCTCGCGGCCGACCGTCGGGATGGCGAACCGCAACGCGGCGAACGCGACACCAGCCGGTGCGGCCGCCGCCAACACGCGCGCCAGTACCGCGCGATCGAGCGGGCGCTCGGCCCACACCGCGTACGCCAAGGGCGCGAGAAACAGCGCCGACTCCCGATTGAACGCGCCGATCAGCATCGTGGCGGCGAGTGCTCGCGGTCGCCGCTCGACGATGAACAGCGCGCCCGTGACCATGATCAGAACCGTCAGCGGGTCCGGGTTGCGACCCTGGCGCAGGCTGGCCACGAGCAGCGGTGGCGACAGCACGAGCACGAACGCGAGCGGCACCGAGACGCGGCGCGAGATCCCCAGGCGCTCGAGCAGGACGAACAGGACTGCTCCCGCCGCGCCGGAGCACAGCCACGCGATCATGCTGAACGACAGGTCGTGGTGCAACGGCAACACGTGAACGAGCCATGGAACGGCGACGCGATAGGCGAAGACGAACGTGTGCGCAGCGAACGGGTCGTCCGCCATCCGCTCGTAGATGAGATCGTCGCCCTCGGGCTGGGGCTCGTCGCGCACGAAGGCGTCGAGCAGCATGATCGCGAGCGTCCCGACGATGCCGATGGCCCACGCGGCCCGTCCTGTCGGCAGCGTGCCCGGGCTGTCATCGCCCTGTCGCGCGACCGCTGTCATCGGCCCGGCCGTCACGTCAGCCGCGCCTCGCCCATCGCGCCAGGCTACCCGCGCGTGCGGCCCTGCGCCTAGATGGGCTGGGGCGTCACGCTGCCGATCATCGCCTCTGGCGTCATGCCGGCGTCCGCGCGCTGACCGTTGCGCCTACGGGCGCGAGCACGAATACCTCGACGGCGACGTCAGGATTGATGTGGTTGTCGCTCAGCAAGGCGATCACATCACGGCCGACGATCTCCTGGACGCCGTTGATGAGATCCCGGCGCATCGTCCCCTGGAAGGCCTTGCGCATCATCAGCACGAGCTCTCCGAGGTTGTCGCCGACCAGGCTGCGCTCACCTCTGGTGAGGGTGTCGTGCAGCACGACCGTCACGAGGTCGTCGTTGAAGTAGGTGCGTGCCTTGGTCGGCCCGCGTCCCGTGCATTCGCTCATCGCGTGCACGATCATGTTCGAGATCGCAGACGTCTTGGAGCCGCTAGAGTGGTGCTCGGTCTTCGTGCTGGCCATGCCAGACTCCGTGCTCGCCGCCCTCCTGGTACGGGCGCGCGCGAAGTGAAGGAGGGAGACGAAAAGATTCGCCCGCGCGGCCCGCGCCTTCCTCCCCGTCCGGCGTCCGCCGGACAGATCGAAACCCGCGTCGACGCAGGGTAGCCAAACCCCAGCCTCACGACCGCATTAAAGTAAGGTAAAGTGGTGCTGATACCGCGTATTTGCGGAATTCGTGCTGCGCCAGCGTGGTCGTCTGGCGGCGCGCGCGCTCGCGATCCGCCGCGCCACCATCACAACGTCGCGCTGAGACCGAACGCCGCGAACAGCCCTGAGCCGAACGTCGTGATCTCGGCGATCCTGCCGCCCGCGACGCGCAGCACGTCGATCTTGAACGCGTGAAACGTCGTCTCGCCGGGCGCGCGCAGGTAGCTCGCGGCGGCCGGCTGGCGGTTGGCGCGGATGGGTACGAGCCGCCACTCGCCGAGCGTGTCGTCCTTGAACGCCTGCGTCATGAGCGCCGCGACCGCGGCGCGGCCCTCGTAGAGCCACGGGTTCGGCGGCATCGTGATGCGGATGTCGTCGCTGATGAGCGCCAGCGCGCCCTGCGTATCGCCGCGCTCGTGGGTGTCGATGAAGCCCGCCAGCAGCTCGCGCTCGGACTCGCTCATGTCGGGCGAGACCCAGTCCTCGCGCCGGCCCGGCGGCAGCTGCTCGCGCAGCGTCGCGCGCGCCCGCTGCAGCGCGCTGTTGACCGCCGGAACGCTGATCTCGAGCAGCTCGGCCACCTTGGTCGCCGGCCAGTCGAGCACGTCGCGCACGATCAGCACGGCGCGCTGACGCGGTGGGAGCAGCTGGATGACCGCGATGAACGTCAGCGCGATCGTCTCGCGTGCCACGAGGCTCGCGTCGGGCTCCTCCTCGACCGGGGCGATCTCCTCCAGCAGCCGGTCGGGATACGGCTGCAGCCACGGCGTGTCGCGAAACGACCCCAGCGACGGCAGGCGCCGCCCGTCGCGCTTGATCTTGTCCAGGCACGCGTTCGTGGCGATCTTGTACGCCCAGGCGCGAAACCACTCCTCGCGCTCAAGGTCGGCGCGGCTGCGCCAGGCGCGCAGCAGCGTCTCCTGGACGAGATCCTCGGCCTCCTCGAAGGAGCCGAGCATGCGGTAGCAATGGACGTGCAGCTCGCGTCGGTGACGCTCGGCGAGCTGGGTGAATTCGGTCTCCGCGGTCGGCATCGGGCTCAACGATCTACCTCGTGCTCTGGTCCGTGAGGAGTCGGCTCATGGACGTTCAGACCACGCGCGCGCAAGAACTCATCGGTCGCGACGGCGCGACAGATGCGGACTTCGTGCCAGGCGCGCCGTACACGCGCATTCGCCGGCGGCCGCACGGGTATCCGCATCGACTCCCCCCGACGGATAGGAGCCTTCAGATGATCCTTCGCATCGACCGTATTCAGACCGACATGCCGCCGCCGTCCGATCCGGACCCGGCCGGCGCCGCTCGCGTTCAGGAGCTCATGGGCGGTCGTTTCGGCGAGATGTCCACGCTCATGAACTACACGTTCCAGTCGTTCAACTTCCGTAACCGCCAGGGCGCGCGGCCGTTCTACGACCTCATCACGAACATCGCCGCCGAGGAGTACGGCCACATCGAGCTTGTCGCCACCGCGATCAACACGATGCTCACCGGAGCCACGCCGCCCGCCAACGGCCGGCCGCCGGGCGACGCGATGACCGATCTGAAGGACCAGGCGATCAACCCGCATCACTTCCTCGCCGGCGGCCAGGGCGCGCTGCCGCAGGACTCGCGGGGAAACCCGTGGACGGGTGACTACGTCTTCTCCTCCGGCGACCTCGTCGAGGACCTGACGCACAACTTCTTCCTCGAGACCGGGGCCCGCAACAACAAGCTTAAGGTCTATGAGATGTGCGATCACCCGGCGGCGCGCGCGCTTACGGGCTACCTGCTCGTTCGCGGCGGCGTGCATCAGGTCGCCTACGCGCGGGCGGTCGAGCTGCTGACGGGTGCGGACCTCACGAAGCTGTTCCCGGCGCCGCGGATCCCGACGGCGAAGATCCCGGAGTGCCAGCCGCACATCGAGAAGGGGCTGCACACGAAGCTCTACCGCTTCTCGCCCAACGACTACAAGGAGATCGTCGCGGTCTTCACCGGGCCGCACCCCGAGACGGGCGAGCCGCTGGAGGTCGTCGACGAGGCGCCGGAGGGCTTTCCGGCGCACGACCTGCCCTCGCAGCCGGCGGTCTTCGCGCCCGACTACGCGCCGGAGGAGATCAAGGAGATCGCGCAGAAGCTGCGCAAGAAGGCGGGTCTGCCCGACGAGCCGCTCGGCGTCGTCGCCAGCAGCCCGGAGAACGGCGGCAACCTGGCCGACAAGGTCAAGAACAAGATCACCTGACGCACGCTGGCCGCGGGACGCGCGCGGCGACCTATCCCAGTGCAGGTCGCGGGGCGCCTACGGGCGCCCCGCGTCGCACTGCCCGCGGGCGTGCGGCGCGAACTTGCCGAACACGCGCGCGAGCGTCGCGATCTCCTCGGCGTCGAGCTGATCGAAGAACGCCGCCTGGACGGAGGCGAAGTGCGTCGACTGCGCCGCGACGACGAGTGCGAGGCCGGCGTCCGTGAGCTTGGCGTGTACGGCGCGGGCGTCGCTCGGGCAGGCGACGCGGGTGACGAGCTCGCGGTTCTCCAGCGCGTCGACGATGCGCGACACGCGGCTGAGGCTCAGCCCCGAGGCCGCGGCGAGCGCCGTGAGGTTCAGCCGGCGATCGGCGGCGGCGGCAAGCCGCGCGAGCAGCTCGAGCGCGCTGAGGCTGAGACCGTGCTGTGCGATCAGCTCGCCGTCCAGCGCCCGCGTGAGCTGCTTGTACGTCTCCAGCAGCCCGATCCACGCGTCGGCGTGCGTGTCGGTCCAGTGGGAGAGGCCGTTGGCGTCGGTCTCGTAGGCCGTCGAGCAGGTGCGCGGTTCGGAGGTCTTTTCGATCATGGCGCTCCCAGCAGGATAGCGCGAAAGGTTGCGCCAGCAACTACTTTGATATGGTTGTGCTAGCAAGCAATCGACACCCTCTGGGAGGCAGACATGAGCACCTCAACCATCGCCCCGACCGGCACCTGGAACGTCGACGCGACGCACTCGAGGGTCGGCTTTGCCGTCAAGCACCTCGGCATCTCCACCGTTCGAGGCGAGTTCAAGGAGTTCGAGGGCACGTTCGAGATCGGCGAGGACCTGTCCACGAGCCGCGCCTACGGCGTCGTCAAGACGGCCTCGATCAACACCAGCGAGGACGCCCGCGACGAGCACCTGCGCTCGGCGGACTTCTTCGACGCCACGACGAACGGCGAGATCACGTTCCAGTCGACCGCCATCGAGCAGGTCGACGACGAGACGCTGCGCATCACCGGCGACCTCACGATCAACGGCATCACGAAGTCCGAGGTCTTCCACGCGGAGCTGCAGGGCACCGAGACCGACCCGTGGGGCAACGAGCGCGCCGGCTTCGAAGTCAACGGCCAGATCTCGCGCGGTGACTACGGCATGAAGTTCAACCAGCTCCTCGGCAGCGGTAACTCGCTCGTCGGCGACAAGGTGAAGATCGCCCTGGACATCTCGGCCGTCAAGTCCGCGTAGCGCGCGTGCCCGCCACCGGCCTGGAGGACAACCTCTGGTTTCGCCGCGGCGAGCGAGCGACGAACGCGATGCTCGTCGAGCGGATCGTGCGGATCGCGACCGAGCTCGACCGCCCGGTCGCGACGCCCGACGAGGCGCGCGCGATCCTCGCTGTGTAGGACCGCGCGCGGTGTCTCGTCGCCGGCCCGTCAGTCCCTGCGCAGCAGGCCCTTGGCCTTGTCGGCGATGCCGCCGACGGCGTCCTTGAGCTTGCCCGAGGCGCGATCGACCTTGCCCTCGTCCTTGAGATCCTGGTCGCCGGTGAGGTCGCCGACTGCTTCCTTCGTGCGTCCCTTGGCGTCATCCATGGTTCCGTCTGGCATGTTGCTCCTCGCAGATCGTGGTCATGCTGCCCTACCCGTAAGGGGGCCGGGCTGCACGGAATCAACCGTGGACACACGGTTGCACAGCGGTGATGCGGGCGTGCGACGCTCCATTATGGTCGCTGTGCCTATGCTTGTTCGGATGGCGTGGACAGCGACCAACAGTGAGGACTACGCCGCACCAGCGGCGCTGGCGACCGACGTCGTCGTGCTCACCGTGCGCGACGCCAGCCTGCTCGCGCTCACCGTCGCCCGCGAGGGCGAGGAGCAGCGCGCGCTGCCCGGCGGCTTCGTCGGCGCGGGCGAGCGCCCGCTCGACACGGCGCTACGCAAGCTGCACGAGAAGACGGGCCTCGAGGCGCCCTACATCGAGCAGCTCGGCGCGTTCGCCGATCCCGGCCGCGACCCGCGCGGCTGGATCCCGTCGATCGCCTACCTCGCACTCGTGCCGCAGGCGACCGTGGTTCCGGACGCGAGCGCGAGCTGGATCGCGGCGCGCGCCCCGGTGCCGCTGGCGTTCGACCACCGCGAGGTACTCGCCGCCGCCGTCGAGCGCCTCGAGGGCAAGCTGTGGTGGTCCAACGTCACCGTCGGCATGCTGCCCGGGCCCTTCGCGCTGAGCGACGCGCGCCGCGTCTACGAGGCGATCGCGCAGGCGCGCTACGACCCGGCGACGTTCGGCCGCGACCTGAAGGCGACCGGCCTGATCGCGCCGACCGGCGAGCAGCGCGCCGCCGGCCCCGGCCGCCCGGCGGCGATGTACCGCTTCACGTCCAACCGCCCGACGTGGGGCGCCGGGCGGCGCAAGCGCATCGCGGCGTAGCGCTGCGCAACCGCCGCGCGGCGCGGCTACTCGGGCTCGATCGCCACGCGCGGCAGCCGGCGATCCATCCAGCGTGGGAACGCCCAAGCCCAGCGCCCGACGATCTGCATGATCGCCGGCACGAGCAGGCAGCGAATGATCAGCGCGTCGAGCAGGACGGCGATCGCCAGCCCGAGGCCGAACTCCTTGATGACCCGCTCGCCGCCGAGCAGCCCGAACACGAGGAAGACGACGATCATGATCGACGCCGCTGCGGTGATGACCCGGCCGGTCGTCGCCACACCGTTTCGTACCGCGCGCGCAGCGTCGCCGGTGCGTAGCCACTCCTCATGGATGCGCGAGACGAGGAACATCTCGTAGTCCATGCTCAGACCGAACACGATCGCGAACAGCATCACCGGCACGAACGACTCGACCGGTCCGGTGCCGACGCTGAGCGCGTCCGCGAGGAAGCCCTCTTGGAAGACGAGCGTCACGAAGCCCAGGGCGGCGCCGATCGACAGGAGGTTCATGAACGCCGCCTTGATCGGGATGAAGATGCTGCGGAACACCGCCATCAGCAGCAAGGCGCTGAGCAGCACGACCATCCCGACGAACAGCGGCAGCTTCTGAGCGATGACGCTGGTGAAGTCCTCCTGTGAGGCGACCTGGCCGCCGACGTAGACCGCGGCGCCCGTCGCACGCTCGACCGGCGGCAGCTGCTCGTCGCGTAGGCGATCGAGCAATCGCGCCGTCTTGATGTCCTGCGGCCCGCTCTTTGGAAACAGGACGACGGTGGCGATCTCGCCGTCCTTGGACAGCTGCGGGGGGGCGACGCGGGCCACGTCGGGATCGTCGGAGACCGCCTGCGCGATGCGCCGCGCGGCGGCCACATCGCCCTTCTCGGGCAGCTGCACCGCCAGCAGGAACGAGCCGTTCGTGCCCGCGCCGAAGCCGCTCGCGACGATGTCGTACGCCTTGCGGGTCGTCGTGTCCGGTGGGTCAAGGCCCGCATCGGCGGTTCCCAGGCGCATGTTCAGCGCCGGCACCGCGAGGCCGAGCAGGATCAGCAGCGCCACGACCAGCGCCGGCCACGGGCGCCGCTGCACGGTCTCAGACCAGCGCGCCCAGGCCGGGCTCTCGCCGGGCTCAATCGCGGCCGCCGCGGCGGCACGGCGCTTGGCGCCGGGCAGCGGCAGGTGCAACCGGTCGATCCAGCCGCCGAACCTGCTGAGCATCGCCGGCAGCAGCGTCAGCGCCGCGAGCATCGTGAACAGGACGGCGAGCGCCGCGGCGAGCGCGGCGCCCTGCATGAACGCCAGGCCGAGCAGCAGCAACCCCAGCAGGGCGATCATCACGGTCAGACCGGCGAAGAATACGGTCCGGCCGGCGGTGTCCATGGCGACAAGCAGGGCCTCCTCGCGCATCGCGCGGCGCTGCTCGCGCGCGTCGTCGGCGCTGGGATCCACGTCCCCGGCGCGTGCGCGGATGCGGTCGTGCTCGGCGCGATAGCGCGTGACGACGATCAGCGCGTAGTCAATCCCGACGCCGATCCCGATCAGCGCGGCGAGCTGGGGCGCGAAGTCCGGCGTATCGACCACCTGCGAGATGACGGGCACGAGGCCGAGCGTCGTGGCCAGCGCGAAGATCGCGGTCAGCAGCGGGACGCCCGCGGCGATCAGCGAGCCGAAGGTGAGCATCAGGACGACGAACGCCGCGAGCAGGCCGATCGCCTCCGTCGGGCCGCCCTCCTGCTCTGAGAAGCGCAGGAACTGCGCACCCTGACCGCCGTGCTCGACCTGCAGATCGGGCCCGCGCGCCGCGAAACCGGCGTCCTGCACCTTCCTGAGGACGTCGATGTCGAGCGCATCGATGTCGTCTGTGTAGGTCACCGACACGACGCCGATGCGCCCGTCGGGCGAGAGCGTCAGCTCGGCGACGTCGACGACGATCGGAACCTTGCGCGCCTGCGCCAGCGAGCGCTCGATGCGTTCTTGCAGCCGGCGGTCCTTCAGCGTGCCTTGACGCGCGACGTAGACGAACTGGTCGGTGACGCCGTTCTGCGCCGGTGCATGCTCGGCGAGCAGGTCATAGGCACGCTGCGACTCGGTGCCGGGCAGGCGGAAGTCGTCGATCTCGCGCGTGCCAACGCTCGAGCCCAGCGAGACGCCGCGACGACGAGCAGCACCCAGCAGACGAGCGTCTGCCAGCGATGACGGATGCACCAGCGGGCGATACGAACGAACCGGGAGTTTGAGTGAGGGCTGGGAATGGAAGGCATGGGGCCGTAGCCTGACGAACGTGGCGGCGCCACTGCAAGGGTGTCAGGGCGCTGGCGTGTGATCGGGCAAGATTCGAACCCATGGCAAGCGGCATCGAGATCGAGCGCAAGTTCCTCCTGGACGGCATGCCGGCGACGATGCGCCTGGCCCGGCGCGAGCCGATCCGCCAGGGGTACATCGCGCTGGACGGCGACACGGAGGTGCGCGTGCGGATCACGCCCAGCCACGCCGTGCTGACGATCAAGTCCGGCCGCGGCGGCGTTCGCACGGAGGAGGAGATCGTGCTCGACAAGCGCCAGGGCGACGCGCTGTGGGAGCTGACCGAGGGTCGCCGGCTGCAGAAGGCCCGGCGCCGCGTGCGGGTGGGACAGGCGGTCGTCGAGGTGGACGAGTACGGTGGCGCACTCGACGGGCTCGTCGTGGCGGAGGTCGAGTTCGACGACGAGGAGGCATCGCGTAGCTTCCAGCCGCCCTCGTGGTTCCTACGGGAGGTCACCGATGACTGGCGCTACTCCAACCGCAGCCTCGCAAGCGACGGCATCCCGGCCGACGGCGATGCCTGAGCGGCGGCGCCGGCGCGCGGCGCCGGCGGTGCTCCTCGCGGTCGGGCTCGCGCTGCAGCCCGCAGGCGCGGCTCCGGCAGCCGCCGACACGCTCGAGCTCGCCTCGCTCGGCGCGCGCAACATCGCGTCGGCCGGCGGCTACCTCACCTGGGCGGCGCCCAGCCAGCAGGGCGGGTGGCGACTGGTCGTGCGCAACCCCGACGGCGGGGTCCGCGTCCTCCCGGTCGCCCCGTTCGGCGCCGCGCCGGACCCGGCGATCGGCTCGGACCGCTTCGCGATCGACGGCCGGCGGATCGTCGTCGTCTACTCGCGCTGCGCGGGCCTGTCGTCGATCCGCGGCTGCGACGTCTACCGCTTCCAGCTCAACGGCAACGACGGCGAGGAGCGCGTCGCCAGGCTGGCGTCCAGCCACTACAGCGAGACCGCCCCCTCGATCGCGTCGGGGCGCTACACGTTCGTGCGCCGCGGCGCCGGCGGGCGGCCGGGCGTGCATTACTGGCGCGGCGACGCGAGCGCGCCGCGGCGGGTCTGCCCGACGATCGCCCGCGAGACCGTGACCAACGGCACGCGCGTCGCCTACGCCTACGACTCGTCACGCGGCGGCGGGCTCGCCATCCGCCGGCTGTCGGGCAAGGGCAGGGTCCTGCGGCCCGCGTCACGTCAGCCGAGCGTGCCGCGCTCGATCGTCCTGGACCGTTATCGCGCGACATGGCTCGTCGGCCTGACGGCGTTTCAGACCAACCGGTTGACGGGCGCCCGCAGGACCGGCGACGTCGTCGTGGGTCGCGGCAGCCGTGCGCTGCCGATCGGCACCGACAGCGCTGCCCCGAGCATGAGCCGGATCAACCGGGCGCTGACGCATCTCGGCCTCGTGACGCTCGTCCCGCCACTGGGCTTCGGCTGACGGGGCGCCGTCCTGGCAGAGTGAAGGGCATGGCGACCGCCGCCCGGCTACACGACTTCGGCACGACGATCTTCACCGAGATGTCGGCGCTCGCCGCGCGCACCGGTGCGATCAACCTCGGCCAGGGCTTCCCGGACACCGACGGGCCGCCCGAGATCGTGGCCGCAGCTGAGCGCGCGCTGCGCAGCGGCGCCGCCAACCAGTACGCGCCGCTGGCCGGCGTGCCCGAGCTGTGCGCGGCGATCGCCGACCATCAGCGCCGTCACTACGGCCTGGCGCTCGACCCGCAGGACGGCGTCCAGGTGACGTTCGGCGCAACCGAGGCGATCGCGGCGACGATGCTCGGACTGCTCGAGCCGGGCGACGAGGTCGTCGTGCTCGAGCCGTTCTATGACTCCTACGGCGCTGCGATCGCGATGGCCGGCGCCACGCGGCGGCTCGTCACGCTGCGCCCGCCTGACTTCGCGCTCGACCTCGACGCGCTCGCCGCCGCCGCCCGCGGGGCACGGATGCTCGTGCTCAACTCACCGCACAACCCGACCGGCCGCGTGCTCACGCGCGCCGAGCTGGACGCGGTCGCGCGCACCTGCATGGACAACGATCTCATCGCGGTCACCGACGAGGTCTACGAGCACCTGGTCTTCGACGGCGAGCACGTCCCGCTCGCGACGCTGCCGGGCATGGCCGAGCGGACGCTGACGATCTCGAGCGCCGGCAAGTCGTTCTCCTTCACCGGCTGGAAGATCGGCTGGGCCAGCGGCCCGCCGCAGCTCGTCGGCCCAGTGCGCTGCGCCAAGCAGTTTCTGTCCTTCGCCGGCGGTACGCCGCTGCAGCACGCGGTCGCCGCCGCGCTGACCGACGCCGAGCGTCATGTCGCGCCGCTGCGCGCCGCGCTGCAGGCAAGCCGCGACCGGCTCTGCGACGGCCTGCGCACGATCGGCTTGACCGTCTGCGTGCCGCAGGGCGGCTACTTCGTCAACGCCGACATCGCGCCGCTGGGCGCCGGCGACGCGCGCCGGTGGTGCCGCGCGCTGCCGGCGCGCGCCGGGGTCGTGGCGATTCCGACGAGCGCGTTCTACGACGACGCCGATGCCGGTCCGACGCTCGTGCGGTTCGCGTTCTGCAAGCGCCCCGAGGTGATCGACGCGGCGATCGAGCGCCTCCAGGACGCCGACGGAGTGGTCGCCTAGGCTGCGCGCCATGGCGAAGCTCTCCGACAGCGCAAGCACCGACATCGACGCCCCGGTCGACGCGATCTGGTCGATCGTGCAGGACGTCGCAGGCTGGCCGAGCTGGCAGGCGACGCTCGGCTCGCTGGACATCCTCGAACGCGACGGCGAGGGTCGGGCGTCGCTGTGCGCCGTCGAGTTCGACGCGAAGGTGACGAAGATCAAGATGACGCTCGCGTGCTCATACTCGCCTCCCACGCAGATGACCTTCGAGCGCGTCTCGGGCGACCTCAAGTCGCTGGCGGGCTCGTGGCGCCTGGAGGATCTCGCCGCCGGGCGCACGCAGGCGACCTACCAGCTCGACGTCAACCCCGGCGGCGTCCTGAACTTCCTCCTCAACGAGGAGCGCATCGGCAAGCTGCGCGAGTCGCTCGTCGACGTGCGGCCGATGGAGCTGAAGGCGCGCGCCGAGGGCCCCGCCGAGTAGACGGCGGGCGAGACGCTACGCGGACGTCGGCTCGCGCTCCCAGTCGGCGCGAGCGCGATCGAAGTCCGTCCAGTCCGTCCCGTCCGTCCAGTCGGTCCGCAGATCGTCCGGCGGATCGCCGGCGGGCTGCGGCGGAGCGGGCGGATCGGGCCGCTTGCGCGGTCCGCCGCCACCGTCGTCACCCTCACCGTCGTCGTCGGTCTTCGGCGTGAAGCGGGTCGTCAGCGCGTACCACAGGCACGTGCTGACGATGACGATCGAGACGCAGCCGGCGATCCCCGATTCGAACCAGTGGCCCATGAACGACAGCGTGATCGCGACGCTCATCGCCAGCCCGCCGCCACAGGCCAGCGCCGCGCGCGCCACGCGGACGCGACGGCACGCGCCGTCGGGGATCGGCGTGAGCACCGCCAGCGAGAGGCTCAGCGCGATGACGTACAGGACGGCGTTGAGTACGAGCACCATCTCGGCATTGTGGCCCCCCGGGGCGGTGAGCTCAACTCGCGCGGACAGACGTTCGGGAGCCAGCGCCCAAGAACGCCCGAACTGCCGTTCGCGCGGTTATGGTCGTTCGATGCAGGACGCGGGAATGGAAGCCGGCATCGAGCACGCGGCGTCGTCGGCGATCTGGCTGCGACATACGCTGGAGGAGATCCTGTCGCAGGTACGCGTGCTGCTCGACATCGACGGCTGCGCGTTTCAGACCGTCGACTGGGAGCGCGGCCACATCAGCCCGGCGGCCGCATGGTTCGAGACGCAGACGGTTCGCGCCGCGCTGCAGCCGGTGCTCGACCGTCCGTACGACATCGATCGCGGCGGCGTGACAGAGGCCGCGATCGAGCGCGGCGAGCCACTGCTGATCACCGACATCCAGACCTGGGCCGGTGCCGATGCGCTGCGCGCACGACTGCGCGAGCAGCTTGACGGCGAGGCGGCCGACACCGCCTGGGCGTGGTACCGGACCTCGTCGTTCATCTCCTGCCCGGTGCAGACGACGCTGGGGCGCACGCTCGGCGTACTGGCGCTCTCGGCCACTCCACCGCGCCCGTCGCTCGGCGAGGAGCAGCTGCGCGTGACCGAGGTCTTCGCGAGCCTCGCGGCGCTGGCGCTCGAACGAACCGAGCTGCTCGAGGGCGAGGCGCGCCGCGCAGAGACCGAGGGGGTGCTGCACAACGCCGCCCAGCAGGTGACCGCCTCGATTGACCTCGACGCCGTCTACGCGGCGATCTGCGAGCAGGCCATGCTGCTGTCAAACGCCCCCACGGTACTGCTGCTGCGCCTGGACGGCGTGACCCAGACGCTGCGCTGCGTCGCCAGCGTGGGCGCGTCGGAGCGGCTCGTGAGCCACCGCTACGCGCTCGGCGAGGGCATGCTCGGCACCGTCGCGGCCGACGGCACGCCGTACGTCAGCCGCGCCGAGGACCGCCATCGCTTCCTGCCGTGGGTGCAGGAGGAGGGCGTCGGCTCGTTCGTCCATGTCCCGCTTGGGCTCGGGCCGCGCCGCTTCGGCGTGCTCACCGTCTGCCATCCGGACGCCGGCGCCCTCGACGACGCGCGGCTGTCGCTGCTCGCGTCGTTCGCGCGGCCGGCCTCGGCGGCGATCGCCAACGCGCTGGAGTTCCAGCACGAGCGGCGGATCGCCGGCGCGCTGACACGCGGCTACATCCCCGGCGCGCCGCCCGAGGTGGAGGGCTACTCGCTCGGCGTCGTCTACGAGCCGGTCGGCCATGAGGTGTCGGGCGGCGACGTGTTCGGCGTCTGGCGGCTGCCGACCGGCGCGCTGGCGGTGCTCGTCGGCGACGTCAGCGGCAAAGGCCTGGAGGTGGCGGCGGTCAGCGCGATGGTGCGCTTCTTCATCGAGGCGCGCACGTGGGACTCCGATTCCCCGGCCGCGGTGCTCGCCCAGACCAACGCGATCCTGCGCCGGCGGCTGCCGGGCCGGGTCGGGCTCGTGACCGCGTTTCTCGCGGTGATCGACGACGGCATCCTGCGCTACGCCAACGCCGGGCACGTCCCGCCGCTGATCGTCGGTGACGGCGACGGCGCCGCGCCGCTCGTGCTGCGCACGACGGGGTTGCCGCTCGGCGTCGTCGACGACGTCACCTTCGAGGAGCACGAGCTGGCCTTCGGCACCGAGCAGCTGCTGTTCGCCGCCACCGATGGCCTGCTGGAGGCGCGTAGCGCGGTGGAGCTCTTCGGCCAGGAGCGCGTGACGGCGATCGTCGCCGCGCACGCCCGCACGCTCGACACGCAGGCGCTCGTCGAGCGCGCCTACGCCGAGGCCGAGGCGTTCGCCGACGCACTGACCGACGACGTCGCGATCATCGCGCTGCGGCCGAATTGATCGAGCTGCGCGACGAACCCTCGGGCAGCCCGGCGTCGCGGGCGCTGTTTGGGCAGTACATGGCGCTCGTCCGAGTGCGCTCGGGCATCGAGGACTTCGTGCCCGTCGAGCGGATATTCGCGACGGAGGACGCCTTCGCCGCCAGCGACGCCGCGTGGATCGTCGCGTACCGCGACGGTTCCCCCGTCGGCTGCGGCGGGCTGCGCACGCTGGCGCCCGGCATCGGCGAGGTCAAGCGGATGTTCGTGGCGGCTCCCGCGCGCGGGAGCGGGCTGGGCCGGCGGCTGCTGCACGCGCTGGAGGCACGGGCGGTCGCGAGCGGTCACACGCGCGTGCGGCTGCTGACGACGCCGATGCTCAGCGAGGCGTGCGAGCTGTACGCGGCGGAGGGCTACGCGGAGATCGAGCGCGTGCAGCCTGGCACGGGCCCGGTCGAGATCTGGCTGGAGAAGGCGCTGCGGTAGCTCAGGCCGCTTCCGCGGAGGGCGGGAACTGCTCGAGCACCCACCCCTCGCCGAGCACCGGCCGGCGGTAGGAGCGCCCGCCGACGCGCACGTAGTCGCCGGTGCGCGGGTTGAGCGGCAGGTCGCGCTCGATCGGATACCAGGCGTTGTGCTGCTCGATGAGCGTGTTGAGCTCGTCGAAGTCCCAGCCGCGCACGCACTCGCGCCAGCGCGCGGCGAACAGCTCCGGCTCGCCCGCGTACTCGCTGCGCAGCGCGCGGTAGGCGCGCTCCAGCTGGCGGCGCTCGCGCGCGATCCCAGCGTCGATGTCGCCGACGCGCTCCATCCAGCGCGGGCGCACGCCGGCCTTCAGGTATGCCTCGATCGACCGCTGTGTCTGGCTCGCGCGGCTGGACAGCGGCCTGCCCTTGCCCGACTGCTCGTCGAGATCCTGCCCGACGATGCGCTCGACGGGAGAGCGTCGTTCGTCGTCGTACTGACGCATGACCCGTAACGCTAGTGGGTCTTCTCGGGACGTGGTGCCGGTGGCGAGGCAGCGCGATCCGAGCGCTACTCGTACACGACGAGGTCCGGCGGCGGGCGCATCTGCAGCACCGCCCCCGGCGACATGAGGTTCGTGTCCTCCTCGTAGAAGAGCTTGAAGCCGTCGTTGAAGCGTGTCAGCTCCGACGTGAACTGGACGTACTTGGAGATCTTGTTGGGACGGTCGCCGAAGCCGTCGACGTTCATCGTCACCGCCAGCCCGGAGCGCTTCACCACGCGATCCTTGTTCTCGATCATCCCGCTCGTGAACTGGTGCACGACGAAGAGCTTCTCGGGCAGGCTGTGGTCGACGACGAAGCGCGCGATGTAGTCCGTGACGGCGTTGACCTCCTCCGCCGGTACCGAGCCGATGACGTTGCCCGGAACCTCGTCGGGGCCGACGTGCCACTCGGGATCCAGCGCGATCCCGACGTCCGGCTCGCGCAGCCAGCGCTCGAGGCGCTGGACCTCGCTGAGGAAGTCGCCGCGCCCCGGCTGGATGTCGAGCAGCAGCAGCGCCTTGGCCTTGCGCGCGGCGCGCAGGTACCTGGCGATCACCGCATCGGACTGGTGCATGCGGTGCAGTCCGTCATCGCCCGGCGCGGCTGTCGCGATCGTCGAGATGAGCTCCAACGCGGGCAGCGCCGGGCGCGACTTCTTCGCGTAGCCGCGCGCGACGCGCTCCAGGCGACGGGCCGCTGCCGCGGGCGAGCCGACCCCGAGCGTGCCGAGCTGCGTGTCCTGCGGCGCGCCGTAGAAGGCGACGACGCGAAAGTCCGGGAAGATCCTGCGCCCGCCACGCGGAAGCTCCGCCACGCTGTTGGCCGCGGTGGCCTCGGACGCCGGTCCGGGGTCCGTCGCAGCGCCGTCGCCGCCGCACGAGCGGACCGCCAGGACGAGCAGGACGAGCAGGCCGGCGAGAGCGGCCAGCGCCGTCGCGCGGCGCCGGTGGTAGACGGAGGCCGGCTCGGGCACGCCACCATCCTGCCCCGTTCGTCGAGAAAACGACGAGTGCCTCACGAACCGGGGTCGCGCTGCCGAAGCTGGCGAGGTGCAACATCGTTACGAGCGCATCTCGATCGACACGCCGCGCCACCGCATCGTCGGTGTCGCGACGCTGGCGAGCGATGGCTACCGCAGCCGCCTGTCGGATCTCCTCAACGCACCGGAGCGCGACTTCATCGCGCTGACGGACGCCACGGTCACGGCGCTGGACGGCGACCACGAGGTCGTCCACCACGAGTTCATCGCGGTGCACCGCCAGCACGTCGTCTTCGCCGTGCCGATCCGCGAAGTGCAGGAGCTCGGGCCGGCGACGTCGCTGGTCTGAGCCCGACCGCCGGCGCGCTCGGCGCCGCCCGCTGGATCTACGGGCGCAGCTCGACGCTCAGGCCCCGCTGGAAACCGTCTCTGGCGTTCGCGATCGCCGTGAACCAGCTGCGGCTGCCGCCGGCGTCGCCGTGGCAGCCAGCGTCACTGCGACTATGGATGCCGTACGCCAAGCGGTTGCCCGACGCGGACAGCCCGTACCAGCCGCCGCCGCTGTCGCCGCCGCAGGCGTCAACGCCCTCCACCCGGGCCAGGCCGCGTACGGCGGCGTCGCTGTTCGTGGCGAGCACGCCACATGGGATGTCGCCGTTGGGCGCGCTGAAGTTCGCCGCCAGGCAGACCGTTTCGCCGGCGACCATGTCGCTCGGGGTCGCGGCGACGCCCTGGACCGGCATCGACAAGCTGTCGCCCTCCGTGTAGATCTCACCGCCCGGATGACCGGCGAACCACGGGTTCGTGACCGCGATGATCGACGCGTCGGTCGGGCCGTCGTCGACCGACGCTGTCATGGGGCCGATCTGCAGCGCGCCGGTCCCCCACGTGACGCCGTCGCCGGTCGTGCAGTGCCCAGCGGTGAGGACGTAGCGCTGGTTGCTCGCGTCGCGGGCCGTGAAGCCGACCGAGCACCAGGGGATCGAGGGGTCGCTGCGCCAGATGATCGCGCCGGCGCGGATCGTCTCGTCGCACGCCGCGCGCGACGTGCAGCCGGCGTCGGGCTGGACCGCGAGGCGCGGGTCGTCGATCAGCCTGACGGCGCCGGTCGCGGCGGCCGCGCTGCCGAGCGCGCCGCGGCGCGCTGCGGGCACAGCGGCGACGATCTGGTTGGTCCTGACGTCGATGCCGATCCGGCCGTCGGCGGCGCGGCCGATCTCCCCCTTGCCGGCACGCAGCTGCGCGGCATGCGCCTCCAGCTCGGCGGCGCTGCGGCTGACCTGATGGCCCTGGACCGCGATGCCATGACGGCGCCCAAAGAGGACGGCCCGCTTCGTCGCCGCGGCTGTCGTGGCGGCGAGGTGGACGACGCCGGTGAGCGGGTCAAACCATGCGCCGCCGAACGTCGCGGCGTCCTGCGATGCGGCGTCGTAGACCGCGCGTCGTGCGCCGGACTGCGCGGCAGCTGCCCGGGCTCGCGCCGCCGGCAGCTGCGGGTAGGCCGCGTGGTAAGCCTCGGTCGCCGCCTGCAGCGGGTTGTCACCGCGGTCGTCGGCGGCGGCGCGCGCTGACAGCGTGCCGAGCGCTGCGGCGGCGACGAGCGCCGCGACGGCGCTGCGCCTGACGCTGATCGTGCGCGACGGGTTGCGTGCCCCTGTGCGGCCGCTTGGAGGCGCGGCCCCGACGTCGTCCTTGACGAGGCTCACCGCCATGGCGTCAGCCTACCCGCACCTCGCCGGCGAGTCTGAACGGTGCGACGAGCTCGATCCGGTCGCCGCTCCAGAACGCGCCGGGGTCATAGAAGCTCGCGGGGCGCCGGTCGGGCAGCAGGCCCATGTGCTGGTAGGTCGTCGCGACGAGCTCGGCGCAGTAGATCGTCTGCAGCGGCGCGGTCGCGCGGCGGCGCACCCGGCCGCCCACCCACCGGCGGGCCAGCCGCGGCATCGTCGGGAACGGATGCCCGTCGAAGCGGTCGATGACCTCCATGAGCCGATCCTCGTGCGCGCGCTCCAGCGTGCCGCCGGTCAGCTGCCGAACCCACGCACGCTGGCGGTACGTCTCGTTCCACGTCCGCGCCGCGTCGGCGAGCAGGTGCAGCTGCACGCCGCGCTGGCGCTCGCCGGTCCAGACGTCCGGTAGCGAGCGGCCCAGCTCGGCGTGCCACAGCAACGGCGGCAGGTCGTCGAGCGCCACGACCATGCCCACGTGGTTGACCGGGCTGTTGGTCACCGTCTGGATCGCGCGATCGGCGAGCGCGCGCCCGCGAAAGAGCCATACGTCGCCGGTCGCGGCGGCTGCGACCGCGTGCTCCAGCGTCAGGGAGAACTCCGCCATCGCCGTAACCTACGCAGGGATGCGCATCCCCTGGAAGCTCGTCGGCCTCGCCGGCGCCGCGGGCGTCGCGGCGACGGGCGTCGCGGTTGCCCGCAAGCGCCGGGCGCACGAGGATCTCACGCCCGCGCAGCTGCGCGAGCGGCTGCGCGGGCGGCTGGCGGAGGTGGCGGCGATCGACGGCGGCGCCGGCACGCCCGCCGCCGGCTGACCGGACCATCTGACAGGAACCCATCTACCGCGCCGGTCGCGTTGCGCGTGGCGGCGGCAAACCGGTGTCCCCGCGAGGCCGATCGCGGCCGTTCCGGCGGAGGCGCCGCGGCACATCGGTCAGCGTCACGATGTTGCCCCGGCCGACGCAGTTGGGACAGATGGCGCCGTATGGCGCGGGCAGCGGTCGCGGGAACGTGGCGTGGCAGGCCCGGCAGTACGCGTCAGGCATCTGGCTCGCCGCCCGCCGGCGCGAACGGGAGCAGGGTGTCGATGCCGCTGATCTGAAACGCGCGAAAGACCCGGTCGCCGGGCCGCACGAGCGCCAGGCGGTGGGCGGCGGTCTCCGCCCGTCTGCTGGCCTCGATGACCAGCCGCAGGCCCGACGAATCGATGAACGTCACCCCGCGCAGATCGATGACGAGCCTGGCGAGCAGCGCCCCGTCTTCGACGCTCGTGAGCTCGTCCTCGACGCCGCGCGCGCTCGCGATGTCGAGCTCGCCGAACAGCGCGAGCATGTGCGTGTCGTCCTCGCGCCGCGAGCGCATCGTCAGGCCTCCGAGGTCGAGAACCTGCGCGGCCGTCATGGTTGGGGAACTGCGAACGGACATGGGACCTCGCAGGGTGGGCGATGGTCCCGGTCGACGCGCAGATCGCCACCGGTCCCCTCGGGGATGGGAGTCGTCACGGGCGCCCGCGAGGTACAGCGTCCGGACCGACAAGGGTCAGTCTATGCCTCGGTGAGTGACTCCTCAAGTCGGTTGCCGGGAGCCCTCCGGTTAGGCTTATGGCATGTGCCGAAATATCCGCCAGCTCCACAACTTCGACCCGCCGGCCACCAGCGAGGAGGTTCGCGCGGCAGCGCTGCAGTACGTGCGCAAGATCAGCGGCTCGTCGAAGCCGTCGGCCGCGAACGCGGAGGCCTTCGCGCGCGCGGTCGACGAGGTCGCAGCCGCGTCGGCGCGGCTGCTCGACCAGCTCGTCACGAACGCGCCGCCGAAGGATCGCGAGGCCGAGGCCGCCAAGGCCCGCGCACGCGCGGCTGCGCGGTATGCGGCGTAGCCGCGCCGTCAGCGGTCGCCGGCGCGATCGAGCTCGCGTAGCTGGTTCTTGCACCACCACGAGTACGCGTCCTCGCGGTCTGAGCGCGCGGCGCGCACGACGCAGCGCCGCCGGCCGTCGCGAGCCGGCGTCCCGCCCGTCGTCATGTGGCACCACCTCAGACGAACTCGATTCCGTAGCGATCGGTCGCGACACGCACGGCGTTGGCGATCTGGGCCGGGTACTCGCTCGGCTGCGGCCGCTCTCGACCATCCCCGACCGGCATTCCGATCTCCAGGAAATAGCGCTCGAAGCCGCCGGGCAGAAACAGCAGCAGCATCCGGCACGGCCGATCGCCGACGTTGCGGAAGCGATGCGGCACGCCACGCGGCAACATCACGACGCCGCCGGGCGTGACCGTGTCCGAGCGGTCCGCGGTCGTCACCTCCAGTTGCCCGTCTAGGACATAGAAGTACTCGTCCTCGTTGCGATGCAGGTGCTCGGGCGGGCCGCTGCCCGGCGGGATGACGGCATCGATCGCGCCCAGCAGGCCGGCGGTGTCCGCCGCGGTCGCCTTGACCGTGTAGCGGTCGCCGCTGAAGGCCCAGACGCTCGGGCCATCGTGCGCGCCCACGACCAGCGCGGACGCGATGTCATGATCTGTAACTCTCAAGCCCCACCTCGTCTCCAGGCCGCGCGGGCTGCTGTGCGCTTCCCGGCGCAGCGCGCAGGCTGTCGCCGGCGAAGTCCTCGAACGAACGATCCGAGCGATACTGATACTCGCGCCAGCTGGCGATCCTGCCGCCGGCGAGCGTTACGGTCACGATCCCGTGGAGCTGAAGGCCGGGCCGCTGGAAGGTGTACTCGCCGAACCCGGTTTGGCGCTCGCGATCGAAGGCGATGGCGTGCCAGGTCATGCGCATCGGCCGGGCGCTCGGGCCGCCTCCGTGAAAGAAGGCGTACAGCTCCTCCCGGCCGACATATCGCTGCCGGTCCGGGGGCTCGACGTACACGGCGTCCTCGGTGAACGCCTCCACGGCCTGGCGCGGGTTGCCGGTACTCCAGCCTTCCGCGACGCGAGCCAGCAGATCGCGAAACTGGCGCTCGTCGAGCTTGAGGCGATCGTCGCCTGCGGCGATCGCATCGACGTCCGCGGGGCTCATCCCTCGACCACCCGCAAGCCGATGATCCCGACCAGCACGACCAGCAGGCATCCGATGCGCGACGCGGACGCCGCCTCTCCGAGAGCGATGATTCCGGCCAGCGCCACCCCGACGGCTCCGATGCCGACCCAGACCGCGTAGGCGGTGCCGACGGGCAGGCTCTTCAACGACACCGACAGCATGACGAAGCTCGTCAGCGCGGCCACGACGGCAAGCACGCTCGGCCACAGCCGCGTGAAGCCATCGGCTCCCTTGAGGGCCATCGCCCACACGATTTCCAGCAGACCCGCGCCGACGAGGATGATCCAAGCCGCTTGCGTACCACTGCCCACCGGCTTCACCGCCAGCGGCTCGTGGCGCCCGGCGGGCGCCACGGCCCGCTTGGGTCGCATCGTCCGGCCCATGGAGCCCATGCGCTCAAGTCGACACGCCGCCGTCGACGGCGATCGACGTCCCGGTGATGTTGCGTCCGCCACTTCCGGCGAGATGGGCGACGGTCGCCGCGACGTCGTCCACGCTGCCGTACCTGCCCAAGGCGGTCAGGGTGCGCTCGTCGTCCGCCGTCGGTCCGTCGGCGGGGTTCATGTCCGTGTCCGTCGAGCCGGGGTCCACGACATTGACCGTGATCCCGCGCTCGCCGAGGTCGCGCGCCAGGCCCTTCGTCATCCCGATCAGCGCAGACTTGCTCATCGCATACAGGCTGACGCCCGGATACGGAACGCGCGTGGCGAGGCTGCTGCCGATGCTGATGATCCGCCCGCCGCCGTTCATGTGCCGCAGCGCCGCCTGCGACGCGAGGAACGGGGCGCGCGCATGGATCGCCATCGTCTGGTCGAGATCCTCGATCGTGACCTCGTCCGGCGGACCGTAGGCGAAGATGCCTGCGTTGTTGACGAGCACGTCGAGCCGGCCAAGCTCTGCCGCGGCGCGATCCACCGCTTGCACGACCGCGACAGCGTCCGCGCTGTCGGCCTCGATCGCGAGCCCGCGGCGTCCGGCCGACTCGATCTCCTCGACGACGGATTGCGCCTTGTCACCCTCCTTGAGATACGTCACCGCGACATCCGCTCCCTCGCGCGCCAGGCGCTTCGCGATCGCGGCGCCCATCCCACGGCTGCCTCCGGTCACCAGTGCCACCTTGCCTTCGAGCTCTCCCATCTCGTCCTCTCCCTGTTCGTTTCACCATGAGCCGTCTGTCTGAAGTCACGAGCCCGGCAGCCGAACCGACTGTGCGTGGCGAAAGACGTCGAGCGGGTCCCAGCGCGCCTTGACGCGTTGCAGCCGCGCATAGCCGTCCTTCCAGTACAGCTCGTGCCAGGGAACTCCTGATGTGTTGAGTGTCGTGTCGTTGAGGTCAGTATCCGCATAGTTGATGAAGCAGCCATCGGTGGCGGCGTTGGGAACCGGCACCCCGCCGGTGTCGGCGTACACCGCCCGGTAGAAGTCACGAAACCAGCCGACGTGGAGCTCGTCCTGCGCCGCATCGGCCCACGCTGTGCCCCACAGGAGCTTGAGAACCGAGTCCCGGTGCGGCTCGGCCGTCGCACGCGAGTGCATCGCGTTGACCCGTCCGCCATAGGACGCGATCGAGACCACCCAGCCGGGAGGTGCGTAGTCTGTCTGCGTCAGCGTCGCATAGAAGGCGTGAAGCTGGCTCATCGTGAAGCTGCGCCGGTGATAGCTGGACTTGTACTCATACCGGTCGGTCGGGTTGCTGACCCAGAGCCCTGGCCAGCCGGTGGAATGAAGCCACGGAAGCTTGCGATGGTCGGTGACGGTGCGATCGGCCGAGACGCCGCTGCCGATCTCCTCGATGAATCGCTGTAGCAGCCGCTCGGCATCGGGCTGCGTCGCGTCCATCTGCACGATCATCGAGAAGGGGCCTGTCGCCCGCGTCGTCGGCTCGAGCCTGGCGAACAGCCCCGCGTACGGCGAGCCCGCCGCGCTGTTGCGCTCGTGCCACAGACCGTAGTTGCTCAGCAGCCGCGCGAAGCGCGCGAAGGTCATGCCCTCCCACGACCACTGGACGGAGGCGACCCACACCTCGGCCGGCGGGCGCGGGAGCAGGCCGGCCGGGTCGCTGCCGCGGGCGGAGGGGGAGCGAAACCAGAACCGCGTGGCGATGCCGAAGCTCCCGCCGCCGCCGCCGGTGTGGGCCCACCACAGCTCGCGTCCGGGATCCGACGCGTCGCGCGTCGCAAGCACCGCACGGGCCCGGCCGGCGCGATCGACGGTGATCACCTCGACGGCGTAGAGATGGTCGACGATCAGGCCGTGCAGCCGGCACAGCTGCCCATAGCCGCCTCCCGGCACGTGACCGCCGACACCCACCGGGTAGCAGGACCCGCCCGGGAGCGTGACGCCCCAGCGCTTGTACAGCGTGTAGTACACCTGGCCCAGCGTCGCGCCCGCCTGCGAGACGATCGCCTCCCGCTCCTCGTCGTACTCGACGGCCGACATCTCCGACATGTCGACGATCGCCTGAACCTCCGGGTTGTCGACGAAGTCCTCGTAGCAGTGCCCCCCGCTGCGCACCGACAGCCGCTTGCGCGAGAGCACCGCCTCCTGCACCGCCTCGACGACGTCCTCGGTCGTGCACGGCAGCCGGACGTAGTCTGGACGGCTCACCCACCGCTGGTTCTGACCGCGCGTCAGGCCCGGATAGCGCACGTCGCCGGGCGCTACGACGGTCGCCGGACCGCGGGGCGCCTCGGTGCCCCGCCGAAGCTCGGTCGCGATTGCCTGCGACGCACGCTCGGGGGCGAGCGTGACGGCACCGCTCAGCAGCGCGGTGCCAGTCAAGAGCGTGCGACGCGAAAGTTCGTGGCCGGTTCTCACCGGGGTCCTCCTCGAAGTTGCGGGCGCAACTGCCGTCGCGAGCAGGCTATCAAATCCTGAGCAACTATGAAACAATTAGTTACTAGGCGGCAACGGCGACGATGACGCTGGTCGGCGAGGGCGTTTCGATGATTTCGGTGATTCGCAGGCCCGCCGCCTCGAACACGGACGCGAACTCCCGCGCGGTGCGCACGCGCCCCGTGAGCAGCGCGAGCATCACGATGTCCTCGAACTTGCCGAAGTGCGGCTCGTCGCCTTCGGGGATGACCTCGTCGATCACGATCAGCCGGCCCCCGTCGGCCATGACGGCGCGGATGTTGAGCAGGATCTGGACCGCGGCCGGGTCATCCCAATCGTGCAGCGTCCACGACAGGACGTACGCGTCGCCGCCGGCGGGAACGGCGTCGAGGAAGTCCCCGCCGACGCACTCCACGCGCTCGGCCAGACCGGCGCGGCGTACGACGTCCTCGGCCTGCGCTGCGACGTGCGGAAGGTCGAACACAACGGCCGTCATGTCCAGATAGCGGCGCAGAACGGTCGTGACGAGCTGCCCCTGGCCGCCGCCGACGTCGACGAGGTGGCGGACCTCGCTGAGGTCGTACGCCTCGATCGTCGCGGAGTTGACCTGACGCGCCATGCTGCCCATCGCTCGGTTGAAGAGCTCCGTGAGCTCGGGATGTGCCTCGAAGTGCGACCACCAGTCCCTGCCGTGCACGTGGTCGAACGCCGGCTTGCCGGTGCGAGCGCTGTGGGTCAGAGCCGCGAGCGCCTGCTGGCGCTCGCGCAGACCGACATAGCGAGCCAGGTCGCGCATCGACGTATCGACATCGCTGCGCAGCGTCGCGGCGAGGGGCGTCAGGCCGAACGTACGGTACGAGACCTCGGTGAAGACGCCGATGCTCGCGAGCGCCCGCAGCATGCGGTACAGAGCGCCGGCGTCCGTCTCGGTGCTGCGCGCGAGGTCGTCGACCGACCGCGGGCCGGCGACGAGGTGATCGGCGACGCCGATCTCGGCGACGACGATGACGAGCTGGCTTGCGAGGGAGCTGTAGAGCAGCTCGTACATCTGAACGGAGGCGGGAACCTCGTCCGTCCCCTGGGCCGGTGCGGACCGCACGGGCGTACTGGCTGCGATAGGTGATGTCGCGGGCGCGTGGCCCGGAGTGGCAGCGAACTGCATATGTCTCCTCCGGTTGGGCTGGCGGTCGTCTCGGAACGGTTTTGGGGTGGACCGTCGTGCGACGGATCTAGCGGAAGCTGTCGACGTACACGGGCGGCTGAGCGGTGGCTGTCCGCGGCGAGCCGGCGCGCCGCAGGACATCGGCGAAGCGTTCGCGCAACTCGCGCTTGAGCACCTTGCCCGTCGGGCCCGTCGGGAAATCCGCGGGTGTCCGCGCCACGACCGCTCCCGCGAGCGCGGGCAGCCCGCGGGCATCAAGCGCGGCGTTGAGCGCCTCCAGCAGATGCTCGGGCGGCTGGCGCCCCGGCGTGACGATCACGCTCGCGAACGGCACCGACGCGGTGTCGGGCGCCGGTGGCGCGACCGCCACCACGGCGCAGTCGGCGATCGCCGCACAGCCGGCCATGATCGCCTCCTCCATGGGCAGGCTGTAGACGGGGCCGCTGCTCGTGTGAATGACGTCCGGGACGCGATCGAGATGAAAGAAGCGCCCGGCTTCGTCCTTGCGGACAACGTCACCGGTCAGCCAGTACCCGCAGAGGAACGACGCGGCGGTCAGCGCGGAGTCGTTCCAGTAGCCCGGGGTGACGGTCGGCGTCCTCACTCCGAGACGGCCCGCCTGGCCCGTCTGAAGCTCGTGGCCGCCGTCGTCGAGCACCGCTGCGCGCTTGACGATCCCCACGGGCTTTCCGACGCAGCGCGCGTACAGCGTCGTCTCCGGGGTGCTGACGCGGCGAAACAGCGCCATGCCCATCTCCGACGAGCCGAGCCCGTCGACGAACGACGACCCCGACCGCCTGCCGCGCCGGCCGTGGCGAACGAGCGCGCGGACGTGCGCCTCATGCGCGGAGTCGCCCGTGTTGATCCAGGTGTGGACGTCGCCCGTCGCGTCCGGATCGAGATCGAGCTGCGACAGCGCGGCGTAGGTCTGCGGGAACCCGGTCACGATCGTTGGCTTGAACTGCCGCATGGCGTCGTGGACCGCCTCCGCGCTCGTGTCGGCCATGACGACCGTCGGGAGCCCGAGGATCGTCGCCGTCATCACGTAGCTGATGCCCGCCGAATGCGACTGCGGGAGCGCCGACAGCATCCGGTTGTGGGCCGCGGGGGGGAACCTCAGCAGGCGCTGACGCTTGCCGAGGAAGAACTGACGGTGACCGAAGATCGCGGCCTTGGGCGGCCCGGTGGTCCCCGAGGTATGGCAGAGCATGACCGGCTCGCGATCGCCGTGGCGGTAGGGGAAGACCGCGGGGAGCGAGCCGACATGCTCCGCCGACGCGCGCAGCGCCTCGACGTCCTCGCGAAAGCGCAGGTCGTCGGGAAGCGTGCCCGCCGCCTCGAGCGCACGCAGCCGGTCAGCCGTCGCGACGACGCCGACCACGCCGACGCGCCGCAGGTACGCACCGGCGACAGCCGCCGGCATCCGCGCGTTCACGAGCGCCGCGATCGCGCCCAGCGAGCCCAGCGCGAGATAGTGCAGAAACGGCTCGATGTCCTCGCTGACGCAGATTCCCACCGGCTCGCCGCGCCGGATCGCGGCCTCGTGATACCACGACGCGTAGCCGTCGCGGATCGCGCGCAGGCGCGTGAGACTGAGCGGCTCGATCCGGATCCTGCCGGCGTCCGCGCGTTGGGCGAACAGGAACGGCTCTCGCGGGGCCGGGCTCACCCTGTGCGCCTTGTCGAGGAAGTTGCCCATTCCAAGGCTCGCGTCGACGAGCAGCGCGAGGCGGCCGGGGAGCGGGATGCTCGCGCGAGCGGTGGCGGTGTCCGACAGAGCGCTCATTGCTCGAGGCAGAATTCGCTGAGCGCGTATCCAACATGGCGCTGCTCGTCGAGAAGGGCGCCGAGCAGGCGGTCGCCGGGTTGCAGATCGGTCACGTTGTAGACGCGACCGCCTGGTCCCAACACCCGCACGTGCCAATCGTCCTGCACGATGAGGTCGACCTCGGTGCCCGCACCGCCGCGGGCGCTGATCTCGAGCAGGGGGCGCGTTTCGATCTTCACGCGGCCGACGACGATCCTGCGCGTCTGCCCGGTCGCCTGGACTGCGAGCAGCTCGGCGCCGGACCGCAGCTCGCTCAGGTATCGAGTGCGACCGCGCGGCGCCATCGTGTAGGAATGCAGAGCGCCGGCGTTGACCCGAAACGGCCGCGTCGGCATGTAGGGCAGTGGGTGGGTCTCGCTGCAGGCCAGCACCATCGCGTTGGAGTACGAGCCCACGAGGATGCCCTCGTCCTTGCGCAGATGCGAACAGGTGTCCACGCAGGCTCGGTCGCCCATGCCGACGTGCGCGATCGACACGACCTCGAGCTCTTGGAGCTCGACGGGCTCGGTCCGCGCGCGGCAAAGCTCGACCAGCGCGGTCGCCTCACCGACGGCGCGTGGCGCCAGCAGGACCCCGTCGGAGCCCTTTTCGAGCACGCCCGTCACGATCGCCGCCTCCTCGAGATCCTGTACGAGCGTCACGACGTGGCCGTCGGCCTGCTCCGCACGGGCGATGACGATCTCCAGCGGAATCTTCGTCGGATCCTTGAAGTCGATGACCGTCCAGGCCATCGATCCGGCGCACCGGCACGCTCGTTCCAGCGAGCGCTCGTCGTCCACCGAGACCAGCATCCCGACTTCTGTCGCGGCGCCGTTCGCCGACGCCAGCTCCCCGATGTCGCCGACGTTGCGGCGATCCAGAAGCACCACGTCCGCGATCTCGGCGATCGGCCCCTCGACGCCATCCGTCGTCACGCCGATCCGCGAGACCGTCGGAGGCAGCGCGCGAAGGACGTCGGGATCGTCGCTGAGGACGCCGCTCACACCGGCGTGAAGGCCCTCTTCGATCACCGCTCCACGTAGGGCTTCCGAGACGCGCGCGTCGATCCACGCGAGCTTCACGCCATCCTCTCCACGAGTGCGCATCACGTCAGCTCACCCCTACGACGTCTCGTTCGTCGCGCGCTCGCAGGTATCCGGCAGCCCCTCCGCGCGGGTGCACGATGTCGGCGATCCGGCGCACCGTACGGGCCACATCCTGCGCACCGAACACGTTGCGGCCGATCGCCACCCCGCTGGCCCCGGCGGACATGACGTCGCGCACCACGGTGAACAGCTCTTCCTCGTCGTTCACGGGCGCTCCACCCGCGGCGATGATCGGGATCGGGCACAGCGCCGCGACGTCGGCCATCGTCTCGACGTCGCCCGTGTAGGGCACCTTGACCACGTCCGCGCCGAGGTCGGCGGCCAGGTTCGCGGCATGCGCCACGAGCTGCGGATCGGTGGGTTCGCTCACCCGCGGACCGCGCGGGTACACCATCGCGACGAGCGGCAGGCTCCAGCGCATGCATGCTCCCGCGACGGCGCCGAGGTCTGCCAGCTGGCGCGCCTCGCTGCGCGATCCGAGGTTGACATGGACGCTCACGCCGTCGGCGCCGATGCGCAGGGCGTCCTCGACCTCGCCGACGAGCACCTTGTCGTCGGTGTCCGGAGCGTGCATCGTGCTGCCGTTCAGGTGGACGATCAGGCCCACCCGCCGCCACACGGACGGCTCCACGAAACGAACGCGGCCCTTGTGCAGGATCACCCCGTCGATCCCTCCGTCAGCGAGGAGCCGGAGCATGCTCTCCAGCGCGCCCGCTGCGGCGATCGGTCCGGTCGATACGGAGTGGTCCAGCGGCACGATGAAGAGCCGGTCGTCATGGCTGCCGGTCAAACGCGACAAACGTCGCTGCCTGCCCACGTCGGTCAAGGGAAGCGGGGCTGTCATTGGACCTCCTAGGCTTGTGCAAACGCTCGCTGTCAGCGACCTACCGCGGCAGATGACAGTGATATTTGGTGCACGTGTCGTCCCGCCCGCCGAGCATCCGGGCTTAACAGCAGGGCGTTCCAGCACGCCCTGCGCTCAGCATGGGCCTGCCATTCCGGCAGCGTGCCAGCCGGCCGATGATCGGTTGCCGCGCTCTCGGCCCGGTGGCTACGGCGCGACCACGGCTAGCGGTCGTGCACGGTGATCCGATACCCGTCCGGATCCTCGAACACAAACGTGCGGCCGCACGCGGCATCGCACGGCTCCTCGATGATCGTGACGCCGGCGCTCGATAGCCGCTCGCACAACGCGTCTGGATCGATCGCCTTCAGCCAGATGACCACGCCCCAACCGACCGCCCCGACCGCATCGAGGTCGACCGACGCCTCGCGCACGGCGATCGGAATCGGTTCGGTGGCGAACACCGCCGCGTTGGGCGGGCTCTCCTCCTTCGGCGTGAAACCGACCAGATCGGCGTAGAAGCGGCGCGATCGCTCGAGATCGCGGACCTGAAGCGTCACGAAATTCACTCCAACGGCATTACGCGTCAATACGTCCTGCGCCATGGGCACCTCCTCTTCGCGATTGCTGATCAAGGACTTTATCCTTCTTGGTAACTAAGGACAAGCTCGTTTACAAATTCTTCATACTAGAATAGGTGAAGGCCAGATGCCAATTATTGGTTTCCAGTGCAACAAGCGACGCGCCAGCGAGCTATCGACGCGCTGAGAGGGCAGCTCCTGCGTATCGGTGGGCGCCCGCGGCGGCAGATGCACGCCATCGATCTGCGCCAGGCGATCCAGATACGCGCCATGGCGAACGGGCTCGTCGGAGATGTTCAGGACGGTCCCGGCGACCGCGGACGACTCAGCCGCGGCAACGACCGCGCGCGCGACGTCGGCGACGGCAACCATGGACACGAACGAGCAGGGATCGCCCGCGACCGCGAGGCGTCGCTGCGCCAGCAGGCGGCGATGGTCGTCCTGGATCGTGCCCGGCCCGGTGAAGCGAGCGGCTCGCAGGATGGTCCAGCGGGTGGCCGTGGACGGCAGCGCGCGGATCGCCCGTTCCAGCGCCGACACCGGTGCCACGAGCGCCGACCGGCGCGGATCGTCGTCGAGCGGCGTCGACTCGTCCAGCCAGTCATCGCCGCCGTCGGGATAGGCCATCGTGATGCTCATCTGCACGAGGCGGCCGACGCCGGCCGCTGCGGCCGCGCGCGCGAGGCGACGCGTGCCTTCGGCCCGCAGGCGGGTGTTGACCTCCCAGGCGCCGGGCAGACGCGGGTCTCGAGGTATCGCGGTGGCGAGGTTCAGCACGGTTTCGCAGGCGCCCAGCGTCCGCTCCAAGCGCTGTTCGATGCCTTCGTCGAGCAGACTCGCGCGCCAGGGCTCGACCGGTGCCGGCAGATCGTCGAGACGCCGCCCCGGAGCCATCACGGTCAGCTCGTGACCTCGTCTCAGGAGCAGCGGGACAAGCTCGCGTCCCAGGACCCCGGTGGCTCCGATCGCGAGGACGCGCATCCCCTCACCCACTCCCCGCCGCCGGATGCGCGTCAGATCGCGAGATGCGCGCGGCCGCAAGCAACGTCAGCGCAGGCCGGGTCCGAATTCGGCGGCGAAGTCAGCGAACCGGCGCGGCGGGCGACCTGTCAGCTCGGCCACCGTCGTGGTCGTGCGCTGCGCCGCGCCGGCGCGGTAGGTCGCATAGAGCTCGAGGCGGGCGTCGACCGCCCACGCAGGCATGCCCGCGCTCAGCATCGCGCGCCGTGCCTCGTCCGGCGCCACATCCCGGTGGCGGATCGTGCGTCCGGCGGCGTGGGAAAGGCAATCGGCGACCTCCGCGTAGCTGAGCGCCTCCGGCCCGGTGAGCTCATGGACCTGATTGCTCAGCTCGGGTGCCGTGAGGACGCGCGCCGCGACGGCTGCGATGTCGCGGACGTCGATCATGCTCACTCGAGCATCCCCGGCGGGCAGCGTGATCGCGCCCGTCCGCGCGATCGACCCCTGCCACTGCACCGCGTTTTGCATGAACGCGTTTGGTCGCAGACACGTGTAGCCCATGCCCGAGGCGATGAGGTGCGCGTCGCCGCGCCCGTGCTGGCGATGGATCGCGACGCGCGCGTCGGGATCGGCGCCCAACGCGGAGAGCTTGACGACGTGCGCTACGCCGGCGCGCCCGGCAGCGTCGACGATTCGCCGTTGAAGCGCATCCTGGCGGGGATGCAGCGGCGTGAGCATGAACAGGCGACGCGTCCCCGCCAGATCGTGCTCGAGCCGCTCGGGCCGATCGAGGTCCGCAAGGACGGTGTCCGCAGCGCCGGCGAGCGCCGCGGCGCTCTCGGCCGCGCGCACGATCGCGAGCGGGCGCACGCCGCGGGCGGCGAGCTCGGCGATCACCGCACGCCCGACCGTTCCCGTGGCCCCGGTGAGCGCGATCCCGGCCGCGGCCGCGCCACCGCCCGCCTCGGTACGCGGCAGGACGTCCGGCTGGGTGTGCGACGCCCAGGGCACGGGTCACGCGAACGTCAGCGAACGCTCGCCCACGTGCTCGAGGACCTCGGGCAGCCGACCGTCGCTCGCGGCATCGGCCAGAAGCTCGCCCAGCACGGGCGCGAGCTTGAAGAGGTTGTGGCCGGCCACGACGGTGACGGCCTCCGTCTGCCATGTTCCCAGCGTGTCGCTGCCGGCCGGCAGCTTGCTCATGACGCACACACGCACGCCGACGGGGTTGGCATCCAGGCCGGGCATCGCCCGGCCCACGTACGCCGCGACACGACGGACGTGCTCCTGCATCTCCGTGCGCGGCGGGACCATCGTGCCGCCGGCGAGCGCGACGTCGACGCCATCGCCGATCAGGCCCACGACGTAATCGCCGGTCGATCCGACCGGCGAGCCGTACACCCACTCGCCATGAGCTCCGGAGCGGTCCACCCAGCATGGCAGCGAGGATCCCCGCAGCGCGTCGCGCACGCGGAAGCGCGGGCGCGCATGCAATCCGTGGGCGACCGGCACGTCGATCCCGACACCGGCGGCGAGCCGCGGCGTCGCGGTGCCGGCGCAGATCACGACATGGCGGGCTCTGTAGATCGCGTCGGCGGTCTGTATCTCGGCGCCCCGACCGCCGGGGGGAACCGTCACGCCATGGACCTCCACCGACCGCAGTGCATGCTTCACCCAGCCGGTCAGCGCCTCGATGGTGCGACGGGCGCGGAGCGCCCCCGCGTCCGGATCCAGCAGCAGGGGCCCGACGGGTTCGGCCAGAACGGGAAACAGCTCGCGACCCTCGGCAGGCTCGACGAACCGGTGGGGCACGTCGTGCCGCGCGAGCCCCGCGGCGTCAGCCGCGCCGATACCCGCGTAGACGGCTCCCTCCTTGCCCAGCAGCCGCCGGGAGCACCGCTGCTCCCATCGCCGCCAGCCCGCGCGCGCCTCGATCGCGAGCGCGACGACGCGCTCGTCGTCGTGGCGGTGGCGGAACGTGCGTGTCAACCCTCCGGATTGTCCCTGTCCCGGCGTGCGCGCCTCGAAGCACACGACGTCCGCGCCGCGGCGAACGAGGGCGTCCGTCGTCGCCAGACCGAGCACGCCGCCGCCGACGACCGCGACGTCCAGCTCGTGCGGCAGCGCAGCGGGCCGAGCGTCGGCTTCGATCGCGGGGCGTGCGTTCACGGCGGGCACTATAGACTTAAGAGCCGTTGTCGCCAAGGAAAACTTGTTAGCCCATGGCCGACGCTGCTTTCCTATTATCCTGAGCACCATGACGGACATCCACGACGGTGCGTTCTGCCCCGTCTTCCACCATGCGATAGAGCTGATCGGCAAGCGCTGGACCGGGGTGATCCTCCACGCCATCCTCGCCGGCTGCACCCGCTACGCGGACATCCGCGACGCCGTACCTGGTCTCAGCGACACGATGCTCGGTGAGCGGCTGCGCGAGCTCGAGGGAGAAGGTCTGCTCACGCGCCATGTCTCGGACCGGCCGCCGATCCGGGTCGACTACCGTCTGACCCCGAAGGGCGAGGCCCTGCAGGATGCGATCAGCGCGATCTCCTCCTGGGCCGACCGCTGGGTCGAGGAGCCCGAGCCCAAGCCCAAGCTCGAGCCCGCCAAGCCTGGGCGTGCGCGTGGCGGCGTAGCCGGGGTCAGCGCCCGCACCGCGCGGCAGCGTACACGGTCTTCGCCCGCCGGCTCCTGAAGCGCCCCCGACCCTCGTCGATCCTCGAGGCGTTCTACCACCAGCTCATCGATCGCCCGGACCGGTCGCGACGCGAACCCCAGCCCCAATGTCTGGGACGGGGTTCGCCGAGCGAACGTTTGGCGGAGAGGGAGGGATTCGAACCCTCGGTGGGTTGTAGCCCACACACGATTTCCAGTCGTGCCCGTTCAGCCGCTCCGGCACCTCTCCTGGGAGCTGATCAGGCTAGCGCGGCGCGCCGGCTGATCTGCTCGTCGCGGCGCCCGCGTGAGGCCGCTTCAGATCCGCCAGGCGCCGCCGTGTAGGACCGCCACGCGCTCACCGCTGGCGGTGACGCCCGTGACGTCGACCTCGGGCGAGCCGATCATGAAGTCGATGTGGATCTGCGAGCGGTTGATGCGCGCGACGTCCTCTGTGCCGACGGTGAACTCGTAGGCCGAGCCGAGCGCCACGTGCGAGGCGGCGTTCTCGTCGACGAGCGTGTCGTAGTAGACGGTCTGCAGCGGGCCGATCCGGCCCTCGCCGTCGACGAGCGCGACCTCGCCGAGCCGGCAGGCGCCCTCGTCGCGACGCGCGTACTGGGCGAGCAGCTCGCCGCCCTCGTCGGCCTCGATCGAGACCGCGCGCCCGCCCTCGAAGCGCGCCCGCAGCCCGCGGATGATCGTCCCGCCCGCGACGAGCGGCTTCGTCGAGCGCACGCAGCCGTCCACGCGCCGCGGGTCGGGCGTCGTGAAGATCTCCTCCGACGGCAGGTTCGGCATGTGGACGATGCCGTCAACCGTCTCAAAGCGCGCCGAGATCCAGCGCGAGCTGGGCAGCAGGCCGACGCGCAGGTCGGTGCCGGGTCCCTCGAAGTGCAGGGCGTCGAAGCGATGGGCGGTGAGGCGCTCGGCGACGCCGGCGAGCGTGTCCTGGCGCGCTGTCCAGGCCGCGACCGGGTGGTCCTCGTCGAGCCGGCAGATGTGCAGCACGTCGTGCCACAGGCGCGCGAGCGCCTCGGCCGGCTCGAGGTCGGGATGGACGAGCACCGCCCACGGCTGCGTCGGGCACGGCACGGCGGTCCAGTTGGTCGTGCGCGCGTTGACGACCTGCGCCGACTCGCGCAGGAACGGCAGCTGGTCACGACCCGCCCGTGCCGGGTCCAGATCGCTCAGCAGCCCCGGCATCGACGGCCCGGTCAGCGCCACGCGGGCGGCGCGGTGCTCGCCCAGGGCGAGCACGCGCTCCCCGTACCAGGGCGGCACGTAGTCCAGCGTGTCGTCGGCGGCGTGCAGCAGCCGCGAGCGCTTGACGTGCAGGTCGAACTGCAAGACGTCGACGAACTTCGCACCCGCCTGATAGGCGCGCTCGGCCACCGCGCGGGTGAGATCGAGCTTGCCCGGCTCGGTCGAGATCGCGACGATCTGGCCGGGCTGTACATTGGCCGCGAAGCGGACGATGAGCTCCGCATAGCGGTCCAACCCGTCGCTACCGATGGCGCCCGTAGCGCGCGGGGGCGGGGCGTCGAGCGCAGCGGACGTGGACTCGTGGCCCTACATGAACGTCAGAGTACACACGCGTGAGAGAGGGGCCGCCCGCACATCCACAAACCGGTGCAGCGTGTCCGTCGCGCGCCGCCTTGTAGATTCCCCGCCATGGCCGTCCTTGCCCCCGCCCAGGCGCTGACCGAGCGATCGGCGACCGACCTCGCCCGCGCGATCCGGACCGGCGAGACGACCTCCCGCGAGGTCGTCGAAGCGCACATCGAGCGGCTGGAGCGCATGCACGAGCGCATCAACGCCGTCGTCGTCAACCGCTTCGACGCGGCGCGCGCCGACGCCGACGCCGCCGACGCGCGCGTCGGCGCTACCGCCGACGTCGACGATCTGCCGCCGTTTCTCGGGGTGCCGTGCACGATCAAGGAATCGATCGCGATGGCGGGGATGCCCAACTGCGCCGGCCTGGTCTCGCGCAACGCGATGCGCAGCAACGAGAACGCTCCGACCGTGCAGCGCATGATCGACGCCGGCGCGATCCCGCTCGGCGTCACGAACACGCCCGAGCTGTGCCTCTGGATCGAGACCGAGAACCGCCAGTACGGGCGCACGAACAACGCCTACAGCGCCAACCGCACGGCCGGCGGCTCGTCCGGCGGCGAGGGCGCAGCGGTCGGCTCGGGCGGCTCCCCGCTGGGCCTCGGCGCCGACATCGGCGGGTCGATCCGGATCCCGGCCTTCTTCAACGGCGTCTTCGGCCTCAAGCCCTCCCCCGGCGTCGTGCCGAGCACCGGCCAGTTCCCGACGACGGAGACCGAGGTCGCGGCGAAGATGCTCACGATCGGCCCGATCACGCGCCGCGCCGAGGACCTGATCCCGATGCTGCGCGTCATCGCCGGGCCCGACGGCGTCGACCCGTACGTGCGCGAGACGACGATCGGCGATCCCGCGGCGGTTGACATCGCCGATACGACGATCCTGATCAGTGCGGACACCTCGTTCGTCCCGGTCAGTCGCGAGCTGCGCGCGGCGCGGCTGCGCGCCGCCGAGGCGCTGGAACGGGCGGGCGCGAAGGTCGAGACGATCTCGCTGCGCTCGATGCGGCGCGCGCTGGAGCTGTACCTCGCCGTGCTCAAGCTCGAGGCGGGCGTCAGCGTCGCCGACCTGATCGTCGCCGAGGGCTCGCTGAAGGTCGGTCTGCGCAGCGCCCTGAAGCGCAAGGGGCCGCACACCCGCGCGCTGCGCCTGCTGCTCATGAGCGAGTGGATGACCGGCAAGATGCCGCAGGGCTCGCTGCGCAAGGCGGCCGCCGCGCGCGAGGCCTTCGAGCAGGAGATGCAGGCCGCGATCGGCGACGCGGTCCTGCTGCACCCGACCCACCCGCGCGTGGCGCCGCGCCACGGGCGCACAGTCGGAAAGCCGTGGCTGCTGACGACGACCGCGGTCTTCAACCTCGCCGCCGTGCCGGTCGCGCAGATCCCGCTGGGCCTGAACCCGCGCGGGCTGCCGCTCGGCGTGCAGGCCGCGGCCGGCCCCGACCGCGACCATGTCGCCGTCGCGGTGGGGCTCGAGCTCGAGCGCGTGTTCGGGGGCTGGGTGCCGCCGACCGACCCGCAATGACGCCTGAGCCCGTCCTGCACCACTGCCTGTTCTACGACTACGTCGAGGACGTCGTCGAGAAGCGCGCGCCGCTGCGCGCCGACCATCTCGCGCTTGCACGCGAGTGGAAGCAGGACGGGCGGCTCGTCATGGCCGGCGCCCTCGGAACGCCGCCGACCGGCGCCCTGTTCGTGTTCCTCGTCGAGGATGCGGCGCAGATCGACGAGTTCGTGGCCGTCGACCCCTACGTCGCCGGCGGCATCGTGACGGGGCACCGCGTGGTGCCCTGGAACGTCGTGATCTAAGCCCTCGCTGGTACACGTGGCCGGAAGTTCTGCGCGACGCGTGTACTAGAGCCCGACGGACTCGAAGTCAAAGCTCTTGGGCAGCGGATCGGGCACCTGCTCCGGGCTGCCGTAGGCGATCACGATCTCCTGGTGCTCGGCGAGCACGATCCGCGTCGGGTCGGCCGTGACCTCCTGGCCGTTGACCCACACGCGCAGCTGCGTGCCGGCCTTCTCGCACAGGCTGCCGATGCATGTGGCACGCAGCGGCAGACCCCACACCGCGAAGAACTGGCCGAGGGTGAAGGACCGCTGCGTCGGCGATTCGACGTGCAGGATGCCGTCGGTCTCGTGCGTGTGCAGGTCGGAGATGAAGCCTCCGTCGGCGTCGATCCCGATCTGCGCGGGGACCGTCACCTTCTGCCCGTTGACGTAGAGGTCGAGGTGCTGGTGAAGGTGGACGACCTGGCCCTCCTCCCGCAGCGGCTCAAGGCCGATCTCGCGCAAGCGCAGCTGCAGCGAGGCGCCGTTGTTGGCCGGCCACGGCGGCGCGCGCTTCAGCGCGCCGGGCAGCGCGGCGATCGACCCGAACGCCGGCCCGAGCTGGACGCCTTCGGTCGCGGTGGTGGACGTGCCGGTCGCCGGGCTGGTGGACGCGCCGTTGTCGTCGCCGTCGGACCCGCCGCAGCCCGCGAACAGCGCGAGCACGACGGCCAGGAGCGTGGCGCGCACGCGGTAGCCGGAGCTCATCGCGGCCATCACATCACATCGGGCGCGGGCGTGAATCCGTAGCCTGCACGCCATGTCCGACGACGACCAGCTCGACGCGCGCAGCTCCAAGGAGCTGCACGACCTCGCGGTGCGCTACGCGCTGCGCCATCTCGACATCCCGTTCTTCATCCGCCTGATGCAGGCCCTGCCGGTCGCCGAGGCCGCTGCCGGCGAGATCGACGAGGCCGAGGCCGATGCGATGACGCTGCGTGCGCACATCGACGACGTGACCGACGCGGGTGAGGGCGAGGTCGCCGAGCTGCTGCGGCCGCTGTACCTCGAGTACCTGCGCGAGCACGGCGTCACGCCGCAGTAGCGTCCGGCGCCGCTAGATGGTTGGCGGGCCCCAGGGACCGCCGTCGGCGACGCCGTAGGTCGGGTCCGTGGCGCCCTTCTGGTCCTCTCGCCATGCCGCCAGCCCGATGAGCGGGATCAACAGCGCGATCGAGATCCACCACATCGCGGCGGAGGGCCACAGCAGCGAACCGAGAACCGCCGCAACGGTGAGCAGCCAGGCCACCGCCCAGCACAGGCCGCTGCCGATCCGCAGCTGATCTCGCATGATCGTCATTGTGACGGCGGGCGCATGCCGCGGCAACTAGCAGCTGCCGACCGGTGAGAGGCTCGCAAGCGTATTCAGCGCGACGTCGAGCGGTTCGTCGTCGGCAATCACGCGCAGCATGGTCGAGTGCGGCGACTCGGTCAGCTCGCCGCACGCGGTGCGGCCGTCGTTGGTCTGCAGCTGGACGTCCGCCGTACCGTCGCCCGCGGCGCCGGCCTGCTCCTGCGGCCACCACGAAGCGGCGCTCGCCAGCGCGAGCGCCGCGATCGAGAGAAACGTCGCCACCAGCCCGCGCGTGAGCTGGCGGCTCGTCAGCTCGATCGGCGCCTCGCCGCCCGCGGACGCCTGCGACTCACCGCGGTACAGCGGCCACGCCGCGCGGCCGACGAGGTAGATCCCCGCGCAGGCGAGCACCAGCGCGACGAGCACGAGGATCCCCGACATCACCTGCAGCCCCCAGGGATTCGTCGAGTCGCCGGTCTGGATGACGCCGCACAGCCCGATGAAGCCGAGCGCCGCGAGCTGGATCCCGTGCCAGCCCTTCGCCGAGGCGCGCAGCTCGGCGAGGCGGTCCTGCGCTGCGGGGGCGCTGTCGCTCATCGCGGTACGCGAATGCTACGCCCGGCGCCTGCGTAGTTGTGGTTAACGCGGCCGGGCGGGCCAGAGGCCCGCCCGTTCAAACCGCCCGGTCATAGATCGCCGCTGAACTACTACGTCCCCGGAGTGTGTGTCACCGGGGTTAACGTGACACTCCCGACCACCTGGACTGGCCGCGCGCCCGAGGGCGTGCGCGTTGCCGGGCTGAGCGCCGAGGCGTTCCGGTCGAGTTGGCGATCCGCCGGTCGCCAGAGGGTAGCGGCTGCCCCTAAGCGCGGATCAAGGCTCGCCGCGCTCGTCGGCCGGCTCAGCGGCCGCGACGGGCGCGGGTCCACCACCAGCCCGGGCGATCGCCGCTGCGCGATCCGCGCTCGTGAGCCGGCGGTAGCGGGCGCCGTCGCGGACCCACGCGCGAGCGCTGGCACGCGGCAGCCCGCGCTCGCGCAGCGGCGCCGCGAGCGGCCGGTGCCACGTCGTCAGCGGGATCTCGCGCACGACGTGGACGATCTGCGGGCGCTCGGCGGGCGCGAGCGCCCGCAGCGCCCGCGCGATCTCCGCCCCCGTCAGCCGGGCGCCGGGACGCAGCGTGACCGCCGCGACCGCGATCTGTGCCGTGGCGCCACGCGGGCGTACCCCGTAGGCGACGGCGAGGGCGACCGCGTCGAGCTCGCCGAGCGCCTCGGTGATCGGCAGCCCCGACAGCGCGCCAGAGTGCGTGCGGATCAGGGCGCGCGCGTCGCCGACGAGCCAGTGGTCACCGTCGGCGTCCTGACGGAAGAGGTCGCCGGTCGACAGCCACGCGTCGCCTCGCTCGAAGACCCCGCGCAGCGGGCTGGCGCAGATCGGCGCGACGCCGGGGCGCTCACGCGCGAGCAGCATCCCGGTCTCGCCGGGCGGGCACGCGAGCGCGAAGCCATCGGGACCCGCGAGCAGCCTGTCGTCGTCGGTGTCGTAGGCGGCGATCCGCAGCTCGGCGCTGCCGGGCAGCGGCCGCCCCTGGGCGCCGGGCTTCGTGTCGGCGACGTTGACGAGCACGGCCTCGCCCTCGGTCGAGCTGTAGAGCTCGAGCACGCGCGCGGGCGCGAAGCGCTGCTCGACGCGCCGCCACAGGCCGCGCGGCATGCCCGACCCGATGAACAGCCGGAGCGGGTGGTGGCGCTCGCTGCGATCGGGCGGGCGCTCGACGAGCGCGCGCAGCATCGTCCAGGTGTAGGAGCCGACGGTGACGCCGTAGCGGCGCACCTCCTGCCAGTACGTGGCCGGATCGAAGCCCTCGGCGAGCGCCAGCCGCGCGCCGCCCGCGATCGCCCCGCCGACGCTCATCAGCAGGCCCGAGGGGTGGTAGATCGGCGTCACCGCATAGACGGTGTCGGCCTTCGAGAGCGCCGCCGCCGAGGCGGTCCCGTACGCGGCGACGGCCCAGCGGCCGTTCGTCACGCGGTTGACGCGCGTGCGCGAGCCGAAGCCGGTGAACATGACGAACGCAAGCTCGCCCGCGCGGCCGGGGTTGGGCCTGAACCAGTCCGGTGGCGTGACCGCGGCCGGGTCGATGCGCTCCATGTCGATCAGCCCGCCGCCGAGCGCGCGCGGTCGCGCGCCGCCGCCGAGGACGAGGACAGCGGCCGCGCCCGCCTCGGTCGCGCCGGTCGCGAGCGCGGGGTCGGCCACGACGCGGCTGGTCTCCCCCAGCTCGAGCTCGCGCGCGATCGCGCCGTCGGGACGCAGCAGCACTGCGACGGCGCCGAGCCGGTTGATCGCCACGACGACGACGAGCGCGCTCGGGCGCGTGCGCATGAGCACGCCGACGTGCTCGCCGCGGCGCACGCCGAGCAACAGCAGCCCGCGCACGACGTTGTCGATGCGCTGCTTGACCGCGACGTGCGTGTGGGCGCGATCGCCGAAGAGAAAGGAGACGGCGTCGGGCGCGTCGCGCGCCTGCTCGTCGAGCAGCAGCCCGGGCGAGATGCGCGTCGCGGGGCCGACGCGGTCCAGGCGGCTGAGGCGCGGCAGCGTGCGGGCGGCCTCGCGCGTGATCGTGTGGGCCAGCGCCACCGCGCGCGTCGCCGTGCCGAGCACCTGCCGCGCGGCGCCGCCGCCGACGCCCGTGACGAGGTCGAGGCCGACGCCGAGCCGCGTCGTGACCGCCGGCTCGGGGTCGGGTTCGTCGGCACCGATCGCGTGGATCTCGTCGGGCAGCGGCGCGTCTGCGTCGTCGCAGAAGCGTGTCCAGCCGGCGACGGCGGGCCACGTGGCGACTGACGCGGCGCTGCCGACGACGAGGCCGAAGTGGCCCGCGGGGAGCGTGAGCTCGTAGACGTCGGCGTGCGGCGCGGCACGGCGGACGGCCCGCACGGCCCGCGGCGGCGCGATCTGATCGACCTCGCCGACGACGGTCAGCACCGGCAGCGTCATGTCCGCGAGCGTCACGAGCCGCTCGTCGATCACGAAGCCGCCCGACAGCAGCCGGTTGTGCGCGACGAACTGCGTGACGAAGTCCGCGAGCGCGGGGCCGGGCCACGCGACCCAGCCGCGGGCCTCGAGGAACTGGCGCTGGCGCTCACGCGGCAGGAGCGCCTCGCGGTCGTGCAGGGCGAGCACGAAGCTCAGCTGCTGGCGCAGCGTCTTGACCGGGTCCAGCAGCCTGAAGCCGAGCCGGCTGGCCCACGCCGGCACGGCGTGGCCGTAGTCGGCCAGCACGCGGTCGGCGAGCAGGTTGGCGGCGCGCACGGCGAGCTCCTCGGGGAGCCCGAACGGCAGCGCGCCGAGCGTGTCGACCGGAGAGCCGAACGTGATGATGCTGGCGAGCCCGTCGCCGCGCCGGTAGGCCGCGGCCTGGTAGCAGAACATGCCGCCCTGGCTGTAGCCGCCGAGGTGCACGTCGCGCCCCGTGATCGCGCGGACGCGGTCGATCGCGTCGCTGACGGCGACGACATGGTCGGCGAGCGTGCGCTCCAGGCCGCCCTGCTCGCGCTCGGGCGCGCCGAAGTCCACGACCCACGGGTCGACCCCGTGCTCCAGCAGGACGCTCACCGCGCTGGACCGGGGCGCGACGTCGTAGACGTCGGCGGCAAGCATCATCGGTGGGACGAGGAGGATGGCGGGGCCGGGTGGGGTTGCGCGCGCGTTCGTGGCGGGCGCGCGGTAGCGGCGCAGGCGATACATCGGCGTCCGCACGACGACGTCGTACGCCGACGCCTCCTCCGTGGTCCGCAGGCCGCCGAAGCGCGCGACCTCCAGCGCGTTCTGCGCGGCGGCGCCGAACCGCGCGGCGGGCCTGAGGACGAGCTCCGCGAACGGGTTCACGCGCCGGACGCTACAGCGGGCGCGGGCGCGTCCCGGCGCCACGTCGACCCGTAGCGCTGTCGGCGATCGACCCAAAGGACCCGCTCCCTGGGGGGTGTGACGAATAACCCGCGCCACGTGCGGCTCAGTCGTCACACCCGCCGAGCCGAGACCGATCCCTGGCGGCTCAGGCGGGACCCACCATGCACCAGATCGCCGTCGCCGGCCCGCCGCCGACGTTGTCGATCTGGTGCGGCAGCGACGTGTCGAACGCGATCGAGTCGCGCGGCCCGAGCTCGTACTCGTCCAGCCCCAGCACGATCCGGATACGCCCCGACAGCACGAGACCGTAGGCGCGCCCGGCGTGACGCGCCGCGCTCGGCTCCCAGCTCGACGACGAGCCGGCCTCGTACGTGACGAACAGGAAGTCCGCGTTGGGCTCGGCGAGCGGCGTCAGGCGCTCCCAGCACACGCCGGTACCGAGGTCGATCGTGCGGCGGTCGTCGGCGTGCAGGACAACGTCGGGCGTCGCGGATGCGGATGCGGACGTCGCGCGCTCCTGCATCACGGCCGGCGCCGACTGCACCCGCGCGCAGGGCACGCGCAGCAGGTCGTCGAGCGACATCTCCAGCTCGCTGACGATCGAGTAGAGCGTCATGACCGACGGCCGCGTCCGGCCGGTCTCGATCTGCGACAGCGCCGAGGGCGAGACGCCGAGCCGGCGGCTGAGCTCGCGCAGGCCGATCCCGCGCTCCTGACGAACGCCGCGCAGGCGCTGGCCCACATCGCCGGGCAGCGGATCGTTGACGCGCGGCGAAGCAGCCCTCTGCATCTTGACCACCGTAGCCAGGACTCCCGGTGTCTAAACGATCCGCTCACAGAACCCGCCAACCAGCGCCGCATCGATGCGCCCAGCGGCCACCCGCGTTCGAGCCCGACAAACGCGCGCGAACACGCCACCGGCCCAGGTAGCATCGGCGCATGCAAGCGGGTGATGGCGTCGTCGATCCGATCGAGGCGGTCGCCGCACGGATGGAGGCCGTGGCCGCGCCGTTGAGCGCCGAGGACGGCGTGCGTCGGTTCAACGAGCTCTACCTCGCGGTCACGCTCGAGGTCGCGCGCGTGGAGGCCGAAGGGGCGGCCTTCGAGGACGCCGCGTTCGTCTCGCGCCTGGACGTCGTGTTCGCCGACCTGTACTTCCAGGCCGTCGACGACGACGACGACGGGGCGCGGCGCAGCGTCTCGCGCGCGTGGAAGCCGCTGTTCGAGAAGCGCGCCGAGCGCGGCATCGCGCCCCTGCAGTTCGCGATCGCGGGCATGAACGCGCACATCAACCACGACCTCGCGCTCGCGCTCGTCGCGACGACGAAGGAGTTCGGCATCGGGCTGCAGCGCGACACGCCTCAGCACCGCGACTACGTGCTCGTCGACGGGATCCTCGAGCGCGTCCAGGAGGAGATCAAGGACCGCTTCACGACCGGCGTCATCAGGGACATCGACCGGGCCGGTGGCCGCGTCGACGACATGGTCGCCAGCTGGAGCGTCTCTCGCGCGCGCGACAACGCGTGGACCCAGGCCCAGACGCTCGATGCCCTGGGCGGCAGCTCGTTCCTGCGCAAGCAGTTCCTCGACGCGCTCGGGCGCAACGTCGGGTTCGCCGGCCGCGCGCTGCTCACGCTCACCGGCTGAGGCCGGCGCGGCCGTCGGCGCCCAGCGCTGCCTCGCCCTCCAGCGGCGCTGGTACCGTGCTGTCCATGACCGATCTGGGACCGGACCACTTCACCAAGCCCGTCAGCGAGGTTGATCCAGAGATCGCGCAGCTTCTCCGCGACGAGGCGCGCCGTCAGGAGAACACGCTGGAGATGATCGCCTCGGAGAACTTCGTCCCCCAGGCCGTCATGGACTGCCACGGCTCGACCCTGACCAACAAGTACGCGGAGGGTCTGCCCGGCAAGCGCTACTACGGTGGATGCGAGTACGTCGACGTCGTCGAGGAGCTCGCGATCCAGCGCGCGAAGGACGTCTTCGGCGCCGAGCACGTCAACGTCCAGCCCAACGGCGGCGCCTCCGCCAACGCCTCGGCGATGATGGCGATGCTCGATCCCGGCGACCGGATCCTCGGCATGCGGCTCGACCACGGCGGTCACCTCACGCACGGGATGAAGCTCAACTTCTCGGGCAAGCTCTACGACATCGTCGCCTACGGCGTCAGCGACAAGGACTCGCGCGTCGACATGGACGAGCTGCAGCGCCTCGCGGAGGAGACCAGGCCCAAGCTGATCCTCGGCGGCTGGTCGGCCTACCCGCGCCAGCTCGACTGGGCTCGCTTCCGCGAGATCGCCGATTCTGTCGGCGCCTACCTCCTGGTCGACATGGCCCACTTCGCCGGGCTCGTCGCGGCCGGCGAGCACCCCAGCCCGGTCCCCTACGCCGACGTCGTCACGACGACGGTCCACAAGACGCTCGGCGGCTCGCGCGGCGGGATGGTCATGTGCAAGGAGGAATGGGCCAAGAAGATCAACACCGCGGTCTTCCCCGGCCAGCAGGGCGGCCCGCTGATGCACGTCATCGCCGGCAAGGCCGTGTCGCTGAAGATCGCCGGGACCGAGCTCTTCCGCGAGCGCCAGCGGCGCACCCGCGCCGGCGCAGAGGTCGTCGCCGAGGAGCTGATGAGCGCCGGGGTCAACGTCCTGACCGGCGGGACCGACGTGCACCTCGTGCTCGCCGACCTGCGCGACTCCGAGCTGGCCGGGCCCGACGCCGAAGGGCGCCTGGACGAGATCGGCATCACCGTCAACCGCAACGCGGTTCCCAACGACCCGCGTCCCGCGATGATCACCTCGGGCCTGCGGATCGGGACGCCGGCGATGGCGACGCGTGGCCTGCAGGTCGACGACTTCCGCGAGATCGGCAAGATCATCGGCGAGGCGCTCACCGGGCCGTTCGACGCCAGCGACGTCGCGGCGCTGTCGGAGCGCACGCGCGCGCTGACCGAGAAGTATCCGCTGTACCCGCACCTGAGCTCGCCCGCGACGGTCTAGCCAAACCGCAACCGGCGGGCGCGGCGCGGCGCCGCCGCGCGCGGCTACGCGGGCGCGCCCGTGAGCGCCCCGAGGTTCAGGTTCTCGTGGATCGCCTTGACCGAGCGCGCCTTGTTCAGCGAGTAGAAGTGAAATCCCGGGACGCCGAAGTCGAGCAGACCCTGGCACTGCTCGGTGCAGTACTCGATGCCCATCTCGATCGCGTCCTCGTTGTCGTCCTCGACCTTGGTCAGCAGCTCGTCCAGCCGCGGCGGGATCTTCGCGCCGCACATGTTCGCGAAGCGCTGGCACTGGGCGGCTGACTGGATCGGCAGCATGCCCGGCACGATCGGCACGTCGATGCCCACCGCGCGGGCGTCCTCGGCGTAGCGGAAGTAGTCCTCGTTGTCGAAGAACAGCTGCGTGATGACGACCTGCGCGCCCGCGTCGATCTTCGTCTTGAGGAACTTCAGGTCGCTCTCGCGGCTCTCGGCGCGCGGGTGCGTCTCCGGGAAGCCCGCGACGGCGATCGAGAAGAAGTTCCACCAGCCGTGCTGGCCGCGCATGATCGCCTCGACGAGCTCGCGCGAGTTCTGGTAGCCGTCGGGATGGGCCTTCCACGGCGCGGTCGGACCCTCCGCCGGGTCGCCCGACAGCGCGATGATGTTCTGGATTTCGCAGCCCCAGAGGTCGCCGATGACCTCCTTGACCTTCGCCTGCGGCTGGCCGACGATCGTGAGGTGGCACATGACCTCGAGCTTCTCGCGGAAGTGCAGGCGCTTGACGACCTCGAGCGTCCTGCCCTGCGTCGAGCCGCCGGCGCCGTAGGTCACCGACACGAAATCCGGGTTGAGCTTCCTGAGCTCCTGGACCTCGTTGAAGAGGTTGTCCATGCCCTCGTCGGTCTTCGGCGGGAAGAACTCGATCGAGAAGGTGAGCCCTTCGCGGGCGTAGATGTCAACGAGCTTCGTCAAGTGAGGTTCCTCTACTGATCGCGGCCTGACACGACGAGCGTCCCGTCGTGCGGACCACAGACCGTAGATCACCGCGCTGCGGGGCGCGATTGATCGTGGCGCGTGCGCGGCTTGCCGATCGATCCGCTCCGCGCGGTGCGCCCCGCGTCAGCGCCCGTCCCAGGGCCGCCGGCGCGGCCACCACGCCGGCACCGCGGACCGGTAGCGCTCGTACTGCTCGCCGTAGCGCTCGGCCAGGGTCGGCTCCTCGTACGCGCGGACGAAGGCGGCCACGCTGGCACCGAACAGCGCCGCGTACGCGAGCAGCCCAGGCCGGCCCAGGATCAGGGCCTGGCCGACGATCGTCGCCGCGACCGCGAGGTACATCGGGTTGCGCACGTAGCGGTAGAGCCCGCCGACGACGAGCCGCTGCGTCGGCGCGACCGGGGCCGGCGTCCCGATCCCCTCCAAGACGAAACGTCCGACGGCGTGCAGCAGCACCGCGCCACCGCCGCCGACGAGCACCCAGCCGGCCACCTGCAGCCCCGGCGGCGGCGACCGCGGCTGCCAGCCGGTCAGCGCCCACGGAAGCAGCCCGCCGACGACGCCCGGCATGAGCACCAGGAAGACGAGGCTGCCGAGCGCGGCACGCAGCCGGGGCATCACCGCATTCTGCCGCCTGGAACGGTGCGAGCGGCTGTGCATCTGAAAAATCGCTGCCGGTTAATGTCGCCCTCCGTGCCACGCGGGCGACCTCCTCAGTCGATCGACCCGACCGCCTCCTCTGCGGCTCGATTGGGTGCCGAGCTGCGCGCCCGCCGCGTGGCACATGCGTTGACGCTCACCGGGCTGGCCAGCCGGATCGGCTACACGGCCCAGCACCTCTCCGATGTGGAGCTCGCGAAGAGCACGGCAAGCCAATCGTTTGTAGCCGCCGTAGACGACGCGCTCGACGCCGAGGGACGCCTCGTGGCGCTGTATCCGGCCGTCCTCATCGAGCAGATCCTGGAGCGTCAAAAGCGCGCGAGTGCGCGTCGTGAAGCGCTACGCTGCCCGCAGGAGGCAGACGACGTGAAGCGACGGGAGTTCATTGGGCTGGGACTGGCGGTGGTACTGCTCGGTCCCGAAGCCGCAGCGAAGGCCAGCAAGGACGACTGGGATCGCATCGCCGAGGCGTGGTCCTGCGAGATCTCCACTGCACCCGACCGAAATGCGTTGCTGCCCGGCCTCGTCGCCGACCTGAAGCGCCTGCACGCGAGCGGCGGGCCGCAGCGCGTGGTCGCGCAGCTGTCGAGCTACGCGGCGACCATCGCCATCACCAACGGCGATACGGAGCTCGCGCGCCGCTGGTGGCGTCGCGCGCGGGCGAGCGCCGTCGCCGCGGGCGACAGCCAGCTGGTCGCCTACATCACGGGCCGTCAGGCCATGCAAGCGCTCTACGGCGCCTACCCACCGCACCACGTGGTGCTTCTCGCCGACGAAGCCCTCCGCGCCACGAACGCGCCCTGTACGGGCCGCATGAACGCGCTCGGCGCCAAGGCGCGGGCGCTGGCCATGCTGGGCCGTCAGCGGTCCACGAGCGAGACGCTGGCGGCGCTCGAGCACACGTTCAACCGCCTCCCTCCCGAGGTCACGCGGGACAAGCTGTCGTCACGCGGCTGGGCCGAGGAGCGCCTGCATCACGCCCGCAGCTACTGCGCCATGTACGGCATCAGCCCTGCGGCCGGCGACGTCGCGCGTGAGGAGGCGCTGCGGCTGTACTCGGACGCGTCCTGGCTGGACCGGGCCCAGATCAAGCTGCACCGTGCCACCTCTGAGGCTGACCCGCACGATGCCGTGGCGACCCTGACGGACCTGAGCGACACCCAGCGCAGCGACCGCTTCGTTCAGACGATCGCGGCGCGGGTGCTCGCCGCCTGCGAGGCCCGCAAGGTCGCCGGCGTCGCGGAGCTTCGCGAAGCGCTCTGACCCGCGGCGGGTGAGGTCGGACCCACGCTGCGGGATTCTCAGCCGCCGCCGATCGTGCTTCCCGTACCTCCCCGCCCGGGTAGGATTCTAGAAGCTTGTTGCTAGTTTTCTTCTGCTTCTGTATGTTCGTCTGGCGAGACCGTCAGGGAAGACGTCCCCCGTCTGAACACAGCAGTTCGTCAGGGAGCTGAGCCGAAACCCGGCTCGCTGCTCCCGCGCCCCGGAGAGCGCCGTGTTCGTTGCCAGCGTGCGACGCAGTCGGCGCTCTGCATCGGGGTCTTGATCACCACCTCAGGTCGGACGTTCCTGGTGCTTTCTGCGCCACGTGACCGCCTGGCAATCCGCCGGTCCCTCCAAGAGGAGTAACTATGCATGTCCTTCATCAGCATCGAATCCGCAATGGCATGCTCGCCGGCACCATGGCTGTGGCCATCGGACTGGTCGGCGGCACCGCTGCCGCCCAGGCCAGCGACTGCGTCGTGAGCGCCGGTGTCACGCAGACCCCGACGGTCGTCACCGGAACCAGCGGCAACGACACGATCGCTTGCGGCGGCCAGAACCCCGGCAAGACCATCAATGGCCTGACCGGCGACGACACCGTCACCGGCACGGACTTCGTCGACATGATCAACGGCGGCGCCGGAACCGACACGCTGACCGGCGTCATCGGCAACGACATCATGTCCGGCGGCATCGGCAACGACACCCTCACCGGCAGCGCAGGCGACGACAGAATGGCCGGCGGCGGCGGCAACGACACCGTCACCGGCAGCGAGGGCATCGACACCCTGACGGGCGACGCAGGCGGCGACACCCTCAACGGCGGCGACGGCAACGACTCCCTCAACGGCGGCACCGGCGCTGACATCATCAACGGCGACGCCGGCAACGACAATCTGTTCGGACCGGCCAACGACCTCGCGGTCGACCGCCTCAACGGCGGAACCGGCACCGACACCTGCCAGTCCGGCGGGCTGCTCTTCCGGGACATCCTCACCAGCTGCCCGTAGCCAGCTCCCCCGAGAACGGGGATCTAGCACAAGGCGCCGACCAGCGCGTCCGCAGTCAGCGGATGCCATGCGAGCGCCACCGAGTCAAGCCACGGCGGCTCCGACCTCCCCAAGAGGTCGGAGCCGCCGTGCTGAGACGGGTCGATGGAGTCTTGACACGGCGGTATCAACAGGCGCTGCTGCGTGCTCTAGTCGACATGAACGTCTCCGCGCGCGCGCCGATCGACGCCCGCCCCAACGGACAACACCGCCAGGCACCTGATGGCGGCGAACTGCTGCCTGCCAGCGCCGCAACTCGCGCCCGCAAGCAGTTCTCGGACGACATGACGGCGACGCTGCGGACGAACACGGTGCTGAACCTCTGCGTGCGCGCCGGCCTGGCGATCATCGCGCTCGCGGCTGCTGCGTCGGCTGTTGCGTACACCTGGCTACGGGGCGACGAGCTCGCCCAGGCCATCGCCGGCGAAGGCGACGCTGGCGACCTGCTCGCGGTGGCGATGCCCTTCCTCTTTTTCGTGCTGCTGAGCGCTCTCGCCGGCGTGGCCGCCGCGGTCGCTCACGCGCGAGGTCTTGAGGAGACGAGCCGCACGCTGGAAGCACTCACCCGGATCGAGCGCGAAGGTGAGGTCGCTGTCTCCGCGCGGGGTCTGATCTTCTCCTTCGAGGAGAAGTTGCACAACGCGCGACACGCGTTCACGCTCCAGCTCTGGCTGGGCAGGACGATGTTCCTCGTGTGCCTGGGCCTGCTCGCCGCGACGCTCATCAACGCCCTGGCCGATGAGGGCTTGGCGAGCATCGCGACGGGAGCAGGATCGGTCTTCGCCGCGTTTCTGGGCGTCACCAAACGCGTTCCCCACAACGTAGGGCGTCACCTTGCCGACGTCGTCCAGATCCAGTCGATCATCACCGGCTGCGATCGCCAGATCAGCCTGCTCGAGAGCGCTGCTCTAGCCGCGCTCAAGAACAACGCCGATCCGAACACCGCGCACCGGTTCGTGCTCGAGGCACAGTCGCGCATCGACGAGGTCGTCGATCGCGCCGTCATACGGATTGAGGACTTCGCCGATCCGGGTGCCGAAGCGGACCCAGGGCGTTAGTCGCAGGCGTAGCTGGAGCCTGCGCACGAGCGCTGCGGAGAGACTCAGCGACGAGCGACGCTTACGCGGCCATGAGCGCTTGCAGTACGACCAGCGCCGGGTACTCGTCGCGCGGGCACCGTTCCCGGTAGTAGGCGTCCCAGTAGCTCACTGCACGTTCTTGGGTTTGGGCGAGTAGCCGCGCGTTGGATCGCGCGAATCGGCTCAAGGGCTCAGCGATCTCCGCGTGTTCGAGCAGTCCGTCGCGGATCAGCGTTGCGATCTCGATGACTGGTTCGCCGAGCAGGTGCACGACGTACGGAGCAACCCACTCGTCCCCTGCGCGCAGCAGTTGCCGGCAGCAGCGTTCGCGCACATGGAAACGCGCCGAGCAGCCGGTCGTCGTCAGCCATGAGGACACAGGCTAGACATGTCCGTACCGCATGTGCGGCGACCGCCGGAGTGAGCCATCCCGGATCAGATCGCAACTCTTCGGATCGAGACACTCACGCTGCGGCAAGCCTATTGCGGCCAGCCTGCCACGCAGGGTGAGCAGCGCGATCGTCGGCTAGCCCACCCGCGGGCGCGGCGCGACGCGCAAGATGCCCAGAGCCCTTGTGGGACGGCCCACTTCAGCACGCCGCTGCGGTAGGCGTGGTCGCCGGGGTGGGCTGGCGTGAATACGAACGTGCGCGCGGTTCCGCAGCTGACTGCCCCCTCGGAGGCGACGATCGGCTGCCTGGTCGGCGAGAGGAAGCGCCATTCAGGCCAGGCGACACCGTGAACCGTGACGCTGTGGTTTCGCGGCTTGTCCATCGCACCGACGAGGTGCATTCGGACCTGGCGGTCTACGGGCACGCGCCACACCGGGTGGCCGGATGGTCAATGTCGAGCCAGTCGATGGCAGAACCGCCGGGGCCGACGGCAGGTCCAACGGGTTCTGAGCGGTAGTTGAACCCCTTCTGGCCTTGGTCCTCGTGGTCGAGCTCGTCCTCGCCGCTGCCTGGCGGCTCGTCCGCGATGGGCATGTAGATGTTCCCGCGCAAGAACAGGCGCAGCCCGTCTTGCATCAGGAGCACGACCTCTTCCTCTCGCCGTTCGGGCTGTCCGGGTTCTTGCGACACAAGCGTCGCCCGTGCGCCGTGCCAGGCCTCGGCCGCGCCGCGCATCGCAGTGTTCTCGTCGGCGGTGACCCTGCGTGGCGTCACGTTCTCCGCCTCAATCACGAGCGCGCCGATGAGCCCGTGGTGGCGGTGGTTGCGGAAGTCGGCCATGTCCTGCAGCAGCACGGGGCCGAGTGGCTCGCCCGCGTTGGCGGGCTCGTCGGCCGGCAGGACTGGTGCAGCCGGCGGGCGTTCGGCGTGCCACGTGTACGTGCGTGTCCCGCCGGGCGGCACGGTCTGCTGCGGGTTGCGGCCGACGTTCGCGCCGTCGCTGCGCCGGACGTCGTAGCGCACGAGGTCGGCGTGCATCGAGACGTGCGACGAAACCGGGCGCTCGGGCCGGAAGGTGCCGGGGTCGCGCACCTCGAGCGGCACCGACGGGGCGAACGGCTCGGGCTCAAGACCGGCGGGAAGGCGATTTTCCAGCGTGACCTGAACGTACTCGCCTTCTCGGCACCGGAGCACCAGCGGCTCGGGGTTGGCCACGTCGGGCACGGTTTCCGTAGCGCCATCTGGTGAGGTCACGGACACCAGGCGGTAGACGAGCCCGAAGGGGTCGACCAAGTCCGGCGCGCGATACGTCACCCGCCTCGGCTCGGCGACGACGTGAAAGCGGCGGACCCTCGCACCGGAGGGCAGCTCAGGCGCGTCAATCGGTTCGGGTGTTGACTCCTCTACCACAGCTTCGCCGTCGGCGAGCTTGAGGAGGCCGTGCGTTTCGATCCGTGCCGCGTCATTGCGATGCACGCGGATGAGACCCCAGCAGCCAAGCCACAGGTCGTCGGCGCCCGAGAGCTTGTAGAGGTGATCGCCGCGTCCGACGGGCTCGTCGACGATGAAGGTGAAGGCCTCCGAGATGCCGAGGGTCTGCTGGTTACGTGTCACCGAGTCCAGATTGCCCCGGAAGCGCCGCCAGCGCAGATCGTGCGCTTGGAAGCTGTGTTGCTCTTCGTGTGAACCTTGCAGGATGCGAATCCAGATCGGGTCCTGCTCAAACGTCGTGAGGAGCGGCATCGCGGGGTCGCGGCCGTGGAACGTCGAGCTGAACCAGAAGGCGGGGTCGCCCGGGCGCTCGCGGATGGGCTCGTTGCGGTAGCTGAGCGCCATCATGCCCTGGTCGCCGTGCCCTCCGGGGTGCGGCGGCGGATTGAGGGCTTGCCCGTCGCGGTCAAACATCGGGATGAAGTCAGCGACAGCGATGCAGAACTCGCGAAACCACTGCGGCCCGCTGAGGTCGTCGGGGTGGCGCCGGACGCGGGCCTGTAGCCCAGTCACGATCTCGCTGTCGGCGAACGGATCGAGGACCGTTGCACCGGCGGGTTCGACGAGTAGGCCGCCGAAGAGTCCGTGCTTCTGCCGGAAGTTGGCGAACAAGTGGTCGTGGAAGAAGATGACGCCGAACTCCTGGTCAGCCCACCAGCGGTACACCATCTTCTTGCCGATCACGGCGCCGCTCATGTAGTTCCAGCCCACGCTCGCGCCGTCGGCGCACACCGGGTCGGACTTCACCATATGCACGTGCGCCGAGCACTCGCCTTGCCATGGCAACGCGTCGCAGGGCGGAAAGCGAACGTCGAACGGCGTCTCGTCGATCACCGGCGGCGTGTCGTTCTGCAGCCGCACGTTGACGATCTGCCCGTGCTGGGCGCGGAAGAACAGCGGCTCCTGCGGGCCGGGCCGGTCGTCGGAGCCCTCGGCTTCGAGGTAGAACAGGTGGCCGTCCGGATCGTGCCAGCCTTGGTCGTTGTAGACGATGTCCCGGCGCGCCACCACCATGTCGTGGCACACCTCCCTGTCGCTGTTCCACATGAACTGCGGGCGTATCGCCGGGTCTGCCGCCTGTTCGTCGTACGCCGCCTGCTGCTGCCTGCGCAGCGGGTTGCGGGTAAACAGCTCCCCAGGCACGGGCTCGGTGTTGAAGGCGTTGCGCTCGAGTAGCGTCGGCACTGGGCGGTAGTCGAAGTCCGCCGGCATGTCGGCTGCGAGCAGCGAGTCGAACTCGCAGTACGGCGCCTCGTCCGGCTCGAGCACGCGGTCCGGCCACGGCGGGATCGGAGACTTCTGCTGCACCTTGCCGGGGATGTACAGCGGGTATCCCGGACACGTCGGCGTTGGGTTCGGCGTCGGGTTCGGGGGCAGTGGCCGGTCCGGCAGCGGCAGCAGCCGCTCGACGCGCGTGCCGTCCGGGTAGCGCCCGATGCGCCGCCCCGCGTACACCGTGTCACTGTTATCTATGAGGGCGCCGTCCTCGCCCAGCTGCAGCGTCTCGAACGTGCGGAACATCCCCCACACCCCCTCGTGGAAGTGTGGGTAGAGGTGACAGTGCCAGATGACATCCGCGGGCGACCTGGTGGCGGTTGCCCGCGCCCCACACCGGCTCGATCGTGTGCGCGGTCTGCGGGCTGACGGAGATGGCGTCGATGCGCGGCGACGTCTGGTCCTGCGGCACAGCGTGCCACTCGTAGAAGTGCAGGTGAAAGACGTGCGTCTCCTTGACGCCGGCGTGCACGAAGCGTATGCGCACCGGGTCGCCGACGTAGGCCTTGAGGATCGGCGTCGCGGGATCACCGAACATCCAGGAACTGTGGTGCTGCTCCTCGTTGAGCACTGGGCGCTCGAGCACGTGTCCACCTTCGATGAGGCCCCACAGCGTGTGCTCGCGGTTGATCATCGGCTCAGAGCGGTAGGAGATCGGCATGATCGGCAGCTCATCGTGGGTGCCGTGCGCGCCACCCGCGCTGCCATGGTTCTCCGTCTCGCGATGCGCACCGTTCGCCTCCGCGCACGGGCTCACCGGTGGGTCGGTGAGCGGCGGCACGAACTCGGGCTCGTCATGGAAGAACACGACGAACTCCCGATGGTCATCCCTGTCGAAGCAAGCGTAAGGCTGCGGCGCGGGCCAGACATGCTCGTCCAGCGTCGTCGTGGACGTCGGAATCGTGTCCGACGGCACCACCCCGGACGGGATCACGTCGAGGTTCAGGCCATCCAGCTCCCCATCCGCCGACGTCCTGCCCGTGACCGGATCACGCCAGATGGCGCCGGGCGGCTCGACGACCAGTGCGCCAAACAGCCCGTGCACGTTGGTGCCGTCCTGGCCGCCGGAGTAGTCACCGGCATCGTGGAAGGGGAACACGCCTTCGTGGGCGCAGTGCCAGCGGTACGTCCGCGTGTCGCCTGGGTCCACCAGCGTGTCCGGGTTGGCACCCACCGCCGAGCCGTCGTCGGTCGTGACCGCGTACCCATCGGCGATCAGGTGAAGGCCGATCAGGCGCCCGGAGATCTCGTTGCGCAGCACCACCTCAAGGTCGTCGCCCACGTTCGCGCGCAGCACAAGCGGTCGGACGAGCGCGTGGGGTTGACGCGCCTCCCGGCGCGCCTGATCGAGGTCGGCCACATCCGGGATCTCCATCTGCAACTCGTCCGCGACGAGCTTTGCTGCCGCGTAGAGCGCATCCAGCCCCGAGCTCGTCCAGACTGCAGAGCCGCGATGTACTCAAGGATCGGCACGTTCCTCGTGAGCGCAAACAGCAAACCGTTGTGGTCGTGGGGAAACCGACCTTGTAGCTGATGGTGAGCGGCGAAAGGAGTCGCCGTACGCTATGGACTCCGGTGGCGGCGCCGGCAGGCGGTCGTGACCGTTATACCCAGTCGCCCGCGCCATTCGACCATCCGTGGTCGTAGCGGCCCCCTTGGCGCGGGACGCTGTCGCACGACACGCTGACGCCCGCACGCGATGATCCGGCACCGGCACCAACGCATCGACGTGTGACTGCTACGGCTGGCGAGCGCCCCGCCACGGCTCAGCGCGAGAACCAGCACGCTGAGCGAGCGCCGTGCTCGCCCGCTCAGGATGCACAGACCGCCTTATTCGACGCGATCGATGAGGAACGCGATGCGCACGTGGGCGCGCCACTCGTCGAGATTGTCGCCGCGCAGGCCAGTCGATACGACGTCGACGGCCTTGATGTTGCGCAGCGTTTGCTTCGCCTCGTCGAGCGCCTGCTGGACAGCGTCGTCCGAGCTCGTCTTGGAACTGCCGACCAGTTCGATGATCTTCACCACGGCCATGGTTCTCCTCCTGTCGCGGACCTCACCAACCCTACCGGCGCGGCGGCGCTTGTACTGGGGCAAGCGCCACCGCGACCTGGATGTCGAGCATGGTGCGTCCAAGCGAACCTCCTGCGACCGCCTGGGTCTGTCGCTTAATCGTGTCGCCGTTGACGCGACCGGTCGGAGCGACGACCGGTGCCCTCAGCGCACGCAGCTGTGGCGCGCGAATCGTTCGCGCTCAGCGCCGCCCCTTCCGGGGTTCGCGCTCAGCGCCCCTTGCGGGCTGTCCCTATGCGGCTGGCGACTGACTTGACCCCCTGCTTGACCGCCTCGCCCAGAGACTTTGCCGTCGAGACCGCCGCGTTTCCGGTGGACTTCGCGGATTGCTTGGCGTCAGCACCGCTCTTCTCCGCCGCGTTGCGCTGCCTCGTGGCTGTGCCTTTCTTCGCCGCCGCCTGTCGATCGGCCTTCGTCCGCTCCGCCATGCTGTTGCCCCCTTACGTCGTCGCCATCTCGCGACTATCTTCGCACTCCCCCGCCGCCGACACTCAGAGCTCGGCGCGATTTAAGCCAGCAAAGCATCCGAAATGCGCTCGCGGCGACCCAGCGGCGGTGACGGTCCTTCAGCCGATCGGCGTTCAGCGGCGTCCCGTCAGCGGGTCGTCCACCGGCGTGGCGACCGCAACCTGCCGGCGCTCGACTGCTGACCGCACCGAGCTGTCTGGCGGGATGCGCCGCGCCGCCGCGGTCTCTGTTGGCCAGAGAGTTTCGCTTCTCGACGGTTCCAGCGCTCGTTGCCGCCGCTCTGGGCCCGAAAGGCAGCAGCGACCGGACGACGGCACGGCCAGCACCACCCGATCCACATGGTCGTGACGCGTCAGGTTGCGATATCCGCACCTCGCGCGACACGACCACCCGATCCACATGGTCGTGACGCGTCAGGTGCGATACCCGCGCCTCGTGCGACACGACCGCCCGTGCCGACCGGAGACCGACATTAACGGCCCGTCAGCGGAGGGGGTGGGATTCGAACCCACGGTAGCGGGGTTACCACTACAACGGTTTTCGAGACCGCCCGATTCAACCACTCTCGCACCCCTCCAGGGCCCGACGCGGGACGTGAAGGGTAGCGGTGCGCCGCTCAGCGCCGCGAGCCGAAGAAGTCCGTCAGCAGCGCCGCGCACTCGGGCGCGAGCAGCCCGCCCGCGACCTGCGGGCGGTGGTTCAGGCGCGGCTGCGCCAGCACGTCGAGCACCGAGCCGGCGGCGCCGGCCTTGGGGTCGGTGGTGCCGTAGACGAGGCGCGGCACGCGCGCGAGCACGATCGCGCCGGCGCACATGGCACACGGCTCGAGCGTCACGTACAGCACGCAGTCCAGCACGCGCCAGGAGCCCAGCACACGGCTGGCCTCGCGCAGCACGAGCAGCTCGGCGTGCGCCGTCGGATCCTGGCGCAGCTCGCGCTCGTTGTGGCCCGCGACGATGACCTCGCCCTGGTGCACGACGACGGCGCCGATCGGCACGTCGTCGTGCACCAGCGCTTCCTGCGCCTCGCGGATCGCCAGGCGCATGAAGTACTCGTCCCGCGGAAAGAAGGCCGCCGCCATAGGTGCCAGCAACTATGCCAGCGCGCTGAACGTGACCTGCGGCGTAACCACTGGCCATCCGTACTGTTTGGTTCCCTGCAGCTCCTGATCTCCCTCTGCCTGTGACCCGACTCTCAACCCTGCTGCGCGCAGGGGCCGCGGCTGTGCTCGCAGCCGCCGCCCTGCTGCCCGCCACCGCGGTCGCCGCCGAGCGCCCGCTGCTCGCACGCGCGGCGTACGTCCCGAACGACTCCGGCGTGGCGGCGGCGGCCGCGAACGCCGGCTGGGCGTCGGTGCAGTGGGAGCTCAACGGGCCGTTCGGGATCAACGCGCCGGAGGCGTGGTCCCAGGCCAGCCGCCTCGGCGGCAGCGGCGGCCGGGGCGTGACGATCGCCGTGCTCGACAGCGGCGTCGCGTACGCCAAGCGCGGCCCGTACCGGCGCTCGCCGGACCTCGCGATCGCGCGCTTCGCGAAGGGCTATGACTTCGTCGACAGCGACCCGTACCCCAACGACGAGTACGGCCACGGGACGTTCGTCGCGAGCACGATCGCGGCGACCGCCAACAACGCCTACGGCACCGTCGGGGTCGCATACCGGGCGAAGATCATGCCGATCCGCGTGCTCGACTTCGAGGGCCGCGGCTATCCGTCGACGATCGCCCGCGCGATCCGCTACGCCATCCGCCACGGCGCCGACGTGATCAACCTCTCGCTCGAGCTCTACGACGGGCCGCCGCTGGCTCCGACGCCGCGCAGCGTGACCGCCTCGCCCGCCGTGCGCTCGGCGCTGGCCGAAGCCCGCCGCGCCGGCGTCGTCGTGGTCTCCGCCGCCGGCAACAGCTCCAACCCCCACGTGCCGGCCAAGAAGTACGACACGCTGGCGATCAACGTCGGCGGCACGACCGAGCATGGCTGCCTCGGCGAGTACTCCAACCGCGGGCCGGGCCTGGACCTCGTGGCGCCCGGCGGCGGAGCGGACGCCGAGATCCCCGGCGACGCCAACTGCCAGGAGTCCGACGAGGCGGGCCGCGACATCTCTGGCGTGAGCTTCCGCGCCGAATCGCCCTCGCGCTTTGAGATCTTGCCCCGCTTTCGCGGCACCTCGACGGCGGCGCCCCACGTGACGGGCGCCGTGGCGCTCGTGCTCTCCTCCGGGATTCTCGGCGAGGCGCCGACGCCCGGCATGGTCGAGCGACACCTCGAAGCCACCGCGCGCGACCTTGGCACGCTGGGCCACGATCACTACTACGGCGCTGGGCTGCTCGACACCGCGGCCGCGACCGTGCGACCGCCCGCCGTCGTCGTCACACCGTCCGGATGATCAGCACCGAGCACGGCGCGTGGTGGGAGACCTTGTTGGGCACCGAGCCCAGCAGGAAGCGCTTGGCGCCGGTCATCCCCTTGTTGCCGACGACGATTAGGTCGCTGCCGCGCTCCTCGGCGACGTCGAGGATCGCGTCCGCCGGATCGCCCTGACGCGCGAACACCTCGACCTCGACGCCCGCCGCGCGGATCTCGCCGGCCGCCTCCTCGAGCGTCGCCAGCACGTCCTCGCGCGGGTTGATCATCCAGTGCAGGTCCTTGGGCACGACGATCGACTCCTCGCGCAGGCGCGCGTCCGACACCGGCTCGTAGGCGCTCACGAGCTCGATCCGCCCGCCGACCGAGCGCGCCAACTCGATCGCCTGCCGGACCGCCTGCGTGGCGGTGTCCGAGCCATCCGTGCCGACGACGATCGAGCGGAACATCCGGCTACGCCAGCTTCACGATCGCGATCACGATGCCCGCGAGGACGAAGAAGACGATCGCCGCCTGCATCCAGAGCCAGGTCGGCGACATTGCCGCTAGGTGGCCTGAAGCTTGGAGTCGATGGCGGCAGCCGCCGCCTCGATACGTGCGTTCGCCCGCTGGGTCGCTGCCATCAGTGCGGTCTGGGCTTCGCTGAGCGAGCGCGCGGTGGGATTGTCCAGCACGCGCCTAACCTTCTGGAAGTCCGTCCCGTAGCTCGTGAGCGCCCCGGTGAGCTGCTCGTGCTCCTCCTGCACGACGCTCGGTACGTCGATATTGCGCAGCTTCATGGCGAACGTCGCGATGGTCTTCTCAAAGCGCCGAAGGGTGCGACGGTACTGGCCAAGGCTATCTGACTTTCCCAGTTGCGACACCGCCGACGCGTTCTTCGCGAACTCCCGTTGCGCGGCGTTGAGCTCGCGCACATAGGTGTTCTTCTCCTCGCGGTCACCGCCGCCGCAGGCGCCCAGCGCGATCGCGCCGAACAGCAGCGCGGCCAATGCGACGATCCTCAGTGCCCCGGACATGGCCGGGCAATCTACCGGGCTCACCCGTCAGCGTGCCGGTTCGAGCACCGGCGCGGCCGGCTCGGGCGGCGCGTGCTGGGTCGTGCGCTGCTTGCGCTCGAGGAAGGGACGCTCGATGAAGCGATACGACAACGATCCGCTGAGGACGGTCAGCGGAAATCCGATCAGCGCCATGACGGCCAAGCGCGTCTCGATGCTCTCGCCGCGGCCGAGGATGTGGTCGAGCTCGAGCAGCACCCAGATGTGCACGAGGTAGAACGAATACGAGCGCGCCCCCAGCCACAGCATCGCCTTGTTGGCGAACAGACGCGGCGCGCGGCCGGTGCCGATCTGCAGCACGACGAGCCCGGCGAACAGCAGCCCGCTGGCGAGCGCCGCCAGCAGCGCACGGACGCCCAGCGCGCTGTGGATCGGCGTCTGTTGCGGGTTGTAGTCGCTCACGGCGTAGACGATCGCGCACAGCAGGCCGAGCCCGAACGCCGTCCACGCGACCGTCGTGGCGAGCAGCCCGCGGTCGCGCAGGCGGCGCGCGAAGAGCGGCTCGGCGATCCCGAGCGCGACGCCGGGCATGAAGCCGTAGAGGATCGCGGGCGGGCTCGTCAGCCAGGCGAAGAGGTACTTGTCGTGGGCCCGCAGGGCGATGCTGACGAGCGTCACGAGCGCGATCAGCCCGAGCGCCACCGTGGCGCGCGCACGGGCATCGTGCAGGCGGCCGGCGAGGCGGTACGCACCGTAGGCCGCGAGCGGGATGACCACGTAGAAGCCGACCTCGGAACCAATCGACCAGGCGGGGCCGATCGGTACCGAAGCCGGCCCTTGGGTCTGGCCCTGGATGAAGAGAAACTGGCCGATGACCTGCCACACGCTGCTCGTCCCGGCGCCCGGCACATCACCGAGCCGGCCGTCGAGGCCGAAGCGCAGCAACACGAGCACGGTCAGCACGTAGAACACCGGCACCACGCGCAGCACGCGGTTGCGGACGTAGTTGCGCAGCCGCGGCCTGCGCGTGCCGGCGACATACGCGCGCGCGTACGGGCGCGCGATGAGGTAGCCCGAGAGGACGAAGAAAGCCGACAGCGCGAGGTCGATGTGGCCGAGGATCGGTGCCGCCCAGCCGTAGCTGAGCAGGTTGTTGTTCGGCACCGGATCGGCGAGCAGGCAGACGTGCGTCGCGAAGACGAAGAGCGCGCCCACGCCGCGCACGCCGTCGCCGGCGATCAGCGTGCGGATCCCGACGTCGGGCTTGCGGTGCCCGGGCCCGGGCAGCGGGACGTCGGCCATGCGCGGCAGGGTAGTAGCCGGGCGCGGCGACGCGCGTCGCAGCGCGCGCCGGCCGCTACCGTGGACGGTGCGTCACTTCGACGAAATCGAGGCCCCCCGCATGCTGAGCTTCCTCTCCAAGCACAAGACCGAGATGCCGACCGCCGAGACGGCGCTGCCCGGCCGCTCGACGCCGATTGCGGTCCCCGACCGCCACTACGTCATCGACGCGCCGCTGCGCGGTCCCTTCCCGCCCGACACCGAGACGGCGATCTTCGGTCTGGGCTGCTTCTGGGGCGCCGAGCGCGTGTTCTGGCAGACGCCCGGCGTCTACACGACCGCCGTCGGCTACGCCGGTGGCATGACCCCGAACCCGACGTACGAGGAGGTCTGCAGCGCGCGGACCGGTCACAACGAGGTCGTGCTCGTCGTCTACCGCCCCTCGGAGGTCTCCTACGAGGATCTGCTCGCGACGTTCTGGGAGGCGCACGACCCCACGCAGGGCATGCGCCAAGGCAACGACGTCGGCACGCAGTACCGCTCCGGGATCTACACGACGACCGACGAACAGGCGAAGGCCGCCGTCGCGTCGCGCGACCGCTACCAGGAGGCGCTGGCCGCCGCCGGGCGCTCCGGCGAGATCACGACGGAGATCCTGCCGGCGCCGGACTTCTACTACGCCGAGGACTACCACCAGCAGTACCTCGCCAAGAACCCGCGCGGCTACTGCGGACTCGGCGGCACGGGCGTCACGTGCCCCGTGGGCGCCGGCGCGGAGTCCTGAGCGGCAGGCGCGACCCCGCGACGGCGGTGCCCGAGCTCTTCGCAGCCAAGCAGCTAACGTCGCGACCAGCCGGGCGCCACCACGATGTGGGCGGTCGCGTGGACCGGCGCGCCGCGATCGCACTCGACGGCGATGTGGTGCAGGTGCCAGTGCAGGATGCTCTCCGTGCCGTCGCCGAACAGCGCCGACAGGCGCGTGAGGTGCTCGGGCCAGGCCTCGGCCTGGTGCTCGCCCAGCCGGCCGTGGCAGGCCAGCAGCGCGTCGCGCCGCTCGCTCGCGCACAGCCCGGCGCCGACAAGGCGGTCCAGCAGCGGGCCCCAGCGCGCGGCGACCTGCGGCGCCGTGCCCGTGGGGTCGACGCCGCAGATCAGCCCGATCGAGCGCCCGACGCCCTCGTGGACCTCGACCCGCGCGCGCACGCTGCCGGCGGGCTGCACGATGTCGGCGAGCACCGCCTGCAGCGCGTGCGCCTCGCCGCAATCGCGCGTGGCCGCGACCACGTCGACGAGCTCGCCGCAGGGCAGCCCTGACAGCCACAACAGCACGTCGTCTGGATGGCCGGCGACCAGCCCGGCCCGATCGACGCGCGCCGCCTCGGGCAGGCGCCGCACGAGGGCGCGCATCGAGGTCAGCGTCGGCGGCTCCAGCGGCGCGTCGCGCAGCGCGTCGAGGCCGAGCTCGAGCGTCCGCAGGAGCACCTCCCGCGGGCGCCGCGTCGCCTCGGGCAGCCCGCCCGGCCGCACGCCGAACGAGAAGCTCGCAGCGTCACCCCGGGCGAGGTCGACCCATACGTCGCACGTCGCGCGGTGCAGCAGGAAACCGGGCTCCCGCCGGCCGCAGAAGCGCACGACCGGCGCCCAGCTCTGCGCCGTCGCCAGCGTGTCCGGCAGGTTCACGAGCGCATGGCGCCCCGCGAGCATCTGCATGCCGCCGGTCTCCGCGTCGGCGCAGAAGAGCACGTGGGCGCCGGCGGTCTGCGACCCGAGCCCGCACTCGAGCCCGAACCGCGCGGCGAACTCGGCGGGAACGCCGCTGCCGGCGCCGCCGACGCGGTCGGCGCTCGGCTCCCCGACCAGGGCGTCGGGCAGGTGGGGCAGGACGAGGTCGACGAGCTCGTCCAGCGTGGCATCGTCCGCCTCGCGGGCATGCCCCGCGCGGCCCTTCGTGGCGTCACGTCCGGACTGTGATGTGGCGGGCGACATAAGCGTAGGCCGGGCTATCCGTTGCGCCGGCGAACTCCCAGCGGCCTGAGCCGCCGAGAATCCGTAGCCGCATCCGCGTTTCGCGAGCAGATGTCTGTACCGCGGGCGGCGCTTCCCCACGCCGTCCAAGCGCTACCCGGCCGGGCGATCGCCCGGCCGGCCCCTCTGACTGCCCCCCGTGTTGAACCCCTCTACAGACCTCCGATGGGCGGTTCGGCGAAGCTAGCCCTGAGCGGATGGTGCCGCAAGCACCGCTGCCAAAGTATGTTCACTGCGACGCCAAAGACAGAGCTTTCTGAGCGGTTTCGTGCAGCTTTCGACACGATCCGCGCAGTCCCGACGCAGCATCGGGCCGCTCGGGGCCGGCGCTACGTGGTCACGCGGGCGGCGAGCACGACGTAGTGCGTGCCGCGCGTCTCGAGCCGCACGGCGTTGCTCGTGTTGCCCTCGACGGTGTCGAGCTTGCCGTCATGCGGCTTGGAGCGAGCGAGCGCGAGGTGCGACGCGCGTACTCCGTCGCGGAACTTGTAGAAGAGGATGTCGCCCGGCCGCACCGCCGAGACGGCGATCCGGCGCAGGTGGCGGCGGCCGGCGATCGCGTCGTCGTAGGAGCGGTCGGGGTCGATCAGGCGCGAGGACAGCCTGACGCCGGCGCGCATGTAGGCCTGGTGCACGAACGCCCCGCACCAGACGCGGCACGGCGGCACCTTCAGGCCCATGTCGCGCTGCCAGCGGTCGATCGTCGGCGAGCAGTTCGTCGTGCCGCGCTCCTTCGTGCCGTTCTGTTTGACCGCCCACGCGAGCGCCGCCTCGCCCACCGTCCTGCGCGTGTCGGTCGCGTTGCCGGCCGTGGCGGCGAGCGCAGCCAGCAGCGTGCAGCTCACGGCTGTCGCGATCAGCGCTGCGAGGCGACGGTGCACGCGACAAATGATGCCCTACTCGCGCGGTTGGGAACACAGCAGAAGACGGTCGCGCAGGCCGGCGGGCGCTTGTATACGCGCCAGGTGTGTGCCGGCGGTCCGCGGCGGATGAACAGCAGCCCGACAGTCCGAGAATCGGTGCGAGAAAGTCTGCCCGTCGGGCTTATGCTGGTGGTGGCCCTGGACGGATAGGGAGAGCAGCCACAGGGTCTCTCGGGCAAAACCGGTCCAACGACGCGACATCCGATGACCGCCGTCAAGGCCGACACCCTGAGCATGCTTGCCGAGACGATCGACCAGATCGCGGATGCAGGCTCGGTCGCTGACATCCAGCGGCTCGTGCACTCCGGCGCGCGGCAGCTGACCGGCGCCGACGGCGCGACGCTCGTCCTGCGCGACGAGGGCAGCTGCCACTACGTCGACGAGGATGCGATCGCGCCGCTGTGGAAGGGCCGGCGCATTCCGGTCGAGGACTGCGTCGCGGGCTGGTCGATGCTCCACGGAGAGCCCGTCGTCATCGAGGACATCTACGCCGACCCGCGCGTCCCGCAGGACCAGTACCGGGCGACGTTCGTCAAGAGCCTGCTGATCGTCCCGATCAGCACCAGCGACCCGCTCGGAGCGATCGGGACCTACTGGGCCAAGCCCCATCACGCGAGCAGCGACGAGGTCGCCCTCGTCCGTGCGCTGGCGGGGAGCACCGCCGTCGCGCTGGAGCGCGCGCGGCTCAAGCAGGAGGTCGAGCGCCGCCGCGTCACCGAGGAGGACCTGCGCGAGCTCAGCGAGCGCGACGCGCTGACCGGCGTGCTCAACCGCCGCGCGTGGGACCAGCTGCTGTCGAGCGCGCTGCGCAAGCGCACGCAGCCGCTGTACGTCGCGCTCATGGACCTCGACCACTTCAAGGCCTACAACGACCTCAACGGCCACCCGGCCGGCGACGCCCTCTTGCGCCGCGCCGCGCGTGCCTGGCGCTCGGCCGTGCGCGCGGGCGACGTGCTCGCCCGCTACGGCGGCGAGGAGTTCGCGGTCCTGCTGGCGGGCTGCGAGGAGGACCGGGTGATCGAGATCGCCGAGCGCCTGCGCCAGGCGACGAGCGACGAGCAGCGGGTCTCGATCGGCATCGCCCGCTGGGACGGCAAGGAGGGCGCCGAGGGCCTCGTCGACCGCGCCGACCGCGCGCTGTACCAGGCCAAGCGCGGCGGCCGTAACCGCGTGGCGTTCGCCCGCTAGCGGCGGCGCGGCGCGTCCCGCCGCCGCGCCAGCAATGCGGTTCTCCGGCAGACGTCGTGCGCACCGATGAGTTCGCCGCGCGGGCGCGGTCTCAACGGCAACCCACGACGCTGAGGAGACCGTCATGACCACCCAGACCGACCGCACCACGGCAACGCAGCCCGGCGAGGACCGCTCGCGCTGGATGGCGCTGATCGTGCTTTGCGTGGGCATGCTGATGATCGTCCTCCACGTGGCCGTCGTGAACGTCGCGCTGCCCTCCATCCAGGACGACCTTGGCTTCTCGCAGTCGGGCCTCGCCTGGGTCGTCAATGCATACCTCATCGCCTTCGGCGGCCTGCTGCTGCTCGCCGGCCGGCTCGGCGATCTCATCTCGCGACGCGGCGTGTTCCTCGCTGGCCTGGGCGTCTTCTCCGTGGCATCGGCGGCATGCGGCCTGGCCCAGAGCCAGGAGCGCTGCGCCTGATCGGCAAGGACAAGGGGATCGGCTTCGCCGGCGGCGCGGACGTTCTCGGGGCGGCGCTCGTCACCTCCGCGCTGATGCTGCTGGTCTACACGATCGTCGACCCGGCCGCCGAGCTGGGCTGGGGCGCCGGCCGCACGCTCGCGCTCGGCGCGATCTCGCTCGTGCTGCTGGCGCTGTTCCTCGTCCGCGAGGCGACCGCCCGCACGCCGCTGATCCCGCTGGGGATCTTCCGCTCTCGCAACGTGACGGGCGCGAACCTCATCCAGGTCGTGTCCGTCGCCGGGATGTTCGGGATGTTCTTCATGGGCGCGCTGTACCTGCAGAACGTGCTCGACTACGACGCGCTGCAGACGGGCCTGGCGTTCCTTCCCGCGACGGTCCTGATGGGCGGCCTGTCGCTCGGCTACTCGCACAAGCTCGTCATGCGCTTCGGCGCCAAGGCGACGCTCGTGCCCGCGCTCGGGCTGATCGCCGTCGCGCTGCTGCTGTTCACGCTCGCTCCGGTCGACGGCGACTACGTGACGCACGTCCTGCCGGTGACGGTCCTGCTGGGCATCGGTGCCGGCCTCGCGTTCCCGGCGCTCATGACGCTCGCGATGTCCGGCGTGCAGCCCAGCGAGGCGGGCCTGGCGTCGGGCCTGGTCAACACGACGGCGCAGGTCGGCGGCGCGCTCGGCCTCGCCGTGCTCGCGACGCTCGCGTCGACGCGCACCGGCGACCTGTCGGCGGCGGGCGAGCCGCTCGAGGCGGCGCTGAACGGCGGCTACCACCTGGCGTTCACGATCGGCGCGCTGCTCGTCGTCGCCGCGATCGTCGTCGGAATCTTCGTGCTGCGGTCCGAGCGCGACGAGGCGGCCGCGCCGGCGGAGATCTCCCCCGCGCCGCGGCCGACGCAGCAGGCGTGCTCCGAGGCGGCGTGATCCACCCTGCGCGACGGCCGGCCGCAGGCGTTGCGGCCGGCCGTCGCGGCCGTTAGACCGTCTAGGCTGCTGCGCAGCGATGACCACGCGTTCGACAGCTGCGGAGGCACCATCGGCGCAGGTGCTCGACGCGGCGCGCGACGGCAACGAGGACGCGTTCGCCCGCATTGTGGCACCGCACCGGCGCGAGCTGCATGCGCACGCCTACCGGATGCTCGGCTCGGTCCACGACACCGAGGACGCCCTGCAGGACGCGCTGCTGCGGGCCTGGCGCGGGCTGCCACGCTTCGACGGGCGCAGCTCGCTGCGCGCCTGGCTGTACAAGATCACGACGAACACCTGCCTGGACGTGATCGGCCGCCGCCAGAAGCGCGTGCTGCCGCTGGACCACGTCCCGCCCGCCGAGCTCGGCGAGGCGCCCGGCCGGCCGCTGATCGAGTCGGTGTGGGTCGAGCCCTACCCCGACGTGACGTTCGGTCTCGAGGACGGCCGCGCCACGCCAGATGCGCGCTACGAGCTGCGCGAGAGCGTCGAGCTGGCGTTCATCGCGGCGCTGCAGCACCTGCCGTCCAACCAGCGCGCGGCGCTGATCCTGCGCGAGGTGCTCGGCTTCTCCGCGCAGGAGACGGCCGACACGCTGGACACGACCGTCGCGTCGGTCAACAGCGCGCTGCAGCGCGCGCGCAGGACGATCGACGAGCGCCTGCCGCAGCGCAGCCAGCAGGAATCCCTGCGCACGCTGGGCGACGAGCGCCTGAAGGAGATCGTCGAGGGCTACATGGACGCGATGCAGCGCGGGGACGTCGAGGCCGTCGTCGCGATGCTCGCCGAGGATGCGGCATGGTCGATGCCGCCGCTGGCCACCTGGTATCTCGGCCACGAGTCGCTGCGCATGTTCCTCGCCAACGGCCCGCTGTCGGGCGCGTGGCGCTGGCGCCGCGTGGTGGCGACCGCCAACGGCCAGCCTGCCGTGGCGGCCTACACCTGGCAGGACGGCGAGGGCTGCTACCTGCCCTTCGCGCTCGACGTGCTGACGATCGCCGACGACGGCGTCATCACGGACATCACCTCGTTCATCGCCCGTTCCGCCGAGCCGCGCGACCCCGAGCGCTTCGCCCGCTATCCCGACGAGCCGGTCGACGACGCGAAGGCCGCGTCGGTCTTCGAGCAGTTCGGGCTGCCGCCGCGGCTGGACTGAGGCCCGGCGAGCGCCCACGCGCTGCCACGCCGCTGCGCACCGCAGTGGGTACGAGACCCGGTCACGCCCACGCGGACGCTGCCAGTTCCCGTACCCGCACATGGGCCTCGGTGCCGAGCCTTAGAGACCGTCACCGAAGCCCCACGCTTCCATACCCGGTTGCGTCGGGCCAAACCATCCAGTTTCAGCAGCGGCGGCGATCGTGCTCCAATCCACCATCTAGGATCATGGCCGTGGACATCCGCCGAGCGATGCCGGTGCTGAAGACCGACGACCCCGCGCAGGCGCGCCGCTTCTACGAGGAGTTCCTCGGCTTCCGCGTGGCGATGGAGGCCGACGGGCTGCTGATGCTGTCGTCGCCGAGCGTGCCGACGACGCAGATGATCCTCGCCTGGCCCAGCACCACCGCGATGGACGCCTCCCTGCTGAAGCTCGACGTCTCCGTCGAGGTCGAGGACGTCGACGTCGCCTACGCCGAGGCGCAGGCCCAGGGCCAGGAGATCGTCTATCCGCTCACCGACGAGCCGTGGGGCATCCGGCGGTTCTTCGTCCGCGATCCGGCGGGGACCACCGTGAACGTCACAAGCCACATCGCTGATCTGCCGCACCGCGGCTGAGCCACCGGCGCCGGTCAAGCGCGCCCCGCTTCATCAGACTGCAGACGTGCTGCTGTGGCCGCTGCGCCCGATTGGCTCGAGCACTGCGAGGGCCGCCAGCCGCCGACGCCTCTCCGCTGCCCGGCGTCGTGACCACGCCATAGCTCACCCTCCGGGGCGCGTGCCCGCGACGAGCGTCGCGACGCGGCGGCGGATCTCTGGCAGCAGTGCATAGAGCTGCTCGCCGGGGCATTCCGTGGCCAGCCAGTCGCGATGGCCGCTGATCGTCGCGGTCTGCAGCGTGGCTCCGGTGAGCGGGTTGACGTAGGTGCCCGTGGCGAGCGGATCCAGCCCACCGATGACGGCGAGCACGGCCAGCGTGCGGGTGAGGGAACGCAGCGCCGCGCGCGAGGGTGCGGCGTCGGTGAACCCGCCGATCAGCGCCACGCCGACGTTGCCGGGGTTGAATCCGAACACGTGGCCGCCGTTGACGGCCAGCGCGGCGCCCGGCTGCGGCGGGCCCGGGAAGACGGGCACGCCGTCGGCGCCCGAGCTGCGGCCCTCGTAGACGCAGCCGTCGTCGTCGATCAGCAGCTGGTAGCCGATGTCGCCCCAGCCGAGGTCGACGGCGTGGTAGCGGTAGATAGCGCGGACCACCGCGGCGTGGTCGGCGCCGCCGTGCTCGATCGCCGTGTGGTGAACGGTGAGCCGCTGGACGGCAAAGAACACGGGCGGCCAGACCTCGTTGCCGGCGGCGTCAAAACGCAACGACTCGTCGGCGTGCCAGCCCGCGCGGTCGCGCAGGCACAGCGGTGCGAACGGGCCGCCGGCCGGCGGCTGACCTGCCCCCGCGCCCGCGGCGCTGCGGCGAACCAGCGGGCGGGGCGGCCCGTCGGTCGTGTTGATCGCCACAGCCCGCACGTCGCGCGCTCCCGCGGGCGCGCGGACCTGGTAGGCGGTGGCGCGGCGTGCGGCGACCAGCTCGCTGGCGAAGCGCCCGGGAGGCCGGATGTCGCCGCGATGCAGCGCGTGCCAGCGGCCCCACCGCCCGGTCCGGCGGAAGCGAACCGCGCCGGCCGCGCTCGCCTTGCCGCGCCAGTGGACCCCCAGGAAGTCGATGCGCAGCGCGGGCGCCACGGCGCGATCGTCGACGGCGGCGGTCCGCGCGAGCGTGGCCGGTTCCGTCGTCGCCGCCTGCGCGCCGGCCGGCGCACTCAGCGCGGCGGCGAGCAGGAGCGCGACCGCCAGCGGCCGGGTGAGGCGAGGCTGAGGGCTGATCTCGACGAGCGGCATGGGTCTCCTCGGGCGAGGGCGGTTACACGGGGCGGCGAGCATCTGCGCATTACAGCGCGGCCGTAGCCCAGCCCGCACCGACGATCCTGCTGACCGGCAGCTTCATGACAGGTCACGTCGCGGCGTGGGCGGCGCAGGCCTTCGGAGCGCGGCGCGAGGACCCCGTCGTGACGTGCCAAGAGGATCGAGATGCCTGAGCGAAACGGGGTGTTGGGCTTATGCGCCGGCCGGGCCGTGGGCCACGTGATCACGCCGGCGAAGTAGCGACAGCGACGCGACGCACGGCGACGGCGCGATCGACCTCCCGCGCGATCTCCCATCCGGCGGCGCCGCCCTCGCGAAAGAGCTCGTCGACGACGCCGATGACGTCGCCGATGCCCGGCGGCGACCCGAGCGCCGAGCGCGCGTCGTGAAAGACGACGTACCCGTCGGCAGCGACGAGCTCGTGCCAGCAGGACCAGTCCAGCGCGACCCCGGCGGCGGTGTGGTCGCCGTCGACGAAGACGAGGTCGGCGGGCGGACCGCGCCAGCCCCTGGCCGTGTCCTCGCTGCGCTCGACGTGCCACGCGATGCGCGGCGCCGCGTCCCCGGCGGCCGCGGCCGCACGCGCCACGACGCGGCGCGTCGTGCGTTCGGTCGCCGCCCAGCCGGCGCGCAGCGCACCGGGTTGATGGCCGAACGGATCGATCAGGTGCAGCGTCGCGTCGCTACCGAGCGCGTCGAGCAGCACGAGCGCCGACGATCCTTCGTAGACGCCGATCTCGACGACGCAGCGCCGGCCCCGGGCGAGCTCCTGCAGCAGCTGCGCCTCGACGGCGGTGTGCATCGTCCGCGGCGGGATCAGGCCGAGGCCGACGGCGGCGGCGCGCAGCCGTGGATCGTCGCGCAGCCTGGCCGGCGTCATGCGCCGCACCGAGCTTGGAAGCAGTGACATCCGCTTGGGCGGCACAGCGGGCCAATCTAGTCGCTCTGGTCCGCGCCGACCCAGTAGCCGGAGATCCCGCCGCGCATGGCTCAAGTTGCGGCCTGGGCGGGCCGATCACCGTGGTGCAGAGCCCGTGTGCCCGCCGGCGGGGTGTGATGCGCGTCGATCCACGGGAAGCCGTGGCCCGGCACTCGCTGCGCCCCGCTGGCGGTATTACTTCGTCGGCGCTCGCGTCAGGGCGGGATCGGCGGCGCGTGGCCGCGGCCTCGCGGCCAGGCACAGCGGCGTGCCCGTCACCGGGTCCTCGATCACGCGCGCCTCGATGCCGAAGACGTCCTTGACGAGGGTCGCATCGATGACGTCAGCGGGCGCGCCCGCCGCGTGGATGCGTCCGTCGCGCATCGCGACGACATGATCGGCGTAGCGGCAGGCCTGGTTGACGTCGTGCAGCACCATGACGACCGTGCGGCCGTGGGTGCCGACGAGATCGGCGAGCAGGTCGAGGACCTCGATCTGGTGCGCGAGATCCAGAAACGTCGTGGGCTCGTCGAGCAGCAGGATGTCGGTCTGCTGGGCGAGCGCCATGGCGATCCACGCGCGCTGTCGCTGGCCACCGGACAGTCCGTCCAGCGGCCGGCTGCGCAGCTCGGTCATCTGCGTCACGTCGAGCGCCGCCTCGACGGCCGCCTCGTCCTCGCGTGACCAGTGACGAAAGAGCTTCTGGTGCGGGTAGCGCCCGCGCGCGACGAGATCCTCGACGGCGATGCCCTCGGGCGCGACCGGTGACTGCGGCAGGATGCCCAGGCGCAGGGCGACCTCCTTCGTCGGCAGCCCGGCGATCGACTCACCGTCGAGCAGGACACTGCCGGCCCGTGGTCGCATGAGGCGCGCGAGCGCGCGCAGCAGCGTCGACTTGCCGCAGCCGTTGGCGCCGACGACCGCGGTGATCTGGCCGCGCGGGACATCGAGCTCGAGATCGCGGACGACCTCGAGCTCGTCGTAGGCGAGGGTGAGCGCGTCGGCGCGCAGCGACGGGCCGGTCATGGGGCGGCTCGTGGTGGCGTGGTCATGACCGAGCTCGTCGTCGTTGTGTGGCGAACGTGGGCGTTTCATCCCGTCGCTCCGAGGCGGTTGGCGCGCTGCAGCAGGTAGAGGAAGTAGGGCGCAGCGATGATCGACGTGATGATCCCGACCGGCACCTGCGTCGCGCCGAACAGCAGCCGGCCGGCGAGATCAGAGCCGAGCACGATGAACGCGCCGGTCGCGGCGGCGACCGGCAGCACCCCGGATGGCGACACGGTCTGGCAGACGCGGCGCGCGATGTGCGGCGCGAAGAAGGCCACGAAGGCGATCGGGCCGGCGGCGGACACCGCGACGGCGGTGAGCACGATCGCGACCGCGATCAGCGCCAGGCGCGCGCGCTCGACGCCCACCCCCAGCGCGCGGGCGAGATCGTCGCCGAGTTGCAGCGTCTCGAGCTGGCGTCCGAGCATGAGCGCGAGCGGCAGCAGCATGGCGAGCGTCGCCGACAGCGGCCAGACCTGCTCCCAGCCGGCGTCGTTCAGCGAGCCGACGAGCCACACGTACGCGCGCTGCAGCTCGAAGAACATCGCCTGCGTCAGCACGTACGAGACGCCCGCGCTGAACACGGTGGTCAGCCCGATGCCGATGAGCACGAGGCGGTATCCATGGATGCCGCCCCGCCAAGCCAGGCCGTAGAGCAGCATGCCGGCCGCCAGCGCGCCGGCGAGCGCGGCGAGCGCCACCGTCAGCGCCCCGCTCGCTTCGCCGAAGACGATCACGCTGATCGCGGCAAATGATGCGCCCCAGCTGATGCCGATGACGTCCGGCGACACGAGCGCGTTACGGGCGATGTCCTGGAAGATGGTCCCCGCGATGCCGAGCGCCACACCGACGAGGATGGCCGTCAGCGCGCGTGGCAGGCGCAGGTCCAGCACGATGAAACGCGTCGCCTCATCTCCCCCGCCGACGAGTGCCGCGAGCACGTCACCCGGTGCGATCGCAAACTCGCCACGGCCGACGTTCAGGGTGAGCGCCACGAGTGTCAGCCCGCCGAGGACGCCAAGCACCGCGAGCACGCGCAGGTCGACGCGCAGCGACAGGCCGCGCATCCGCACGCTAACGCGCCGGGCGGTCACAGCTCGGCGAGCCTGCGGCGCCGGACGAGCGCGATGAAGAACGGCGCGCCCAACGCCGCGGTGACGACGCCGACCTGCAGCTCCGAGGGTCGTGCGACGAGGCGACCGAGGACGTCGGAGGCGATCAGCAGGATCGCGCCGAGCACGACGCTGTAGGGCACGATCCAGCGGTAGTCGTTTCCGACGAGTGCGCGGGCGACGTGCGGGACCGTCAGACCGACGAAGAAGATCGGGCCCGCCGCGGCCACGCCGCCACCGGCCAGCAGCACGACCGCGGCCCCGCACACCAGCCGCACCCGTCCCACGTGCTGGCCCAGCGAACGAGCGATGTCCTCACCGAGCGCGAGCGCGTTCAGCCAGCGCCCGCACACGAGCGCGACGGCGAGGCCCACCCCGATGAAGGGCGTCACGGATCCCGCGACGCCGAGGTCCCGACCGGCGATCGAGCCGACGATCCAGAAGCGAAACGTGTCCAGCGTCTTCGTGTCGAACACCAGCAGCCCGCTCGTCAGCGACGTCAGCAGCGCGCCAAGCACCACGCCCGCGAGCGCGAGCTTGATCGGCGTCGCACCGTCGCGACCGGACGCTCCCAGCGCATAGACCAACACTCCGGTCGCCGCTGCGCCGACCAGCGCGAACCACGCGTAGGCGAAGACCGACGAGACGCCGAGCAGGTAGATCGCTACGACGACCGCGAACGCCGCGCCGGCGTTGATGCCCAGGATCCCCGGATCGGCGAGTGGGTTGCGCGTCAGGCCCTGCAGCAGGGCGCCACTCGCCCCGAGCGCGGCGCCGACGAGCAGGCCGACCAGCGTCCGCGGCAGCCGTAGCTCCGTGACGATCACGTGCTGACGGGAGTCGTCGAACGCGGTGAACGCCGCGATCACGTCCGCCAGCGGGATATCCAGCGCGCCGAGCGCCAGCGATGCCATCACACACGCCAGCAGGAGTGCCAGCGCCACGACGAGCCCGACCATCCGCCGGCGCTCCGACGCCAGCACAGCGACTTGCGGGCGGCGGGAGCCGCGAGCCGGCGGGTCCGACGCTTCGTCCAGCCGCGTGGCGGAGCCTTTCCTGACACCTCGCGTCGGAGGCGACGCCATCAGCCGATGGCAGTATTAGGGCACCCAAACACGCGCTGAGTTAGGGTACCCAAATCCGGTCCACCGAGGACGGGTCTTCGCTCAGGATCAACAAGGGAGTGGTTGCCGTGTCCGACGAGCTCATGTCACGTAAGACGGTACCTGCGCGCCTCCGGAGCCAGCGCTTGCGGACTGCCGTCACGGCGCTCGTGGCGACGCTCGCCTGTCTCGCGCTCGCGGCGTGCGGTGCAGACGACGATACGGGCGGTCAAACGGTGACGGGAAGCTCCGAGCAGGCCGCCTACCCGGTGACGATCCGCTCCAGGCACGGCAGCGCCACGATCGATGAGCCGCCGCGCCGCGTCGTCACGCTCGACAACCAGGCCACCGACGACGCCCTGGCGCTCGGCGTCGTGCCCGTCGGGATCGTCAAGGTCACCTACGTGCCCGGGGACATGCAGACCTGGACGAAGGCCGCGTTGGAGGGCCGGCAGGCGCCGCAGCTGATCGACGTCACGGACGGGATCCCGTACGAGCGCGTCGCCGCGCTACGCCCGGACCTCATCCTGGCGACCAACGCGTTCGAGCTCGAGAACAAGGCGGTCTACAACCGTCTCAGCCGCATTGCGCCGACCGTCCACTTCACGAGGAGCTCGCTGAGCGACAGCTGGCAGGAGGTCATGCAGCGCATCGGCCAGGCGCTCGGCCAGCGCGAGCGCGCTCGCGAGCTCGTCGCCGAGGCGGAGCGCGATCTGGCGGACGTGCGCGAGCGAACCCCCGAGCTCGTGGGCAAGACGGTGAACTTCTTCAACGCCGACCCCAGTGGCCTGTACACGATCAACGCCTCGGAGGACTACTCGATCCGTTTCCTCGAAGGGCTCGGGCTGCGGCTGTCGCCGAGGGTCGCGAAGCTCAAGGGCGAGGGCGGGCGCGCGGTGGTTAGCGCCGAGCGCTACGACGTCCTGGACAGCGACCTCCTGATGGGTACCTCGACATCGCCGAAGGCGCTCACCGCGCTGAGGCGCGACAAGCTCTTCAACAGCTTGGAGGCCGTCCGCGATGGACGCTACGTGGCGCTCGACATCGGGCCGGCGACGTCGATGGCGTTCCCGTCGGTGCCCAGCGTGCGCTACGCGACCGCAGAGGTCGTCCCCGCACTCGAGCGGGCGATCAAGTCGGGGAAGTGAGCGCGACGGCCGCAGGAACACCCGGTACCTCATTCCAGTGCGTCATGGCGGCGCGATCGTGGATCGTCAACTACGCTGCTGCACGTATCGGTTCAGTTGCCCAGGAGAGGACACAGGCATGGCAGATTTTCTAGATGAGAAGCGTGACGAGATCGGCGCGCGTCTGAAGGAGCTGAGACCGCTCGTCGAGGAGTACCAGCGCCTCGAGGCGGCCGCCGCCGCACTGGCCGGTGTTTCAGCCCCCTCCGCGTCGGCACCCCGCGCCTCGCGCGTGTCGGCACGCGCGCGCAGGTCGGCCCCCAAGACCGACGGCCCGACCACACGTGGTCGTCGCGGGCGCCCGAGGGGCAGCGGCAAGCGCAGTGATGAAGCGTTCGCGCTCGTCAAGGCGAACCCGGGAATCACGATCCCGCAGATCGCGGAGCGCATGGGGATCAAGCAGAACTACCTGTACCGCGTGCTGCCGAGCCTCGCCAGCGAAGGCCGGATCCTGAAGGACGGCCGCGGCTGGCATCCCGTCGAGAGCGCGAACGCCGACGCGGTCGTACCGCCCGAGGAGCTCGCCGCGCCGTGACCGCTGCGGTCAGTCGCGCTCGTCAGCAGCCGCGTGGTCAGCCCCAGGGCCTGATGCGGCCTTCGAGGGTCAGCGCCCCGCGTCGGATCGCGAAGACCCCGTGGTCCGTGAGCGTGGTATCGCCGTTGCGGTCGATCGAGTATGTCCCGAGAACGCTGCGCCGGCGCTTCGTGTCGAAGAGCGCCTTCACGACGTCTTGACGACTGGCCGTACGGGAGCGTTCGATCGCGTCAAGCGCCAGGCTCATCGCCTCGTAGCCGAAGATCGCGTACGGGCCGGGGTTGCGCTGAGACGGGTTCTGGCTGGTCGCGGGTGCCGTGAAGCTCAGGCCTTTGACGGCCAGCGCGTTGGTCGCCGGTGCGGCCAGCGTGAGCTTCACGCGAGCGGCGACGCGTTCGGGCAGGCCCCCCTGGGCCGCGTCCGTGAAGGCACCAGTCGCCAGGCGGTCTGTGCCGTAGAGGCGGCCGCTTGCGCCCATCGCCCGCGCCAGACGCGTGAAGATCTCGACCGCGCCTGCGCTCGTGCCTCCGGTGAAGATCGCGCAGTTGGCGCGACGATCGGCCACGCGTTGCGCGAGCGCCGCGGCGTCGCCCTTGCCCCCCGACGCGACGACCGCGTCGAGCACAGGGCGCCTGTCCTGCGTGGTCATGGCGCGCATGAGGCTGTCTCCCAGCCCGGCGTCCTGTGAGCGCACGATCGCCACCCGAGAGCAGCCGTCGTTGCGCGAGACCGCGGCCAGCGCGCGTGCTTGGATGGTGTCGCGTGGCACGATGCGCGCGTAGTTGCGAAAGCCGCCGACGTAGTGCTTGTCGGGCTCCCCGCCGTTGGCGCCCGTTTCGTCGGTGGTGAGGCCGACGGCGGTGTTGCCCGGTGATATCTGCGCGATCCTGGAGCCGCTGAGGATCGGGATCGACACGGCGCTTGCGGCGGAGTCGAGGTCGCCGAGATAGACGGCGGTACGCGCGTCGTCCGCCGCCTTCCGCGCGTTGTCGGCCACGGCCTGTCTGGTCCATCCGCGGCTGCCCGGCGAATCGTCGAGCGATTCGTACTTCACCTCAAACCTGCCGGCTTTGCCGTCCGCCCGTTGCAGTGCCAGCTGCATGCCGCGCACCATCTGCGCCGATCGAGACCCCTCTGCACCGTGCAACGGCAGGCTCGAGTACACCGTCACCGTTGGCGGCTCGGGTCCGTCGAGGGCGATCAGCGCGCCGGTGACGGCCAGCGCGAGGACGATGGCGATCGCTGCCGCGGCGCGGAACGTCGGCCACCACTTGCGGCGCGCCGACGTGCCGCCGGCTTCGCCGGTCGCCGGTTCAGGACCGCCGGCGCGCGATGTGGTGTCCCCGCGCTCGCGCGTGTTGCTGTGCAACTCGAAGGGGTTCGACAGCTCGACGCGCTGCGCGGTCTCGTCGGTGAGAAAGCTGCGGTAGCGCTGCACCGCGTCGGCGCGGGCGATGCGCAGGTCCTCCACGTTCAACGGTCCCGGCAGCTCGGCGCGACACACCACCCCGTAGACGATCTCGAGGGCGCGGCCGTGCTCGTCCTCGAGCAGCTCGCGGCCATCCGCGTCTGAAGGCTCGATCTCGGCGCGCGCTACGGGTTCGCTGGTGTAGCCCAGGCTGAACGGGCCCACGGCAGCGCTGTCGACCTCGACGATACGCGTCTCGTCGCCGCCGGCCCGGCTGGCGCCGGTGGCTTCCGCCAGCACCTGATGCAGGTCCTGCTCGACCAGGAACCCAGGCGCCAGCAGGGTCCGAAATCCCGTGTGACGGCCTCTGGCGACGAGGAACGCAAAGCCTTGCGCCACGTTGTCACCTCACCTGATGGAGAGGATCGAACTCGGCAGGCGCGCCTCGAGGCGCTCCACGATCCGTCTCATGTCGCCGAGAACCTCGGTTCGCAGCTGCTGGATCTGCTCCTCATCGGCCCCGCGGGAGCCCCGTTGCTCGTCGCGATAGGCGGCCGGTGGCGCGGCGTCGGGCAGGTTGCTGCGCACGAGAAGGTCGACGAACAGCTTCACGATCTGGTCGCCGACGATGCCGCCCAAGGCCTTCTGGAGCGTCCTGCCCGCTGGGCTCATCAGCACGGAATGCGCGATCGCGGGGCCATCGCGCAGCTTGTGCCGGCCGATCTCCTGCTCGATGCCGTGTCGGATCGAGGCATCCAGCGCGCGCTCGAGATGCCTGAGCACGTCGGGCAGCACCGCGCACAGCGGGACGTCGACGTGAAAGGGCTCGAGCTTGCCGTCGGCGCGCTTGATCATCTTTCCCTCGGCGTCCGGGACCGCGAAGCGCGGTCCGACGGCGCTCACCGGAATCAGCCGCACCTCCTCGTGACGGTGGACGTGTGCCTGCACGAGCAGCCTCACCCGCCCGTAGGACATCAACCGGCCCTGGACCTGTCGCAGCAGCTCCCCGTCGCCTGTGTCGCTGAAGGTCCGCACGAGGTCCCACTTCGTGAGGATCAGCTGAACGGGGCATTCCGCTCGTCTGGCCACCGCGAGCAGCGGCGCGAGCCGCCGGTCGAAGTAGTCGTGTCCTTCGTGCTCGTTACGCAGCAGCTGCAGCATCCGCCGGCCATCCAGGATGAGCAGCAGCGCGTGGGCGTTCTGGACCTTCGCCTTGAGCTCGTTGACCGCGCCCCGTTCGCCGCTGCGGGCCTGCGACTGGTCGTCGGGCTGGTCGAAGGACTCGGACTCCAGCAGCTCGCCCGCGTAATCCAGGTAGCTGATCTGAAAGAGGGTGCGCTCCGCGCCCATCCTGTCGTGCGCCATGCAGCTGAACAGGATGTCCTCGAGGTTGCCGATGCGCGTGGCCTTCGGCCACGGTGCGGACGTGTCGCTCACCGACGCGTACATGCGTGCCAGGTAGTTCTCCTGCTCCCATTCGGCGTCGAGGAAGTACCGGCGGTCGTGGGCGGTCTCGCTGAGCGTGTGAAACTGGCTCGCGAGCAGCACCGTCTTGCCGGCACCCTCCAATCCCAGCGCGACGACGCGCAGGACGGGCGCGCCCGGAGCAGGCTCCGGAAGGGGCCCATCCTGCTCGGCAGGACGCTCCGAGCCGCCAGGCGCCGGCCTCCAGAGCACGACGACGATCACGACGATCGCAACGCCGAGTGCGATCAGCCCGACCGGAACGTATTCCATCACTCGAGCTTCTCTTGGACGGCCTGCTCGATCGTGTTGAGGGTCTTGCGGATCGGCTCTCCCTGTTGCAGCGCTTCGTTGAGGCCGGCGGAGATGATCTTGGAGATCTCGGCGTAGTTCGCGATGACCGGCCGCGGCTCCACCCGCGTGCGCCTGATCGCCGGAAGGGTCTCGTTGGTGACGTCCGGGTCGCTGGCGACGCTCTGCAGGACCGGGAACTGCGCGAACTGCCGCGCGTCCTGACGCACCTGGGCGAAGCTGGTCAGGAACTCGACGAGCCGCAGCGCTCCGCGTGGGTTCTGCGCGTTGGCCGCGATCACGAGGTCATGACCGCCGAGGATGCCGACGTGTTCGCCTCCGGGCTCCCAGGGAGGCAGTGGCACGACCTTGAAGTTCTCGGCGGTCCTGCGTCGTATGCCTGCATCGGCTCTGCCTCTGCGCTCGGCCCTCTCGGCATCCGCGTGGATCCGCGCGGCGGCGAACGGCCAGCTGCGCATGAACAGCGCGCGGCCGTACTCGAAGACGCTCAACGAACCCTTGTCGGCCTGGTTGATCGCCTCCTTTGGAAGCGACCGGCCGATCGCGTGGCGCATGGCCTCCAGCGCCTCGATCGCCGGCTCCTGGGCGATGTTGGCGCGCTTGCCGTCGGCGGAGATGATCGGCTCGGCCCCCGCGCTGTAGGCGAGCTCGAGGAAGACGACGGTCAGACCCTCGTAGCCGGCGGCCTGGAAGCGCAGGCGGGGCAGCTCCCCGGGGCGTTGGGGCCGCGACTGCTCGAAGAGGTCGCCCCAGCTGCGGGGCTCGCGCAGGTCCTTGTCCGTGCGCATGAACAGCACCCCGGCGTCGAGCTGCTTCGGGACTCCCCAGAGCTTTTCCTCGTAACGCACCGTTGCCGCCATGTCCTCGTTGAACCGGGCGATGCGGTCGTCTTCGAGGAGGTACGGACTCATGTCGTACAGGAGCCGCTTCTTGGCGAACTCGGGCATGTAGATCAGGTCGAGGTACACGACGTCGCACTGGTCCTGCTCCTCGTCGCTGAGGATCTGGAGGAACTCGTCGTGCGCCGCGTCGGCCGTCGACGTCGTCTCGACAAGCACGGCTCTCGGACCTCCTCGAGAGCGCGCGTTGAAGTCGTCGACCGATCGCCGCTGGGACCGGGAGATGTCCTCGCCGGTGCAGTAGCGGACCTCGCCGGAGGACGGCTGGCTCAGCCATGCCGGATCCACGACCTTCGTCGACCGGTCGTCCGAGCCCGAGTCCGACAGCATCCAAGCGATGCCGACGGCGATGATGAGCACGCCGACAGCGCCTGCGGCGAGCAGCGCGTAGCGCCGGTCACGTGCTTGCATGGACCCCCTCCTCCTCACCGCGGTGTGACGCTGATGTGAGGCGTCACCAGATATGTGCCAGCTCGTCTGGACGATCCAGCGGCCGCGACCTTGTTCAGGCTCAATCAAGCAAATGCCACGAGCGCGGTCAACGCCTGTGTGCCCACGCGCACAGATGAACGCACCGTATGGCGCTGCCCGATCACGTCAGACAATGCGACGGACATCATGTCCCAGTCCCCGTGTTGGGAAGCTCGGTCGCCTGCGCGGCACTGTCCTGGACGCGCGAAAGAACAGGCCCCAGAGCTTGTCCGGGATCAGCCACAGGAGCGCTGACATCGCTCCCGTGCCGATGGGTCGGATGCGCGTGTTCTGAAATGAGACGAACGACCACCCGCCGGCGTGACCGGCCTCGCGGACGGCGACCAGGGTCTGAATCGAGTCGCGCGCGGGAGCCGGCTTCGACTTGCCGCGCATGACCGTTCCGCCGACCGACAGCACGAGGGCGACGTCGGGTCCCAGGAACCCGGGCCTGAGGCGCAGTCGGCGGTCGCTGCGGTGGACCAGGCAATCGCCCAGCGGCTCGGCGTCAACGCGACGGACCATCGCTGCATGGACATCCTCGACCAGCGCGGTGCGATGACCGCGGGATCGCTCGCCACCGCCCTCGGTCTCAGCCCGAGCGCCGTCACCACGGTGATCGACCGGCTCGAAGACCTTCGCTATGTGCGCCGGACGCCGAATCCCGCGGACCGCCGTCAGGTGCTGGTCGAACTCACGCCCCTGCTGCGCCGGAGGGCACGTGAGCTGTATGGCGACGCGCAGGAGGTGACGGCGACGCTGGAGCGCTACAGCCCCGCCGAGCTGAGGTTGCTGCGCGACTTCGTGCGTTGGGACCGCGAGCGCAACCAGCGTCGCGCCGACCGGCTGACGCGGCAGGTGCAACGCGCCAAGACGAAACGCCAGGATCGTCTCCTCCCTGGGTAGGAGACGGCCGGGCGCGCGGTACCTGCGGACGAGGCGCGGTTCCCCATGCCGGCCGACGACGGGCACAGGTACGGCGCGCACACTTCGGTCATGCCACTACTGCCCGAACTCGCCCAGATGCTCGAACGGATGAACGCCGGGACACTTCCACGGCTCGAGCGGGATGACGGCGTTCGTGGCCTCCGCGCGCGACTGGCAGGACGCCAACGAGGCCTTCCTGCGCGACCACCTGGCGGGAGCGCGAGCGGGCTGATCTCGATCACGGGGCCGCGACCGGTTCCTCGACCACCTCCGGCCGGGCCGAGACGCCGATCGACACTCCGACGCCCACGACGAGCACTCCAACGGCCTCGACCAGCCCCAAAGAGCCGGTTCCGATCGCCGCCGCACAGAGCAGCGTGCTGACTGGGATGAGGCCGGCGAACAAGCCGGCGCGCTCCACCCCAAGACGCCCGACGCCCGCGTACCAGGCGACGAACGCGAGCGCCGTCACCGCCACCGCGAGGTAGGCGATCGCCGCGGCCTCGTCGCCGTTGGGCACCGGCAGTGCCTGGCCACCGTCGATCACCAGGGCGGCCGCTGCGAGACCGCCTGCGGCGATCGCGCAGACGTAGGTGGAGAGCACAAGCGGACCGAGCCGCGGCAGCAGCGATACGGCGAGCAGGGAGAAGAGCGACTCGCCTGCCAGCGCACCGAGGGAGAGCAGGAAGCCCGACAGCGTGGTGTCGCCGACGCCCTGTACGACCGCGGCGCCGAGCACCACCACGACCGCGACCGTGACGACACGGGTGTCGGGCGCCCGCCTCGCCAGCACGGGACCTGTGAGCGCGAGCACGACCGGCACGCAACCGATGACCACCCCCACGGCGGCGGGCTCGGCGTGCTCCAACGCGGCCAGGAGCAGCAGGTTGAAGGCCACGAGCCCCGTGGCGGCGAGCGCCGCGAGCTGGAGCGCGTCTCGCCGGGAGATCCTCGGCATGCCCTGCCGTCCCAGCACAGCGAACGCCGCCAGCAACACCGCCGCAGCCGCGTAACGGACCGCCTGACCGCCGAGCGCGGGATAGTCGGTCAGCAGACCGAGCACTGCCACTGAGCTACCGACGGCCAGCGTGGCGCCACCGGCGAATGCGATGCCTGTGACGAGTTGTCCCTGCCGAGTTTCGCGATCTGTCATGCCTGGTGGCGGTGCAGCACTTCCAGATCGTCGAGCGGTGCCGGCCGGTGATGAACCTAGCGTTGGGCCGCAGACCGTGCCCGCCGCGGCGCGCGCCGTCGCAGCGCCTCGTAGAGCTCGCGGTGCTCGGCCTGCGACGCCGTGAGCTGCTCCTCGCTGCGCGGCAGCCGTGCCAGCTGCGGACGCCGAGCAACAGCCCGCCGACGACCTGGCCCGCCTGGCAGCGCGGGGGCTAGGAGGAAGGTCCCGATGCCCTCCGCCGCGTACGCGGACACGGTGCGCGCTTGAACGGCTGCCGCATCGCGACGTCCTTCAGCGCGTGCTCCAAGTCCTAAGACCCCAGAACCAGGAGGCAACAATGGCAACAGCAAGCACACATCTACCGGCACGCGAGGTCGGCCCCCGGGACGCTCTCCCTCGACGTCGCGGTATGGACAACTCGGGCCTCACGCGTCGCGGGTTCGCGTCACGACACACCGTGACGGGCCTCGTCATCGGCGCGGCTGCGATCGCAGCCGTGAGCGTCGTCATCGCCGCGCTGAAGCAGCTCGTCGATCCGGCCGGCGTCACAGGCCTGTACCTCTTCGCGATCCTTCCGGTCGCGATCGGCTGGGGCTTCTGGATGGCCGGGGTGGTGGCCGTCGTGTCCTACTTGACGTTCGCCTAGCTGACGAAGACGTGGTGCGGACCACTGGTGGCGATCATGTGGACGACGTACGAGCGGTTGCTCAGCTTCAGCACTCGGTTTGACGGTCCCCTGGTGCTGGGCGAGCGCCAGAGCCGTGGCCTTGTCCGCTGCCGCTCCCGTGACGATCGTTCCCATCCGGGGCGCCAGTTCCGCGGGACCTGGCCCGACTCGCATGGCCTGGGCCGATTGCGCCGGCGGCGCTCCGAAGCGCGCCAAGCACTTCGAGACAAGAACTGGAGACAAATCCCTGGTCCAGCACTCCAACCGTACACCAGAAACCCAGAAACCCGTGCGTTTCCAGGGCTTTCTTGAGCGCGCCCGAGAGGATTCGAACCTCTGACCTTCGGTTCCGTAGGAGACGGGTTACAGCGCTTCAGCCCACAAGCCGCGCAACGGGACGGCCGCCAGCCGGTCCCCGAACGGCACTGTGCTCTCGCCGGTGTAGAGCAGCACGCCGGCCTTGAAGCGTTCTCCAAGCTTGTCCCGCAGATGGCGGAGACCGCGAAAGTCCGCGGGCGCCGCAGAGGCGGCGGTCTTGATCTCGACGGCGACGACCGAGCCGTCGCGACGTTCGAGAACGATGTCGACCTCGCGGCCGTCGCGGTCGCGGTAGTGGAACTGGCGCGGGGCGTTGTCCTGCCAGGCGACCTGTCGCCGGATCTCCATCGCAGCGAACGTCTCGAAGGCCGTGCCGGCGATCGCGCCGTCCTGCGCGAGGCGATCCGCGTCGGCGCCGATCAGGTGACAGAGCAGGCCGCTGTCGGTGATGTAGGCCTTCGGGGTCTTGACGACGCGGCTGAGCAGGTTCGCGCTCCACGCCTCCAGACGCGTGGTGAGGAACAGCGTGTCGAGCAGCGCCGTATGCGAACGCACGGTGTTAGCCGAGAGCGCGAGGTCCCGCGCGAGGCTGTCGAAGTTCATCAGTGAGGCGGACGTCGACGCGATGGCGGAGAGCAGGCGCCGGACGTTCGCTTGGTCGTGGACCTGCGCGATCGTGCTCAGGTCGCGCTGGATGATCGCGTCGACGTAGCTGTCGAAGAAACGCGCGCGCCGCGCATTGGTGCGGTTCATCACGGCGGGATAGCCGCCCGTGGCGACGATCTCGGCATACGCAGCGCGGCCGACATCCGGGCTGGTGAGCTGCGGCCAGCGTCCATCGAACAGCAGCGGCACGAACGACTCGGTGGTGCCGCGCAGTTCCCCCTGGCTGAAGGGCGCCAGGCGAAGGTATTCCGCTCGTCCGGTGAGTGCGTCGGCGATTCGAGGTGCAGTCAGGATGTTCGCCGAACCGGTCAGCAGGAACTGGCCCGGAGCGGGATCGCGATCGACGCGCACCTTAATCGCCAAGAGCAGATCAGGCACCCGCTGGACCTCGTCAATGACGACCGGCGTCACGAGCCCCGCGAGGAAGCCCGTCGGATCGGCCGCCGCTGCGTCGCGGGTCGCCTGATCGTCCAGGGTGAGGATCGTCGCCGGTCGATCCCGGGTGGCGACGTGCTGCACCAGGGTGCTCTTGCCCACCTGCCTGGCACCGAGCACAACGACCACCCGCGTGTCATCGAGGGCCTCGAGCACACGCGGCCGCAGATGGCGCGCGACCACGCTCATCCCAGCCCGCTCATTGTGCTTCGGCACATCCGCAGAGTTAGCATCGGCAGATCCGCAGAGTACACCTCGGCCGATCCTCAGCGACCAACGCCCCCCGCGGCCGCCCGGCTCCCGTGGTCCGTTCAGGTCCGGAACTCCAATGCCCGCCGGCGAACAAGCACGGCGGGGAGCGAGCCCGGCACACTTGGCCAGCACCGACGGCGACGCGTAGTCACCCTCGGCGACGAGAAGCATAAGCACTTCCATCGCCGCCTGTGGACGGGGGGCGAATGCTCGACCTCCTCGCCGCTCGTCCCATCTGAACGCAGTCTCTGAGGCTCGGGTACGTCCGGACCGAGGATCCACGTAGAACGTGGTAATCGGCGCCTCACCGAGCCCGTTGCACTCGCGACCACCGGGCGCCAACCGAGACCCGAAACCGGGACCAGCCCCGCAGTCGGCCGTGCCCCGAGAAGACCAAACTCCCGCACTAGCAGGGCCTTTCGCGACGCGCCCGAGAGGATTCGAACCTCTGACCTTCGGTTCCGTAGACAGCAGCTGGGCCATCTGGTCCGGCAATTAAGCAGCGCGTTAGCTGGTTTTCGTCGAGTAGTTCGAGTTGGGTCAGGCTGTTTGGAGACCAATCCTGGGACCAAATCCATCTCAAGCAGAGCCGTCGATACGCTGTAGCTCTTCCGCCGCGAGTCGCCAGCCTCGGCGGCTGACGTCAGCCGCGAGCACGCGACCTCGTGCCTCGCCCGCAAGCTCTACGCGGACTTGCGCCGGGAGCGAAAGCCAAATGTATGGCCACTTAGGATGGTCGGCGGGGGCCGCTCTAAGCCCGAATCCACCGATGGGGGTAGGCGGGTTCTGTCCGGTCCAGAATGAAGAATGACCTCCTGTGCAGGGCTTTTACGGCTGTTTGTGGCAGCCGGGGCCTGCGACGGGAGGTCACCTT
>Ga0136615_10000001_pt1 | contig 102886 bp, 102 predicted proteins | sample AntDrymUQ2882206_2_FD_106647 | JGI IMG/M metagenome (GOLD analysis project Ga0136615, IMG submission 106647) | Polar desert sand microbial communities from Dry Valleys, Antarctica - metaG UQ288 (22.06) | ecosystem: Environmental > Terrestrial > Soil > Desert | place: Antarctica: Dry Valley... | reverse complement strand
TCACACCACCCTCGCCGCCCAACCGAACCTCGACCGCGCGGAGGTCGCCGAGACCGCTACCGTCTGACCGTCATCCCATCCGGATCGCCGACCAAAGTTCCACGACGATCCGGACAACCTCCTACACCGTACGTCGCGGTTCGCCTCGTGCAGTGGACTGGGAGTCTCGACCAAGGTCCGAGAGGGTGCCGAACGCCGGCTGCCAGCCCGGACGTTTGAAGGCATCAGAGAGTGGGGCCGCTCGTCAGCGTCGCGTGAACAGGCCAGTACTTCTTGCTCTGCAGATACTGGGTGGCCTCGGGGTGCTCCGCGAACTCGAGGAGGTTGCCGACTTGCTCGAGAAGGACCATGCGGACCTCGGCAGGGGTGGCGAAGAAGAACTCGCGGCGCTGATTGACGTGGTTGACGCGTCGCTCGGCGAACGCTCGGTGGAGGTCGGCTTCGACTGTGACGGCGTCGTCGGCGAAGAACATGGCGTGGACATCGAACGGGAAAGGGACTGAGGCGTCGCCGAGCTCGCGGACGCGGTCCATGGGCTCGAGTCGTCGCGTGAGGCCGATCTTGACGATGTTGGGGCCGAGCGCTCCACAGTTGCTGATGACGTAGACGTAGCCCGCGCGAATGTTGGCCGTACGAAAGTCGTTTTGCTCGATCGCGTCGTCGATGTTGCGGAGCCGTTCGTTGAGGTCAGCGAGGCCCGCTTCGTCGCCGCTGTTGGCCACCGCCTGAAGAGCATTGACGTAGTGCTCTCGCTCCTTGTTCAGCCTGGCGCGTTCGGCGGCGAGTTCCTGCTCGGCCTTGCGTTCCTCGCGGAGGCGCTCTCGCTCCTCACGAGCCTCTTCCTTCTCGACCTGAAGCTTCATGAGGTAGTCGGCCGTGAGCTCAAGCTCTCGTATCCGCAACTGGTGGTACTCCGGGTTGACCCGCATCTCCATCATCGCGCCGAGCTTCGCGATCGTGGCGACGGATGACTTGAGCCGTTTCTTGGCGGTGAGCACGTTGCCAGCGCGAAGGGCGCGGACGCAGTTGTCTGCCTCGGCGTTGTAAGCGCGAAGCATGAGCTTTGAGAACTCGGCGGTCATCCGGCGTCCCTTGGCCAAGGAGTTGTTAAACGTGAACAGGTTCGAGGCCAGCACCGCATCCCCGGCCTTGACCATCTCCTTGATGCGCTGGCTGAGTTCGCTTAGCTGTTCTTTGTACTCGGCGGCGTTCTCCAACGGGTGGTGATAGTGGTAGATGCCTACCTCTTGCAGCACCCGCTCGTCGTCGAGTTCAATCGTCTCGCTGCCTTCGGCCTCGGCTTGGAGGCGCGCGACCTCGCCTTCGAGTTCGGTGATCCGACGCCGGAGAGGATCGTCGCTGTGCACGCCTAGAGGTGGCTCGGTCATCGAATGACCGGGGCTCTCCGGTGCCGGCCGACGGGCGGACTCGGAGAACTCATGAGTGGGTGCAGGTGCAGGTGGAGGTGGATGTGGGACCCTGCGGACCCAGAACTGCCAATCCTCCGGGGCTGGAGGCCACGACGGATCCGGTGTCCACGCGTCCGGGGGAGACCAGTCACCGGTAGGCACGTGCCAGCCGAGCGGCGCGTTGAAGGAGTAGCCCGAGGAGGTCATCGGCCACGCACACCCGGGGTTCCGTCGAGCCCCACCAGCTCGAAGGGGCTCTTCGATATCGCCGCACCCAGATGCTTAAGCGTGGCCGAGGGCACGACGTTGTGCAGTGCGAGGGCCATGAAGGAGTCGCGCTCCGCGGCCACACCGACGAAGACGATGCGTTGCTGACGGCCCGTCGCAGGGTCGCTAGTTTCGGTCCCTACTTCGAGGGTGATCGTCTGGATCTGTCCGGCTCGATCGGCTTCAAAGATTTCGTGCAACGTCCGAAGGGCGACCTGATGGATGACGTTTGCGTACCGTGCTTTGAGGTCCTTCGTCGCCAGCGCGGTTGCCGCGATCTCGTCCTTGGCCTTCGCGTACCGGTAGGCCTTGTCCGCAGGAAGACGGTCGGGGGGCGAGATCAGCACGGCGAGCGTGAGTTCCCTTGTCTCAGGATCGAAGTCGTAGTCGTGCTCGACCGAGAGCAACTCGGGGTAGACCGAATTGCTGAGAACGATGCCTACGTATTCGTGCACCGCGTCGTCCGCGCCGGCTTTCAGGCCGCCAATGAGGGCGTCCAGTCGCTCGTTCGCCTCCACCACCTCCGCCTCTCGCGCCTGGCACTCGCCTGCGTAAGCGTCGCGCGCGACTTGCAGCTCGCGTAGACGCTGTTCCTCTCGTGCGTCTCGCCGCTGGTTCTGCTCGAGCTGGCGGGCGGGAACGAGAGCCACCTCCGCTTTCCAAGCCCGATGCTCAGCGTCGAACTCTGCGCGCGCGGATTCGACTGCGACGCCATGTTTCTTCTTGCCGCCGAACACACCGCCGAGACCTTTCGGCGGTTCGGGCTCGATGAAGATCGGCTCTGGAGGAGCGGGGGTCGGCGTGACTGTAGGGGTTAGTACTTCGAGGTCGGCTCGAGGAAATGGTGGGTGGCTCGCCTTGACCCGTAGGGATTCCAGGTTTACGAAATCGTCGACGTCGAGCGTGGCGGACAGAATCGAGTCGAGCTCGTCGGCGAGCTCCGCCAGTTGTGCGTTCAGGGCCTCGACCTCCGCCGAACGCGCTTCCTGGTAGAGGCGCTTCGCTTCTCGCTGTTCGGCGACGGAGGCGCGAGCCGCCGCGGCGACGGCCCGCTCGGCCGCGCGCTGCGCTCGGGCCGCCTCTCGCACCGCGGCCGCGTGAGCTCGTGCCTGCGCCCTCTCCGCCTGGGCTCGCTGTCTTGCGGCGAGCTGGTTCTGATGCTGCAGCTCTGCGAAGAAACCCCGTCTGCTAGCCATCTATCAACCTTTGCTGGATACGTTCACTTGGCATGCCGACACGCGCCTAGCGCATTTGTCCCGCTAGCGGTCAGCCCAGAAACACCGCCTGCCTCAATACAACGTGGCCGGTCGACCGCTCCTTCCGCGTAACAGCTGCAGACGCACGATCGGACACGGGCCAAGCAGACGAAGCGACTCCAGTGCGGCGCAAGTCGAGGCCGCGCCCCTTGACCTCCCGCCTTCTACCCCGCAGATCGCAACTGCCCCGGGCCGCCACACCCAACCTGCGCAGCACATCTGATGCTAAGGACGATCATCGCGCCCGCCACTGGGTCTCGATGGAATGCCGCATGACGCCCCAATTCCGCAACCGCGCAGCTCGTCTGGTACGCACAAGGGACATCCTCACCGCTCCGACTGTGGCACGCAAGCCGGTCGTGAGCACTTTCTCTTGGCCCATTGTTGACGAGCCACCTGAGGTGTGTCTGACTCAACGCCACAGATCGCGGAGTTGATTAGCCCGCGTCAGCGGCTCTCCGGCGGTTGGCGTTGATGGCGCTGCAGGCGATGGTAAGCGATGCGCTGGCGGCGGGCGCGCGTGAGGCCGACGCGGCGTGCGCGGCGGATCGTGGGGCCGCGGCTGGACGGATCGCCGTCAGGCCGGCAGCCGCGCCTCCTCGAGGTCGAGGTCGCGCTGGATCAGGCGCATCGTGTCCTGGCGCAGGCTGCCGCTGTTGCGCAGCCCGAGCAGCGCGTCGCGCTCGATGCCGATCAGCTCGCGGCGCAGCGCGCTGTAGCGCTCGATCGTCTCGTGCGCCGCCTCGCCGCGCGCCTCGTCGCTGTCGCCGCCGATCACCGCCATGCAGCGCCGGAAGCCCGGTACAGCTCGCGCATGCGGCGCAGGCGCTCCTCGTTGATGCGCCCCTCGAGCTCGAGCTCGTCGAGGCGGTCAAGCGCCGCCTGCGCCGCCTCCAGGCGGGCGACCGCCTCGTCGGGACTCCACGCGCGGTCGCCCTCGATGCGCAACAGGCGCATCAGCGGCCCCAGCGTCAGGCCCTGGCCGACGAGCGTGACCGCGATGACGCCGACCGTGACGAAGATCAGCAGCTCACGCTGCTCGACCTGCTCCGACAGCGCGAGCGCCGCCGCCAGCGAGATCGCGCCGCGCATCCCGCTCCACCCCACGACGAGCCGCTCGCGCCAGTCGTCGCCCGTGTCGGCGCGCCCGGCCTGCGGGATCACGCGCGCCAGCAGCGGCGCGATCGCCACCCAGACCAGTCGCACGCCGACGACCACCGCGCTGACGATCGCGACGTCGAGCAGCAGATCGCCGATCGCGCCGTGCGTGCGGGCATCCTCGAGGACGCCCTCGAACTGCAGGCCGAGCAGGACGAACAGGGTCGTGTTGAGGCCGAAGACGAGCACCTGCCAGAACGCGATCGCGCTCAGCCGCGTGTCGGCGTCGAACATCTCGTGCGCGCGCCAGCCGAACCAGATGCCCGCGACGACCGTCGCCAGAACGCCGGAGACGCCGATCTGCTCCGCGCCGATGTACGCGCCGTAGGCGAACAGGACCGACAGGAAGATCGCCAGCGGGATGTCGCTGAGGCGCCGCTGCAGCCGCTCGCCGAGCCAGCCGACCGCGAGCCCGACCGCGACTCCGCCGCCCGCCGAGAGCACGAACTCCAGCGCCGCCTCGCCGAACGCGAACGTCCCGGCGAGGGCCGCGGAGACCGCGACGCGGTAGGCGACGAGCGCGGCGGCGTCGTTGAGCATCGCCTCGGCCTCGACGGCGACCCTGACGCGCTCGGGCGCGCCGAGGCGGCCGAACGTCGCCGCCGCCGACACCGGGTCGGTCGGCGCGAGGATCGCGCCGAGCACGAACGCCGCCGACCAGCTCAGCCCGATCGCGTCGTGCGCGACGAGCGCCACGGCGCACATCGTCACGAGGACGAGCGCGAACGTCAGCGAGACGAGCTGTGCCGCGGCCGTGCGCAGCTCCAGCGGCGAGGCGCCGAAGCCCGAGGCGTGCAGCAGCGGCGGCAGGAACAGCACAAAGACGGCCTCCGGCTCGAGCTCGATGTCCGGCAGGCCGGGCGTGAGGCCGATCGCCACGCCGCCGATGACGAGCACGATCGGATAGGGGATCGAGACGAGGTCTGCGAGGCGAACGAGCAGCGCGGCGGCGAACAGGACCGCGATGAGGAACTCGATGTCGCCCACTGAAGGCCGAAGTCTACGAGCGGCTTTACTAGCGTGACCGGCCGATGCCCGCGTCACTGAATCCTCCGCTCGGACCCTGCGACCACGTCGACGGGCCCGCCGGCGCTCCGCTGGAGCTCGTCATGTACGGCGACTTCCAGTGCCCGTACTGCACCGCGGCGCAGTCGATCATCCGGCGCGTGCGCGAGCGCCTCGACGGGCGCCTGCGCTTCGCGTTTCGGCACATGCCACTGCCCGCCCACCCCGACGCCGGCAACGCCGCGCAGGCGTCGGAGGCGGCCGCCGCGCAGGACGCCTTCTGGCCGATGCACGACGCGCTCTACGCCGCCCGCGGGCGCCTGTCGCTCGACGACCTCGCCGGTCACGCGGACGCGATCGGTCTCGACGGCGAGCGCGTGCGCCGCGAGGTCGCCGGCGGCGTCCACGCCGACCGCGTCGCGCGCGACGAGCGCAGCGGCCGCGCCGCCGGGATCACCGGAACGCCGGCGTTCTTCGTCAACGGCGTGCTGCACGAGGGCGCCTTCGACGCGGGCTCGCTCGTCGCGGCACTCCAGGCCAGCGCGCCCGCGGCTCAGTAGCGGCGCCCGACGAGCTTCATCATCACCGCGCCGTAGAGCATCACGACGAGGCCGAGGATCAGCAGCGCGGGCGCGAGCGACTGGATCGGCGGTTGCCCGCTCGCGAACCTGTCGAAGTGCGCGCGCTGCTCATCCAGGAGGGTGATCAGGTCCTGGCGCAGGTACTCGTCGAGCGCGGGCATCGTGCGCACCGGCGTGACGTCATCGAAGCGCGTCAGCTCGGCCGTTCCGGGCATCGCCGTCCAGCCGGTCGTCACGGGCGGCGCCGCCAGCAGCGCCTGCGTCAGCGCGGGCGCGCGCCTGCGCAGGCGCGCGACGAGCTTGGCCCGGCGCAGGTCCAGCGCCCGCGAGAGGTAGGCGACGAGCTTCGGGACCTCGGCGGCGACCGCCGTCAGCGGAAGCGCGTCCAGCAGCGCGGTCGTGCGCGGCGCGCGGCGGCGCAGGGCGCGGCGCACCTCGCCGTGCTTGCGGCCGGTGCGCTCGGCGACAAGGCGATACAGGCGCGGCGTCTCGCGCGCGGCGCCGCCGGCGGGTGTCATGATCGGGTCGCCGAGCACGATCGCCTCGTGGACGGTGTCCCAGCCGATCGTGAGACCGTTCACGCGCTCCTGGGCGAACACCGGCTCGAAGTCGGCGATGAGCTTCTGGGCGCCGCCCAGGCGCGGGACGTACTGGCCGCCGGCCACGAGCGCGACGAGCAGGGCGCCGGTCGCGACGACGAAGGTCCACGAGCGCCGCCCCGGCGCCGTGACCGTCGCCCGCCGCGCCTGCAGCAGACCGTAGGCGAACAGCGCCAGCCCTCCGAACAGCAGCAGGTACGGGATGTAGCCGATGCCACCGCGGCCGTCCAGGCGCTGGACGTCCCGCTTGTGCTCGACGGTCAGCGGCACGACGTCGTCGCGCAGGTACTTGCGCAACCCCGGCACCGTGCGCACCGGCTTGTCGAGGCCCACGCGCGTGAGCCCCTCGATGCCCGGCACGTCGTACCACGTGTCCGTCACGTTGGGCAGCGTCGTCAGCAGCTGGGCGATGCGCGGAAAGTCCTGCTCGACGGTCGCGGCGAGCTCGTCCTCGCTGACCGTCAGCGTCGTGGCGAGGTACGCCGTCAGGCGCGGGACCTCGTCGGCGACGCCCGACAGCGGCAGCGCGCGCATGAGCGCCTCGGTGTGCGGCGCCTCGCGGCGCAGGATCTTGCGCACCTGCGCGCTTGACAGGCCGAGCTCGCGCCGGATCAGCCGCACGAGGGAGCGAACGTCCTGGCTGCCGCCGCCGCGCGCGGTCAGCAGCGGATCGGCGAGGTCGACGTACTGCGAGAGCAGGCTCACGCCCGCGCGGGTCCCGGAGACGCGCTGGTCGGCGAACGCGGGCTCGGCGGCGTCGATCACCTGCTGACCGGCGCTCAGGCGCGGGATCAGCGAGAGCACGAGGACGAGCAACGCGACGGCGAAGCCGGCGAGCGCGACACCCAGCCACGCACGCGACGCAGCGGTCGACATCAACCCCTTGATGCGCACCTTGAGATCCCCGTATCACTCGTGCAGCGCCGGCCCCGTCAGCGACCGCGCGACCTTACACGCCCACCGGCCCGGCTGCGACGAGCGCGAGCTTCTGCGCTCGCGTCAGGCGCTTGATGCGTGCCTCCTCGCGCCGCGCGGCGCCCCGGTCGGCCATCGGCTGGGCGAGCGCGAGCGACACCGGCAGGCGGCTCGCCGTGTAACGGCTCGCGCGGCCTGCGCCGTGGGCGCGCACGCGGCGGTCGAGGTCCGACGTCCAGCCGCAGTACAGCGAGCCGTCACGACAGCGCAGCAGGTAGACCCAGGCGTCGGGCATCTCGTGGGTCGTTCGACGCGCGATGCGTCGATCATGCCCAGGTCGCCACCGCTGCCGCGACAGCGGTCCGGTCCTGCACGTGCGCGCCCCCACCGCCGGGGCCCGCCCGGCGACCACTAGGATCGCGCCGCCGTGCATCTCACGCGAGCCATGACCTGCCTGGTGCTCGCGGTGCTCGCGGGCACGGCAGCGCTCGCGCCGGCGCAGGCGTCCGCGGGCTCTTGCCCGCTGGTGGCGCGCGTCGCATGCGACCCCTCCGCCCCGGCGCTCGCGATCGGGCTGACCGAGGGGGACCCGCGCCTGCTCGTCCCCGGTGGTTCGGCCGGGCGCGCGGCGCGCAAGGTGGTCGCGCTGCGGCCCGAGTACGTGCGCGTGCTCGTCGCGTGGGAGCGCCTGCAGCCCCGCGCGGGGCGCAAGCCCAACTGGGATGCGCCGCCCGGCGGCTGCCCGCCGAGCAACCCGGGCTGCCGCTCTGACCGCAGCCTGCGCGACCTGCTGCGGGCGGTCAGGCATCGCCAGCAGGTCGACGGCGGCTGGAAGGTCCTCATCGTGCCGTACTTCACGCCGTCGTGGGCGGCGAGCCGGTTCAAGGGCTGCCAGCGGGCGCGCAGCCGCCACCCGCGCGCCCAGCTGCCGCGGATCGTGTCCTACCGCCGGTTCCTGCGCCGGCTCAACGCGCTCGCCGACAAGGTCGGGGTCAGGCTCGACTACGTCACGCCGTGGAACGAGCCCAACCACCCGGCCTTCCTGCAGCCGCAGCGCGCGACCTGCGACCGCCTCGCCAGGGCGGTCTCGCCGGCCGCCTACGCCAAGCTCGTGCGCGCGGCGCAGCTGGAGCTGCGCCCTGGCCAGACGCTCGTGCTCGGCAGCCTCGCCGGTCTGCAGCCGGAGGTCTATGGCGCCGGCGCGGCGGAGTTCATCCGGGGCCTGCCGCGCGACGTCGCCTGCGCCGAGGGTCCGTTCGCGCAGCACGCCTACGTCGGCTGGCGCGCCCGGCGCGGCCGCCCGCTGCGCCGCGCGAGCCCGGCGTCAGCTGCCCGCCGCGGCCTGCTCGACGGCGTGCTGGCCGCGCTGGATGCGCAGGGCTGCGCGCAGACCAAGCGGCTCTGGATCGCCGAGACCGGGACGTTCGACCACCGCTGCGAGGCGATGTCGGCGGCGCTGCGCACGTGGGCGCAGGACGACCGCATCGACGCGGCGTTCCAGTACACGTTTCGTGAGGCGCACGCCTTTCCGGTCGGGCTGGTGAGCCGGTCGCTGACTCGGACCTACCGGTCCTACCGCGCGTGGTTCGCCTTCGCCGGCGGACCGCCACAGGTGCCGCCGAGCCCGTGCTGAGCGCGCAGGGAGCGGTGGACGCTGCCGGGGACGGCTAGGCCGGCTCGCGCGCCTCGCTGCGGCCGAAGCCCGGCACGGGCGCCAGCTCGACCGGGGAGCTGTGCATCGCGCGCAGGCGCACCTCGCGCCAGGAGAGCCCCTCCTTGACGAGCGCCGGAGCGCCCATCACCACCGCCGTCGCGATCTCGACGGACTGCAGGATGATCCCGTAGGCCAGCGCGTGGGCGTAGCCGACCCCGTAGGCGGCGAGGACCGCGACGCAGGCGGCCTGGAAGACGCCGACGTTCGACGGTGTCGCGGGCAGCACGGCAGTGACGTTGACGGCGAACAGCACCGCGGCCGCCGCGCCGATTCCGGCCTGCCCGTCGAGGCCGAGCGCGACGAGCAGCACGTAGCACGACAGCCACTGCACCGCCCAGGCCGACAGCTGCGCGGCGCTTGCCAGCGCGCCGAGCCGGGGCCTGCGAAAGACCGTCAGGCCGTCGCGCAGCTGGACGAGCGCGGCGCGCGCCTGGGTCATGAACGCCGCCAGGCGGGCGAACCGGGACGGCTTGCCGGAGCGCAGCAGCATCGGCGCCGCGAGCAGCGTGACGACGATCGCCAGCGGCGCGATCGCAACGACGAGCAGGGCGGTGTGATGCGTGAACAGGTCGACGGTCGAGAACATCGTGATGCCGAGCACCACCAGCGCGACGATGTTCAGCAGCGACTGCGACACGATCGTGCCCAGCACGACGGGCAGGTGCTCGCGCGCGCTGCCGATGCGCCGCGCGACGACGAACGCGCGCGACGGCTCGCCGAGGCGGGCGGGCAGCGTGGCGGACATCAGCACGCCGATGAAGGTGCCCTGTAACGCGTCCCGCGCCCGCACGCGGGAAAGCGGTAGCGCGGCGCGCAGGATCGCGTGCCAGGCGACGGCGCGCAGGACCATCGAAAAGCACATGAGCCCGAGGCCGAGCACGATCCACGGCGGCGCCGCGTCCAGCAGCGCACGGCTGACGCGGTCGACGCCGATCCGCTGCAGCGCGATCACCGCGAGGATCGCGGCGAGCAGCGCGAACGCCCCGATCGCCAGCCGGCGCGCCATCCGCGCCCCGGGGTGCGAGACGTCGCGGGCGCTGCGCGGCAGGGCAGGCTCGAGCGTCGGCAGGCGCATGGCAGGGGCGCGCACGCCGTCGGCGGACGTGAGCCCGAGCCGCGCGGCGGCGCCCTGCGGGGCGGTCGCGTGCAGCGCGATCGCGTCCTCGTACGCGCCGAGCACCTCGGCCGCGACGCGCGGCCAGACGTAGCGCGGCGCCGACGCGGCCGCCGCGGCAGCGAGCTGCTCGCGGCGCGCGGGCTCGAGCGCGAGGTCGCGCAGCTGCTCGGCCAGCGCGGTCGCGTCGCCGCGCGGGACGAGCAGGCCGTTGACGCCGTGCTCGACGACGTCGCGGTAGCCTGCGATGTCCGACGCGACCACCGTCGTGCCGGCGGCGAACGCCTCGGTCAGCACCATGCCGAAGCTCTCTCCGCCCAGCGACGGCGCGCAGAGCACGTCGGCGTCGCAGAGCACGCGCAGCTTCTCGGCGTCGCTGCACTTGCCGTGCGCCACGACGTCGCGCGCGTCGAGCATGAGCGGCGCGAGCTGCTCGGCGTCGACGCCGACGACGTCCAGCCGTGCCGCGACGTGCTCGCGCAGCGCCTCGAAGGCGCGCAGCAGGACCGGCAGCCCCTTGCGCTCGACGGCCTGGCCAATGAAGGCGATGCGCAGCGGCGCCGGCTCGGCGCGGGCGGCCGGCGGCGCGGGCGTGGCGGGCATGGGGGCGGACGCGGCGCGATCGGGCAGGTCCACCCCGTTGGGGATGATCCGGTAGGTCCCGCCGTAGAAGCGCCGCCCGGTCCAGGCCGCCGCCTGCGAGACGGCGATCCGTACGTGCAGCCGGTTCAGCCGCCGGCGCGCGCCGAAGGCGTTCGCGAGGTTGTTGGAGAACGCGTTCTCCGAGTAGCAGTGAAACGTCGCGACCAGCGGGACGTTCACCGTCATCAGCGAGTCCCAGCCGGGGATCGGGGCGACCGGCTCGTGGAGGTGCACGACGTCGTAGCCGCGTTCGAGCTCGCGCCGCAGCGCGACGACCGTCGAGACGCCGTAGGCGACGTTGGAGACCGCGCCGTTGGACGGGAAGCCGAGCGTGCGGCCGAGCGGGACGAGGTAATCGGGCAGCGCGCGCTGGGACGGGCGGGCACCACGATGCATGCGCCGTGTGAGGCGATCGTCGGGATCGACCGGGCTCAGGACGCGCACCTCGTGGCCCGCGGCGATGTACTGCTCCGCGAGCGATTCGATGTGGCGCGTCACTCCCCCTGGGTAGGTCCACGAGTACGGGGACACCAGCGCGATGCGCATCGGCGCATCCTACTGGTGTAGTGCACCGGACATCCGACTTTCGAAAGCGTGGTTTCCCCATGAGACTTCTCCGTCACCGTCCCTCCCCCGCCCTCGTCGTCGCGCTCGTCGCCGTGCTGCTCGCGAGCGCCGGCAGCGCCGTCGCCGCCCAGATGATCACGAGCCGGCAGATCAAGAACGGGACGATCCAGCGCGCCGACCTGTCCAAGAGCCTGCGCTCGAGCCTCGCCAAGCGCGGACCGCGCGGACCGCAGGGCCCGGGCGGCCCCGCCGGGATCGGCAAGAGCTACTTCGTCACCCGCGCCCAGAGCGGGATCCGGCTGGGCCCCGCGTTCGGCGACGTCGTCGCGCTCAAGGATCTCGCGCCCGGCAGATACATCATCGAGGGCCGCGCGGCGGCGGTGAGCTTCACCGCCGAGCAGTTCGTGCGCTGCAACCTGCGCGCGGGCACGAGCGAGTTCGGACCGACCGTCGTGCACGCCGCCAACGACACGTCCGAGGCCAGCACGATCGCCCCCGCCGGCACGTTCAGCTCCGGCGCCCCGTTCGATGTCGCGATGCGCTGCAGGCACGACAACGGCGCGCTCACGGGCCCCTACCTCGACCACATCTCGCTCTGGGCGATCCGCGTCGCGGACCTGGAGGTGCGCTCGCAGCCGTAGGGGCGCGGGGGTGATCGAGCGGTCCGCACTCGATCATGCTTCGCGCGCGAGCGCCGGATCGCCGCGCACGTACGCCGTCGCGCAGGTCAGCACGGCGACGCCGAACACGAACAGCAGCGGTCCCGAGTCGTTGGTCAGCGCGCCGACGACCGACGCCGTCAGGCCGCCGATCAGCGCCGCGCGCCACGACGGCGAGCCGCGCAGCGGCGCGTAGATGCGCTCGCGGTAGCGCACCGCGTAGGCGACAGCGAGCACGCCGACGACCATGATGAGCGGCATCGCCCCCTGCGCGAAGACGTTGAAGGCCAGCGTGTAGCGGCGCGTGACGACGTCCCACAGCGAGCTCGCGCTGTCGGCCTGCAGGACCGTCCGCGTGAAGTGCCCGTCACCGCCCGTCGCGAGGTCCAGCCCCGCCAGCAGCACGAGCGCCACCACCGGCACGGCCGCCGCCAGCGCGAGCATCCGGCGCGACGGCCTGCCGGGCAGCATCACGAGCGTCGCGGCGGCGATGCCCGCACCGACGGTGATGACGCCTCCGACGTCCGCGCCGAGCTGGGCGGCACCGACGAAGACGGCGAAGACCGCCCCCGTCAGCGCGATGATCGCCGCGGCGCGGCGCGACTCGCCGCGCCCGAACAGCAGCGCGCCGAGGCCGACGAGCAGCAGCGCCGTCAGCGTCGACTCGAGCTCGTTGCCCAGCCCGTAGAAGCGCGAGCCCGAGCGCGGGTTGACGCCCAGCAGCGAGCGGATGATCAGCGGCGAGCCGAAGATCAGGTCGACCGCGTAGACGACGATCGCCACCCCGGCGGGCAGCAGCGGGCCGCGCGGCCAGCGCACGAAGCGGTCGGTCAGCGCCGCCAGCGCGAAGGCACCGGCGACGATGATCGCCATCTCGGCCAGCCGCGACGGCGCGAGCAGGCCGGTGAGGAGCAGCATCGCGGGCGCCCACATGAACGCGAGCGCGCCGATCCGCAGCCCCGCGCGGATCCCGCGCCGGTCGGCGACGAAGCCGAGCGCGAGGACGAGCGCGAGCCAGGCGAACGCCAGGGCGCCCAGCACCGCCGACCGGCGACCGCTGACGACACGCAGGCGTGCCTCGATCGCCGTCAGCGCCGCGGCGTCGCGCAGGCCCTCGGCGCGGATCGGCTGGCCGCGCACGCCGTCGGGCACCTCGATGCCGAGATGGCGCATGATCGTCACCGGGATGTCGATTCCCCCGACGATGCCCTCCAGGTGCGTCGTCGGCGACGTCAGCAGGCCGTTGCCGCTCAGGCCGACCACGCCCATCGGCAGCAGCAGCGGCACGCGCGCACGGGGCGGCGTCTGCACGACGATCAGCAGGTCGTCGGCGCGCCGGCGGCGCAGCAGGTCGTCGAGCGCCTCGTCGCCCTTTTCGGAGGTCGGCAGCCCGACGACGACGAGCCGGTGGCGCACGAGCAGCCGCGCGGCACGGTCGGCGAGCGTCGCCGCGGGGCCGAGCGACGCGGTCGCGATGTCGCCGCGGCGGTCGGCTGCCACGGCCGCCTCGACGTGGGTGCGACCGGCGACGCCGGCGTACGCGGCGCCACCGCGGATCTCGCTGGCGAGCAGGCCGGGCTTGATCTCCGCCAGCGCCGTCTCCGCGCGCTCGAGCGCCTTGTTCCAGCCGAAGATGAAGCCGCTGCGGTCGCCGCCCTGCACGAGCTCCAGCGGCGGCGCCTCCTCGGGCTCGTACACCCTCCGCGAGGTGCGCGAGCCCGACGACAGGTCGAGCACCATCTGCTCGGGCGACGAGCGGCCCTGCGTCGCGCTGACCAGGCCGATCGCGAAGCGCGTGCGCTCGTCGAGGCGGTCGAGGACGGGCTTGGGGTTGTTGTCGCCGCCCGCCGGCAGGAAGGCGAGCACGACGCGCGGATCGGCGGCGCGGGCACTCGCCCCCGGCGCGGTCAGCAGCGCGCCGCAGGCGAGTGCCAGCGCGGCGACGCACAGCAGCGCCAGGGCATGCGCAGATCGCCACATCGCCGCTCTATCCTCTGTGTCCGTGCCGCTGCGTCATTTCGTCAAGTACACCTTCCTGAAGATGGATCCCGCCTGGCGGCGGTTGGATGCCGATGCCCGCGAGACCGGCAAGCGGGAGTTCGCCGCCGCGTGCGCCGATTTCGCGGACGGCCACCTGCTGCGGGCGTTCTCGACGATCGGGACGCGCGGGGACACCGACCTCATGCTGCTCACGCAGGCGCAGAACCTCGATCGTATCCACGAGTTCCACGTGGTCCTCGGACAGAGCGGGCTCATGCAGTGGGCGACGATCCCGTACTCGTACCTCGCGATGACGAAGGCCTCCGAGTACTCGGACGAGTCACGCCTCGAAGTTCGCCCCGCACACGCGAAGTACCTGTTCGTCTATCCGTTCGTCAAGACGCGCGCGTGGTACGCGCTGGACCCGAAGGAGCGCTACCGGATCATGCAGGAGCACATCGCGCTGGGGCGCGAGTATCCGAGCATCGACCTCAACACCTCCTACTCCTTCGGCCTCGACGACCAGGAGTTCGTCGTCGCCTTCGAGACCGACGACCCCGCCTCGTTTTTGGATCTCGTCCAGCGGCTGCGCACGACCGAGTCCTCGTCGTTCACCCTGCGCGACACGCCGACCTTCACGTGCATCAGCGCGTCCGTCGAGCGCGCGCTGTCGGCGCTCGACGGTGAGACGATCACCGCGAAGGCGGGCTGACCGATGCACGAGCAACCCGGCGAGATCCGCGACATCACCGTCATCGGCGCTGGCCCGGTGGGGCTGTCGACGGCGTTCTGGGCGGGGATGCGCGAGGCGTCGTCGCGGATCGTCGACTCGCTGCCGCAGATCGGCGGGCAGCTCACGGCGCTCTATCCGGAGAAGTGGATCTTCGACGTCCCCGGTCATCCGAAGATCCTGGCCAAGGACCTGGTGGAGCAGCTGCGCCGTCAGACGCTCGAGCAGTTCGACGTCCCCGTGCACCTCGAGACGACCGTCGAGACGATCGAGTGGGAGGACGACGTCGTCGTCCTGAACACGAACAACCCCGACTACCCGCAGATGCGCAGCCGCGCGGTCATCGTCGCCGGCGGCCACGGCGCGTTCGAGCCCAAGAAGCTGCCCGGCTTCGACATGACGCCGTGGGAGGGGCGCGGCGCGCACTACCTCGTCGGATCGAAGTCGGAGTTCGAGGGCAAGAAGGTGCTGATCATCGGCGGCGGCGACTCGGCCTGCGACTGGGTCGTCAACCTCCTGCACACCGCGGAGTCGGTTGCACTGTGTCATCGCCGCGAGGGCTTTCGCGCCCACGAGCTGACGGTCAACCAGGTCATGACGGCGGCCGAGCGCGGTCACGTCGACCTGCACGTCCCGTTCCAGATCCGCGAGGTCATCGGCAACGGCTCGATCGAGCGCGTCAAGCTGTTTCACTCCGAGGACGACTCGCACGAGATCGAGATCGAGGTCGACGCGATCCTGCTGCAGCTCGGCTTCAAGACGGCGCTCGGCCCGTTGAAGAACTGGGGTCTCGAGATCTCCAAGGGCGCGCTCGTCGTCGACCCCGTGATGAAGACCAACCTGCCCGGCGTCTGGGCCTGCGGCGACATCACGACGTTCGAGGGCAAGCTCAAGCTCATCGCGACCGGCTTCGCCGAGTCGGCGGTCGCCGTCGCGCAGGCGGTGCACTCCTTCCGGCCCGAGATGAAGATCCAGCCGAAGTACTCGACGAACACCGGCGTGCCGGGCGGCGCCGGCGGCCAGCCCTGACGTCGCGTCCTTAGCGGGCGGCGCCCGGTCGCCAGCCGGTCACGACATGTGACGGCGCGATATCGTCGGCGAGCCGCGGGTCGGGCACGGGCGCGCCGGCGCTCACGCCCAGCGGGATGACGCCCGCCCAGACGTCGAGCTCGTAGTCCTCGTCGTCGTCGACCGGCGGGCCGCGGCGCACCTTGGCGGACGCCTCGTCAAGCGACATCGCGAGCGCGCGCGTGCCCTTCAGCTCCTTGGCGCTGGGGCGCCGGACCTCACCCCAGCGCCCGGGAACGAGCTTCTCGGTGAACGCCTCCAGCGCGACGAGCAGCTCGCCCGGATCGGCCACCGCGCGCGCTTGGCCGAGCACGACCACCGAGCGGTAGTTCATCGAGTGGTGAAATGCCGAGCGCGCGAGCACCAGGCCGTCGACGAGCGTGACGCTCAGGCAAGCAGGTGCGCCGGCCGTCAGCGTGCGGATCATGCGGCTCGCCGCCGAGCCGTGGATGTAGACGGTGTCGCCGGCGCGGGCGTGCAGCGTCGGGATCACGTACGGCTGACCGTCGACGGCGAAGCCGAGCTGGGCGACGAGGCCCTCGTCGAGGATCGCGTCGATCGTCGCGCGGTCGTAATCGGCGCGCGCGGGGGCGCGGCGCACGCGGGTGCGCTGTGAGGGGGCGGTCGCCATGGCGCGACGAGGATATGCGGGCATTGGTTCGTTGAGAAGAACCAATGGACTGGCAGAATCCAGGACCAATGGAGCTGCACCTCGATCTCGCGCACGCCGCCGGGACGACGCTGCGGGCGCGCGTCGAGACCGCGCTGCGCGACGCGATCCGCAGCGGCCTGCTGGCACCGGGGACGCGGCTGCCGACGAGCCGGGCGCTCTGCGCGCAGCTCGGTGTCTCGCGCGGTGTCGTCGTGGACGCGTACGCGCAGCTCATCGCCGAGGGCTACCTGCGTGCGCGGCAGGGCGCCGGCACGACGGTCGCGCCCGGCGGCGTCCGTTCGGGGACGCCCGAGCGGGCGCCGGTGCCGGTGCACACGCAGCGGGCGGCGGCGGTCCGTTACGACCTGAGCCCGTTCGTCCCCGCGCTGGACGCGTTTCCGCGCAGCGCCTGGCGCGCCGCGCTGATCCGCGCGCTGCGCAGCGCGCCCGACGAGCGGCTCGGGCTGCCGGAGGGCGGCGGGCTGCCCGAGCTGCGCGACGCGCTCGCGATGTACCTCGCGCGGTCGCGTGGCGTGCGCGGGATCGCCGACCAGGTCATCGTCTGCAACGGCCTGCGCCAGGGGCTCGGGCTGCTGTGGACGGCGCTGGCGGCCGACGGCGCGCAGCGGGTGGCCGTCGAGCATCCGGGCTGGCGCGGCATGGCCGAGACCGCATGTGACGCCGGCCTCGTGCCGGTGCCGGTGCGCGTCGACGCGCACGGCCTCGTCGTCGAGCAGCTCGCGGCGATGGGCGCCGTCGACGCCGTCGGGGTCGCCCCGGCGCATCAGTACCCGAGTGGCGCGGTCATGCCGCCCGCTCGGCGCGCCACGCTCGTCGCCTGGGCGCAGGAGCAGGACGCGCTGATCGTCGAGGACGACTACGACGCGGAGTACCGCTACGACCGCGAGCCGATCGGCTCGATCCAGGGGCTCGCGCCGCAGCACGTCGTCTACGGCGGGTCGGCGAGCAAGTCGCTGGCGCCCGGCGTGCGCCTGGCCTGGCTCGTCGTGCCGCCGCAGCTCGTCGAGCCGATGATCGAGCTGCAGCGCCGCCGCGGCGGCATGCCGGCCGCGCTCGAGCAGCTCGCGCTCGCCGATCTCGTCGAGCGCGGCGAGCTTGACCGCCATCTGCGCCGCCAGCGCCGCCGGTACCGCAGCCGGCGCGACGCCCTGCTGCGCACGCTCGCGGCCCGACTGCCCGACGCCGAGGTGCAGGGCGCGGCGGCCGGCCTGTTCGTCGTCCTGCGCCTCCCGGGCGGGGCGAGCGAGGAGGCCGTCCTGCGCCACGCGCGGGCGGCGGGCCTCGCGTTGGAGGGCGTCGGTGCCCGGCAGCCGGCGGTCGTCGTGGGCTACGCGAACCTCCCGGAGGCTGCGATCGGCGCGGCGGTCGAGGCGCTGGCGGCGAGCGTGCGGGCGGGTTCTTAGGGGTGTCGGGCGGGTGCGGTGGGCGCTTGGGACACGGGTCGAGGAGACGTGGGTTGTTGACGTGTCGGGTGGGGTGGGCGCGAGAGGCCTGGCTGCCGCTCCCACAGGGACGGTGTCGCCTGGATGCTCCATATGGCCACCTTCACGACACGCTGCCGGCGGCCGAGCGCGGGCGCGGGCGCCGTGGTGTTGTCAGGCGGCACGGGCGGCCCGGGTCCCATACGCGACAGCGACGTCCGCGAACGCCGCCAGCAGGCGGTGCTGCTCGGGCGAGCGGACCATGCTCTCCGCATGCCACTGCACGGCGACGGTGAAGCTGCGATCGGTCGCCTCGAGCGCCTCGATCACGCCGTCCGGCGCCCAGCCGACGGCCCGCAGGCCGTCGCCGAGCCGGTCGACGGCCTGGTGGTGGAAGGAGTTCACGCGGACTCACGGGCGCCGAGGCAGTCGGCCGTCAGGCTGTCCTGCAGCGTCACGTCGTGCGTGGGCGTCGATCCTGGCAGCGTCTGGCGGTGGTCGATGTGCGACGGCCACTCGCTCGGCAGGTCCTGGATCAGCGTGCCGCCGCGCGAGACGTTGAGCACCTGCAGCCCGCGGCAGATCGCCAGTACCGGCATGCCACGCGCCTCGGCGGCATGCAGCAGCGCGATCTCGAAGGTGTCCAGGTGCGGCTCGGTGGGTCCGAGCGCGGGGTGCGGCTCGGCCCCGTAGCAGCTGGGCGTCAGGTCGGGACCACCCGACAGGCACAGGCCCCAGAGCCCGTCGAGCAGCGGGTCGATCGCGGCGGCGTCCATCGGCGGGATGACGACGGGGATGGCGCCCGCGCGGCGGATCGCGTCGGGATAGGTCAGGCCGAGGGCGAGCTCGCAACCCGCCGGCTCGCTGCGCGGGTCGTGGCGGATGCGCTCGGGCTCTCGCATCTCCGACGTGCTGAGACCGATGATGGCGCAACGTTGCGCGCTGCGGTCAGCGGGCTCGGTCACGGCTGGGAGGAGGATCGACATGGGATTGAGGGCAACACGTTCCACCTTCCATTCCCCATCCGATGAACCGCCATCCGGTCCAGCTGCGCGAGCCGTTGTGCACCCACCGGTCCAATTGCGTCAGCAGGGCGCGACGACGAAACCGGGACCCAGCAGCGTCGCGATGTCGCCGGCCGGCATCGGCCGCGCGAAGCAGAAGCCCTGGCCCAGGCGGCAGCCGAGCTCGATCAGCCGCCGGCGCTGCGCCTCGTGCTCGATGCCCTCGGCGACCACCTGCAGCCCGAACGACTCGCCGAGGTCGATGATCGCCTGCGCGAGCGTGGAGTCCCCGGTGACGAGGTCGTCGACGAAGGCCTTGTCGATCTTCAGCATGTCGATCGGGAAGCGGCGCAGGTAGTCCAGCGACGAGTAGCCCGTGCCGAAGTCGTCGACGGCGAGCAGGACGCCGAGCTTCTTGAGGTCCTTGAGGCAGTCGATCGTGTCCTCGACGTCGCGCATCAGGACGGTCTCGGTGATCTCCAAGACGAGTGCCGACGGCGCCAGCCCGGACGCCTCCAACGCTGCGGCGACGTCCGAGGCGAGGTCGGCCGCCTGCAGCTGGCAGGCCGACAGGTTCACCGACAGCTTCAGCGGCCGCGCCCGCTGCCAGCCGGCGGCCTGCTGGCAGGCGGCGTTCAGGATCCAGCGCCCGATCTCGGGCATGAGCTGCGTCTCCTCGGCCAGCGCGATGAACCCATTTGGCCCGATCAGCCCGCGCTGGGGGTGGCACCAGCGCACGAGCGCCTCGACCCCGACCACCTCGTCGGTCTTCAGATCGAAGATCGGCTGGTAGTGCAGCACGAGCTCGTCGCGCTCGACGACGCGCTGCAGGTCGGCCTCCAGCTCGGCGCGCTCGACGACCGCGGCGTGCATGTACGGCTCGAAGATCGCATAGCGCCCTTTGCCCTGGGCCTTGGCGCGGTACATCGCGAGGTCGGCATCGCGAATCGCGTTGTCGGCGCACGTCGCCTCCATCGCGATGCCGATGCTCGCCGTCACGAAGACGTCGCGGCCGGTGACCGTCAGCGGCGTGCGCACGGCCAGCAGGATCCGCATCGCGATGTGCTCGGCCTCTTGGCGGTTCTCGACGTCCTCCAGCAGGATCGCGAACTCGTCGCCGCCGAAGCGCGCGGCGGTGTCGCCGGGGCGGATCGACGTCAGCAGGCGGGCGCCGACCTCGCGCAGCAGCTCGTCGCCCGCGGCATGACCGAGCGAGTCGTTGACGACCTTGAAGCGGTCGATGTCGAGAAAGAGAACGGCCAGCTGGCTGCGCGCGCGGGACGCGCGGCGCATGCCCTGCTCCAGGCGGTCGACGAAGAGCGCGCGGTTGGGCAGGTCGGTGAGCGGGTCATGGAAGGCCTGGTGCAGCGTCTTGGCGACCATCTTGGCGTCCGTCAGCGCGAGGCTGGCGTGCTCGGCGAACGCCAGCACCACCTCCTGTTCGTCGCTCGTGTAGCGCCGGCCGGGGTGGCGCGCGGCGACCACCAGCGAGCCGATGACGCGGCCCTCCTCGCGCACCGGCGCGGCCATCGCCGCCTGCACGTCGCGGTCCTCGAGCGCCGGGATCGACTGGTCGCCGGGGGAATGCCCGCCGAAGACGATCAGCCGATCCTCGGCGATCGCGCGGCCGCCGAGGTCCTCGGCGATCCGCCTGTGCTCGATCTGCGCTCGCAGCGGCGGGTCTAAGCCGACGCAGGCCACGAGCACAGCGCTGTCGGGCTGCTGCGGGTCGAGCAGCCGCAGGCTGACGGCCTCGTCACCGATCAGGTCCGCGGTGCCGGCGACGACCGCCTGCAGCAGCTCGCCGGGCTCCGCACGGCGGACGATCATTCGCTGCAGGACCGACAGGCGCTCGAGCAGGTGCTGGCGGCTGAGCATCCGCAGCGTCAGCAGGAGCACGCGCGCCATGCCGCGCAGCAGGTCGCGCTCTTCGCCGCTGAAGTCCTCGTCGCCGGCGCGCGCCACGAGCAGCAGTCCGGGCGTCTCGCCCGCGAGCGCGACGATCGCGACGCGGCAGGCGCCCAGGCCGGTCAGCCGCGCATCGCGCACGGAGCTGCCGCGGGCGGCGAGCGCGAGCAGCTCGCCCTCCGGCAGGGCATCGGCAGGGAAGCCGACCGCGGCCCTGACGCTGCCGTCGCGCACGAGCGCCACCACCTCCGCGTCGACCGCCTCGGCGACACGCTCGACGGCACCGAGGCTGGCTGCCGCCGCGTCGGTGAAGGACGACACGAGCGCCAGGAACTCGGTCAGCTGTTGCGTCGACCAGCTTCCGGCACCGTGGCAGCCGACCATGGGATCTAGTGGGTCTTCCCGGGACACTTGCGGTGCAGCGTACGGAGAACGCCCACTAGCTCACCGCAAGGACGACGAGGGTCTGGTTGTGAAAGCCCGAGACGCCGCTCGTGCGCGCGATCTCGCCGTACGTGTAGAAGCCGGCCACTGGCGCGCCGGCCGCGCTGGCCGCGATCTGCGCGACCTCTGTCACGATGCCGTCGTCGCCGAGCACGCCGCGCCGGGCGATGCAGTCAAAGGCGAACATGCCCAGCGGCGGACGTCCCGCCAGCTGCGCCACCGCGTCGCTGCAGGCGCCCTCGGTCGCCGCGAGCACGGACTCGTCGTCGCCCTCCATGAACCATGCCAGACCGCCCTGCGGCACCTCCGCGATCAGGCCGAGCGAGCGCTCGGTGAAGTTGGCGTCGCCGACGAAGCGCACGTGCTCCTCGCCGCGCCGGCGCGCCAGCCCGAGCGGATGCGTCAAGGCGAAGCGCGTGAACGCGGCCGCGTCGGTGCGCGCCTGCGGCGGCGCGTCGAGGCGGTCGAGGTAGACGTCGAGCGCGGGCTGCTCGTCGAGCTGGAAGACGCGGTTGCCGGCGCTGCGCGTGGCGACCATCGGCTCGCCGACGCGGCGCCAGCCGTGGCGCACGCCGATCCCGAGCGGCGCGTCCGAGCCGATCGCCGCACCGACGACAGCGTTGGTCAGCACGCGCCCGTCGTGCATCTGGAAGGTCTTGGTCATCTGCAGGTCGTCGCCCGCGCAGCCGCCGACGAGCGGCACCTCGGCGCCGACGACGCTGTACGCGCCGCGGACGATCTCCTGCTGGTCGCCGGCCAGGCCGTCGGACAGCAGCATGAGGACGCGGTGCTCGCAGTCGCTCACCTGGCGCGCGGCCTGGGCGACCGTCGCGCCCGCCTCGCGCAGGCGTTCGGAGGCGTCGGTCGCCACGGTCGTCGCGATGCTGAACCCCGCGCCGCCGAGCGTCAGCACGACGAGGCTGCTGTCACGCGGGCCGGAGGTGGCAATCTCGCCGGCCGTCGAGCAGCCGATCAACGGCACGCCCGGGGCTGATTCGTCGATCCCGGCCAGCAGCTCGGCGAGATCGTAGGCTCCGGAGGAGAAGACGACGAGCAGCTTCGCGTCGTCGGCACCCGCTGCCGCAGCGGCGGCCTCGCGCCCGGCGCAGCGGGCGTCGATGTGCGTGGAATGGCCGACGTCGAGCCAGCGGCTGCAGTGTCCCGCGCGGCTGGTTTCGATCCTGCTCGAGGAAACCCGCATACACGGGGTTCATCGGCAGACGGCCAGAAAAAGTTGAGACTCCGCGGTCAACGCGCCGCCAGTCGGCGCGTGACGGCCGGCCTCAGACCGCCGAGCACTCCTCTTCCTCGGCCACGCGGAACGAGGAGCCGCAGCCGCAGGCGGCGACGACGTTGGGGTTGTTGACCTGGAAGCCGGCGCCCTGGAGCGACTCGACGTAGTCGATGACCGACCCGCGCACGTAGGGCAGGCTGGGCTGATCGACGTAGACCTTCAGGCCCGCGAACTCGAAGACCTCGTCGCCGTCGCGCTTCTGGTCGAAGGCGAGGTTGTACTGAAAGCCCGAGCAGCCGCCGCCCTTCACGCCCACGCGCAGGCCGGCGTCCGGATCGCTGGCCCCCTGGGCAGAGAGGAACTCATGGACCTTCTCGGCGCCCTTGTCGGTGATCGTGATCATGTATGCAGCTCCCGGCGTCGGTTCCAGTAGACCGTCTATCGGCCAATACTTCAGGAAGTGTAGCGCCCGGTGGGCGGGGTTTGACGAAGCTTCGCAGTCGCTAGGCTTCGGGCCAGATGCCGAGCGCAGACGAGGTCAAGAACCGCATCGAGGCGGCCATCCCCGGCGCAGAGGCCGTGGTGCAGACGCCTGACGAGGTGCACTTCAGCGCGCACGTGCGTGCCAGCGCCTTCGACGGCCTGTCGCGTGTACAGCAGCACCGGCTCGTCATGGACATCTTCGGCGGCGAGCTTGGCGGCGCGATCCATGCCCTTGAACTGAAGACGGAGGCCACATGAGCGACACCCAGATCCGTGACCTGATCGCCGAGGCGATCTCCGACAACGAGCTGATCCTCTTCATGAAGGGCACGCCCGAGCAGCCGGCATGTGGCTTCTCGATGCGGACCGTCGCGATGCTGCAGTCGCTTGACGTGCCGTTCGCGGCGGTCGACATCCTGCCCGACCCGCGCATCCGCCAGGAGCTCTCGGCGCTGTCGAACTGGCCGACGATCCCGCAGCTCTTCCACAACGGCGAGCTGATCGGCGGCTGCGACATCGTCACCGAGATGTACGAGTCGGGCGAGCTTGCGACGACGCTCGGCGTGCAGACCCCCGCGGACGCGCCGGCCGAGGCGCCCACAGGCGACCCGGCCCAGGCCGCGCCGATGGGCATCGAGAACCGCCTCGGCTAGCTGTAGCTAGCGGATCCGCAGCCGCACCCGCGCCTCGCCGCTGATGCGCAGGCGCGGGTCGGCGAACAGCGGGCGCTCGACGTCGCCCAGGTGCAGGGAGACGCCGTCGTAGCGAGCGAGCGCCTGGAAGGTGTCGCGCACCTCCTCGACGGATTGCGGCCCGGCCTCGTCGGTCGGGCCTTCCTCGTCTGCGAAGACGAGGCTCAGCTCGCCGCCCTGCTCGTCAGGGTCGCTGCCGGTATCGGGCGGCGTGCCCTCCAGGCGCAGCGTCCGCAGCCCGCTCGGTGCGGTCAGGGGAAGGCGCAGGCGCACCGTGCGCGTCGTCCGCGCTCCGCTCCCGGTCCGCCGCAGCGCCACCCGCAGGCGGATCGTCTGCCCGCGCCGGACGCTGGTCGGCGCGCGCACGCCGAGGATGTAGGCCTGGCGCAGGCCGCGCCGCACGCGCAGCCCGATCTCGACCGCGGTCGGGTGCAGCGTGCCGAACCTGTAGCTCTCGAGCACATCGACCGCGCTTGCCACGTCGGCGGCGACGGCGCCCGCCAGCGCGTTCTGGCTCGCGCCGTCGACGGCATAGTCCCAGCAGACGCGCAGCGGCTTGCGCAGCTCGCGCAGCGACGCCCGCATGCACAGCTCGGCGCTCTGGCGCGCGGGCGAGCCCCCGAGGATCTCGGCGGCTGACTCGGCGGTGGCCGCCGCCGCCGTGATGCCGAGCACGCTGCCGCCCGTCGGCAGCCCGACGTCGCCCTCGTCGGCGATCTGCGTCACCGAGCTGCCCACCCTGCCGGTGTCGAGGTCCTTGGCCGTGATGCGCAGCGGGAAGCTCGGCGGCGGGGCGCCGAGCGTCCCGACGACGGCGGTCGGGCCGTCGGAGGTGATCGTGCCGACGTCGTTGCCGGGCGAGCCCAACTTGTAGGTCGCGACGTCGGGAGCCGCGACCGGGTTGTTGACGACCGTGTGGACGTAGGCGTCCTGCAGGAACAGCGAGCGCCGGCCGGCACCGTCGAGCGGGTGGCCGTAGACCCAGGCGTTGGCGCCGTCGGCGTACGCAACGGTCCCGAGCGAGCCGACCGCGACATCGCCCGAGGTCATCCCGACCGACACCGACGCGCCCGGCACGAGCGGCTGAGCGGCAAATGCGGCGCGCGTGCCGGCGGGCGAGGCGACCAGCACGCGGCCGGCCTTGCGCGCGGCGCGGACGAAGCCGCGCGCGAGCGACGGTCGCAGCCCGGCGATCGTCAGCGGCCCGGCGAGGCTGCGCGCGCCGATGATCGAGCTGCGCGCAGGCGCGGCCGAGCGCGTCGCGGCCGGCGGCAGCACCGGCTGGGCGAGGACCGCCTCGATCGGCGTCGCGAGCGCCGTGCGCCCGCCGTATTCGCCGACCGTCTCGGAGATCGCGCCGATGTTGCGGCTGATGCCGTCGGCGCCGGGACAGAGGATCGGTGAGCCCGAGAAGCCCGGCCCGAGGCCCGTCGCGTCGACCGCCGGACCGGAGACCCGCACGATGATCCGCGCCGCGTTGCCGCGCTGGCGATCGACGACGTCGACGACCTCGACGTCGAACGACGCGATGTCCAGGCTCCGCACGACCGACAGGCCGGTGCAGCGCAGCCCGGGCTGCACCTCGGCCAGCGGCATGATCGGATCGGCCGCGCGCGCCGCGGTAGGCGCCACGAGCGTGACCGCGAGGGCGGCGAGGAGCTGGCGGCGCATCCGGGGCGACGGTAGCAGCCGCGCCTGCTGTCCAGGCGTGGTCGAGGCGCGCGATCCACCGTCACCACGGCATGTAGCATCGCGCCGCATGGCGACCAGCGAAGGAACGGGCACGCCGGCATTGCGCTGGGACGGGCGCTCGCTGCGCCTGCTCGACCAGACGCTGCTGCCCGCCGAGGAGGCCTGGATCGGTCTCGACGGGGCGGCCGACACGGCCGCCGCGATCGCGCGTCTGGCGGTGCGCGGCGCGCCGAACATCGGGATCGCAGCCGCCTACGGGCTGGCGATGGCGATCGAGCGCGCACCCGGCGAGGAGGAGCTGCGCGCGGCGGCCGACGTCCTGCGCGACGCTCGCCCGACGGCGGTCAACCTCGCGTGGGCGGTCGATCGCATGCAGGCCGCGGCGCTCGCCGTGGCGCCCGCGCAGCGCGCGGCCGCCGCGCGCGCCGAGGCCGAGGCGATCCACGCCGGCGAGGACGCGGCGAGCCTCGCCATCGCGCTGGCGGGCGCCGATCTGCTCGCGGGCTCGCGGCGGATCCTCACGCACTGCAACACCGGCGCGCTGGCCTGCGGCGGGACCGGTTCAGCGCTCGCGGTGGCGCTCGAGCTCGCTGCGCGGCAGCCGGACGTCACGGTGCTCGCCTGCGAGACGCGACCGCTGCTGCAGGGCGCGCGGCTGACGATCTGGGAGCTGCGCCGCGCCGGCGTCTCGCACGAGCTGCTCGTCGACGGTGCGGCGGCGGGGCTCATGCGCCGTGGCGAGGTCGACGCGGTGATCGTCGGCTGCGATCGCGTCGCCGCCAACGGCGACACCGCCAACAAGGTCGGGACCTACGCCCACGCCCTCGCGGCGCGCGCGGCCGGGATCCCGTTCATCGTCGCCGGGCCGACGTCGACGATCGACGCCTCGATCGCCAGCGGCGACGAGATCGTCATCGAGGAGCGCGCGGCCGACGAGGTCCGCCACGCGGGCGGCGCGCTGCTGACTGGCGCCGACACGCCGTGTCGCAACCCGGCCTTCGACGTGACGCCCGCCGAGCTCGTGACGGCGCTCGTCACCGAGCGCGGGATCGCGACGCCGCCGACGACGGAGTCGGTGCTGGGCTTGCTACGAGCATAAATTGCTCGCCGCGCGATCCACGACGCCGCACGACGTCGTCGTCGAGCAGCTGCCCGATCCGGTCGCCGGACCGGGCGAGGTCGTCTGCCGTGTGCTCGCCTGCGGCGTCTGCGGCTCGGACGTCAGCGACGCGTACGTCGCTCGCAAGCTGCCCGCGGTCCTAGGCCACGAGGTCGTCGGCGAGGTTCTGCACACCGGCGCCGGCGTGACGTCCGTCGGCGCACGCGACCGCGTCGTCATCCACCACCACGCCCCGTGCGGCGCCTGCCGGCGCTGCCGCCGCGGACACGAGACGCTCTGCGACCAGTTTCGCTCCACCGCGCTTGATCCCGGCGGCTTCGCCGAGCAGATCCGCGTCGAGGCGGCGCTCGTGCCCGAGCTGCTCGCGCTCGGCGAGCTCGACCCGCTCGCGGGGACGTTCGTCGAGCCGCTTGGCTGCGTGCTGCGCGCGCTGGACCGCGCACGGCTGAGGGCGGGCGAGTCTCTGCTCGTCGTCGGCGCCGGCTCCAACGGGCTGCTTGCGATCGCCGCCGCACGGGCGCGCGGGGCCGACTCGGTCTGGATCCGCGAGCCGCGCGAGCAGCGCCGCCGGCTCGCCGAGGCGTGGGGCGCCGCGCCGCATGCCGACGAGCCCGCCGACGTCGCGTTCGTCACGACCGCCCAGCCCGCCGCGATCGCGGACGCCGCCGCCGCGCTCGGCATCGGTGGCACGCTGTGCCTCTACGCGACGACGAAGCCGGGGGCCGCGCTCGACCTCGATGCCGAGCAGCTCTTCCTGCGCGAGACCACGGTCCTCACGAGCTGGTCGGCGGGACCGGCCGACATGCGCGCCGCGTATGACCTGATCGTGTCCGGCCGGATTGACCCGCTGGCGCTCGTCACGCACCGCGTCGGGCTCAGCGAGACGGCGCGCGCGCTGGACCTCCAGCGCCGCGGGGAGGCGATCAAGGCCGTGGTCGTGCCGTGAGAGCGGCGCTGCTGCACGGCCCCGGCGACCTGCGCGTCGAGGACGTCGTCGACCCCGACGGCGAGGTGCTCGTGACGGTCGAGGCCGCCACGGCCTGCGCGACCGACGTGAAGTGCCTGCGCCACGGTCACCTGATCCTCGGCCCGTACCCGGCCCGCTTCGGTCACGAGACGGTCGGCGTGCGCGAGGACACGGGGGCGCGCGTGCTCGTCGGCGACTCCGTGGCGTGCGGGACCTGCCGCTGCTGCCGCGCCGGCCGCACGCAGCTGTGCGAGCGCATGAGCTGGGTGCTGGGCGGCTTCGCGCAGCGGATCGCCGCACCGGCGGCGGCGCTGCACGCGGTGCCCGCGGGCCTGGAGGCGGCAGGCGCGGCGATGGCCGAGCCGCTTGCCGCGGCGGTGCACGCGGTCGCGCGCGCGGGCGCGGCGGCGCAGCCGGCCGATGCGCCGGTGGCGGCCGCGGTGCTGGGCGGCGGGACGATGGGGCTCATGATCGCGCGGCTGCTCGTCCTGGCCGGCTGCGACGTCACGCTCGCCGACCGCCACGAGGAGCGCCGCGCCCAGGCCCGGGCGCTCGGCGCGTGCGCGGTGGCGCAGCTTCAGCCCGGCGGCCACGAGCTGGTGATGGAAGCCGTCGGCCGGCCCACGGCCTGGCGGGCGGCGATCGAGGCGGCGGCGCCGGGCGCCACCGTCGTCCTCGTCGGCGGCTGCCCGGCGGGTAGCGAGGTCACCCTGCCCGCGGCGCCGCTGCACTACGCCGAGCTCGACGTCCGCGGCGCGTTTCATCACGCGCCCGCGGAGGTCGATCGCGCGCTCGCGCTGCTCGCCGCGGGCGACGTCGACTGGCGCGCCCTGGCGGGACCGACGATCGGCCTCGACGAGCTGCACGGCGCGCTGCTGCGCCCGTCGCACGGCGAGGCGCGCAAGCTCGTCGTCGACCCCCATCGGTAGCCAAATCGCAGGCGCGTCCGCAGAACTTTGCCGACCGGTGTACTAGCCTGGCGCGCCATGCCGGTCGCCGTCGTCACGGACAGCACGCACTACCTGCCCGCTGCGCTCGTCGCCGAGCGCGGGCTGCACGAGGTCTCGCTGTACGTGAAGCTCGACGGCACGCTGCGGCGCGAGAGCGACATGACGGACCTGCCCGCGTTTTGGGAGGTCATGCGCTCCGGGTCGGAGCTGCCGACGACGTCGCAGCCCTCGATCGGCGACTTCGTCACGTGTTACGAGCCGCTGCTGCAGGCCGGCGACGACATCGTCTCGATTCACCTCTCGGGCGGCATCTCGGGCACCTACGACTCGGCGCTGCAGGCCCGCGCGCAGCTCGCCGAGGCCGGCTTCGACGGACGCATCGAGGTGCTCGACTCGCGCACCGTCTGCGGCGGACTCGGCCTCGAGCTGCTCGCGGCGGCGGCGCGCGCACAGGCCGGCGCCAGCCTGCAGGAGGTCGTCGCGCACGCGCAGGCGGCGCGCGCGGGCCTGCGGATCTGGTTCGCGCTCGACACGCTGGAGTACCTGCGCCGCGGCGGGCGAGTCGGCGGCGCGCAGGCGTGGCTCGGCGGGGCGCTGAAGATCAAGCCGATCCTCTCGCTGGAGTCGCAAATCGAGCCCGTCGAGCGCGTGCGCACCTGGGGCCGCGCGTTCGAGCGGATGGTCGAGTACATGCGCACGCTGCACGCCGACGGTGCCGACGGCTGGGTCATCCAGCACATCCAGGCGCCGGACGAGGCGCAGCGGCTCGCCGAGCGCGGCCGCGAGGTCTTCGGGTGCGAGCCGCGCTTCGTCAGCGAGGTCGGTCCGGTGATCGGCGCGCACGCCGGTCCAGGGATGATCGGCGTCGGCGGCCTGTCGCCGGCGCTGCTTGACGCGACGGGCTAGTGCTCCGTCTCATAACAGTCCGCCCGAAACCCTGGGATGGGTTTCGGGCGTCTGTTACGAGACGAAGCACTAGGGGACCGTCATCCGCAACTGCTGAAGACTGCCGCGGCGCTCGCCGCCTGCGTCAAGCGGTCCCTTCCGGCCGGGGCCTGCGCCGGCCTCCAGACTTGGGCGCCGGCCTGGCCTTGGACGCCGGCTTGGGCTTGGACCTGCCCTTGGGCGGCGGCTTGGGCGTGGGCGTGCCGCCCGCCGGAGGCTTGGGCCTGGGCTTCGGGCCCGATGGCTGCGGCTCGACGATCACGGGCGGCGGCGGCGGGTCGTCGTCGGGCGGCGGCGGGTCGTCGGGCAGGATGACCGAGCCCGAGACGATCGTCTGACCGCCGTAGAACTCCTTGACGATGATCTGCAACGCGGCCGCGATCGGGATCGCGACGAGCGCCCCGACGATCCCGAGCAGCGAGGAACCAGCGAGGATCGCCACGATCACCGCCAGCGGTGGCACGTTCACCGTCCGCTTGAAGATGAACGGCTGCAGCACGTTGTTCTCGAGCTGCTGGTAGAAGATCAGGAAGATCCCGTAGATGATCGTCGCGCTCGGGAAGTCGGTGAAGAGCGTGACGATCAGGATCAGCACACCGCCGATCGTCGCGCCGACGAGCGGGATCAGGCCGAAGAAAGACATCATCACGGCGAGCGGCACCGCGAACGGCACGCCGAGGAGCGACAGCACGATGAACGTCAGGATCCCGTTGATCGAGGTGATCGTCAGCGCCCCCGTGACGTAGCCCGACGTGGACTTGTAGATCCGCTCGGCGATCCCGCGCAGGCGTTCCTCGCGGTGGCGGCCGGAGCGCGTGATCAGCCAGTTCGCGATGCGCTTGCCGTCGAGCAGCAGGAAGAACGTCATCGTGAGGATCGTCAGCAGCTGGAACGTCGCGTTGACGGCGCCGGCGGCGATACTCTGCAGCGCCCCGGCGGCGTCGCCGAGCTTCTCGGGCAGCTTCTCGGCCTCGTCGCGCAGCTTCGATGTGATGTCGTACTTGTTGTCGAACTCCCGGATCGCCGTGTTGTTGCGCAGGTCGTCGACGTAGGACGGGATGTCGCGCGAGAGGTCCGTAGCGCCGTTGATCACCGGCGGCACGATCAACGCGAGCACGCCCGAGAAGACGCAGAAGATGAGCACGTAGACGATCAGGATCGCCGCCGCCCGGGGCAGCCTCCCGCGCGAGACGAAGTCGACGGCCGGGCCCAGTGCCACGGCGAGAAAGACCGCGATCGCGAGCAGCAGCAGCGTGCTGCGGATCTGCACGAGCAGATACAGCACGATCAGGAAGCCCGCCGTGGTGAAGAGGATGCGCGCGATCTGCCGCGTGGTCAGGGCGTCCCAGACGGACACGCTCGCGAGCGTATGCAGCGCGCCGGACGGCGCCCGTGAAATCCTGGGTCTAGTGGGAGACCGCTAGTGGGTCGTCTAGGAACGTTGTGCTCGAAACCGCGGGATGCCGGCGCCGCCAGGCAAGGACGCAGGATCGAAGGTGTGCCTCTGGCACATCGAGATCCGAGGACGCTTGACGGTGATCGGCGCCCGCGGTTTCGGGTGCAACGTTTGTGGACGGCCCACTAGTGCCTGCGGCGGAACAGTCCGCCGATGGCGGCGATCCCGCCCCCGATCACGAACCCCGCGACCGCGGCGCCGATGACGACCTGCTTCTGGTGCTTGACGAGCTGCCCGCGCCAGTCCGTGAGGACCGCGATCTCGTTGTGCAGGCGTTCCACGGAGGTCCCCAGCTGGCGCCGGTTCTCCTCGATCGAGGCGCGGATCTCCTCCGGCGTGCGCGCGACGGCCATCGCGGACTAGATCCTCTTCTTGCGCATCAACGTCCTGCGGATCTTGCCGGCCTCGTCGATCGCCATCTCGGGAACCGGCGGCGTGCTGTCCTTGAAGAACTTCGCGGCCAGGTAGCCGGAGAGGCCGCCGAGCAGGAACAGCAGGCCGGCGACGAAGAAGAAGCCCCAGAAGAACGAGCTGTTGCCGACGGGCAGCGCGTACCAGGCCAGCCACGCCATGCCGTGCAGCAGGAAGAGCAGGCCGACGACGACGAAGATGCCGGCCGCGACGCCGATGACGATCCCGCGCAGGAGCTTCGTGACCTTGCCGGTGACCTCGGCCTTCGCAAGCTCGATCTCCTCGTGCACGAGCAGCGTCACGCGCTCGGTGATCTCCTGGACCGTCTGCGCCAGGTCGTGGGTGGGGCTCTCAGCGGCCAAGGCGCCGAAGGATCAGGGCGGCCAGGACGCCGCCGGCGAACGCCGCCGCGACGACGAACTCGGGCCGCTCGTTTGCAAGCTGCATCACGGGCTCCTGCCAGGAGGGTCCCGGCGCAGCCGCGTGCCCGGACGCGAACGCCTCGCCGCTGTCGCCGAGCGTCGTGGTCAGCGCGGGCCCCGCGTCAGGCGTGACGACCGCGACCGGCTCCCCCGCGACGGGGAAGGGCATCGGATCGGTGCCCGTCGCGGGCGCCGCGGACGGCTCGTAGACCGGCCTGGCGGGCTCGACGGGCGGCAGCTCGACGGCCTCGCCCTCGACGACCGGCTCCTCCTGGGCGGCGGCCTCGTCGGGCTCACCGGCCGTGCGCTGCTCGCCGAGCGGCACCGTCCAGCTGTCGGCCGCCGGCCGCTCGGTCGGCACGGAGAAGGAGGGTGCGGCCGGCGCGGACGAGCGCCCAGTCGGCCGTCGCCGTGGGCCGCTGGAGCGCGCGACCGGGATCGTCACACCGGGCACTCCCGGGACGTGGGCCACCTGGCGGCGCTTCCCGAGCTTCATTCCGGCGGGTCTTCCCCGTAGATCTGGCGCCAAATCAGCGCGGCGAGGCGCGTCGTCGCGATCGACGCGAGCGCGCCGATGCCCGCCAGCAGGCCGGACCAGACGAGCCGTTTGACCATTTCGTTGCTCTGCATGGGTGCAATCCTCTCAGACAGCTCGGGCGGACGCTCGATCCGCATCCAGGCCACCGCAGATCGTCTCGACGATGAAGGCCTTCGCCTGGTCGAACTCCGCTTCCCCGCGCGGCAGCATGTCGAAGATCCAGCCGGTCAGAACCTGCTCGATCGCGCCGTAGAAGGCGAGCGCCGCGAAGTCCGGCGTGACGGCCGAGCGAAACGATCCGTCGGCCTGCGCCTTCTCGACGATCCCGGCGATCAGGGCGTAGGCCTCGCGGATCGTCGTCAGATGGGTGCGGCCGAACGAGTTCGCCGCCCGTGTGACCTCGACGATGATGACCTTCATCAGGTCGGGGTCGTGGCGGTAGGAGTCGACGATGAACGAGGCGATCGCGTAGAGCTTGTCGCGCGCCGGCAGCTCCTGGCGGTCGATCTCCGTGATGACCTGCAGCAGCACGTTCCAGCGCTCGAGGAACAGCGTGTCGAGCACCTCGTCCTTGGACCGGAAGTAGTGGTAGACGAGGCCGTAGGCGACGTTCGCCTCGTCGGCGATGTCAGACACGCGGCAGGCGTGGAAGCCGCGCTTGGCGAACGCGACGACGGCCGCGTCGAGGATCATGCGGCGCTTGTCGGGCCCCGCGGGCTTGGCATCCTGCGCGGGCGTCGTCACGCGGGCGCCTCGACGGGCCAGCTGTAGGCGCTCGGGCGGCGGTTGGCGAGCGCCGGCAGGTCGCGGCGGATGCGCGCCTGCGCCTCGAGATCGAGGTCGGCGACGATGTGACACTCGCGATCGGGCGCGTGCGCGAGGACGATCCCCCACGGGTCGACGATCATCGAGCGCCCGCCGGAGCGCAGCCCCGGCTGGTGCTCGCCGATCTGGTTGGCGGCAACCACGAACGCCTGGTCCTCGATCGCGCGGGCGCGCAGCAGGATCTCCCAGTGGTCGCGCGTCGTCGGCACGGTGAACGCGGCGGGAACCGTGAACACGCGGGCGCCGCGGATCGCCATGATCCGATAGATCTCGGGAAAGCGCAGGTCGTAGCAGATGCTCAGGCCCAGCTCGACGCCGTCCGCCGTGGGCGAGACGACGAGCTGCTCGCCGGGATCCTCGTGCTCGGACTCGCGGTAGACGGTGCCCTCGACGGTGACGTCGAACATGTGGATCTTGCGGTAGGTCGCGCGCAGCTCGCCGTCGGGGCCGACGTGGACCGACGTGTTGCGCAGGCGCTCCTCACCGGCGACCTGCTCGGAGAACGACCCGGCGACGAGGTCGATGCCGAGCTCCCCCGCGACGGCGCGCGCCCACGAGATCGCCGGACCGTCGATCGACTGCGCGCCGGCCACCTGCGCCTCGCCGCGGCCGAGCGCGCTCCACTTCTCCGGCAGGACCACCAGCCGCGCGCCGTCGGCGGCCGCCGCGCGCGTCAGGCGGTCGGCCCGTTCGAGGTTGCGGTCGAAGTCGGCGGTGGAGGTCAACTGGACTGCTGCGGCGCGCATGGGCTCCTCGAAGTGCTCCCGGATTGACTGGTCAGTCAACAACGTAGGATGCTACCTCGATGACGCGCCGCTCTTCGCGGCCGCTGCGCTGGGCGGCCGCGTCGCGCCCGCTGCACCACGATCGCGGGAGGAGATGCGCGATCCTGTGCGAAAGCAGCGACCGCAGCATCCGACCCGGGCGGTTGTTCATCCTTCGTCAGCCGAAGGGACTAAGGTCCGGTTTCGGGGACGCAGTCACTTCAAACCCGGGGAGGATTTCTCATGAAGCTTCGACGGCCCAGCCCGGCGCTCGTCATATCGTGTGTCGCGCTCGCAGTGGCCTGCACCGGCACAGCGGTGGCCGCCACGGTCATCTCGTCCAGCGGGCAGATCAAGAACGGTGCAGTGTCCGGAGCCGACATCCGCAACGGCACGATCCGCAACGGCGACATCGGAAAGGAGACCATCCAGCAGAGCAGGCTGTCCAAGGGCGTCTCGAACAAGCTCGACGGCGCAGGCGCCAGCTCCACCGTCTACCACGCGCTGCGCAAGGCGGGCCCTGAGAACCAGCCCAAGGGCGTGGGGATCAGGGTCGCGTCGCTGACGGTTCCGGCAGGCACGTACCTGGTGACGGCTTCGACGGTCATGACGTCGCTGCCCGGGCCGCAGAACTCGCTGCTTCCGGAGCGCGACAGCCCCGAGGGCCGCTGCCGCCTCGACATGGCGGGCGACGCCACGGAGTCGCTGCAGAACGTCCTCGTCGACAGCAAGACGGCACCCGGGACGCTGTTCATGCAGGGGACCCGCACGGTCGCCGGGCCGTCGGACTTCGTCCTCGAATGCGGCGCGGGCACCAACTGGCGCCTGTCCGAGACGTCGATCATCGCCCAGAAGATCAGCGACGTCGTCGTCACGACGCTGCCGCAGTAGGCATCTCCCGGTGGCGGCTGCGACCGGCGAACGGTCGCAGCCGCCGCCTGAGCCTTTCGAGCGCGGGGCCATAGGCTCCTGGCGTGCCAGCACGTCCCGACGTCTCGGTCCTGATCGTCACCTACGACCACGGCGACGAGATCGACGCCTGCCTCGCGGCGGCGCTCGCGCAGGCCGACGACACGCTGACGGTCGAGGTGATCGTCGCCGACAACGCCTCGCGCGACGACACGGTGGCGCAGGTGAGATCGCGCGCGGCCGACGGGGTGCGGCTGCTCGAGATGGGATCCAACCGCGGCTTCGCGGCAGCGGTCAACGCGGCGTTCGCCGCTGCGCACGGCGCGCACGTGCTGATCCTCAACCCCGACTGCGTGATGGACGCGGGCTGCGCCCGGGCGCTGCGCGACCACCTCGCCGCGCGGCCGCAGGTCGCGCTCGCCGCGGCGCTCCTGCACGATCCCGACGGCTCGCCGCAGCTGCACGCGCGCCGCGACGTCGGCCTCGGCGGCGTGCTGTGGGCCTATACGACGGTCGGCCGGCGCATCGACCGGTCGCTGCGCGGCGGCCGCGCCGCCGCCGCCCGCCGCTACGAGGATCTCTGGGCCGGGGGCCCGCCGCGTGAACCGGTCGCCGTCTTCTGCCCGGCCGCGGCATGCATCATGGGACGGCGGACGGACCTCGAGCCGGCGCCGTTCGACGAGCGCTTCGCGCTGTTCTTCAACGACGGGGACCTCTGCACGCGGCTGAAGGACGCCGGCCGCGGCGTCGAGCTCGTGCCCGCGGCGACCGCGGCGCACGGCTACGGGACGAGCGTCGGGCGCGCGCAGCGCGCCGACCCGGGACGGATGCGCGCGGAGTGGGTCGCGTCGCTGCGCCGCTACGCGGCGCGGCACTGGAGCCGGCCGCCGCGCGTGGCGCTGACGGCGGCGCTGCTGGCCGACGCCGTCGTCTCGGCGGCGCTGTGCCTTGCCCGCCGCGAGGATCCGCGCGAGCTGCGCGGGCTGCTCGGCGGGCTGGGCCTGCCGGGCGGGTCGCCGCCGCTGCTGACGCCGGTCAGGACGGTATGGGCTCGTCGGGCGCCAGCGGGCGCAGCGGCTGCGCCGGCACGCCGGCCAGCAGATATCGCTCCGGGTAGTCGCCGCCGGTGAGCACCGCGCCGGTCGCGATCATGACGTTGCGCCCGACGTGCGACCCGCGCAGGATCAGCGCGTTGGTCCCGACGAAGACGTTGCTCTCCACGACGACGGGTGCCGACACGATCCGCTGACTGGCGACGTACGTGTCGCTGCCGTCGTGTGTGTGATCGGAGTCCATGACGTTCACGCCTTCGGCGAGGTTGACGTGGTCGGCGAGCTCGATGCGCTCGTGGCAATGCACGGTCGTGTTGCGCCCGACGAACGAGTCGGCGCCGACGACGAGCTCGCCCTTGGACTTCAGCTCGGCGCCGTCGCGCACCCGGACCTGCGCGCCGAAGCGGATCGCGCCGCCCCACAGCTGCAGGCGGATGCGGTCCTGGAACTGGCAACGATCGCCGATCTCGAGCACGCTGTCGGCGTGTGTCCAGAGGTCGAGCGTCAGCTCGCGGCCAAAGCGGCAGTCGCGCCCGATCCTGATCGTCAGCGAGCCGCCGCCCGCGCCGACGGCGTCGGTGACGATCCGCGGCAGGTCGTCGAAGCGTGGCGTGCCGTCGGTCTCGACGACGAGCCTGCAGCGCAGGCGCGCCAGGCGCGCCCGGGTCGTCAGCACCCAGGCGTTGAAGCGCAGGGTCCGCACGGCGCCGGCGAGCGAGCTGAGCACGGCGCCACGGTACCCGGCGGCGGACGTGTCGGACGTGTCGGGCACGTCGGGCGGCCGCGGCGCGGCGAGCACCGCCAGCCGGCCGTCGCCGTTGGCGCTCGGCACCACCTCCTCGTGCAGCGGATGCGACAGCAGCACGGGGGCGACCGGCGGCGGCTCGGGCTCGGCGGCGCCCGGCGCCCGGACCTCCGCCTCCTGCTCGGCCGCGGCGCGCATGAACGTCGCCATCGCGACCGGCGTCGGATGGTCGAAGACGAGCGTCGACGGCAGCCGCAGCCCGCTGATCTGCGCCAGCCGGTTGCGCAGCACGACCGAGCCGAGCGAGTCGAAGCCGAGCTCCTTGAACGGGCGGTCGGGCGGCACGTCGCCTGCCGACGCGTGGCCGAGGACGGCAGCGGCCTGCGCGCGGACGAGCTCGAGCACGAGCTCGTGGCGTTCGTCGGGTGAGTCGGTGCCGGCGAGCCGCGCCGCCAGCGAGCCACCGGCGGCGCGGGCGGGCCGGCGCCCGCGCGCGGGCGCCTGCACGAGGTCGGACAGCAGCGCGGGCAGCACGCCCGAGCGCGCCTGCGCGCGCAGCACGCCGAGGTCGAGCGTCGTGGCGACGAGCAGCGCCTCACGATGGCCGATCGCGACGTCCAGCAGCGCGAGCGCGCGGTCGGCCGGCAGCACGCGCTGGCCGGTGTCCGCCGCCAGCACGTCGATGTCCTCCTTGCTCAGGCGGGTCGCCATCCCGCTGCCCGTCCCCCACAGGCCCCACGCGACCGCGCTGGCCGGCAGCCCGGCGGCGCGGCGGCGCTGCGCGAGCGCGTCGAGGTAGGCGTTGGCGGCGGCGTAGTTGCCCTGGCCGGGATGGCTGAACGTGGCGGCGACCGAGGAGAACAGCACGAACGCGGCCAGATCGTGCCCGACCGTGAGCTCGTCGAGCCAACGCGCCGCAGCGGCCTTCGGGCGCATCACGCCGTCCAGGCGCGCCGCGTCGAAGGACTCGACCATGCCGTTGTCGAGCGTCCCGGCGGCATGGACGACGGCGGTCAACGGATGGTCGGCGTCGATCGACGCCAGCACCGCGGCAAGCGCGTCGCGGTCGCCCGCGTCGCAGGCGACCGCCGTTGCCGCGCAGCCGAGCTGCGCAAGTCGCTCCTGCAGCTCGCCGACCCCCGGCGCGCCCGGTCCCCGGCGGCTGAGCAGCCGCAGGTGGCGCACGCCGTGCTCGCGGGCGAGGTGCTCGGCGACGACGGCGCCGAGGCCGCCGGTGCCGCCCGTGACGAGCACGGTGCCCGCCGGATCGAGCGCGTGCGGCACGGTCAGCACGACCTTGCCGACGTGGCGCGCCCGGCTCATGAACTCCAGCGCGCGCGAGCCGTCGCGCACGTCCCAGGCGCTGACCGGCAGCGGCTGCGCCTGCGCGACGGCCGCCACCAGGAGCTCGCCGAGCCGCTGCGGGTCTGTGCCGAAGAGGTCGACGGTCGCGTAGGCGACGCCCGGGTGCGCGACGGCGACCGCCGCTGGGTCGCGCACGTCGGCGCTGCCCAGCTCGACGAAGCGCCCGCCGGGCGCCAGCAGGCCCAGCGAGACGTCCGTCAGCTCGCCGGTCAGGCAGTGGAGGACCACGTCCACGGATCCGAACCGCGCGGCGAAGTCCGCGTTGCGCGACGAGGCGAGGTGCTCGTCGTCGATGCCGAGCGCACGCAGGGCGTCCCACTTCGCGAGGCTCGCGGTGGCAAACACCTCGGCGCCGAGCCGCTGCGCGAGCGCCACGGCGGCCATGCCCACGCCGCCGGCCGCCGCGTGGATCAGCACGCGCTCACCGGCCCGCAGAGCGGCGACCTCGACCAGCGCGAGCTGCGCCGCGCAGTGCGCGACGGGAACGGTCGCGGCCTGCGCGAACGACCAGCCGGCGGGGATCGGGGCGAGCAGGCGGGCGTCGGCCACGGCCAGCGGGCCGAACGCGCCCGGCACGATCCCCATGACGCGGTCGCCGGCGCGCAGGCCGCTGACGCCCGGGCCGACCTCGGCGACGACGCCCGCGGCCTCGCTGCCGAGCTGCGCCCCGTGGACGCCGATCGCGATCAGCACGTCGCGCTGGTTCACGCCGGCCGCGCGCACCGCCAGCCGCACCTCGCCCGCGCACAGCGGCCGGTCGCCGTCGCCGTGGTCGGGCGCGGCACCGACGAGCGCGCCGGCGCGCTCGGGCGCCAGCCGCCAGGTTCCCGCCGGCGGCGCGTCGCCCGCCGCGCGCCCCAGCCGCGGTACGAGGATGGCGCCGTCGCGGACCGCCAGCTCGGCCTCGCCCGTCGCGAGCGCGGGCGCGATCGCCTCGGGCGCGTCGGCGTCGATCGTCACGAAGCGCCCCGGATGCTCGGACTGCGCGCTGCGCAGCAGGCCGCGGACCGCTGCCGCGCCGGGCTCGGCGACCTCGCCGTCGACCACCGCCGACGCGCCGCGCACGAGCACCGCCAGGCGCGCGTCGCGCAGCCGCGGCTCGGCCAGCCAGGCCTGCAGCAGCGCGAGCGCCGCCGGCGCGTCGGGCGGGGCGGCGAGGACGACCGTGCCGGGCGGCAGCGCGCTCGCCGCCAGCGCCGCGAGGTCGGGGAACGCCTCGGCCCCGGCGGCGACGGCGCCGCCGATCTCGCCCAGCGCGGCTAGCCGTGGCGGGGAGCCATTGGGAGACGGGCTGCCACGTGGCGTCCAGCGCACGCGGTACAGCGCCTCCAGCGCGCCGTCGCGGCGGGCGGCGGGGCGCGCGCCCGGCAGCGGGCGCAGCGCGATCGCGTCGACCGACAGCGCCGGCGCGCCGCGCTCGTCGGTCGCGGTCAGGCCCAGGACGTCGTCGCCCGGACCGGGCGCGATCCGCACGCGCAGCGCGAGCGCGCCGGGTTGCTTGACGCGCAGGCCCGACCACTGCAGCGCGAGCGGCGCACCCACGGGCTCGCGCAGCGCGAGCGCCGGATGAAGCGCGGCGTCGAGCAGCGCGGGATGGACGGCGAAGCGCGCGCCGTCGGCGGCCTGCTCGTCGGCGAGCGCGACCTCGCTGAACAGCTCGTCGCCGAGCTGCCAGGCGCGCAGCACCTGAAACGCCGCGCCGTACGTGCGCCCGTCGGCGGCCAGGCGGTCGTAGAGCTCGTCGACGTCGAGCGCGACGGCGCCTGGCGGCGGCCAGGGCTGCTGCGCGAGCGACTCGGGCAGCGGCGCGGCCGCAGCGGCCGCGCTCAGCGTGCCGCGCGCGTGCAGCACCCATGCCGCGTCCTGGCCGTCGCGCCGGGCGTGCAGCTCGATCGCGCGCCGGCCGCGGTCGTCGGCGGCGTCGACCGTCACCTGCAGCTGGACGTCGCCGGCGAGGGGCAGCACGAGCGGGGCAGCGAGCGTCAGCTGCTCGACGGTGTCGCAGCCGACCTCGGCACCCGCCCGCAGCGCCAGCTCGGCGAACGCCGCCTGCGCCAGCGTCACGTCGTCGAACAGCACGTGGTCGGCCAGCCAGGGGTGGCTGCCGAGCGCGATCCGGCCGGTCAGCAGGCAGCCGTCACGCCCGGCAAGCTCGAGGGCAGCGCCGAGCAGCGGGTGCTCGGCCGCGCCCACGCCGGCCGCCGACAGCGACGCGGCACCGTCCGCCGCCCCGGCGCGCTGGTCAAACCAGAAGCGGCGGCGCTCGAACGGGTAGGTCGGAAGCCCGACGCGGCGCGCGCCGGCGCCTGCGAACGCGACCTCCCAGTCGATCTCGACGCCGCCGGCGAACGCTTCGCCGGCGGACGCGAGGAAGCGCGCGACGGTGCCCTCGTCGCGGCGCAGCGAGCCGACGACGGCGATGCGCTCAGGATCGGGGGCCACGGCGTCGACGGTCTCCTGGACGGCCCACGTCAGGACGGGGTGCGGACTTGACTCGATGAACGCCGTGACGCCGTCGTCGAGCAGTGCGCGGGTCGCCTGCTCGAAGCACACCGGCTCGCGCAGGTTGCGATACCAGTGCCCGGCGTCGAGCTGGGCCCCGTCGACCAGCGCCGCGGTCGTCGTCGAGAAGATCGGGATCTCCGCGCTGACGGGCGCGATCGGCCGCAGGTCGGCGAGCAGGCGCTCGCGAATCGACTCGATCTGGGCCGAGTGCGACGCGTAGTCGACGGCGATCATCCGCGCGCGCGCGCCGGCCGCCTCGCAGTCGGCGAGCAGCTCGCGCAGCGCCTGCGGCTCGCCGGCGACGACGGTCGAGCGCGGGCTGTTGTACGACGCCAGCGAGATCCGGCCGTCGAAGCGCTCGATCAGCTCGCCGACCTCGCCGGCCGGCAGGAAGACCGACAGCATTCCGCCGGCGCCCGCGAGGTCCACGAGCGCGGCGCTGCGCAGCGCGGCGACCCGTGCTGCGTCCTGGAGCGACAGCGCGCCGGCCACGTGCGCTGCGGCGATCTCGCCCTGCGAGTGGCCGACGACGGCGGCCGGGTGCACGCCGTAGGAGCGCCACAGTGCGGCCAGCGAGACGAAGACGGCGAAGGAGGCCGGCTGCACGACGTCCATGCGCTCCAGCGCGGGTGCTCCGGGCGCGCCGCTGAGGACCTCGCGCAGCTCCCACCCGGTGTGCGGGCGCAGCGCATCGGCGCAGGCCTGCATCCGCGCCGCGAACACGTCCGAGGCGTCCCACAGGTCGAGCGCCATCCCGAGCCACTGCGAGCCCTGACCCGGGAACACGAACGCGACCTTGGGTGGGTGGCTATGGGTTTGCGCGACGCCCGTGACGACACGGTCGGCGGGCATCCCGCTCGCCACGGCGTCGAGGCCGGCCAGCAGCGCCGCCCGGTCGGCGCCCACGATCGCCGCGCGGTGCGCGAGGCGCGCGCGACCGACCGCCAGCGACCAGCCGACGTCGACGGGCGCGAGCTGCGGGCGGGTCTCGGCGTGTGCGCGCAGCCGCTGGGCCTGCGCGCGCAGCGCCGCCTGCGTGCGCGCCGACAGCACCCACGGCACGGCCGGCGGCTTGGCGCGGACGCCGAAGCGGACGTTGTCGTCGGGCGCCTCCTCGAGCACGACGTGCGCGTTGGTCCCGCTGATCCCGAAGCCCGACACGCCAGCGCGCCGCGGGTGCCCGGCGCGCTCCCAGGCGACGGGCGCGGTGAGCAGCGCGATCTCCCCCGCTGACCAGTCGACGTGCGGCGTCGGCGCGTCGACGTGCAGCGTCCGCGGCAGCAGCCCCGCGCGCATCGCCATGAGCATCTTGATCACGCCGGCGACGCCGGCGGCCGCGTGCGAGTGGCCGATGTTCGACTTGATCGAGCCCAGCCAGAGCGGACCGTCCGCGCGCTCCTGGCCGTACGTCGCCAGCAGGGCCTGCGCCTCGATCGGGTCGCCAAGCGTCGTGCCGGTCCCGTGCGCCTCGACGGCGTCGACCTCGCCGGCCGGCACCCCCGCGTTGGCGAGCGCCTGGCGGATGACCTGTTCCTGCGCGGGCCCGTTGGGCGCCGACAGGCCGTTGCTCGCGCCGTCCTGGTTGGTCGCCGTGCCGCGCACGAGGCCGAGCACGCGATGGCCGTTGCGGCGCGCGTCCGACAGGCGCTCGACGACGAGCACGCCCGCGCCCTCAGCCCAGCTCGCGCCGTCGGCGGCGGCCGCGAACGCCTTGCTGCGCCCGTCCGGCGCGAGCCCGCGCTGGCGGCTGAACTCGACGAACATCCCCGGCGAGGAGAGCACCGTGACGCCGCCCGCGAGCGCCAGTGAGCACTCGCCCGAGCGCAGCGCCTGGCAGGCGAGATGCAGCGCCACGAGCGACGAGGAGCAGGCGGTGTCCACGGTCACGCCGGGGCCCTGCAGGCCCAGCGCGTACGACACGCGGCCGGAGACGACGCTCGTCAGCGTGCCGGTCATCCGCAGCCCCTCGTACTCGGTCGCAACCCCTGGCAGGAAGGACGTGTAGTCCTGCGAGCTGACGCCGAGGAAGACGCCGGTCGCCGAGCCGGCCAGCCGCTCGGGGTCGATCGCGGCGTCCTCGAGCGCCGCCCACGACGTCTCCAGCGCGAGGCGCTGCTGCGGGTCCATGACCGACGCCTCGCGCGGCGGGATCGTGAAGAACGCCGCGTCGAAGTCCGGCGCGTCGTAGAGGAAGCCGCCGGCCTGCACGTAGCTCGTGCCCGCCTCGTCGGGATCGGGATCGTAGAGCCCGTCGAGGTCCCAGCCGCGGTCGGTGGGAAACGGGCCGATCGCGTCGGTCCCGGAGGCGACGAGCTCCCACAGGTCCTGCGCGGATTGCACGCCGCCGGGGTAGCGGCAGCTCATCCCGACGATCGCGATCGGCCCGTCGTGGTGGGCGCGGGCGCGCACGGTCGCGCGCGCGTCGCGCTGTGCGCCGGACAGGATCGCGGCGAGCCGCGCGGCGACCGCGGCCGGCGTGGGATGGTCGTAGACGAGCGTCGAGGGCAGCCGCAGTCCGGTCACCTGCGCCAGGCGGTTGCGCAGCTCGACGCCCTGCAGGGACTCCATGCCGAGCTCACGGAACGCGCGCAGCGGCGCGACGGTGCCGGGCGAGTCCAGGCCGAGCACGGCGGCGGCGTGCTCGCGGACGAGCGCGAGCAGCGCCTTTTCGGTGCGCTCGGCGGCGGGCAGCAGCGAGTCGGCCGGGGCCGCCGGCGGCGGCGCGTCGGTCGCCGCGGGCGCGGGCTCGGGCCGCGGCAGTTGCACGAGCCGCGGCCGCGCGGCGGCGAAGGCGAGCGTCCAATCCACCGCGACGCCGTGCGCGTGCGCCTCGCCGAGCGACGTGAGCATGCACGGGAGGCCGCCGTCGCGGCGCAGCGAGCCGATGACCGGGACGACCGCGCCCACCGGCGATGCAGTTGGCGATGCACCTGGCGACGCGGCCTCGACCGTCCCCTCGACGGCGAAGGTCAGCACCGGATGCGGACTCGATTCGACGAACGCCGTCGCGCCGTCGCGCACGAGCGCGCGGGTCGCCTGCTCGAAGCGGACGGGCTCGCGCAGGCTGCGATACCAGTACTCGGGACCGAGCTCCGTGTAGTCGGCCGGCTCGCCGGTGACCGACGAGTAGAACGTCACGCCGCTCGGGCGCGGCGTGACCGCCGCGAGGTCGCGGCCGAGGCGCTCGCGGATCGCCTCGATCTGGCTGGAGTGGGCGACCGACGACGTGCCGTCGACGCGGATACGGCGGGCGCGGACGGCATCCTGCTCACAGGCGGCGAGCAGCTCGTCGAGCGCGCGCTGTTCGCCGGACACGACGATCGCGTGCGGCCCGTTGAACGCCGCGAGCGTCAGGCGGCCGTCGATCCGCGCGATACGCGCCGCAAGCTGCTCGGCGTCGAGGTCGACGAGCACCATCCCGTCGTCGCCGCCGAGCTCGTGCAGCGCGCGGCTCGTCAGCGCGGCGACGCGGGCGGCGTCCTCGAGCGACAGGATGCCGGCGACGCAGGCCGCGGAGATCTCGCCCAGCGAGTGGCCGACGACGGCGTCCGGCCGCACGCCGAAGGAGCGCCACAGGGCGGCGAGCGAGACCATCACGCAGAACAGCGACGGCTGGACGATGTCCGAGCGCTCCCAGAGCGGATCGTCGGGCGCGGCGCGCAGGACGTCGTCGAGCTGCCAGTCGATGTGCGGCCGCAGCGCGGCCTCGCAGGCCTGCAGCGACGCGGCGAACGGCGGCGACGCCGCGGCCAGCTCCAGCGCCATGCCGGGCCACTGCGAGCCCTGACCCGGGAACACGAAGGCCAGCGTGCCCCGTGCGACCGCGCTGCCGCGCGCGACGCCCGGCGCCGGCTCGCCGCCAGCGATCGCGGCGAGCGCCGCGAGCAGCGCTGCGCGGTTGTCGCCGATGGCGACCGCGCGCCGCTCGAGCTGGGGGCGGCGGGCGAGCGACCAGCCGACATCGGCGGGATCGAGCTGCGGATGGGCGAGCAGATGCGCGTGCAGCTCGTCGGCGCCAGCGCGCAGCCCCCCCTCGTCCGGCGCCGAGAGGATCCACGGCAGCGGCGCGCTCATCGGGCCACCACCACGGCGGTCGCGACCTCCGCGTCGATCTCCTCCGCGAACAGTGCGATGCCGACGTCGGCGCGCGTCGCGACCGTCGTCACGGTCGCGGGCACGAGCTCCTCGATCACGGGCGCCTCGCCGCGCGGCGCTGCGGGGTGTTCAGTGCGTCCTCCAAGGCGCGACGGATTGTCTCACGGTCGCGCGCGGTGCCCGGGACAGCGCTGCCAGCGCCGGTGGCCGCGCCCCGGCCACCCGCGCGCTCAGGGTCGGTCGCGCGGGGGCAGGTACGGCTCGTCGCTCGCAGGGTGCCCTGCGGCGATGTTGCGCCCGCGGGCGCGCTCGGCGTTGAACTCGGCGCCGAGCAGGATCGACAGGTTCGTCAGCCAGAGCCAGACGAGGAACACGATCACGCCGCCGAAGGCGCCGTAGGTCTTGTTGTAGGAGCCGAAGTTCGCGACGTAGAAGGCGAACGCCACCGAGACGAGGATCCACAGGATCACCGCCAGGACGCCGCCCGGCAGGACAGAGCGCAGACCCGGCTGCCTGACGTTCGGCGTCGCGTAGTAGAGCACCGCCAGCAGGAAGGCGACGATCAGCACGAGCACCGGCCACTTCACGATGTCCCAGACCGCCAGCGCGCTGTCGCCGACGCCGAACAGGCTCCCGGCCTGCTCGGCGACCGGGCCCGTCAGCACGACGGCGACGGCCCCCGCGGCCAGCAGGACGACCATCAGCACGGTGACGCCGATGCGCAGCGGGAGCTTCTTCCAGATCGGCCGGCCTTCTTCGATGTCGTAGATCGCGTTGGAGGCGTCCATGAACGCGCTGATGTAGCCCGACGCCGACCACAGCGCGCCGCCGAGCGCGATGACGAACAGCAGGCCGGAGCCGCCGCTCTGCTGCAGGCCCTGCAAGGCGCTCGTGAGGATCTCCTTCGCCGGCCCGGGTGCGACCGAGGAGAGGTTGTCGAGCAGCGGCTGGATCGCGGAGCTGCCGATAAGGCCGAGGATCGACACCGTGGCGAGCAGCGCGGGGAAGATCGACAGGATCCCGTAGTAGGTCAGCGCCGCCGCCCAGTGCGTGAGGTTGTCGTCGGAGAACTCCTTGACCGTGCGTTTGAGCGTCGCGCCGAGCGACGCGCCCTGCGCGCCCGAAGAGCTACCACCACCGCGACGCTGCTGGACGGCGGGTCGCTCATGCCGGCCCTGCGCCGCGCTCGCGCCGTTGCCGTCGTCGCCCGGAGCCGGCGCCTCCGCCCCGATGCCGTAGTGCCGGTAGATGGCGGCCACCTGTTCGTCTGAGGGCTCGGCGTCGCCGCCGACCGGCGGTGCGTCGCTGACGAGCGACTTCTCGTAGCCGGCGCGCACGCCGTCGGCCGTCGCGGTCGCGCTGGCGATCGGCACGAGCGTGGTGCGGCGGCCGATCCGGCCGAGCTTGACGAGCGCCCACTCCGGGCGTCCCGTCTCCTCGACCAGGTAGATCTCCTCGATCGTGCCGATCTTCTCGCCGGTGCGGTCGAGCAGCATCTGGCCTTCCCAGTCAGGCGTGCCGTGCGCTGCAGACGTCATCGGCGCGACGCTTACCCGCCGCTCTCACGCCGTGAAACCTCGCGTGCGAACCGGGCGCGTGCGGAGTTGCCTGGAGCGCCGCACAGGTCAGTGTGCGGGCAGCGTCTCCTCGATCGCCGCGCGGAGCTGCGGGGCGAGCAGCCGGGCCATGATCGCGGTGCCCGAGATGTTGAGGTGCACGCCGTCGGCATCGCGCACACGAACGTCGCGGCCGCGGTAGCGGATGATCTCGGTGTAGGTGCCCGCCGGCGAGAACAGCTCGTGGACACGGATGACCTTCACCCCCTCCAGGCCGGTCGCGGCGCGCTCGATCGCGATCGTGATCGCGCTCGTGATCTTCAGCCGCACGGGGTCGCGCGGCAGCGGCGGCGTGAGCCAGAAGACGCGGCCGCGGCCGCGGCGCAGGTACGTCTGCATGATGGTGCGCACGCGCGCGGCGTACAGCGCCGCCCACGGCTCCTCGCAGCATTCGACCTTGGCGCCGCCGCCGGGCGGCTCGAGCGGGAAGCCGTCGAAGGCGGCGCCGATCGAGATCACGCTGACGCGCTGATGCAGGCGCTTGGTCTGCACGGCCGCATGGTCCATCCAGAACGTGCCGCGGCTGATCGCGCTGCCGAGCTGCACGTCGCTGCGCAGCGTGGCGGACTCGAGGAGCTCGTCGGACAGGTAGCTGTCGATGCCCTGCATCGTCGAGTCGCCGGTGGCGAGCACCGTCGGCAGCGTGTCCGTGCGCACCTCCGCGTCGCCGCCGACGGCGATGTCGCGACGTACGCGGTGGTCGCGCACGCGCAGCTCCACGCGCCAGCGGCCGCGCTGTTCGGGGCGCAAGCGGCGCGTCGCGACGGCGACGGCGCGCGGGAAGACGAGCGTCCTGCACTCCCGCTCTCCCTCAGGCGGCGTGATGCACAGCTGCGGCCGGATCCCGCCGATGTCCCAGCGGTCGACCACCCGCACCCGCGCCAGCGTGCCCGGCGAGACGCGCTCGGGCGCCTCGATCCTGAAGCGCCGCGCGCAGGACGGCGTGCGCACGCCGTACGCGCCCTTGGCGGTGCTGCCGTCGGGCAGCGTGGCGCGGGCCTCGAAGCGCCTCCGCAGCCGATCGCAGGACCACGTCGTGGCGTCCTTGAGGATCGTGGCGGCGCCCGCCTCCGCCCGCGCCCTGCCGAGCGGCTCGAGCTTGTCGCCGACGCGCTCGAAGTAGCGCACCTCCACGCTCTGCGCGCCCCAGAACAGCAGGCTGATCACGCCGAGCTGGGTGGAGTCCGCGGCGAACGCCGTGGCCGGCTCCTGTGCGTGCGCCGGCGGGACGGCCGGCATCGACGCGGCGACCGCGCAGGCGAGCACGAGCGCGCCCTGGCAGACACGCCTCATTGCAGCCGCTCGACGTTCTGCACCATGCGGCGTGAGCAGCGGTCGCCGGCGGGCAGCCCCGGCCGCAGGTGAAACAGCTCGAAGCGCTCGAGCGTCATGACCGGCGGGCCGACAGCGTCAAACGGCTTCTGGAGGTCGTTGTCGACGAGCACGTAGTCGGCCGCGCGCGACACCGGGACGTGCGGGTAGCTCGTCTCCAGCACCGGCTTCTGCGAGCACAGCGGCTGGCCGCCGAGCATGATGCCGGCCCACAGCATGCGACCGTCGGCCGGCATGTCGAGCCGCACGGAGGCGTCGGGCGGCAGCCGCGCGTCGACGGCCCGCAGCTCGAGCAGGCTCCTGGGCAGCTGGTCGAACGTCGTGCCCAACTCACCGGCCGCGGCGGTGCGGGTGGCGCCGATGAGCAGCAGCAGCGCGATCGCGCTGACCCATGGGCGCCTGAAGCTCGCCAGCCCGACGGCGGCGAGCGCGACGGCGATCGGGCCGACGAACGCCAGCGTCTTGAAGTGGAAGTACCAGCCGTAGTCCAGTGGCCGGAAGAACATCGTCGCGATCAGGCCGAAGGCGAGCACCACGCCGAGGCCCCAGCGGACCTCGCTCGGCGCCCGCAGCAGCCCGAGCATCAGCCCGGCGAGCAGCAGCAGGACGGCGATGTCCGCGGTCGGGGTGTAGATCAGGCCGACGAAGTAGCGCTCCGGGATGAAGCTGCCCAGGTCACCGCCCCAGTTGCTCAGGCCCCCGCCGTGGTTGAGCAGGCTGAGCACCGAACCCGCCTTCTCGAAGACGCCCTTGACGGGCACCGAGAGCAGCAACAGCGACAGCGGCACGACCCACAGCAGGTCGCGGCGGCTGCGCAGGCGCGGCAGCGCCAGCAGGCTCAGCCCGCGGCGGCGGCGCTCGAAGGCCACGAACACGAGCGCCGACATCAGCGGGATCGGCAGCGCCAGCGGGTAGGCGAAGCCCAGCAGCCCCAGGAACGCCCCGAGCAGGATCCAGCCGCCCAGCGAGCCGCGGCGCACGACGTGCCAGGCGAGCACGATCGCGAAGGGCATCGCCATGAAGCCCCAGATCTGGTTGAAGTACGGGTGCATGGCGGTGAAGAGCGCCATCCGGTTGAGGCCGACCAGCGTCATCACGGCGGCCGCCGCCCACGCGCCGGCACCGAGCAGCTCGCGCGCCAGCAGCCAGAAGCCGAGCGCGGCGAGCGCGAGCAGCACGCCCGCCAGCGTCGCGACGACGGCGTAGGGCTGCATCCCGGCGACCTTCGCCACCGCCCCGAAGGCGAGGTAGATCGGCGGCTTGGAGCGCCACACGAGGGGCACGTGGTCGACGGGCTCGTCGACGTTGACGGTGCCGGGGCGGTTGTCCTGCAGGAACATCGCCGTGCCGACGGCGAGGTGCGCGTCCGAGCCGTTGCCGATGACGGTCGCAAAGCCCGAGCGGAACATCGGCAGCAGCGCGACCAGCGTGATCAGCAGGGCGATGTAGAACGCCACGAGCAGCGTGCGCCAGGAGGCCGCGCCGGCGCGCGCCGAGCGCGCCGCCGGCAGCCCGGGGTCGCGCCGCCAGCCCCACGCCGCGAGCAGCGCGCTGCCCGCGAAGACGACAGCGAGCGCGGCGTCGAACGGCACCTGCGCGTAGATCAGGACCGTCAGCTCGAGCGCCGTCGCGACCGCTCCGACCGGCAGCACCCACAGCAGCTCGAACCGGCGCAGGCCCTCGGGCAGCAGCAGCCGCGTGGGCCCGAAGCCGGCGAGGCCGAACACGACGACGGTCGCCGCCCCGGCGCGCACGACTTCCGCCACGCCGCCCTTGCCGACGACGCCCGTGTAGCGCGCCAGCGCGATCGCCGAGGCGCTCGCGGCGGCCAGGGCGACCCAGGCGAGCACGCGGTTGGCGTGCTGCGTCAGCCCCGGCGGCCGGTCGGCCGGCGGCTGCCCGTCGGCGCCGTCGCTCGGCGGTTCCCCGGCGGGCGGCTCCGCGGCGTCGCGCTCGAGCTCGGCGAGCGCGCGGTCGTCGGTCTGGACGTCCATCGGCTGCATTGTCGAGTACCGGCGCGCCGGGGCGCGCCACGATCGAGCGCTCAGGACGTCGCCCTCTTCAGGCGGGCGCGCAACAGGCCCGGCCCGGCACCGCCGTAGGGCCGGTTCTCGTCGATGCTCGCGTAGATGTCGTGGTCGTCGCGCAGCCCGTTGCGCGCCGACCACTGCAGCCGCCAGCCGGCGAGGTCCTCGGCGAGCTCCCAGGGCAGCGAATGGGGCTCGGTCGCAGTCGGCTCGTGCCCGACCTCGACGGTCAGCAGCCACGTCGCCCCTGGCGCCGCGACGCGCGTGATCTCGACGACGGCGGCGTCGACGTCGTCGACGTGGTCGAGCGAGTTGAGGCTGGCGACGACGTCGAACGACGCGTCGGCGAACGGCATCCGCTCGGCGGGGGCGGCGACATAGTCCATCGCGTGGCGGTCGATGCCGAGCTCGCGGTAGCGCTCGACGAGCGGGTCGAGGCCGACGCGGCGCGCCGCGGCCGTCGCCCACTCGAGGCTGCCGCGCGGACCGCAGCCGACGTCGAGCACGCGCTTGGCGTCGAAGAAGCTGCGCTGCAGGCCGAACTGCGTGGTGAAGACGCGCTCGTAGTGGGCGTTGCCGAGCGCGCCCTCTACAGCCGCGCGACGGCTCCAGTAGTCCATCTCGGCGTCGCCCTTGGACGGGGGACGCAGCCGGCCCCGCAGCCGCGCAAGGGTCGATCGCGCCATCGGTCGCGAGGCTATCGTGGATTAGGCTGCTCGGCCTCGATGCCCCTGCAGGACTTCCTCGTCGGCGCGGCGCTGTTCGCATGTATGCTCGCGGCGGTCGCCGCGGCGACGGCGCTCGTCGTGCGCCGCCGCCTGCGCCACCTCGACGCCCTCGAGACCGGCCTGGCGAGCGTCGTGATCGGCACGGCGGTCCTCATCGCCGTCCATCTCGTCCCGCTCATGCTCGGCGTCCTCGCGCGCGGCACGGTGATCGCCGCCGCGGCGCTCGCCGTCGGTCTCGCGGCGCTGGTCAGACCAGCCGCCGGCGCGCGGGAGCGCGATCCACGCGGGCCGGCGCCGCCGAGCAGCCGCGCCTCGTGGGCGCTGGCCGCGGTGGCCTGCGGGTTCACCGCGGCGGCGGGGCTGGCCAACCTCGGGCGCTGGGGCGGCGACGAGGTCATCGGCGACGACCCGACGTCGTTTCACCTGCCCGGCGTCGGGCGCTGGATCCAGGACGGCACGATGTGGAAGATCGACCAGTTCGTCCCGCTGCTGGCGCAGGGTAACTACCCCAACAACGGCGACGTCGTGCTGCTGAGCACGATCCTGCCCTGGCACAACGACTTCCTCGTACGCCTGCCGTGCGTGTTCTTCCTCGTGACGACGGCGATCGCGACGTTCGCGGTCGCCCGCGAGCTGCGGGCGCCGCAGGCCGCCTCGCTGCTCGCCGCCGCGGCCGCCGTGTCGCTGCCGGTCGTCGGGTACGTGACGATCCCGCGTGCCCTGCCCGACGCGATCATGTGGACGACGTTCGCCTGCGGCGTGCTGTTCCTGCTGCGCCACGCACGCATGGGGCGGCGCTCGGACCTCGTCCTCGCCGGCGTCGGGCTCGGGATCGCCGCCGGGACGAAGTGGTACGGCGTCAGCTCGGTGCCGGTCGTCGTGGCGATCTGGATCGCGGCGCGGGCGGTGGCCGCGCGGCGCGCGCCCGGGGACGCCGGGGCGGCCCGCACGGAGCTGCTGCGCGACGGCGTCCTCGTCGGCGGCCTGGCGTTGCTCGGCATGCTCGCCTGGCTCGCGCGCAACCTCGCGCTGTCGGGCAACCCGGTCTTCCCGCTTCACGTCGAGCTGTTCGGGATCACGATCTTCGACGCGCCACGCGACGTCGTCCGCGACGAGGTCGGCTTCTCGATCGCCGACTACTTCGACCAGCCCGACGTCCTGGGGAAGGTCGCGATCAAGGTCGTCGAGGGGCTCGGCGCGGCGCCGCTGCTCTGCGCGATCGCGCTCGTCGCGGCGGGCGTACTCGCGCGCCGCGGCGGGCGCGCGCCGGAGCCGCGCGTGCTCGTCCTCGCCGCCGCGGCCGTCGCGCTGGGCCTGCTCTACACGCTGACCCCGGCGACGGCGCTCGGCCTGCGCGACACGCCGTCGCTGGCGCACGCCAACACGCGCTACGCGATCCCGGCGCTGCTGCTCGCGCTGCCGGTGCTCGCGTGGGTCGCCGGGCATGTACGGCCGGTGGCCGGCCGGGCACTCGAGGCGGTGATCGCGCTCGGCGTGCTGTTCGGCGCCTACGACGGCTACCAGGTGCTCGGCGCGCCCGACATCGTCGCCGCGACGATCGCACTCGCCGCACTGGCGGGGGCGGCATGCCTGCTCTGGCGCCTGCGCGAGCGGCGCGTCATGCTCGTCGCCGCCGCGCTCGCGGCGGGGCTCGTCGGCTTCGCCGCCGCCGACCGCATGCAGGACCGCATCAACGCCGACCGCTACGGCCACTTCGATCGCGGCCTCGACGCGCTGCTGCGGGCGGCACCGGGCGGCCGCCGCGTCGGCCTGGAGTTCGCCACGTACTGGTCGCTCGGCGACCTCTCCCCCATCTGGCCAGCCTTCGGCACCCGCATCGACAACGACGTCGAGTTCGTCGGCGAGTTCGTCGACGGCTTCCTGACCCCGTACCCCGACGAGGCGAGCTTCCGGGCAGCCCTGCGGCGCGGGCGCTACGACGTCCTCGTCGTCGGCAGAAGCGACATCGCCCGCCAGAACACGCCCGCCCAGCAGTGGGCGATCGACGCCGGCTGGCGAACGATCGCGCTGACCGAGCGGCTGCGCGTGCTCGTGCCGCCGGCCTGACGCAGCGGGGCCGTCAGGCTCGCCGCGCGCCCGCCGCGTAGGGGTCGCGGCGTCCGAGCGCCGAGCGCAGCAGCGGCACGATCAGCAGCGTCGCGAGGGCGCGCTCGCGCGCCCCGGCGGGACCCAGCTCGGCGGCGCGCCGCAGCTCGGCGCGCGCGGCGCCGTAGTCGCGCCGGCGCACGAGCCCGCGCGCGTGCGCCGTGCGGTCGGCGGCCTCCGCGCGCCGCCAGGCGGCCTCGTCCACGAGCGCGGCGTGGGTGCGGTGCACGTGCAGCTGGGCACGCGCGAGGCCGGCGATGTCGCCGGAGAGGGCGCCCGGCGAGCGCCGGTAGCGCACTCGCGCCCGCGGCTCCATGACGAACGCGTGGCCGCGCGCGAGCAGCCGCAGCCACAGGTCCCAGTCCTCGGCGCGCGGCAGGCAGAACTCCAGGCCACCCGCGTCGATCACGGCCGCGCGCCGCAGCAGCGCGCTGGAGACGCACAGCGGGTTGCGTTCGTAGAGCAGCGCCAGCAGCTGCGCGGCCGGGTGGCGGCCGGCGTCGAGCTCGTCCCAGCGCTCGCCCGTCGGCCGCCCGTCGAGGCCGACGACGAGCGCGCTGCCAAAGCAGGCGGCGGCGTCGGGATGGGCCTCGAACGCCGCAAGCTGGGCGGCGTGCTTGCCGGGCTCCCAGACGTCGTCGGCGTCACAGAGGGCGACGAGCTCACAGTCCTGCAGCTGTGCCAGGCCCGTTGCCCGGGCGAAGGCCAGGCCGCGCCGCCGCGGGTGGCGGACGAGCCGGCAGTGCGGCGCGTGGTCGGCGAGCAGCTCGACCGGCTCGGGGGACCCGTCGTCGACGACGACCACGACCTCGGGCCGCGGATCCTGCGCGAGGATGCCGTCGAGCGTCTCGGCGAGCAGGGCCGGCCAGCCGTGGACGGGAACGATCACGCCGGTCCGCATCCGACGGCACCTTAGTGCTCGGCGTCGTGCGCGGCGTCGGCGCAGCGCCGGCGAGCCGATGGCGCAGACGCGGCGCGGCAGCGGACCCGTCACCATCGGTGCGATGCCGCTTCCGATCGTCACCGAGCGCCTCGTGCTGCGCGCCTACCAGGACGACGACCTGCACCAGCTACACGCCGTGCTCTACAGCGACGAGGCCGCGATGCGGCTGCTCGGCGGCCCGCGCGACCTCGCCGGAACGCGCGCCGCGCTCGAACGCTCGATGGACCAGCAGGAGCAGGGCGGCTACTCGTTCTGGCCGGTCATCGAGCGCGAGAGCGGCCTGCTGTGCGGCGAGGCCGGCCTGTTCCCGCTCGCACCCGACGGACCCGACGTCGCGCTGGGCTACGCGTTCGGCTCGGCCTACTGGGGGCGCGGCTACGCGACGGAGGCCGCGACCGCCGTGGTCGTCGAGGCCTTCGGCGCGCACGGCATGGACCACCTCGTGGCGATCACCCGCGAGGCCAACTACGGCTCCCGGCGCGTGCTCACGAAGCTCGGCTTCGAGGAGCACGGCTTGCGCCACGTCTGGGGCGCCGAGCAGCTGTTCTTCACGCTCGCGCGCGATCGCGCCCCCGTCCTGCGCAACCCGGGCACGCGCACGTGAGGGGTGATCGGCGCTAGCCCTGGTGAAGGGGGTTGTGCAGCGGCCCGGGGTTGTCGCGCGGTGGCTCAGCCGCGCCGCGCTCCTCGGTCGCGAGCGGCTCGACGCGCGGCGGCATCCCGGGGAGCTTGAGCTTCAGCTTCCGGCCGTCCTTGAGGGTCAGCTCGTGTGGCTTCTGCTTCAGCGGCTCGCCCGGAATCGCGCTCATGCAGCCAGGCTACTCCTCGGCCGCGGCGCTGGCCACGGTTCTGGACGCTCAGGGGCCGGCCACGCCGCGGACCCGGCGGTCTACTCGGCGTCGGCGTCTGCGTCGGCGCCGAGCGCGTCGAGCAGCTCGAGCGCCGCGATCTGAGCCGGCGTACCGGCAATCTCGCCGCCGCCGAGATCCTGCAGCTCGGGATGGAAGCTGGCGTGGATGGCGACCCCGTCGGCGTCGACGTCCTCGAGCACGATCACCGCACGGCCGGGACCCGGCTCGTCGCCCGCGGGCGCGTCGGTTGAGCTGGCGGCTCCCGCGGCGGTCAGCACGGCCAGTGCGAGCTCGCGCCAGTGCACGACGGCGTCGGCGCGCTCGGCGTCGCTCATCGACTCGAGATGGTGGCTGTTGCGCTGGGCGAGCGCGTTGACGGCGGCACCGACTGATGCCTCTGAGAGGTGCACGGCGGGTTCTTCGGGCACACGGCCAGGCTAGCGCGCGTTCAGCTCAATCGTGATCGCCCCGCGAGACGAGCGCGGCGCGGGCGTCGCGATAGGTCCCCTGCTCGCCGGGTCGGCCGCTGCTGCGTCCGTAGCCGCGGTAGTCGAACAGCAGCACATCGAAGCCGACCGCCGTCAGCACGGCTCGTCTGCACGGCATCCGCATCCGTTCCGCGCGGTTCGCGGCCGTCGCCGCGGCCGTCCTGACAGATCTCGGCATCGCCGTCCGGCGAGCAGTCGCCGGCGTCCCGGCTACCCCCCACGCCGCTGACTGCGCAGCTCCGCCAGCAGCTGCTTGGAGTGCATCGCGCCGATCAGCTCGCGCAGCGGCTCGGCGCCGCTGGCGACGATCTCGACCGCGCGTGCCGGCTCCACCGACCCCGCCAGACGCTCGAGCAGGACCCGCACCTCCTCCTCGACGAGCGGCGCCAGCGCGTCGCGGTAGCGCAGCGTGTCGTAGACCGTGAAGCCCAGCGCCTCATCGTAGCCGCCGGCGCGGAAGCGGCTGATCGCCTTGATGATCGCGACGTCGTCGGCGTCGTAGCCGCGGCTCGTCGGCGTCAGCACGCCGAGCTCGGCGAGGCGGTCCAAGACCTTTGCTGGGACGTCGAAGCGCCGGCGCGCCTCGGCTGCACTGATGCGCTCGCCCTCCTGCGCGGCCGCGGTCGCGTGCTCGAGGATGCGATCCTCGAGCTCGATCATCGCCCGGGCGCGCTCTGGGTCTGACGCCAGCACGCCGCGGATGAGCTTCAGCGGCATGTAGCGCTCCTCCTGCAGACGCTTGATGAGCTTCACCCGCTCGACGAGCTCGGGCCGGTACCAGGCCATGTTGCGCGACGTGCGCACGATCGTCTCGTCGCCGCCGAGCAGGCCCTCGCGCAGGTAGTGCTTGATCGTCCCCGCGCTGACGCCCGAGCGCGCGGCCAGCTCGCTGATCTTCAGCATCCCGTCGGCGTTCATGCGAGGAAGGCCCCGTCGCTCGTCTGCGCCGGCGGTCCGCCGACGGCGCCGGTCCGCAGCAGCGCGGCGATCCGCGCATCGTCGTAGCCCGCTGCGCGCAGCACGGCCTCGGTGTGCTCGCCCAGCGCCGGGCCCGGCAGGCGGTTGCTGTCGGCCGGCGTGCGCGACAGCTTGACCGGCGCACCGAGCAGCCGCACCGGCTCGGCGACGCCGGGCTGGTCGAGCCCGACGACCATCTCGCGCGCCTGGACGAAGTCTGACGAGAGCGCCTCGTCGAGGTCGAGCAGCGGTTCCAGGCAACACTCGTGCTCGGACGCGAACGCCTCCCACTGCGCCCGTGTGCGCGCGGCGAAGATCTCCTCCACGGCGGCGTGCGCCGCGCTGCCGGGCGCCTCAAACTGCTGCTCGACGAGGTCCTCGCGCCCGACCCCGCGACACCACGCCTGCCAGAACTTCGGCTCGAGCGCGCCGAGCGTCATCCAACCGCCGTCGGCGCACGCGTAGGGCGAATAGCAGACGACGCCGCCGGCGAGCGCGAGGCCGCCGCGCGCCGGCACCTCGCCGTCGGCGAAGTAGCGCGCCGCGACCATCGCCAGCCACGAGAGCGCGCCGTCGGCCATCGACACGTCGACGAGCTGGCCCTCACCGCTGCGCTCGGCCTCGCGCAGTGCGGCGAGGATCCCGAAGGCGGCCATCAGCGCGCCGCCGCCGAGGTCGGCGATCTGGCCGGCGGACTGCACCGGCGGACCCCCGGCCGAGCCCGTCAGCCCGAGCAGGCCGACGAGCCCGAGGTAGTTCATGTCGTGGCCCGGGCGGTCGCGCAGCGGGCCGTCCTGGCCGTAGCCGGTGATCGCGCACAGCACGACCTTCGGGTTGACGGCGCGCAGCGCGTCGTAGCCGACGCCGAGGCGGTCCAGCACGCCGGGCCGGAAGGACTCGAGCACGACGTCGTGCTCGCGCACGAGGTCCAGCAGCACCGCGCGGCCCGCCGCCTGCTTGAGGTCGATCCGGATCGAGCGCTTGTTGCGGTTCAGCGCGAGAAAGAGCGCCGACCGCGCGCTGTGCTCGGCGCCCGCGACGTACGGCGGCGCCCAGCGGATGTAGTCGCCCATGCCGGTGTCCTCGACCTTCAGCACGTCGGCGCCGTAGTCGGCGAGCAGCAGCGAGCAGAAGCCGCCGGGCAGCAGCCGGCTGAGGTCGAGCACGCGGACGCCCTCCAGTGGGAGGCTCACGCGGCGACCACCCCGAGCAGCTCGCGCGCCTGCGCCACCGTCGCCGGCCGGCGCCCGGCGTCCTCGGTCATCCGCCGCGCCCGCGCCACCAGTTCGCCGTTGGAGCGCGCCATCGTCCCGTCGGGCAGGTAGAGGTTGTCCTCCAGGCCGACGCGGACCGAGCCGCCCAGCGTCAGCGCCGCCGCGACGAGCATCCACTGCGCGCGCGAGATCCCGATCACGCCCCAGTGCGCGCCCGGCGGGATGTTGTCGACCATCGCCGCAAGGTTGCGCGCCGTCCCCGGGATGCCGCCCGTGACGCCCATGACGCAGTCGACGTGCAGCGGCGCCCGCAGCACGCCCATGTCGATCAGCGGCGCGAGCGAGCCGACGTGGCCGATGTCGAAGCACTCGTGCTCGGGGCGGATGCCGAGCTCGTTCATCGCCTCCAGCAGCTCGACGATCTCGTCGAAGGGATTGGCGAACACCGTCTGAAAGACGAACGCCTTGCGCGAGGCCGAGTACTTGGCGTAGTTCATCGAGCCCATGTTCAGCGCGGCGACGTCGGGACGCAGCGCGCGCAGATAGGCGATGCGCTTGGCGACGGGCACGCCGACGGCGCCGGTCGAGTAGTTGATGATGACCTCGTCGTCGTGCAGCTCGGCGTGGATCGCCTCGGTGATCGCGCGGAAGTCCTCGACCTCGTAGGACGGCGTGCCATCGGGGCGACGCGCGTGGATGTGGATCATCACGCCGCCCTCGTCGACGATCCGCCGCGCCTCGGCGGCGTACTCCTGCGGCGTGTAGGGAATCGCCGGGCACTGCTCGCGGCTGGCGAGCGCGCCGGAGATCGCGCACGTGATGATGACCGGGTCGTCGAGGCTCATGGCGACTCAAGCGTGAAGAGTGACACGCGCTACTTCTCACTCTGCCGTGGCTTACGGCGCGGGTCAAACCGGGCGCGCCGTAGGCTGCCGGGCATGGAGGAGGAACACCGCCCCGCGCGCGACGCGCGCAAGACCGGCGACGACCGGTCGCGCTTTGACTACTTCGTCGAGGGGGTCTACCTGCGCGTCAGCCGGCCGTCGTTCTTCATCATCTGCACGCTGATCGTCATCGCGTGGCTGTTCAGCGCGCCACTGTGGGCCGACCTGAAGTCATGGCAGTACGTCATCCACACTGTCGCGAGCGTCATCACCCTGCTCCTGCTGGCCCTGCTGGAGAACGCTGGCCGCCGCAGCGAGGAGGCCGCTCAGGAGAAGCTCAACGTGATCGTCGAGGCGCTCGCCGCGCTCATGGAGTCGCGCGCGGCCGAGGATCCGCAGCTCCAGCGCGACGTGGAGAAGCTGCGCGAGGCCGTCGGCCTGGAGGAGCGCCACTGACGAGCACTTTGGCGCTCAGCACCGCGCGCCGCGGGAAGCCGGCGGGCGCGGTGGGCGGGCCGCCCGGCGAGCGCCATCGCGGCATCGCCGTCGCCAGGCGCGAACGGCGCGGCGGGCCCGGCTTGAGCACGTCGTCGACGCGCAGCGTCTTCGTGCTGATGACCTCCACGAGAGCCGTGTTCCAGAGCAGCTCCGCGCGGGCGTCGAGGCTCTTGCGGACGGTCAGCCCGATGGAGATGAACGACAACCCGAGCGCACCGGCGAGCGGGCCGAGCGACGCGAGGATCGGGCCGCGGATGCTGTCCTGGGAGCTGAGCAGCTCGTAGGCGCCTGCGGCCAGCACGGCGGTCGCGACCAGGCCGACGGCGATCGTCGCCCAGTTGCGCTTGTAGGAGCGCACCATCCGCCCGACCATCGTCTCGCGCACGCGGGCGCGGTCGTCGTGCCCGATGAAGGCCTCCGGCTCCTTGTCGCCGGTCACGAGCTGAAACCAGATCACGGCCTGGCGGTCGAGTGGCTCCAGCCCGGCGCGGGTGGCGTGCCGCGGCGTGCGCTCGCGGACCGCCTCCTGCCACGCGGTGAGGTGCTGCTTGACGATCCGCACGGCCGCCGGGTCGATCCGCGCCTGCAGGTCGTCGAGCAGGCGCTTGATGCGTTCGACGCGCTCGCGCGCGAAGACGCAGCGCAGCTCGCGCGTGACGTGGCTGCGCGCCGCGGAACCGCGGCGCAGCTCGAGCACGACACGGTTGGACGTGTCCGACAGGAAGCTGCCCAGCTCGTAGGCCTTGCCGCTCGCCTCGTGGTCGGCCCAGAGCATCGTCTGCAGGCTGATGTGCCAAGCGCGGATGGCCTCGCGGAACTGCGTCTCGGCGGCGTCGGACTGCGCCGACAGCGTCGCCAGCCCGAGCAGCTCGTCGAGCTCGTTCGCGCCGAGGCCGATGCCGAGGCGATCGGCGTCGCCCGCCGCGGCGCGCAGCTCGAGCGCGAGCCGCTCGGCCGCCGGCAGGCTGCGGCGCATCGGCAGGAGGTTGTCGGGCGGCGAGCTGGGCAGCTCGTCGGCGCGCAGGCTATAGAGCACAGCGATCCGCCAGCCGAGCGTGATCGCCGCGCTGATCTGCGACTCGGTCGTTCGGCGGGGCGCGAACGCGTTCATGTCCGGTAGAGGCGCGAGAGCGGCGCCAAATACGTCGCGCTCAAGCGATGAGTCGGCGGCCGATCGGCGGTCTACACGTCAACCGCTGCGACAGCCAGCGGCCTCGAGTTTCGCGGCGACGACCTCGGCGACGATCTGAAGCCGGCCGAGGGCGATCTGCTGACCGCCGCCGTCGTCGACTTCCATTCGCGCGAGCATCGCGACGAGGTCATGGCCAAGGTCATGGGCGATCCGCGAATCGCCGAGCTCGTCGACGCCGAGCAGCTCGCCGACATGAACCGCATGAGCTACGGCGGCTTTCAGACCTTCGTCAACGCCTGACCGCGAGCGCCAGCTCCACCACGTAGGACAGCACGACCGTGCCGTCGGCGGCGAGCGCGCGTATCTCCTCGAGCAGGGCCGCGCGCTCGCACTCGCCCAGGGCGGCCACGAAGCTGATCGACCCGAAGCGGTCGGCGAGCCCGTCGGCGTCGAGGATCTGGTCGTTGACGAACGCCTCCTCGCGCGGCGGACCGAGGAACCAGTGAAACGCCTGCGCCACGGTGAGGGCGTCGGCGCTGGCGTCGGGGAGCGGGATCGCCTCGGCCGTGCCGTCCAGCACGCGCGCCGGCACCCCGATCGCCGCGCGCATCTCGGCGACGGGCTCGACCGCGACGACGTCCAGGTCGCGCGCCACGAGCGCGCGCGTGAGCTTGCCGGTGCCGGCCGCCAGGTCGACGACGTGCGGTCCGGGCAGCGCGGCGACGAGCCGGTCCACGGCGTCGTCGGGATACCCCGGCCGGCCGCGCTCGTAGGCGTCTGCCGAGCGGGCGAAGCCGACCGCCGCGGCGCGGTGCAGCGCGGTCACACCGGCACCACGCCGTGGCGCCGCCACGGGCGCTGCACGCGCTTTCCCTCCGCCATCGCGAGCGCCCGGACGACCACCGGCCGTGTCTCGCGCGGGTCGATCACGTCGTCGATCATCGCGTTGCGCGCCGCCACGTAGACGTCGATCAGCCCGCGGTAGGCCGCGATCAGCTCGGCCTTCTTGGCGGCGGGGTCGTGGGCCGCTTCGACGTGCCTGCGAAAGACGATCTCGACTGCGCCCTCGGCGCCCATCACGGAGATCTCGGCGCTCGGCCAGGCGACGATCAGGTCGGGCTCGAAGGCACGGCCGTTCATGACGTAGTAGCCCGCGCCGTAGGCCTTGCGGATCACGACCGTGATCTTCGGCACCGTCGCCGCCGCGACGGCGTGCAGCAGCTTCGCGCCGTGGCGGATGATCCCGGCCGCCTCGACCTTCGTGCCGACCATGAAGCCCGGCACGTCGACGAGAAACACGAGCGGGATGCCGAACGCGTCGCACAGCGAGACAAACCGCGCGGCCTTGTCGGCGGCGTCGTTGTCGAGGATCCCGCCCAGCTGGCGCGGCTGGTTGGCGACGATCCCGACGGGGCGGCCGCCCATCCGCGCCAGGCACGTGATGATCGAGCGCGCGAACTGTGGTTTGAGGTCCAGCCACTCGCCATCGTCGACGATCCGCCGGACGACGTCGTACATGTCATACGGCTGGCGGTTGGAGGACGGCAGGACGTCGAGCAGCTCCTCGTCCATCCGGTCGACGGGGTCGCCGCCCGCCCGCACCGGCGGAGCCTGCTCGCAGTGCGACGGGAAGAACCCCAGGTACTGCTTGATGCGGGCGATGCACTCGTCGTCGTCGGCGACCTCGAGATCGCCGACGCCCGACGTGCGGCAATGCACGCGCGAGCCGCCGAGTTGTTCCTGCGTGACGTCCTCGCCGACCGCGGCACGCACGAGGTGCGGGCCCGCGAGCGCCATCGACCCGCGCCCCCTGACCATAGGCACGAAGTCCGCGAGCCCCGGGATGTACGCGGTGCCGGCCGCGCACGGGCCCATCAGCGCCGCGACCTGCGGAATGACGCCGCTGGCGACGACCTCGTCGCGAAACAGATAGCCCGACCCGGCGAACAGCGAGCCGACCGTCTCCTGCACGCGCGCGCCGGCGCTGTCGAGCAGCCAGACGAAGGGCATCCGCTTCGTGAGCGCAAGCTCGCGCAGCCGCGTGACCTTGAGCTCGCCGGTCGTCCCCATCGAGCCGGCCATGACCGTGAAGTCGTACGCGCAGACCGCGACGTGGCGCCCGTCCACGAGCCCGTAGCCGGTGATCACGCCGTCGGCCGGCGCGTGCTTGTCCTCCATGCCGCGGACGGAGTGGTGGATGCCGGCCTGGATGCCGATCTCGGTGAACGTGCCGGCGTCGACCAGGCGGCCGATCCGCTCGCGGGCGGTGAGCTTGCCCGCCGCATGCTGACGGTCGATCTTCTCCTGCCCGCCGCCGAGCTTGGCTGCCGCGCGGCGCTCGCGCAGGTCATCGGCGAGCGGGCGCAGCATCGAGTCGGGGGTGGTGTCGGTGCTCAAAGTAGAAAGTGGCGCGTGCCACTTCCAACCGTCGCGGATGACGGGGCGCGCGTCAAGGTGCACCGAAGGCCTGTCAATCGCCGGTCGCGCAGCCAGGCGTCAGAGCGCAGATCGCAGGAAGTGGCTGACGCGGCTCAGTCCCTCGCACAGGACGTCGGCACGATTGGCGTATCCGATGCGCAGGTAGCCCTCCATGTCGAGCACGCTGCCGGGCGTGAGCATGACACCGGTCTCCTCGACGAGCCGCACGCAGAGGTCGCGGGATGGCAGGTCGAGGTCGTACCTGAGCAGCGCCGTCGTGCCGGAACGGGGTTTGACGTAGGTGATGTGCGGCTCGTTGGCGACCCACGCGTCGAGGACGGCGAGGTTGCCTCGAACGATCGCTCGGCTGCGTCGCAGGATCTCGTCCTTGTGCTCCAAGGCGATGGACGCGAACAGGTCGTCGAGCATGCCGACGCTGATGGTGTTGTAGTCGCGCTGAATCGCGATGGCGTCAATGAGGTCCGTCGGAGCGGTGATCCAGCCCAGGCGTAAGCCGGCGAGCGAGAACGCCTTGGACATGCTCCCGGTGCTGACGCCGCGCGCGTAGACGTCGACGATCGAGGCGGTGGTGCCGGTCCCGTCCTGGTCGGTACCGCGGTAGACCTCGTCGCAGAGCAGGTAGGCGCCGCACGCGTCCGCGATGGCGGCGATCTGCTCCAGCAGCGCGTGATCGATCAGCGCGCCCGTGGGGTTGTTCGGGTTGTTGAGCGCGATGAGCTTGGCGGCGCCACCCGCGAGCCCGCGCAACTCGTCGAGATCGGGCAGGAAGCCGTTGTCCTCCTGGAGGCGCAGGATGCGCACGTCGGCTCCGAAGCTCTCCGGGATCGAGTAGTGCTGCTGGTAGGTCGGCAGCAGCGACACCACCCGGTCGCCGGGCTCGACCAGCGTCAGGTAGGCGAGCTGGTTGGCTCCGCTCGCACCGTGCGTGATCAGGACGTTGTCTCTCGACTGGTCCGCGTAGAGCGCGGCCACGTTGTCGCGGAGCCGGTCGGACCCTTCGATTGGCCCGTAGGTGAGCTTCGTCGGCAGCAGCTCGTCGAGGATCGACCCGGCGAGACCCGCCATCTCGAGCAGTTCGGCGACGGTGAGCGACTCGACGCAGGTCTCGGCGAGGTTCCAGTCGCACCGGGTCTCGTACTCGTTCATCCACAGCTCGACGCCAAACGGGCGGATCTTCATCGGCCTCAGTCCAGCAACGGCGCGATCGCGTCGGCCGCGAGCTCGCCGTACCCGGGCGCCGCGGCCGTGATCTCGGCGCCGACGACGTCGGCCACCCGCACCACCTGCGCGAGCAGCTCGCGCAGCGCCCGCGGCGACAGCCCGCCCGCCGCGGGATAGGTCGCGGGAAACACGTCGGGGTCGAGCACGTCGAGGTCCAGGTGTACGAAGAGCGTCATGCCGGCGAGCTGCGCGGGTTCCTCGAGCCGGTAGACGCCGCTGCGGTCAAGCGCGACGCGCTCGCCGGCTTCCACGTCGCGGACGCCATGCATGATCACGCGAGCCGGATCCAGGCCCGCGCCGAAGCCGGTGTCCCACAGCCCGCAGGCGCCCGCGAGGCACATGCCGCCGAGATAGCCGCTGCTGGTCGTGGCGGGCGTGTTGAAGTCGCCGTGCGCGTCCAGCCATAGCACCCGCGCAGCCGGATGGTGGCCGACGACGACGGGCAGCGTCCCGACGCTGATCGAGCACTCGCCCGCCAGCAGGACCGGCCGCCGGCCCGCCGTGAAGCCGTCGTCGAGCTGACCGCCGGCCTCCAGCAGGCAGCCGCGCGACGCGTCGAGGTCCTTCTCCCAACCCGCGCTGCGCGGCTCGCCGGGCGAGCCGACGATCCGCGCGTCGAGCAGCTCGGCGAGCTCGTGCGTGCCGGCCGCGGCCTGCGGGCCACGGTCCGACGTGCGGCACAGCAGCGCCGTTACCGGCCGGTCCATCGCGGCTCGCGACGCTCGAGGAACGCTGCGACGCCCTCGCGCGCATCGTCGGTAGACAGTGCGAGCGTGAGCTGCGCGCGCAGGTACTCGAGCGCCTCGCCGAGCGCCATGTCCTGCTGGACGAACAGCGCGTCGCGGCCGAGCTTCATCAGCAACGGCGACTTCGCGGCGAGCTGCGCCGCCCAGTCGGCCACCGCGGCATCGAACTGCGCCGGCGCCACCACCCGGTTGACGATCCCCAGGCGCAGCGCCTCGTGGGCGTCGATGCGCTGCCCGAGCAGCAGCAGCTCGGTCATCTTCTTGCGGCCGATGTTGCGCCCGATCAGCGCGGCGATCATGAAGGGAAACAGGCCGACGTTGATCTCCGGCGTGCCGAACGTCGCGCGCTCGCCGGCGATCACGAGGTCGCAGGCCAGCGCCAGCCCGAGCGCACCGGCGAGGACGTGGCCACGCGCGGCGCAGATCACCGGCTTGCCGAGCTCGCCGATGAGCCTGAACAGGCGCGGGAAGCGGTCGTTGGCGGCGTGACGGTGCACGAGCGGCACGTCGGCGGCGAAGCCCGCGAGGTCGCCACCGCTGGAGAACACCGTGTCGTGCGTCGAGGCGATCACGACGCAGCGCACGTCCGCGTCGTCGCGCGCGCCCGTGAGCGCCGTGAGCAGCTCGTCGAGGAGCGCGTCGGAAAGGGCGTTGCGCGACTCGGGCTGGTCGAGCGCGATCGTGGCGACCGCGTCGGCGACCTCGTAGCGCAGGGTCTCGTACGGCACGGGGGCAAATGTAGTGGCCGCGCGAGCCGCGCGTGACGCGGTGAAGAGTAGGACGTGCCACTGTTCACTTTGGGGCGCCCGCGCGGTAGCGTCCGTCCATGGCAACCACCGACCACGTGCGCAAGCCCGACCACGCCGCCCGCCGCCGGCATTTCATCTTCACCGACGAGCACGACGCGCTGCGCGAGTCGATCCGCGCGTTCGCGACGAAGGAGCTCGCGCCGTACGCCGAGGAGTGGGAGCAGACGACCTTCCCCGACTGGGTCTTCCGGCGGATGGGCGAGCTCGGCTTCCTCGGCCTCGACAAGCCCGAGCAGTACGGCGGCCAGGGCGGCGACTACCCGTGCAGCCTCGTGCTCGCGGAGGAGCTCGCCCACGCGCGCTCGGGCGGGATGGCGATGGGCGTCGCCGTGCACACCGACATGTGCATGCCGCCGATCCTCGCGTTCGGCACCGAGCAGCAGAAGCAGGACTGGGTCGTACCCGCGATCGCCGGCACGAAGATCCTCTGCCTCGGGATCACCGAGCCCGACGCGGGCTCCGACGTGGCGGGCATCAAGACCCGCGCGGTGCGCAGCCACGACGGCGATGAGTACGTCATCAACGGCTCCAAGACGTACATCACCAACGGTCATCGGGCGGACGCGATCGTGCTCGTCACGAAGACCGATCCCGACGCCGGCTACGACGGGTTCACGCTGTTCCTCGTCCCGATGGACCTGCCCGGCGTCGTGCGCGAGCAGCGCCTGGAGAAGCTCGGCATGCACGCCAGCGACACGGCGCTGCTGGCCTTCCAGGACGTGCGGGTGCCCGCGAGCGCGGTCCTCGGCGAGGTCGGCAAGGGCTTCTACCACGTCATGTGGGAGCTTCAGGGCGAGCGCCTGATCGGCGCGGCGGGCGCCGTCGCCGCGGCGCAGGACTGCTTCGAGCGCACGCTGGAGTACGCGCTGCAGCGGCGCGCCTTCGGCCGCCAGATCGGCCACTTCCAGGTCATCCGCCACAAGTTCGCCGAGATGGCGACGAAGCTCGAGTCCGCGCGCCAGATGGTCTACACGACCGCCTGGCGCCACGCCAACGGCGAGTACCCGGTGCGCGAGATCTCGATGGCCAAGCTGCACGCGTGCCGGATCGCCGTCGAGGTCGCCGACGAGTGCATCCAGATCCACGGCGGCGCGGGCTACATGAAGGAGTACGGCATCGAGCGCGTCTGGCGCGACCTGCGCCTGAACCGGATCGGCGCCGGCACCGACGAGATCATGCTCGACGTGATCGGGCGCAGCTACGGGCTCTGATCAGGGCTCGGCGTCGACCTGCGTCGACGGCGTCAGCGCCGGCCTGCCGCGGCCGAGCACCCGCCGCGTCGTTCGCGGAAGCACGATCCGCGCCACCGCGCCGAGCCAGTACGGCCGCGGGACGTAGCGCTCTGCGCGCCCGCCCGGGCCGGCGTCCATGATCGCGTCGGCCACCTTCTCGGGTGTCGAGACGATCCAGCGCGTCAGGCGGCGATCGACGAGCTGGCGCTGCGGAAAGCCCTCGGTGGCGACGAAGCCGGGCAGGACCAGCCCGACGTGCACGCCGTGCGCGCGCTCCTCGAGGTGCAGCGCGTCCGACCAGCCGGCCAGCGCGAACTTGCTCGCCGAGTAGGCGCCGGTGTTGCCGCGCGAGACACGCCCCGCGGTGCTCGCGACGTTGACGATCGCGCTCGGCGCGCTGCGCCGCAGCAGCGGCAGCAGCGCCTCGGTGAGCCGCACCTGCGCGTCGAAGTTCAGCTCCATGTTGCGGCGCACGTTGTCCCAGCCGCCCTCGCCGAAGGTCCCGCGCCAGGCCGCGCCGGCGTTGTTGACGAGCAGGTCCAGGCGCCCGTGCCAGGTCTCGACGGTCTGCGCGATGCGCGCCGGCGCAGTCGGATCGGTCAGGTCGGCCACGATCACGGTCGGCTCGCCGACGAGCTCGAGGGCCAGAGCACGCAGGCGGTCCTCCCGGCGCGCGACGAGGATCACGTGCGCGTCCGGCTCGCGTGCGAGGCGCCGTGCGGTCGCCGCGCCGATCCCGCTGGAGGCTCCGGTGACGAGCGCGATCACCCGCTGGAGGCTACGGTGTCGCTAACCGGTGCGAGTGCATCCGAGAGGATCAGCGCCGGACTACCGTGACCGCACACGTCAGTCCAGGAGCCCGAGCGAGGCGAGCGTCGGCCGTGACCAGGTCGCACCCGAGCCCTTCGGCCAGTGCCACGTACGTGGCGTCATACGCCGTCAGGCTGTCGCGCAGCTCCCAGATCCTGGCCAGGAGCCCGACGACGGCGAACCGGCGTATCCCGATCCGGGCCCATCGATCGAGCGCCGTCCGAGCGCTGTGGACGTCCACGTGGCCGCGAAGCACCTGCGCCCGGAGGGCGTGTGCGACCTCGGAGTCAGCCAGGTGCGGCACGACGACGACCTCGATCGCGAGCGATCGGCGCGCGTCCCCGTCGTTCAGCAGAGCGAGGACCGCGGCCGACGCATCGAGGACGATCACCGAACCGAGCGGGCGGCCTCGAGCTCGGCGATCACGTCCGCGGGCGAGACATCGAGGTCTGGCAGCTCGCCGAGCAGCGCGGGGTTGTCGGCGCGCCGCGCAGCCTCCGTCAGCTCTCGCAGCGCGAACGAGGACACCGAAAGCCCCTCGCGGGCCGCGAGGAACGCAAGCCGCGAGCTGACGTCGTCGGGCACGTTTCGCAGATACAGCGTCTTCATGTCGCAGAATGCTAGCGGACTGTGGTAGCTGTGCAACGGGTTTGGATTTCGGCCTCCATGCGGCGACCCCCCGCACAGAGTGGTCCCTCTTCATCGGCGGCGCCGAGGACGGGGAGTCCGACCTGCGCCCACGTCGCGACCGCGCTGGCCACCGACGCCAGTCAGCGGTGCGCTCATCCGATCGCGGCGCGCGCCTGCATTGCCGGCGACGCCGGTGGCAAGCTCAAGGGGAACCGCTTCCGCACTCTCGATCGCCGATCGGGTGCAGTTCACAGCCGTCGCGGAACATTCGCAGCGTGTGCAGCGCTTGCCGTAGCTCGCTGCTGCGTCGTTCGGCGTCGGCATCGAGCTCGAGCTTGGCCCAGCGCGTGAGTTGACGCTGGACGGCGCGCCGGATCGCGCGAACCTCCGCGGCGCTGAGCTGCGGTGCGAGGCCGGTCATCGCCGGCCGTGCGGCAGGGTCACGCGGCGGAGTCGATCGCCGGCCGGCTCAACGCGGTAGCGCGAACGGGTGGTCGGCTCGGTCGATTCGCGCAGCCAGAACTCGCTGTCGGTCGGCGGCCAATCGGGCGCGGTCGGGCGTTCCAGCCGGCCCACGAGTCGCCATAGCAGCGCGCCGTGGGCGTCCCGGCCGACGATCTCGATCGGGTCGAGGCGTTCCGCGAGCCGGATCGCAAACATGCCGCGGCGCGCGGTCAGCCGCTGCAGCTCGCCGCGCAACTGCTGATCGACGCCGTCGACGAAGCGCACGAGGATGTGTCGCGCGGACGGCGCATCGGTCACGACGGTGACGACCACGCGCGTGCACACCATCCCGCCGTCGCGGTACGCGCTGCCCTCCAAGCGCTGCAGCACCGTCACGACCGGCCCCCGCGGCCCGCGCCGGCCCCCGCGTCGCGGCCGTCGTCCTCGTCGGGCTCGGCCACGATCCGCCGGACCCGCTCGACCGACGTGCCCGCCGCCCAGGCCAGCGCCTCGGGCGAGACGTCCTGCGTCGCCGCGAGCGCGATCGCGCGGCGCAGCAGCCCGCTGGCTCGGCAGAGCTCGTGGCGCGCCGCCCGGACGCCCGCCAGCGCGATGGTCCCGCGGTCGGCGGGCACGCGCGCTCAGGCTCCGCGGCGCCGCCGCGGGGCGACGACGGGGTCGCTGGCAGGACCGCAGCCGGCATGGGGCGAAGTGCCGATCACGGGCGGCAGCTTTGCACGGAATGAATGTCGGCGCAAGTTTCTGTGGCACGAGACGATAGCATGCCGTTCCGAGCATGCGCAAGGGACGCAAGCAAGTTCCGCGCGTGCGTGAGGCACGCAAGCAACTAGTTCACGAGGGAGGGGCGCAACGATGCAGAACGCCGCAGACAACGATCCGGCGACCACGCTGCGGGTCGGCATCGACCGCGCGACGATGCGCGGGCGCTGGCTGGGGACGCGGCTGCGCGAGTACCGCGAGACGTCGGGGCTGAAGGGCGCGGAGGTCTCCGAGCGCATCGGGCGCGCGGTCAGCACGCTCAGCCGCTGGGAGAGCGGCGACCTGATCCCCTATCCGGGCGAGCTGTACTACATGCTCGAGCTCTACGGCGTGCGCGACGACGAGCGCGACACGCTCATGCGCCACGCCGAGGAGGCCCGCCGGCCCGGCCCCTCGGCGGTCGACATGTCGGTTGCCGTCGCCGACCACGTGTGGCTCGAGGGCCGGGCGTGGCGGGTCGAGACGTTCCAGACGACGCTCGTCCCCGGCCTGCTGCAGACGGCCGACCACGCGCGCGCGGTGCTCATGGCCCGCCTTCGCAACGCGAGCCCGGAGCGGATCGCGGGCGCGGTCGCCGCCCGCGAGCTGCGCCAGCGCCGCCTCGACGGCGAGCATCCGCTGGAGCTCGCGGCGATCCTCGACGAGGCCGTGCTGCGGCGCGCGGTCGGCGGCCCGGAGGCGATGCGCGCCCAGCTTCGGTACCTCGCCGAGCGCGCGGCGCTTCCGCACGTCGAGATCCGCGTGATCCCTTTCGCGGCGGGCGCGCACGCCAGCCTGACGAGCGGGTTCGAGGTGCTGCGCTTCCGCGACGAGCGCGACGTCGTCGTCCTGGAGACGCGCGGCGGGGTCATGTACCTCGAGCGCGCCGAGACGTTCGGCGAGGTGCTCGGCGAGCTGCGCGCGGTCGCGCTCTCGGCGCAGGACTCGGCCGCTATGATCGCCGCTATCGCCGACGGAGATATGACATGACCACAGGACACGAGCCCGGCGCGCCGCGCCCCGACCTGAGCGACGCGCGCTGGCGCAAGAGCAGCCACAGCGGCGAGGAGCAGACCTGCGTCGAGACGGCCTTCCTCGCCGACGGCAGCGTCGCCGTGCGCGACAGCAAGGACCGCAGCGGCCCGGCCCTCGTCTACACCCGCGGCGAGTGGGCCGCCTTCCTCAGCGGCGCCAAGGGCGGCGAGTTCGACCTGCCCTGACGCCGCGACGGCGCGCGCCCGTCAGGCGATCAGGTCGATCACGCCGGGCCGGCCCGTGGACTCCCGAAGCGGGCCTGGACCGCAATGACCCGGCGATGCGTCTCAGTTCCTAGGAAGATGCCGGAGACACCAGCCGACCCGCTCGACTTCCCTGCTCGGCGCGGGACGTGACCGACCACCGCCGACCGCCTCATTAGCCTCTCGCGCGGCACGCAAACCGCCGATCGAGGAGCAGACGTCTTGGCAGTTCGCCTGGAGTGGGAAGGCAAGCCCGCGGAGGTTGAGCGCCTGTCTCTGCCGTTCCAGACGGTCGAGACGATCAACGAATCGCGTGCGACGCGCGAGCGGGACTCTGGCTCCCTCCTTCAGACCGATGCCGATATCGGGGCTGGACGCAACCAGCTGATCTGGGGCGACAACAAGCTCGTGATGAGCAGTTTGTTGAAGGACTTCGCTGGCCAGGTGGATCTGGTCTACATCGATCCGCCCTTCGACACGGGCGCAGACTTCTCTATGCGCGTTGCGATCGGTGATGGCGGTGAGATCGCCAAGGAGCCCTCGATCTTGGAGGAACACGCATACCGGGACACCTGGGGATCCGGAATCAACTCCTACCTCTCGATGATCTACTCCCGGCTCGCGCTCATCTACGAGCTCTTGGCCGATGATGGCTCGTTCTACCTCCACGCGGGGCCGAACGTGAGCCACAGCGTAAAGCTCGTCTGTGACGAGATCTTTGGAGCATCTGCGTTTCGGAACGAGATCGTCTGGCGCAGGACCAGCGCACACAGCCGACTCCGCCGCTATGGTCCGGTCCACGACGTGATCCTGTACTACGCCAAGGGACCGTCGCCCACTTGGAACCCCCAGCACGCGCCGTACGACGAGGAGTACATCTCCTCGTTCTACTACCGGGTGGAGGAGGGGTCAGGTCGCCGCTACCGGCTGTCGGATTTGACTGCAGCGCGGCCTGGGGGCCGCTATCAATGGAAGGACAAGCCGCCCCCAGGTAATCGATTCTGGGGCTACTCCGAAGAGAAGATGTTGGAGTTCGAGCGTGACGGTCGCTTGGTCTACAGCAAAAACGCAATCCCGTCATACAAGCGATATCTCGATGAGATGCCCGGGCAGCTCATCCAAGATGTCTGGAGCGACATCTCGCCGCTCGCCAGCCAGTCCGTCGAACGTGCGGGCTATGACACTCAGAAGCCGGAGTCACTCCTAGAGCGGATCATCACCGCCAGCAGCAATGCGGGGGACCTAGTGGCGGACTTTTTCTGTGGCTCGGGTACGACGTCCGTGGTGGCCGAACGCATGGGTCGACGATGGGTCGCTTGCGACCTCGGCCGCTTCGCGATCCACACCACGCGCAAGCGTCTCCTGAACGTCCCGGACTGCCGACCCTTCGACATCAAGAACCTCGGTGCATACGAGCGCCAGCGTTGGCAGATCGACACAGGCAACGGCGCCCTTCGCGCCTATCTCGACACCATTCTCGCCTTCTACCGCGCAGAGCCCCTCGATGGCTTTCTCCATCTTCATGGTCGCAAGGCGGATCGAATGGTTCACGTTGGCGCTACGGACGCGCCCGTGACGATCGACGAAACCGAGGACGTCATGGACGAGATGGCAGACAACGGCATCGAGGCATGCGACCTTCTCGGTTGGGAATGGGAGATGGGACTCCACGACACGATCACCGAGCGGGCGCGCCGTCGCGGGCTCGACCTGCGGCCGCGACAGATTCCGCGCGAGGTCATGGAGCGCCGGGTAACCGAGGCGGACGCGGTTCGGTTCTTCGAGTTGGCGTATGTCGATCTCGATGTTCGCCGGCAGCAGCACGAAGCGTGCGTGGTCCTCAAGGACTTCGCGATTCCGAGCGAGGATCTGATCCCGTCGAAGGTCCGCGACAGCATCACGTCGTGGTCTGATCTCATCGATTACTGGTCGGTCGACTTCGACTTCAGCGACGAGGTCTTCCACAACCAGTGGCAGGCCTATCGAACCCGCGAGGACCCCACGCTCGCCACGCAGAGCGATTGGCATGAGTACCCAGAACCGGGCCGGTACGCGATCGTCGTGAAGATCATCGACATCTTTGGCAACGACACGACAAAGCTCGCCGAGGTTCGCATCAAGTGAGTGATGAGAAGTCGGCGCGCCCACCAGGCGATCCGTACGGCGTGCCAAAGCGACGCGAGCCGAGCGAGGGCACCTACGCGGTCAACCGGGTGCGCGCTCGGGTCGATGCGTGGCGGGCGCAGAACTACCGAGGTGCGTCGGCGACGTCCCGCCGCCTACTCGGCTTCTGGTTCGCGGACGAGCATCGTCTCGACGACGGCCGGCCCTTCCGCTTCTACTTCTGCCAGCGCGAAGCCGTCGAGACGTTCATCTTCCTCACGGAGATCGAGCCCGTTCGCGGCCTGAAGGATTTGCTCGAGTACGCCGAGCACGGCATGACGATCCAGCCCGGCGAGCCCAAGCGCCAGCGTCTCGCGATGAAGATGGCCACCGGCTCGGGCAAGACGATGGCGATGAGCTTGTGCGTCGTGTGGTCCTACTTCCACGCGCTGTACGAGGACAACTCGCCGATGACGACGTCGTTTCTCGTCATCGCCCCCAACCTGATCGTCTTCGAGCGGCTGAAGTCCGACTTCGGTGATGCACGGACCTTCCGGCGTGACCCGCTCGTCCCGCCGGAGTGGACGCACGACTTCGATCTCGCAGTGCTCCTGCATGACGACGCCGCGCCCGTCACCGCCCGCGGTGTCCTCTACCTCACGAACGTCCACAGGCTCTACGAGCCGACTGGCGCCCGTGGCAAGAACAGGACCGCGCCAAATCCGGTCGAGGCGATGCTCGGTCCGCGCGTCAATCGCGATGTCGATGCGTCGTCGGCCGAGGAGGTCTTCGATCGGATCGCCGACCGGCGGCGCGTGATGGTTCTCAACGACGAGGCGCACCACGTCCATGACGAGAAGCTCAAGTGGAATCAGACGATCGAGCGGCTCCATGACGAGTTGCGCGCGCGTACACCGGATGACTCGAACGCCGGCGTCGTCTCGCAGCTCGACTACTCCGCCACGCCGAAGGACGAGAAGGGCGGTGTCTTCCGCCACGTGGTCGTCGACTACCCGCTCGCCCAGGCCGTCGCCGATGGCATCGTCAAGACGCCGGTCATCGGCGAGGTCTCGGGCGCGAAGGTCGAGCTCGGCGCCACGTCGTTCCAGCGCAACCGGCAATGGCTCGATGTCGCCGTTGGACGCTGGCGCGCGTTCAACGACGCGCTGTCGCCGTCGGGCAAGCGTCCGGTGCTGTTCGTCATGTGCGAGAACACGCTGGCGGCTGACGAGGCCGGGGACTACCTGCGCCAGCTCTCGGACTTCGCCGGCGACCAGCTGCTCGTCATCCACACCAACCGCTCGGGCGAGATCACCAAGGACGATCTCGACCTTGCCCGTCGCGCGGCGCGGGATGTCGATGCGCCGGACAGTCGCATCCGCTGCATCGTCAGCGTCCTCATGCTCCGCGAGGGCTGGGACGTGCGCAACGTGTGCGTGATCGTCACGCTCCGGCCGCTGAGCGCCGCGAACCGGATCCTTCCCGAGCAGGCCCTCGGCCGCGGCCTGCGGCGGATGACGCCGCCCGGTTCGGGGTTCGACGAGCGCGTCGTCGTAATTGAGCACGAAGCCTTTCGGAACCTGTGGAGCACCGAGCTCGACGGTGGGCTCGTCGTCGAGAAGGGAGACGCCGACAAGATCACGCCGGGCGCGGTCACGATCTTTCCCGACGAGGCGAAGCGACGGTTCGACATCGTCATCCCGCAGCTGACGCGAGCCCTCGCTCGATCCGACAGCGCGCTCAGCCAGCTGCATCCCAGTGATGTGCCGGATCCCAAAACGCAGCTCGCCGTGCCGGACGTCCAGCCCGACGAGTACGTCCAATACCGCGGATTGCACCTCATCGACAAGGGCGTCATCGAGGAGTACGAGTTCTACGTCCCATACGCAGAGGATCCGAGCGGCGTCATCACGTACTACTCGCGCAGCGTCGCGAAGGAGGCCGGCGTCGACCGCCTCTCGGGAACGTTCGCAACGCTCGCTCCGATGGTCCGCGACTACCTCGAGCAGCGCGTGTTCGAGCGACCCGTCGGGCTCGAGGACAAGGTCATCCTGCGCCGCTTGGCCGAGAACGACGCCCAGGCCCTGGTCGTGGGCGCGTTTCGCGACGCGATCCGCGCGCTTTCGATCACCGAGCGCGAGCCGACGATCCAGGAGAACGCGCTGCGCGTGTCCGACACGGCACCATTCCCGTGGTCGCGTCAGACCGTTCCTGGCGAGCGAACCGTGTTCAACCTGACGCCCGTCGACAGCTCCCTCGAGGCGAGATTCGCGCGCTTCCTCGATCGTGCCAGCGACGTCACGGCGTGGGCGAAGCTCACGATGAACACCCGCTTTGCGCTCGAATACATCTCCAAGGCCGGAGCGCTGCGCTACTACTACCCTGACTTCGTCATGAGGCTGAACGACGACACGTCTCTGATCGTCGAAACGAAGGGCCAAGAGGATCTCGACGTCGCCCTCAAGGACCGCCGCGCGCGTCGGTGGTGCCAGGACGCTACGCGCCTCGCCGGCCGGGAATGGGCCTACGAGAAGGTGCCGCAGAAGCTCTTCGACACCTTCGACGGCGACAGCGTCGAAGGCCTGCGCAGGTTCCTAGACGCCAGCGGAACTGCAACGAATTAGTGCAGATTGCGAGTGGTCAATCGTCTGCCCCTACTGTCAAGATGGATCTTCAATGGCGCGCGCAACGACATCGGACCAAGGCATGCAGATCGACCTCACTGCCTGGGCTAAGGAGCTTGAGGAGGAGCGAGACCGCTTGGAGAAGGCCAACCAGCGACGAGCCGCACGCCGCGGCTACCTGGTTTTCGCGACGGATCCCAACAGCGCCCCCGACGAACCCGGGTACCGTGAGGTCTTCGCGACCGAGGCGAAGACCCCAGGCGAGGCCACCGCAAAGATCCGCCCACTCGCCAAAGGCCGACGCCTCCGGACGTTTCTCGCGACCGGCACGTACAAGGAAGAACTGGCCGACGCTCGCTGGGTCGCGTAGCACGGCGATCCCGGCGAGGTCTCGTGATGTATGGGGAAGTACTGTTGGCGACAGCCGACGCCAGAGGAGACCGACGCCGACGATCCCCCCACGGCCCGGGCTCGTGCTCGAGCGCGCGGGCCGTGTCTCCGCGCGCCGCGCCCGCGCAATCACCAGTCGTGCAGCGTCCCGTCGACGAGCCGCGCGACGGGCAGGTAGGCCGCGACGTACGGGTGGCGCGCGGCGAGCGGCTCGTCGAGCGACACGCCGAGGCCGGGTTCGTCGCCCGGGTGCAGGCTGCCGTCGGCGAAGCGGTAGGCGTGCGGAAAGACCTCGTCGACGAGCGGGTCGTGGGGCTGATGCTCCTGGATGCCGAAGTTCGCGATCGCGAGGCCGACGTGCAGCGCGGCGGCCATGCCGACCGGCGAGATGTCGGTCGCGCCGTGGCAGCCGGAGCGGATCTGCGACAGCTCCGCCAGCGCGAGGATGCGCCGCACATGGCTGATGCCGCCGGTGTGCGATGGCTTGACGCGGATGTAGTCCACGAGCCGGTCCTGCAGGATCGTGCGGCAATCCCAGATCGTGTTGAAGACCTCGCCGATCGCCAGCGGCGTGACCGTGTGCCCGCGCACGAGCCGCAGGGCGTCCGGGTCCTCGGCGGGCGTCACGTCCTCCAGCCAGAAGAGGTCGTGCGGCTCCAGCGCGCGCCCGAGGCGGGCCGCCTGCAGCGGCGTCAGCCGGTGGTGGACGTCGTGCAGCAGCGCCGGCTCGGGGCCGAACTGCTCGCGCAGCGCGGCGAAGACGTCCGGCACGTGACGCAGGTACGCGCGCGAGTCCCACACCTCCTCGTCCGGCCGCGCGCCGCGCCCCGCCGGCTCGTACGCGCCGTCGCCGGTCGCAACCCCGTAGACCTTGCCCAGATCCGGCACGCCGGCCTGCGCGCGAACGGCGCGGTAGCCCAGCGCGAGCTTGCCGGCCACGGCCTCCAGCAGCTCGGGCAGGTCGCGGCCGGAGGCGTGGGTGTAGGCGAGGCAGCCGTCGCGGCAGGCTCCGCCCAGCAGCTGGTAGACGGGCAGGCCGCAGACCTTGCCTTTGATGTCCCACAGCGCGACGTCGACGGCGGCGATCGCCGTCATCGCGACCGGCCCGCCGCGCCAGTACGCGCCGCGGTAGAGGTACTGCCAGGTGTCTTCGATGCGGTGCGCGTCACGGCCGATCAGCAGCGGGGCGACGTGGTCGCGCAGGTAGCTGACGACGGCCAGCTCGCGGCCGTTGAGGGTCGCGTCGCCGTAGCCGGTGACGCCGTCGGAGGTCACGAGCTTGAGCGTCACGAAGTTGCGCCCGGGGCTCGTGACGACGACCTCGGCGTGCTCGATCCTCATGGGCTCTCGCGCAGCCGGGCGACGAGGTTGGTGGGGTTGACGAAGCTCAGCGCGGCCACCAGCAGCATCAGCATCAGGCCCATGTAGATCACCGCCATCGCGTCGATCGACTGTGACGCGCGGACGCCGGGAGCGAATGCCGCGTAGTACAGCACGACGACCAGCGGCTGCGACCCCGGCCCGGCGGTGAAGAAGCTCAGCTCGAACATGCCGACGGTGCGCACGAGCACGAGCAGGCCGGCGGCGAGCATCCCCGGCACGAGCAGCGGCCCGAGGACACGGACGAAGATCGTCGTCGTGCCGGCGCCGAGCGTCCGCGCGGCGGCCTCGATCCGCGGGTCGATCTGCTCGATGAACGGGGTCATCGTGAGGATCACGAACGGCACGCTCGGAACGAGGTTGGCGAGGATGACGCCCGTCAGCGTGCCGCCGAGGTCGTGTCGCAGCAGGACGGTCGCCAGCGGGATCCCGTAGGTCACCGGCGGCAGCAGCAGCGGGATCAGGAACGCGAGCATGACGACCCGGCGCCCGGGGAAGTCGCGGCGCGCCAGCGCATAGGAGGCCGGCACGCCGATCAGCAGCGAGAGCGCCACGACGGCGGCCGCGATCTCGATCGTCACGAGCATCACCGACGTCAGGCCGAATTCGCGCCAGGCGTCGCCGTACCAGTGCGTCGTGATCGCGTCGGGCAGCCAGTCGTCGAGCCAGCGCGTTCCCAGCGAGTTGACGACGACCGCGGCGATGAGCGCGAGCATGAAGACGAGAAAGCAGCCGACGAACCCCCACGCCAGCCACGCCAGCGGGCTGGCGACGATGCGCCGCGAGGAGATAGCGCTCATCCCTTCGTCCCGCCGCTCGGCCCGCGGTACAGGCGGCCGCGCACGCCGAGCACGAGGGCGACGACGGCGAGCTGGACGACGCCCATGATCATCGCGATCGCGGACGCCATCGAGGCGTCGAACTGCTCGTAGGCGGCGCGGTAGGCGACGATCGAGATCACCCGCGTCTCGCCCGCCGGCTCGCCGACGAGGACGGCCGACGGAAAGACGGCGAACGCGAGCACGAAGGTCAGGATGAACGTGATCGCCAGCCCCGGCAGCAGCAGCGGGAACGTGATCTGCCAGAAGCGCTGGCGCGGCCCGGCCCCCAGCGTCGCGGCGGCGCGCTCGAGCATCGGGTCGATCCCGCCGAGGTAGGACAGCGTCAGCAGGAACGCGAACGGAAAGCCGGTGATGACCAGCGTCAGCAGCACGCCCCAGTAGTTGTTGACGAAGCGCACGGGGTCCTCGACGAGGCCGAGCTCCAGCAGCGCGCGGTTGACCCAGCCGCGCGCGCCCAGCAGCGTCAGCAGCCCCTTGGCGATGAGCACGGTGCCGAGCGTGACCGGCATGACGAGCATCCCGATCAGCAGGCGCTTGCCGCGAAACGCGCCGCGCATCCGGTAGGCGATCGGCACCGAGGCGATGACGTTGAACAGCGACGCGGGCACCGCGAGACCGAGCGTGATGGCGATCGTGTCACGCAGGAACGGGTCGGCGAAGAACTGCTGGTAGTTGGCGAAGACGCCGACGTAGCGCTCGGGCTGGAAGGACAGCACTAGGCCGTAGACGAACGGGTACAGGAAGATGACGACGAGGAACGCCAGCGCCGGCAGCAGCAGCAGCAGCGTGCGGTCGATCCCGTGTTCGGCCAGCCGGCGGCGCATACGGGTCTCAGCCCGCCTTGGTGAACAGCAGCACCCGCGCGGCCGGGGCGCGCAGCGTGACGCCGGCGCCGATCGCGACCGCGTCAGCCGACGTGCCGCGCAGGCGCTCGCCGGAGCCCGTCACGCCCTCGACGACGAAGCTGCGCCCGCGGAACTCGACCGCGTCGACGGTGATCTCGAACGCGTTCTCGCCCGGACCGCCGACGACGAGGTCGTCGGGCCGGATGGCCAGCGTGACCGGCCCACCCGTGGCCTCGCCCGCCACCCGGCCGCGCGCGCGCACGCCCCGGCCCGCGGCGACGCCGGCGTCGCCGGCGCGCGACTCGAGCGTCATCGGCAGCGCGTTGCGAAACCCGACGAAGTCCGCGACGTAGGGGTTCGCCGGGCGGTAGTAGATCTCGTCGGGCGCGCCGATCTGCTGGGTCACGCCGTCGCGCAGCACGACGAGCCGGTCGGCGAGCGAGAACGCCTCCTCCTGGTCGTGCGTGACGTAGATCGTCGTCAGCCCGAGCTCGCGGTGCAGGCGCCGCAGCTCGGTGCGCATCTCCAGGCGCAGCTTGGCGTCGAGGTTCGACAGCGGCTCGTCCATGAGCACGAGCGGCGGCTCGATGACGATCGCCCGAGCGATCGCCACGCGCTGCTGCTGACCGCCCGAGAGCTGACCGGGGTACTTGTCGGCGTGCCCCTCGAGCTGGACGAGCGCGAGCGCCTGGTCGACACGGGCCGCGACCTGCGCCTTGGGCAGACGCCGCATGCGCAGGCCGAAGGCGATGTTCGCGCGGACGCTCATGTGCGCGAACAGCGCGTAGCTCTGGAACACGACGCCGAAGCCGCGCCGCTCGGACGGCGTGCCGTCGAGCGAGCGCCCGTCGAGCGAGATCGAGCCGCTCGTCGGCGCGATCAGGCCGGCGATGCAGTTCAGCGCCGTCGACTTGCCGCAGCCCGACGGCCCCAGCAGGGCGATGAACTCGCCGCCCTCGATCCGCAGATCGAGGGCGGCGAGGGCGACCTGCGAGCCGTAGCTGCGGCTCAGACCGTCGAGCAGGAGCTCACCCAGCCGCGGTGTGACCGTCACTCCTTGACCTTCGATCCACCGACCTCCCGGTCCCACTTGTCGAACATGAAGACGATGTCGTCGACGTCGAGCTGCGTCTCGACGGGGACGTCGGCGAACAGCTTGTCGTACTCCGGCCGCGCGAACTCCTTGACGACCTTCTGGCTGCCGGCGGGAGCGAGCGAGAGCGGGACGTCCTTCACCGCCGGGCCCGGGTAGAAGTAGCCCTTGTCGTAGGCGTAGGCCTGCGCCCGGGGCGTGAGGATGAACTTCATCAGCTCGAGGATGACCGCCTGCTCGCCCGCCGGCACGCCACGCGGGATCGCCATGTAGTGCGCGTCGGCGACGAACCGGAAGCCGTCGAAGGCCTGGATCCTGAAGTCCTTCGGGACGACGCCGAGCGCGCGTGGGTTGACGTCCCAGCCCGTCGTGCTGGCGATCATGTCGACCGCGCCCGACGTCAGCTCGTCCATCGTCACGCCGGTGCCCGACGGGTAGTGGTCGATGTGCTTGTCGAGGTCCTGGAGGAACGCCCACGTCTTGTCCCAGCCCTTGTCGGGATCGCGCGGGTCGGTGTCGTCGAGGACGTAGGGCAGCCCCATCAGCAGGGTCCGACCCGGCCCGGAGTTCGCGGGCCGCGCGTACGTGAACTTCTTCGGGTGCGCCTTGGCCCAGGCGAGCAGCTCGGCCGGCGTCCGCGGCGCGTCGGAGACCTTCTCCGGGTTGTACTCCAGCAGCGGTCCGTTGGGGTTGTAGTAGCTCGTCAGCGCGTAGCCGTCGATGAGGCGGTGCATCTTCAGCGCGCCCTCCTGATAGCGGCTCTCGACGTCGCCGAGGGTCTTCTCGAAGTTCGGCAGCAGCCGCTGCCAGAGGCCCTGCTGGGCGCCCGTCGCGATCTCGCCGTAGCCCGCCACGACGAGGTTGTACTGCGCCTTGCCGGCACGCTGCCCAGCCTGGATCTTGCCCGTCAGCTCCGGGCCCGTGGACTTCGAGTAGGTGACCTTGGAGACGAGCTTGGGGTTGTCCTTGACGAACTCGTCGATCGCCGGCTGCGAGAGCTGCAGATCGCCGCCCCCGTCGATCACGTTGAGCGTGATCGGCCGGGCCGGTAGCTCGGGCGGATCCGACAGCTCGGCGGGCGCGTCGCCGGCGCCCGACGACTGCTCCTTCGTCTCGGGCTCACCGCAGGCCGCGAACGCGAGGGCCATGGTCGCCGCCACCGCGGCGATGAGTGAGCTTCGGCTGATCTTGCGCATGGACGTCTCTCCCTAGCCGCTGATGAACTGGCTGCTGTCGGTCTCGAAGCTCTCGCGCAGGCGCCGCGACAGGCGCCGGACGGCGTCCTCGCCGCCGGCGTCGTGGGTGGCGTTGAACTCGCTCGCCAGGCCGAGGGCGTGCGCGCCGGCGTCAAACCAGGCGGCGGCGTTCTCGCCGGCGACGCCGCCCGTCGGGACGAACGCGATGTCCGGGAAGACGGAGCGCAGCGCCTGCAGGTGCGCCGTCCCGCCGGTCTGCGCGGGAAACAGCTTGAGCGCGTCGAGTCCGAGCGCGCGGCCCGCCATCACCTCGGTCGCGGTCAGCACGCCGGGGAGGATCGGCACCTGCGCCGCGACGGCGCGCTCGACGAGCGTGCCGTCCAGGCCCGGCGAGACGACGAACTGCGCGTCGGCTGCGAGCACGTCGTCGAGCTGCGCCGCCGTCAGGATGGTGCCGGCCCCGACGAGCACGTCGGCTGGCAGCGACGCGCGCAGCGTCGCGATCAGCGCCGCCGCGCCGGGAACGCCGGTCGTGATCTCGACGGCGCGCAGGCCGCCGTCGGCGGCGGCGCGGGCGATCGCCTCGGCGGCGGCGGCGTCCCGGTGACGGACGACGACGATGACGCGGCGCTCGGCGAGCCGGGCAACAAAGCTCGCCGGGGCAGGGCTCATCGATCCACGGCCTTGGTGACGCCGCGCCAGGCGTCGTAGTCGGCACGGTCGGGCAGCCCCTCGTAGTCGCCGACGTGCGCTACGACGTGTCCGGCCGCCCATGTGCCCGTCGCCATCGCCGCCGCGAAGGTCGCGCCGCGCAGCCGCTCGAAGAGGTAGCCGGCGGTGAACGCGTCGCCGGCGCCGACGCTGTCGACGACGGGCCCGGCGACCTCGGCCGCGACCTCGACGCGCTCGGCGCCGGCTCCGGCGCCGACGGCACCCGCTGCGCCGCGGCGGACGACGACCCGCGCGATCCCGCGGTCGACCAGCCACAGCAGGGCCTCCTCGAGCTCGTCGGTGCCGGCGAGCGCCAGCGCCTCGGCCTCGCTGAGCAGCAGATCGTCGACCTGCGGCAGGATCTCGCGCAGCGCCACGATGGCATCGTCGAGGGACCACAGCTTGAGGCGGATGTTCGGGTCCAGGCTCACGCCGGCGCCCATCGCGGTCGCCGCCGCCAGCAGCTCGCCGACCGCCGCCGCCGGCCCGGCGCCGAGCGCCAGCGTGATCCCGGTCGCATGCACGTGCCTGGCCGCCGGCGTCTTGCCGATGCCGTCGAGCTCGGTGACCGCCGATCCCGCGCGGTAGTAGTGGACGCGCACGTCGTGCGGCGAGCGCAGCTCCTTGACCATCAGGCCGGTCGGGCGCGTCGGCGAGCGCTGTACCCGCGACACGTCGACGCCCTCGCCGCGCAGCGTTCGCAGGATCTCGTCGCCGAACGGATCGGCGCCCACGCGCGAGACGTAGCCGGCGCGCAGGCCCAGCCGCGCGAGCCCGATCGCGACGTTCGCCTCGGCGCCGCCGACGGACTTCGCCAGGCTCGGCGACGCGGCTAGGCGACCCGCCGCCGTCAGGCAGATGAGCGGCTCGCCGACGGTGAGCAGGTCGAGCATCTCGTCCGCCTGCGCGGTCGGAGCGGTGGTGGACGCCGCCGGCGTCACCTGCAATCCCATCCGTGCTGTGGACACTGCGTCCCCTGCCTCTCCCGGGCCTACCGACACCGGTCTACGGCCCCCGCGCGTGTACGTGACCACAGATCGACGCCGGCTGTCAAGCGGCCGCTACTCGGGCCAGAAGACGACGCCGTTGAGCGAGGTGTAGTCCGGTTCGAGCACGGTTCCGGCGCCGGTGCGCTTGAGCGTGCCATCGGGGTCGACCACGAGTCGCGCGAAGGCGATCGGCTGCCCGGTCGCGACGGCGAAGATCGTACGCACGCTCGGCTTGTAGCCGGCCGGCAGCGCCGCCATCGTGTCCTCGGCCGCCGGCGCCCCGGCGGTCTGCGTCAGCAGCCCGCGCAGGTGCACGAGCCCCTGGCGATCCTTGCGGTAGCCCGGCCGCTGGTGGTCACCGCCGAAGAAGGCCCAGCCGTTCTGCATCGCGAGCGGCTTCCAATCCTCGGGCGTCCCCACGAACTGGCCTTGGGGACCCGCCGGCCCGCGCGGTCCGCGCCGGCCGAGGCGGGCGGTGGCCGAGAGGTCCTTGGTCTGCAGCGAACGATCCTTGACCTTCGACGAGCTGACGGCATTGGGTCGCAGCTGCTGGCTGCCCACGCTGTTGCGCGCGACCGCGTAGGAGGTGCCGCCGAGCGCGACGAACAGCGCGAGGCTCGAAACGACGTTCGCGTAGCTGAGCTGCGGTCGCCTGCCGGACACCTGGCGGACTCTACGCGAGGGATCGGCCGCGCGGGAGCCGCTGACCGGCGCGCGCCGCCAAAAGACCGACTGGCCAGTCAACCAGTCGCTAACGTGCGCGCCCAACGACGACAAGGAGCGCATGGCACATGGGAGTTCTGGACGACAAGGTCGCGATCGTCACCGGCTCGGCGCGGGGCATCGGCCGCGCGACCGCGGAGCTGCTCTGCGAGCACGGCGCGAAGGTCCTCATCAACGACCTCGACGGCGACGTCGCCGAGCAGACCGCATCCGAGATCGCGGGCGAGACCGTCGTCTACGGCGGCGACCTGACCGCCGCCGGTGCCTGCGACGACCTCGTCCAGACCGCGATCGACGCGTGGGGCAAGATCGACATCATCGTCAACAACGCCGGCTACACGATCGACGGCGCGGTCCACAAGATGACCGACGACGCGTTCCAGCGGATGCTCGACATTCACACGATCGTCCCGTTCCGCGTCCTGCGCGCCGCCGCGCCCCATCTGCGCGAGCCGGCGAAGAAGGAGCGCGAGGACGGCGTCGAGGTGTTTCGCAAGATCGTCAACGTCTCCTCGATCTCGGGCACGATGGGGAACGCCGGCCAGGCGAACTACGCCGCCGGCAAGGCCGCCGTCGTGGGTCTGACCAAGACGCTCGCCAAGGAGTGGGGCCAGTTCAAGATCAACGTCAACGCCGTGGCGTTCGGCTTCATCGAAACGCGCCTGACGGCGGCGAAGGTCGAGGACAACACGATGCAGATCGGCGGCGAGACGGTGCAGCTCGGGATCCCCGAACAGATGCGCGGCATGGCCTCCTACGTCATCCCGCTCGGGCGTCCGGGAACGCCGCAGGAGGCCGCGGGCGGCATCTTCTTCCTCTGCTCGCCATGGTCGAACTACGTGCACGGCCAGACGTTGAACATCACGGGCGGGCAGTTCACCGGCATGACGACGTAGGCGCCACAACTGGACACGCGACCCTCAGAACGTCGAGTTTCCGTTCTGCGGGGTTCCGACAATCTGATCTGAGAGTAGTCTTTGGCGGGTGCACGTCGTCAAGCCTGGTCCGGACCATCTCGTGCCGCGCGGCGTCGTCGGCGGCGCGGAGGTGTCGCAAGCCACGACCGGCGCGGCGAACATCTACATGGGCGTCTTTCGCGTGCCCGCCGGCGCACAGTCGCGACCGCACTACCACGCCGACTGCGAGTCGGCCGTCTACATGCTGTCGGGGCGGCTGAACGTGCGCTGGGGCGAGGATCTCGAGCACGCGCTCGCGCTCGAGGCCGGCGACATGGTCTACGTCCCGCCGCGCGAGACGCACCTGCTCGAGAACCCCTCCGAGCTCCACGCCGCCGAGTACGTGGTCGCCCGAGACGCTCCCGACGAGGACTCGGTCGAAGTGCCCTGGGCGGGGCTGAACGCGCCGGTTCAGCGCCCGGACGTCGGCTGCACGTCTGCCCGCCGCGGCCCCGGCGCGTGGCGCCCCGGCCCCGCCAGCCCGATCGCGCCGCCGGCGAGACCGGCGACGACCAGCAGCGCGAGGAGATCGACGACCGGCACGTAGCGCCTGCGCGCCTGCGTGCCGTCGGGCGTGGAGTACGTGCAGGTGCGCGTGAGCGGCGGCGCGAACGACGTCGCCGACGACGCCTGGCTGCCGCCCGGAAGCTTGCCGACGTCCGGGCACGGGTTGCCGATCGGCCGGACGAGCCAGACGAACAGCAGGCCGATCAGCAGGATCGCGACCCCGGCTCTGATCCCGCCCCTGCTCATCGCAGGCTGAAGCGACAGCCGCTGAAGTACTCGCCGCCGGCCGAGGCGAGGAACGCGACGACCGCGGCCAGCTCGCCGTCGGTCGTCCGCGGGCCGGGCACGATCGCGGTCGCGCGAACCCCGAAACGCGCCCATTCGACGGCGATCGTGCGCGCGAGGTTCTCCAGCCCCGCGGCTGCCGCGCCGGCGTGCTCGCCGGCGGCCGCTCGCGGAGCGACGAACACGATCTTGCCGCCCGCGCCGGCTGCCTCCTGGGTGCACCACTGCGCCGTGGCCACCTCGTGGACGGCGTTCCACGCGCCGTCGAGCGCCGCCCGCAATCCGTCCAGCCCGCCGTCTGCGAAGCGCGCGGCGGCGTCGACCACGAGCGTGTCGACGCGGGCGGCGCCAGGCGTGACGATCGTGGCCCCGCCGTCCGCGCACGCCGCCGCGATCGTGCCCTCGGCGGCGACGGCGCGACCCTCGAGGGCACCGGGTTTGAGCAGCGTCGTGGTCATGGGCGGCGCGACACGATCACACGAACTGGTCGTAGAAGCGCATGCGGGTCGCGAGTACCGCCCGCTCGACGCGCGCGAACTGGGCCCCCGCGCCGCCGTCCTGCGCCAGCAGCCGCGCCAGGCACGCTCCCAGGCGGCCCGAGTGCGTCGCCGAGCCGTCCGACGCCGCCGCCAAGGGCTCGCGGCCGTCGTGGTGGTGGTGCGGGTGATAGAAGCGCGACGCCGTGCCGGCGTCCTCGAACACGGCGGCCATCGGGCGCCAGAACTCGCCGTACTCGACCGATACGAGCACCTCGCCCCAGAAGCGCAGGACCGTCAGCACGGCGGCGTCGCCGGGCGCCGCGGCCGCGTCGAGCGCGAGCGCGAGCGTCTGCTCGATCACGGCGGTGGTGGCGGCGGTCGGGCGCGCGGCGAGGATCTGCTCGCGCGTGGCACCGAGCACGAGCAGGTCGGCGACGAGATCCTCGCGGTGCGACGGCGCCGCGCCGCTCGCGTCCGGATACTCCTCGCGCAGGATCTCCCGTACGAGCCTGCGCGCGGCCTCGTCGCCCAGCCCGTCGATGCCGACGTCGTAGACGACCGGGAACACCAACGACAGGAAGCGGCGCTGCAGCAGGACCTCGAGGAAGGCGCCCCGGTCGAGCCGTTGGACCGCGGCGAACAGCGCGTGAGCCGTGAACTGCGACAGCAGCTCGGCCTCGACGCCGTCCGCGCTCAGGACGCGATGCCGAACCTCCGGCCCATCTGCACCAGTTCGCGCTCCCATTGCTCCAAGTCCTCGAATTCGTGGCCCGTCTCCCAGAGGGTCTCGAGCTCTCGGAAGACGAGCCGGCCCATGAGCGATTCCTGTCCCAGGACCTCGATCTGCGGCGACTTGACGGCCAGCTGGCCGTGCAGGAAGACGCTGAAGAACGCCCGGTCGTCGACGCTGTAGACAGAGATCGACGGCAGCGAATGGTAGAGCCTGACGCGTAGGTGCCGGCGGCCGTCGTCGCCGGCCGTGCGGGCGATCGCGGCGAGCACCTCGAGGCAGTGGCGCACGCCGGGGCGCACCCGGTCCTCGCGGACGCGCGCCTGCGTCAAGCCCTGCAGCGCCTGGCTGCGCAGCCGCGCGACGTGCGAGTCCGGATAGAGCATGAGGATCGAGACGTACGTCCCGCGTGCGAGCGCGTCGACGAGCGCGTCGTCGAGGATGTTCAGCTCCGGGATCCAGGTGTTGAGGATCACGATCTCGTCGGCCTCGGCCATGTGGTCCACGAGCAGGTGGTAGTCGAGGTTCTTGTGCACCTGGACGATCCCGGCGCTCGTGCCGGCGTCGACCGGCGGTCGCGGCGGCGGGGCCGGCGGCGCGCCCCCGGCCCCGGCCCCGGCCGTCCCGGCGAGCCGGTCCTCGTGGTCGAGCGCGACGAAGCGCCGGGCGCACTCGGCCAGCAGGCGCGGCTCCTGCCGGCGCCCGAAGTCGCTCGCGGCGTTGACGAGGTGCGCAGCGGCCTTGTGGTAGCGCGTCGTCAGCGACTGCGACTCGCCGTCGTCGTCCTCCCAGGTCAGCAGCTCACGGATCGCGCGGCAGTCGCGCCCAGCCGGCAGCCGGTCGAGGTAGTCGGGGATCAGCCGGTGCAGGATGAAGTGCACGCGCGCAGGCTCGTCCAGCGCGCCGGCCGCCTCGACGCGATGCAGCGCCGACAGCGCGGGGAGCTTGCCCTCCAGCGCCTCCGGATCGCGGCCGGCAAGGCGGATGACCTGCTTGAGCTCGTCCGCCAGCTCGCCGGAGCGCGTGCGCATCGTGCGGGCCACCGTAGCGTCGGATCAACGTCGGATCAACGTCGGGGCTGACGGAAATTTGCCCGCGACGTCGTTCTGCCGTCGTCACGGAGCGGTCTGTGACACGTAGCCATCCGCGTGTCCGGGGAACATGCTGCGTCGTGTTCACCGGTGACAGGAAGTGCCTTCTCCTTTTCCGACAGAAGGGCATGACACATGCTCACCACAGCGACAACCTGGGGAATCACGAGCGCACAGTTCCTGACCGGCTACGGCCTGCTCTGCCTCGCGGCGGCAGCCGGCATCTGGTGGAAATGGGACCGGGCGTTCGGCCGGCACGCGCCCGGCTCAGAGCCGCTGCCCGAGCTGAACGTCTACGAGCTCGCGCTGCTCGCCGGCGGCCCGCAGCTTGCGATCACGAGCGCGCTGGCGCAGCTGCATGGCGACGACCTGCTGCGCATCCGCCGGCGCGAGGGCACGCTGAAGGTGTCGGGCGAGCGCGCGCCGGCAGAGCCCTTGGAGCGCGCGATCTACCACGCCGTGCGCCGTGAACCAGGTGTCGGCATCGAGGCGCTGCGCCGGGAGCTGAAGAACGGCGCGGAGCTGGAGTCGATGTCCGCCCGGCTCGTGCGCGACGGGCTGCTGCCCGACGACGAGCAGGCGGCATGGTCGCGCCGACTGTGGGTCGTCGGCGCGCTGCTCGTCGTACTCGGGCTCGCGCGGATCGCCGGCGGCCTCAGCAACGACGCGGCGATCGGCTGGACCGCCGCGATCGTGCTGGTCGTCGCGGTCGCCACGTTCTGGCTCCTGCGCCGGCGGCCACTGGCCACGAAGCGCGGGCGCGAGACCCTCGAGCACCTGCGCGCCGAGCACGCCGGCCTGCGCGAGCACCCGGTGGCAAGCCAGAACGCCACGACGGTCGCGCTGTTCGGCGGCGGCGCCCTGTGGCTCGCCGATCCGGCGGTCGCGGCCGCGCTCGGGGTTCCGCGCGAAGAGGAGGCCACCGGCGGCTCCGGCCGCGGGCCCAACTGTGGCTCTGGGGGCACCTGCGGCGGGGGCGCAGACGGCGGCGGCGGATGTGGCGGCGGCGGATGCGGCGGAGGAAACTGACGATGCCCACCACACCGGTGACATGGAGGCTCGGACAGGGCGCCGGCTGGCGCCCACAGCTCGACGGCGCGCTCGCCCGCGCCGGCGGGCTGGGCTTCATCGAGGTCATCGCGGAGGCGATCGGCGCGCACCACGTGCCCGCCGGCGTCGCCGCGGCGATCGAGCGCGGCCTGCAGGTCTTGCCACACGGCGTGAGCCTGTCGCTCGGCGGCGCCGAGCGACCGGACCCTGCGCGGCTCGCGCACCTCGCGTCGCTGGCGGAGCGGGTGAACGCCCCGCTCGTCAGCGAGCACATCGCGTTTGTGCGCGCCGACGGGCGCGAGTCCGGCCACCTGCTGCCGGTCCCGCGCACCCGCGAGGCGCTCGACATCCTCAGCGAGAACGTCGCGATCGCGCAGGCCGCGCTACCCGTGCCGCTCGCACTCGAGCACGTCGCGGCGCTCGTCGAGTGGCCCGGCGCGGAGATGGACGAGGCCACGTTCGTCGCGGAGCTCGTCGAGCGCACCGGGGCGCTGCTGCTGCTCGACCTCTCCAACCTCTACGCCAACGCCCACAACCACGGCTATGACGCGCTGGAGTCGCTTGCCCGCTTCCCGCTGGACCGGATCGCGTACGTGCACGTCGGCGGCGGGCGCTTGCGCGACGGCGTCTACCACGACACGCACGCCGATCCGGTCGTGCCGGGCGTGCTGGCGCTCGTCGAGGAGCTGTTCTCGCTCGCCGACGCGCCCGGCGTGCTGCTCGAGCGCGACGACGACTTCCCGCCGGAGGCCGAGCTCGTCGCCGAGCTGCGCGCGATCGCCGACGCGGTGCGCCGGGGGCGCGAGCAGCGTGTCCGCGCCTGATCGCGAGGCCTACGCCGCGCGCCAGGCGCAGCTGCTCGACGCGCTGCTGCGCGGCGGCGAGCCGCCGGCGGGGTTCGACGCCGCGCAGGCCGGCGCGGCCGGCAGCTCACTGCGGCGCAAGCGCGCCCGGGCGGTCGCGCAGGCCTGGCCGGCGCTCGCGCTGGAGCTCGGCGACGCGTTCGGCGCATGCTTCGACGCATACGCACGCGCCGTCGACGCGCCCCCGTACGGCGCGCCGCGCGAGGACGGGCTCGCGTTCGCGCGCTCGCTGCGGCACGTGACGCCGCTGGGCGACGACGCACGCGCGGAACTGCTGCTCGCGCGCGCGGAGCTGCGCCGGCGCGGGGTCTTCGCGGGTGCCGCATGGCTGCGCCGCCCGCGCCGGCGGCTGCTCGTCGTGGTGCGGCTGCCGGGGCTCGGGGCGGTGCACCGCAGCGTGCCGCGCCGCCACCCGCGCCGCGACTGACACGATGGCGCGATGCATCGCGTCAACATCACCGCGCCGACCTTCACGTACGACGACGACGACCCACCCGGCTCGCGCTCCGGGCTCTTTCGCTCCGGCCGCAGCTCGGAGCCCAGCAGACGGGAACGAGCGTCTACGAGCTGCCGCCCGGCCAGGCCCTGTGTCCCTACCACTACGAGTACGGGGAGGAGGAGTGGCTGCTGGTGCTGCAGGGCAATCCGTCACTCCGCGATCCCGACGGCACGCACGAGCTCGAGCCCGACGACGTGGTCTTCTTCCCGCGCGGGCCCGAGGGCGCGCACCAGGTCCGCAACGACAGCGCCGGCACGGTCCGCGTGCTGATGTGGTCGACCGTCGTGCAGCCCACGGCGACGGTCTATCCCGACAGCGACAAGATCGCGATCTGGACCGGCAACCGCGAGGACGACGTCATCGTGCCACGGGGCAGCCAGGTGGACTACTGGCACGATGAGCCCGCCTGACCGGTTCGAGTCCTCCACGGTCCGATCGCGGACTGGTGCGACGCTGGCAAAACGATGCCCGGCCTGCGCCAGCTTCTGCGCGTCCTGCGCCACCGCGACTTTCGCCTCCTCTGGCTCGCCAACTCGGCGAGCCTCGTCGGCGATCGCATCGTCACGGTGGCGCTCGCGCTCTTCGTCGTCGAGCTGACCGGCAGCGCGACGGACCTCGGCGTCGTCCTGGCGGCCTACAGCCTTCCGCTGGTCTTCTTCCTGCTGGTCGGCGGCGTCTACGCCGACCGGCTGCCGCGCCACCTCGTCGTGGTCGTGACCGACCTCGTGCGCTTCGTCCTGCACGGCCTGCTCGCGCTGCTCATCGTCACCGGCGAAGTGCGCATCTGGCAGCTCGTGGCGATCGGCGTCGTGTTCGGCACGGCCGAGGCGTTCTACCGCCCGGCGGCGACCGGCCTGCTGCCACAGACCGTGCCCGAGGACGAGATCCAGGAGGCCAACGCGGCGACGACGATGTTCGGCAACGTCGCCGAGTTCGCCGGCCCAGCGCTGGCGACGGCGCTCGTGCTCGGCTTCAGCCCGGCGGCGGCGTTCGCGCTGGACGCCGCGACGTTCCTCGTCAGCGCGCTCCTGCTCATCCGCGTGCAGCCACGCGAGCGCGGCGCGTCCGTGCCCCCCGAGGCGGACCGTGCGCCCGCATCGCTGGTCGGCGACCTGCGCGGCGGCTTTGACGAGGTGCGCTCGCGCGCCTGGGTCTGGGCGACGCTCGCGGCGTTCTGCGTGGCGCTCTTCTGCGCGCTGTCGCCGCTGTTCGTCGTCGGACCGCTCGTCGCCGAGCAGCAGTACGGCGACATCGCCGTCTTCGGCTACGTCTTCGCGTCGTTCGGCGCGGGGATGATCGGCGGCTCGCTGGCCGCACTGCGCTGGCGGCCGCGCTACCCGATGCGCCAGGCGATGACGTTCGTCCTGCTGTGGCCGGTCGCGATCGGCATGTACGCGGCGGGCGGGCCGCTGGCCGCCGTCGTGCCTGCGATGGCGATCGCCGGCGCGGGCGTGGCACTGTTCGACGTCTGGTGGCTGACGGCGCTCGCCGAGCGGATCCCGCCCGACAAGCTCTCGCGCGTCACGTCCTACGACTGGACGGTCTCGCTCGGGCTCGTCCCGTTGGGCTATGTGCTCGCCGGCCCAGCGGCCGACGCGCTCGGGGCGCCCGAGGTGCTTCTCGGCGGCTCGATCGTCGCCTTCGTCGTGCTGGCGCTCGGCCTGCTGCCGCGCGAGACGCGAATGCTCGAACGGCGCGCCTGCCCGCCGGCGCCGTTCGCGCTCGCCGCCACGCACCCGCGCATGCCGGCGGCCTGAGCCTGACGGCTCAGGCCGTGGCGGTGTGCTTCTTGCCGCGGCGCTCGATCCGGCGCTGCTCGCGCAGGCGCTGCAGCACGCCCTTGCGGCCAAGCGTCTCAAGGCCCGAGTAGAGCACCTTGACCTCGCTGAAGATCTCCTCGGCGACAGCCATCTGCTGGTGGCGGGTGGGCTCCTCGACGGCTTCCCAGCGGACCGCGTCTCCGTACTGGACCGTCACCTTCGGAAACTGGCCGCGGCGCCAGTTGCGCACCTTCGCCGAGCCGTGGATCGCGACGGGCACGACGGGCGCGCCGGTCTGCAGCGCGAGCTTGCCGATGCCCGGCTTCGGGCGCTGCGAGAGCGTGCCGTCGCGCGAGCGCGCACCCTCGCAGTACATCGCGACCGTGCCCCCGTGCTCGAGGATCGTGCGAGCGGTGATGAACGCCTCCTCGTCGCGGTGGCCGCGGCGCAGCGGGAAGACGCCGCCGTGCGTGTAGACGTACTGCAGGGGCGGTTGGAAGAGCTGCGACTTGGCCATGAAGCGGACCTTGCGGCGGATGAAGGCGGCAAGGAAGAAGTGGTCCATGAACGAGCCGTGGTTCGGAGCAAGAATCACCGCGCCGCTCTGCGGGACGTTCTCGCTGGAGATCGTGCGCGTGCGAAAGAACGTCAGCGCCCAGAGGCCGGTGAGGACGCGCACGACCTCGTAGGCGAAGTTCGGCTCCTTGGTGCGCGAACGCTCGTGGAACGCGACGAAGTCCTCGGGCGGGCGCTCGTCGCGTCCTCCCGAACCCATCGCCGCAAGCTGCTCGGAGCGCTTGAGTCTCGCCATCAGAAGAACCTTACCCCCGTGCTCCGCCGCCGTTACCCCGTGCCCAGCCGCCCGCCCGCTGGACGGCGCGTTGCCACTGCTGCATGAGCCCGTCGCGCTCGTCGTCGGACATCCGCGGCTCGTAGCGCGCGCCCGTCGCGTCGCGGTGCGCGACGTCATCCTGCGTCCAGGCGCCGACGCCGACACCGGCCAGCAGCGCCGCGCCGAGCGCCGTCGTCTCGGCGAGCTCGGCGACCGCGACGGGCACGCCGAGCATGTCGGCCTGAAACTGCATGAGCCAGCCGTTCTCGGTCGCGCCACCGTCGGCGCGCAGCTCGGCGAGCGGCTGGCCCGAGACGGCATCCATCGCGCGGACGGCGTCGACGGTCTGAAAGGCGATCGCCTCGAGCGTGGCGCGCGCGATGTGCGCGCGCGTGCTGCCGCGCGTGAGCCCGACGATCGTCCCGCGCGCGTACGCGTCCCAGTGCGGTGACCCGAGCCCCGTCAGCGCGGGGACGAAGTACACGCCGTCGTTGGACTCCAGCGAGGCGGCAAGCTCCTCGGTCTCGGCGGCGGCCTTGATGATCCCGAGCCCGTCGCGCAGCCACTGCACGCCGGCGCCGGTCACGAAGATCGCGGCCTCCAGCGCGTAGATCGTGCGCTCGCCGATCCCCCATGCGATGGTGGCGAGCAGCCCGGGCGGCGCGGTCGGCGCGTGCTCACCCGCGTTGAGCAGCACGAACGAGCCGGTGCCGTACGTGTTCTTGCCCAGGCCCGCGTCGAGGCAGCCCTGGCCGTAGAGCGCGGCCTGCTGGTCGCCCGCGATGCCGCTGACCGGCACGCCGTCGTGCCCGGAGCCCAGCGCGCCTTCGCGCAGCGTGCCGAACGCGCCGATGCTCGGCAGAACCTCGGGCAGCGCGGCGCGCGGGACGTCGCCGAACAGCGCCATCAGCTCCTCGTCCCAGTCGCCACGGTTGATGTCGTAGAGCATCGTGCGCGAGGCGTTGGTGACGTCGGTGCGGTGCTCACCGGTGAGCTTGAAGACCAGCCAGGCGTCGATCGTGCCGAAGACGGCCCGCCCGTCCTGCGCCTTCTCACGCAGGCCCTCGACGTTCTCGAGCATCCACTCGATCTTCGTGGCGCTGAAGTACGGGTCCAGCACCAGGCCGCTGCGCGTGCGCACGAGCGGCTCGTGGCCGGCGGCGCGCAGCTCGTCGCAGCGGTCGGCCGTGCGACGGTCCTGCCAGACGAGCGCGTGGTGGAGCGGCTCGCCGGTGCTCGGATCCCACACGCAGACGGTCTCGCGCTGGTTGGTGATGCCGATCGCCTGCAGGTCGCCGTCGCCGACGCCCGCCTCCTCGAGCGCTTCGAACGCGACCGCCCGGGTCGTGTCCCAGATCTCGGCGGCGTCGTGCTCGACCCAGCCGGGCCGCGGGAAGTGCTGCTGAAACTCGCGGTACGCGCGACCGGCGAGCTGCGCGGATTCGTCGAAGACCAGGCAGGTCGTGCCGGTCGTGCCCTGGTCGATGGCGAGGATCACGGGCGGGACGCTACCCGCCTTCGACGATGCGCGAGGACCGGCCGGGACCGGGAGGATGAACGGTCCCGGCCTGGTCCTTGGCAATGCAGCGGTTCAGGCGTGGCGATCACACACCGTTTGCGCCGATGTCGCCGCCGGCGACGGGCGAGCTCGCCGACGGTGATGCATGCAAGGTACGGGCCGCCCTGGACACGTCCCATCGACACTGGTCCAAACTCGGCGCTCCGCGTATCGCCCGCCGGGCGAAGGAGCACGTCTCAGCCGAGATCCTCCAGCGCGGCCTCGATCGCCGTGGCGGCGGGCTCGATCTAGTGGTTGGTCAGGTGCTCCCACGTGAGCGTGCTGCCGTCGGCGAGCGCGACCACGAGCGCATGCGTCTGAAACAGCGCCGACGCGCCGCGCGGGCGGTCGGCGACCGCGAGCACGTCGCGCAGGACGATCATGCGCGGGGGCGCGCTCTGGCCTGGTCCAGCCCAGCGCTGGTCGACGATCCGGCGTGACGTCACGGTGAGCTGCGCGAGCGGACCCCACTTCTCGCTCATGTCCGTCCAGCCGCATCGAGTACTACCGTCGGCTGATGTAGACCGCGAGGAAGTCGCCGAGCTGGCGGCCGCGGTGCAGGAAGCCGCGCAGCGTCCGGCCCGTCGCGCGGTGGGCGAGGTCGAGCGGGATCTCCTCGATGCGAAAGCCCGCCCGCGCGGCGTCGACGGTCATCCCGATCTCCATCCCGAAGCGCGGCGCGAACGGCACCACGGTCGCGAACGCGGCGCCGCTGAGCGCCCGCTGGCCGGAGATCGGCGCCTGCAGGTCAAGGCCCGTGAGCGTGCGGATCGCCCTGTGCGCGAAGCCGATCGCGACGCCGAAGCCGCCGCCGACGCGGCTGGCGAAGACGGCGACGGCGAGGTCGCAGCGCCCGTCGCGGACCGCCTGGGCGAGCGCGGGCAGCTGCCTGGCGCTCTGGGCGAGGTCGCCGTCCACGAGCACGAAGACCGGCGGCTCGGGCTCGAGCGCGCGGCTCAGGACACGCCGCGCGGCCAGCGTCGCGGCACCGCCCTTGCCGATCGACCGCTCGCTGCGCACGACCTCCGCGCCGCCCTGCTCGGCGACGGCCGCCGTTCCGTCCGTCGATCCGTCGTCGGCGACGACGACGCGCGCGCCCGGAAATGCGTCGCCCAGGGCAGCGAGCGTTTCGCCGAGCCGGTCGGCCTCGTCATGGGCGGTGACGATCACGATCGTGTCGGCGTCCATCCAGGCGGCTACTCTGCCAGACGCTGCCGTGCCCGGATGCGCAAAGGAGGAGGAGCCGTGGTTGAAGTCGAGGCCCACATCACGGGCATCGTGTGGAAGATCGAGTGCAAGATCGGCGATCAGATCGAGGAAGGCGACACCGTCGTGACGCTCGAGTCGATGAAGATGGAGATGCCGGTCGAGGCCGAGGATCCCGGGGTGGTCAGGGAGATCCTCTGCGAGGAGGGACAGCCGGTCGACGAGGGCGACACGCTCGTGATCCTGGAGCCGCCTGCGGCCGACTGATCGCCGATGCGCTAAGGCGCCATAGGCGTTGTGCTAACTGCGCCCCTGGACGCTACGTTTTGCCCTTATGCCGGGGGAATTGAACATCGATCGACCCGCCGATGGCGTCCTGCGGCTGGCGATCTCCAACCCCCAGAAGCGCAACGCGCTCGACCACGAGATTCTCGCGGCGATCACCGAGCAGCTGTCGTCGCTGGACGGCGCGCGCTGCGTGATGCTGACCGGTCGCGCGGGGATGTTCTCGTCGGGCTACGACATCGGTGAGCTCGCGCCGGAGATCTTCGCCGAGCAGGCGGAGAAGCTCGTCGCGCACCCGTTCTGCAACGCGCTCGCGGCGCTCGACGCGACCGACGTTCCCACCCTGGCCGTCCTCACCGGGCCGACGATCGGTGGTGGCCTGGAGCTCGCGGTGGCCTGCGACCTGCGCCTGGCGAGCGACCACATCAAGCTCGGCATGCCGCCCGCCAAGCTCGGGCTCGTCTACTCGCACACCGGTCTGCGCCGCTTCCTCAACGCGATCGGCGAGCCCCGCACGCGCGAGCTGTTCCTGCTCGGCCGCTACATCGACGCCGAGACCGCGCAGGCGTGGGGGCTCGTCAACTGGGTCGTCGAACAGGACGAGCTCGAGACGACGGCGCTCGAGCTGGCGACGCAACTGGCGAACAACTCGCCGCTGTCGATGGCGGGCAACAAGCGCGTCCTGCGCGAGCTGCTGCACGCCGAGGGCGCCCTCGACCCGGACGTCGAGCGCGAGATGCTCGCCCTGCGCGCGTCGAGCTTCCGCTCCCAGGACCTGCTCGAGGGCGTGACGGCGTTCACGCAGAAGCGCACGCCGAGCTGGAAGGGGCGGTAGGGGCGTCGCGCAGTCGACACGGCCCCGGCGGGCGCTGGGGATCAGCGACAACTACGCCTTCAGCCTGCGGATCGACCTCGCGCTCATCTCGCAGTCGTTCGCGCCAGGCCTGGAGCGCTGCGGCATCGAGCGCAACTACCGCAAGGGCTCCAAGCCGTCAGATCACGGGCCGCTCGTGGTCGAGCTGAGCCCGTAGCCGACACGTCAGGTGCAGCCGACGCTCACCGCAGCGGCACCCCCGGCGGCACGTCGGGTCGCACCGCCCCGCGCGCGGCGGGCGGCGCCGTGAAGGGCACGACGTCCGGAGCGCAGACGGCCCCGTCCCGCGCCTTGCCACGGACGAGGTAGCCGGCGATCGCCGCGTCCGCGCACACGCTCTTGCCGATCGTGGTGTGACCCCAACCATCGAGCGTGAGCAGCCGCCCACCGGGAAGAGATCGGCGTACGGGCGGGTCTGGCGGTACGGCGTCGCCGGGTCGAAGCGGGTGCCGATCACGAGCACCGGCGCCTTCGTGCGCTGCTGCCACGGCCCGTGGTAGGCGTCGGGGTCGCGCAGACGCCAGAACTCGCACGGCAGCGCAACCCAGCCGCGAAGGCGACCGAAGTACGGCGCCTCGGCGTCGTGGGCGTCGACCAACGCGGGATATTCGGCGACGCGTCCCGAGGCGGCCGTATCGACGCACAGGCTGGCCAAGCCCCCGCCGATCGAGGGGTAGTCCTCGCCGCGCATGCGAGCGCCCAGCGGCGAGCGCGTCCGGGCGATCGCCGCGGCCACGCGCGTCGGCGACGGCACGGGTGCGGCGAGAACAGCGAGGACGTCGGCGAGCGCGGGCCACGCCGCCGGTGAGTACAGGTCGAAGAACGTCAACGCCACCGCGTCCTGCTGCCTGAGGAGGATCGTCGTGCCGTCGGGCAGCGAGATCTCGAGGGGCTCACGAGCCAGCCGGTCGAAGATGTCCGTCACGACGGTCGCCGGATCGCCGAGCGCGGCCAGCGAACAGCGCTGCGGCCCGCCCTCACGGCACAGCCGGGCAAACTCGCCGAAGGTCTCGGTTCCCCCGATCCCCTGGCGCACGCGGATGCCCAGCGGCGTCGTCGGCGCGGCGTCCCCCTGACCGGTACCACTGTAGGCGACCGGGTCGATGGTTCCGTCGAGCACGAAGCGGCCCACCCGGCCGGGGAACAGCCGGGCGTACGTCGCCCCGAGGTACGTGCCGTAGCTGTACCCGACATACGCGAGCCGCTCGTCGCCCACCGCCTGTCGCAGCAGGTCCATGTCGCGCGCGACGTTCGCCGTAGACGCCGTGCTGAACCGGCGTGGCGACATCGACTGGCAGAGCGCCGCGAAGCGCAGCGTGTCCGCGACGAAGCTCGCCTCCTCCGGCCCCGGCAGCGGGTACGTCGCCGTCACCAGGGGGGAAGCCAGCTCCTCCTCCTGCGTCGGGAAGCAGGTGGCCGGGTCAGAACCGGCGACGCCGCGCGGGTCGAAGCCGAGCACGTCGTAGCGGGCGAGCACCTCCGGCGCTTAGATCAGCGGCGCGCTGCCCTGGACGAACTCGACCCCCGAGCCACCGGGGCCGCCGGGGTTGGTGAACAGCGTGCCCAGGCGCTCGTCGGGTTCGCCGCTGGCGGGCAGCTTCGTCAGTGCGATCCGGGTCTTGGCCCCGTTCGGCCGGTCGTAGTCCGTCGGGACCTGCGCGGTCGCGCACAGAAAGCGCTCCAGCTCCGCTCCGCACGACCGCCAGTTGAGCTTGGGCACCGGCGCGGCGACCTGGCGTGCCGCGGGCGCCGCCGCCGGCGAGGACTGGGCCGGCGCGGCCGCCGGCAGCACGGCGGCAGCGAGCGCTGCGGCACAGATGGCAGCCGGGACATGCCGGCGACGAGCGAGCTTCATGAATGGTCCCCACCTCACGAGATGAGGCGACATCCTCGCACACGTGCCGACCTGATACACGGGTAGCAGAAGACAGGCGTGCAGGCGCACTTTCCGCTAACGGGCTGCGTGGGCATGTATCACTGGCCGGCGAACCGCACTCTTAAAGGCGACGCGCAATAACGCTACGGGCACCGTCATCACGTGCGCGTGCATCCTGGACACAGCTCACAGAGGGCCGGGCGCGAGGCGCTGCGGGACGTGATCAGGAGTTGTTGCTGTCGCCGAGTCTGGGGAGTGGCGCAACGGGGCATTGTCGAGCGGCTCAGGGGTCTTCGACATTGCGTCCTTATGCCGGACGCAAACGCACAAGCCCCACCCCCGCGGACGGGAACGCCACGAGGCCCGGCCCGCCCTTCCGAGCACGTAGACGCGGTCGCCGCGATGGCGGCCGGACACGCCGACATCGAATGCCACGTCCACGAGGGCGCCGAGGCTCCACGTCCCCGCGGCGCGCGCGGCGCGCGCGGCGGCGTGGCGGCTGACGGCGGCGTTCCTCGCGCGCGAGCTTCCCGCCGCCGGCGCCTGCCGGGAGCCGTCCGGCGCGGCTGCAACCCTGGCGCGCAATGGCTCCGCTGATCACCCGCGAGGAGGCCCTGCGCCTCGGCGAACTGGAGGACCACGCACAGATCGAGGCGCTGATCGAGCGCGCGTGGAAGGTGCGCGTCGAGCGCTTCGACGACGCGACCGACATGTGCTCGCTCGTCAACGCGAAGTCCGGCGGCTGCGCGCAGGACTGCGGCTTCTGCGCCCAGTCGCGCTTCGCCGAAGCCGAGACGCCGCTGCACGCGATGATGGAGCCCGAGCAGATCCTCGAGCACGCCCGCGCCGCCGAGGCCGCCGGGGCGCACCGCTTCTGCATGGTCACCCAGGGTCAGGGCCTCTCCAAGCGCGACTTCGAGAAGGTCCTGGAGGGCACGCGGCTCGTCGCGCAGCACACGAACCTCAAGCGCTGCGCGTCGATCGGGCACATGAGCGCCACGCGCGCGAAGGCGCTCAAGGAGGCGGGCGTGCAGCGGGTGCACCACAACGTCGAGACGTCGCGCTCCTACTACCCCGAGGTCACCCAGACGGTCCGCTACGAGGGCCGCCTGCGGACGATCGACGCCGTCCGTGAGGCCGGCCTGGAGACCTGCGTCGGCGGCATCCTCAACCTTGGCGAGACGCGCGAGCAGCGCGTCGAGATGGCCTTCGAGCTGGCCGACATCGATCCGACCTCGGTGCCGATCAACCTGCTCAACCCGCGCCCGGGGACGAAGTTCGGCGACCGCGAGTACATGGACCCCTGGGAGGCCGTGAAGTGGATCGCGATCTTCCGCCTCATCCTGCCCGACGCGTTGTTTCGGCTCTGCGGCGGCCGCGTGGAGAACATCGGCGAGCTGCAGCAGCTCGCGGTGCGCGCGGGCATCAACGGCGTGATGATGGGCAACTTCCTCACGACGCTGGGCAACACGCCCGACGAGGACCGGGCGATGTTCGAGAACCTCGGCCTGAGCGTCGCGCGCCAGCCCGACAACGCCGCCAACCCGCGACCGGACAACCGCAGCGGCTGGCTCAGCGGTGAGACGCCGGCGCCCGGCGTCGAGCCTACCGCCGCCGCGGACGGCTTCGCGGGGCTCGAGGTCCGCCTCTGGGACCCATCCACGCAGCTGCGCTTCGCGCGCAAGCGTGGCCCCGTCCCGCCGCGACCCGTGGCCGCGCCGGACGCGGCCACGGTCACCCGGGGCTGACGCACGTGAGCGACATCGGGGCGCGGCTGGCGGAGCTCAAGCAGCTCGGCCTGTACCGGCGCACCCGCATGGTCAGCGGACCGCAGGGGTCAAACGTCGTGCTCGACGGCCAGCCCGTCCTGCTGCTGTGCTCGAACAACTACCTCGGCTTCACCGATCACGAGAAGGTCCAGGCGGCGGCCGCCGACGCGGCGCTGCGCTGGGGCGCCGGCGCGGGAGCGTCGCGCCTCGTGAGCGGCACGATGACGATTCACGACCGGCTGGAGCGGCGGCTGGCCGCGTTCAAGCGCACGCCGGCCGCGCTGCTGTTCGGCTCGGGCTACCTCGCCAACCTCGGCGTCGTCGGCGCGCTCTCGGGCGCCGGTGAGGTGGTCTTCTCCGACGCGCTCAACCACGCGTCGATCATCGACGGCTGCCGGCTGTCGCGCGCCGAGACGTTCGTGTATCGCCACAACGACGTCGAGCACCTCGCCTGGGGCCTGCGGCAGGCCGCCGGGCGCGGCGCGCTGATCGTCACCGAATCGGTCTTCTCCATGGACGGCGACGTCGCGCCGCTGGAGGAGATCGCCGAGCTCGCGCGGCAGTTCGGCGTGCGCGTCGTCGTCGACGAGGCGCACGGGACGGGCTGCCTCGGCCCGGGCGGTCGCGGCGCGATCGCCGCGGCGGGCCTGGAGGGCGCGATCGACGTCGTCGTCGGCACGCTCGGCAAGGCGCTGGGCTCCTACGGCGCCTACGCCGCCTGCAGCGAGGAGGTCGCGGCGCTGCTGACCAACAGCGCGCGTTCGCTGATCTTCTCCACGGCGCCGCCGCCGCCCGCGGTCGCGGGCGCGCTAGCCGCGCTGGAGCTGCTCGAGCAGGAGCCCGGCCGCGTCGCCCGCCTGCAGGCCAACGCCGACGTGCTGCGCGGCGCGCTCGCGCGCGAGGGCTTCGACGTCGCCGGCTCGTCGACGCAGATCGTGCCGATCATCGTCGGGGACGCGGCGGCGGCGATGCGCGTCTGCGAGGCGGCGCTCGAGGGCGGGGTGTTCGCGCAGGCGATCCGGCCGCCGACGGTGCCCGAGGGGACGTCGCGGCTGCGCCTGGCGGTGATGGCGACGCACACGGAGGACGAGCTGCGCGACGCCGCGCGCGTGCTCGGCCGCGCCGCGCTGCGGGCGGGCCGCGCCGCAGCGGCGTAGGGGTCCCGTGTCGCTGCGCGGCTGCTTCGTGACCGGCACCGACACGGGCGTCGGCAAGACGGTCTTGGCGGCCGCGATCGCCGCGGCGCTGCACCAGCGCGGCGAGCGCGTGGCGGTCTGGAAGCCCGTCGTGACCGGTCTCGACGAACCCGACGTGGGCGCCTGGCCCGCCGATCACGAGGTGCTTGCGGCGGCCGTCGGCGGGGATCCCAGGCACGTGACGACCGCGACGTTCGGGCCCGCCGTCTCGCCGCACCTCGCGGCGCAGCTCGCGCAGCGGACGCTCGACCTGGGCGCGCTGGCGGACGGGGCGCGCGCGGCGGCGGCCGGCGCCGACGTGCTCGTCGTGGAGGGCGTCGGCGGGCTGCTCGTGCCGTTCGGCGACTTCGACGTGCGCGACCTCGCGCTCGCGCTCGGCCTGCCGCTCGTCGTCGCCGCGCGTGCGGACCTCGGCACGATCAACCATGCGCTGCTGACGATCGAGGCCGCGCGCGCGGCCGGCCTGGACGTGCGCGCCGTCGTGCTCACGCCGTGGCCGCCGCAGCCGAGCGTCATGCAGCACTCCAACCGCGCGACGATTGCGCGGCTGGGCGACGTCGAGGTCGCGACGCTCGCGCCGACGACCCCCGCCGCCCGCGACCTGGCGCGCAGCGGAGCGACGCTCGCCTTCGACGGCTGGCTCGGCCCATGATGGCGGCTCGCCCGTTTCTCACGGCGGACTGGCTGCACGTGCTCGGCGTGACCTACGCCGCCGACGAGGCGCTGCTCGCACCGCACCTGCCGCGCGGCGCGCAGATCGACTGGCTGGAGGGCTCGCCGCGCGTCAGCATCGTCGCCTTTCGCTTTCGCCGCACGCGACTGCGCGGCGTGCCGATCCCGCTGCACGTGAACTTCGCCGAGATCAACCTGCGCTTCTACGTGCGCCTGCACGACCGGCGTGCGGTCGTCTTCATCCGTGAGTTCGTGTCGCGGCCGGCGATCTCGGTCATCGCGAAGCTGACGTACAACGAGCCCTACCGGACGATCAGGATGCGCGACGAGGTGCTGGCGCACGACGACGGCCTGCTCGGCGTGCGCCACCGCTTCGGGCGCGGCCTGCGCAACCGCCTGGAGGCCTGGGCGGACCCCGCGCCCGTCGTGCCCGCCGAGGACTCGGCCGCCTACTGGCTGACGCACCACGACCTCGGCGTCGGGCGCGGGCGCGACGGCAGCGCGCGCTCCTACGAGGTCGAGCACCCGGTGTGGGCGCTGCACGAGGTGCGCTCGCTGGACGTGGCCGTCGACTTCGGCGCGCTGTACGGACCGCAATGGGCGTTTCTCGCGGACGCGCAGCCGTCACATGTGACGCTCGCCGAGGGCGCGCCAATCAGCATCACGCCGGCGATCGCCGCGCAGCCGCTTCGCTAGCGTCGAAGCATGGATCAGCGCACGCTCGGGCGCGACCGCCCGCTCACCGTCTCCGCCCTCGGCCTCGGCTGCATGGGGTCCGAGTTCTACGGCCCCGGCGACAAGGCAGGGTCGATCAGCACGATCGCGCGTGCCGTCGAGCTCGGCATCACGTTCTTCGACACCGCCGACATGTACGGCGTCGGCGCCAACGAGGAGCTCCTCGGGCAGGCGCTCGAGGGCCAGCGCGACGACGTCGTCATCGCGACGAAGTTCGGCATCGTGCGCGACGACGACCCCCGCGGCCGCCGGGTCGACTCCAGCGGTCCCTACGCCAAGCGGGCGGTCGAGGCGTCGCTGCGCCGCCTGCGGACCGATTACATCGACCTCTACTACCTGCACCGCCGCAACCCCGACGTGCCGATCGACGAGACCGTCGGCGCGCTCGCCGAGCTCGTCGAGGAGGGCAAGATCCGTCACATCGGCCTCAGCGAGGTCAGCGCCGACACGCTGCGCGCCGCCTGCGCGGTGCACCCGATCACGGCGCTGCAGAGCGAGTGGTCGCTGTTCACCCGCGGGATCGAGGCCGAGATCGTCCCGGCCGCGCGCGAGCTCGGCGTCGGGATCGTGCCCTACAGCCCGATCGGCCGCGGCTTTCTGACCGGCCAGTACGCGTCGCTGGAGGATCTCGCCGAGGACGACTTCCGCCGCTACCAGCCGCGCTTTCAGGGCGACAACCTCGAGGCCAACCTGCGGCTCGTCGAGCGCGTGCGCAAGATCGCCGAAGAGGCCGGCTGTACGCCCGCCCAGCTCGCGCTCGCCTGGCTGCTGCACCAGGGGGACGACGTCGTGCCGATCCCGGGGACCAAGCGCGTGAAGTACGTCGAGGAGAACGCCGACGCGGCCGACATCAGGCTGACGCGCGAGCAGCTCGCCGCGGTCGACGCGGCGATGCCGGTGGGCGCCGCCGCCGGCGATCGCTACCCGGCGGAGTCGATGGCCTCGCTGGAGCTGTAGTCCGTCGCTGAGGGCGCGCCGCTGAGGATCTTCTCACCCTGGCTCGCGCCGCTCTCGCCTGGGCGCACGCCGAGGGACTCAACGCCAGCGGCACACGGTCGGCGACCCCGACGCTGCGCTCGGTGCCAATCGAAGACGAGCTACGCCGCTTCGCCGCCGACGAGGTGCTGATCTGCACCTATCCGACGGGGATGTCCAACTGGCTTGACCGGCATCGTCAGACTCTGCGCGAGGAGCTCGACATCCCCGTCACACACGTGATCGTCGAACCTGACCGCGCGCAGGTGATGGCGCCGCGCTAGGGCTCACGACTTGATTAGTGCGGGTGTTACGGCGTAGTTCCATTCGCCGTGAAACGCGTCGCGAGTCAGGTTGACGGTGGCCAGTTGCTCGTCGCTGACGGTCACGCCCTTGTCGTACTG